>Ga0180435_10000856_pt1 | contig 32162 bp, 22 predicted proteins | sample SS_ome_3_FD_132467 | JGI IMG/M metagenome (GOLD analysis project Ga0180435, IMG submission 132467) | Hypersaline lake sediment archaeal communities from the Salton Sea, California, USA - SS_3_S_1 metaG | ecosystem: Environmental > Aquatic > Non-marine Saline and Alkaline > Hypersaline >... | reverse complement strand
TCGATATGGTGATTCATTTTCTCGACACCATTGTTTTGCTTCATCCCATACTTCTTTCTTTGGTGGCGGGATGACTGTCCAGTTATTCAGTCTATCTGTTTTGTTTTTATTACACCACTTCATCTTTAATTTATAGCATACGCAGAAATAAAAGTCAAGAAAAAGCCCTACCGAAATAGGGCTTTTCTTTAGATCATTTTGAACTAAACTTTAGTATTATACTTTCGTATATTAGCTAAATGTTAAATTCGAAACGGCTATCTCCCCGAGGTAGTCGCCAGCATTACCTAATGATGATGCAGTATTAGTGAGTTCGACGTATCCATAACGAGTCATAAAGCTAACTACTGGTTCGAAAGTAGATGGATCTAATACAACGCCTGAGCTCATTAATGGAATGTATGGGCAGTAGAACGCTGCTGCATCAGTTTCTGATGAACCTTTGTAACCAACTAATACTGGTTTAGTGTCTTCTGCATAAGAATCAACGTAAACTTTCATAGCTGAGTTTAATGTACCAACCATTTTAGTGTTAGTTGGTGCTTCGAATGTACCTTCTGTAGTACGAGCGAACGCTGAAGTTGTAGCAGATTGTAAAACTGTTAATGCTGCTGGTGAAACAACAGCCCAGTTACCTGCGCCACGACGTGTACGTTGTGCGATTAAGTTAGCAGTACGGTTAATTAAAACAGATAATGCTGCGTGTTCGTCACCAACGAAAGTAGCTGTACCAGATACTGCTGCTTGGTCGTATGTGAATTCAGTGTTTGCTAATGAACGTAAAGATAATAAAATCTCTTGGTCAATCTCAGCAGTAATTTCTTGAGCTAATGCTGCCATAATTTCTGCTTCAACGTCGATACCGTGCATAGACTGTGCGTCTTGAGCTGCTTCAAAAGTCCAACGAGCTTGTAGCTTACGAGTGCGAGCTTCAACAACTTGTTTTAAGATTTGAACGCTAATGTTACGACCACCTGTGCCTTCCATTGCTGCTGTAGCAGAACCTTTGTAGTCTGCTTGAGCTGCGCCATTGCCTGCAGAGTATGCTTGAGCAATTTTGAAAGGTGATAATGCTTCTTCACCAGCTGTTGTGCTTGTAGCTGCTGCTGAAGTATCATTCATTGTAGTACCATAACGAACGCGAAGTGTATGGATTTGACCAACAGGACCAGTCATTGGTTGAACACCAACGATTTCGTTGGCAATAACCGTAGGCATTACACGTCGAATTACTGGTAAAATAACACGGTTTAAAGTAGCAACGTTACCTGCTTGTGTAGCACCAGCTGTTGCAGATTCAACTAAGTGACCGCGTGTGTTTTCTAATACAGCTGACATTGTGCTGCGTTTTGCGCCATTGAGACCTTCAAGAAGGGCTTCTTTAGTCTCGCTCCAGCGGCTTTCTAAAAGTTCTTGTGACATTTTTAAATTTTCTCCAATTTGCAAATTTTAGATTAAAGCCCCGCTAACTTCTTAAGGTCGATAATGTTGCTCTCGCTATCTTTACCCTTAGTAGTAACGGTTTTATTACCAGTAACTTCTTTCGAAGATTCAGTTATAACTGCTTTTTCAGCTTTAACTGCTTTTTTACCTTCTTTAAGAACTGCTGGCAAATACTTTTCATAAGCAGATTTTAATCTGCCTGTTTGTACGTTCTCTAATAATGAACGCATAACGTCCGCTTTCTCATCATTAAGTGGGCTTAATAAGTCACTCATGATTGATGTGCGTTCGTTTGATTCTTTAATGATGTTGATTTCTTTCTCTTTGCTCTCAACTAATGTTTTAGCTTTAACAGCAAAGGCTTTGGCTTCGGCTAACTTATTGTCTTTCTCGGCAATTTCACCTTGTAATTTACGGATCTCAGCATTCTCATTTAAATGCGTTGATGTAAATTCTGATGCAAATGCTTCAAATATACGACGACCGAAGTTGTTCTCACGAGCAACTTTGATATCTTCGTGTAATGTAGACAATTCGTTTGATAATTGTTTAGACACCGTTTGTTTAACTTTTGCAGCATTTTCAGCAACAAATCTCTTCTGTAAAGCGTCCAATTTGTCTTTTGCTTCTGCAACAAGTTTAACTTTAGATTCAACTAAATCACGCTTATCAATAGCAAATTCTTTAATCTCTTTTGCTAATGCTTCCATCACAAAGTTCTCTAACTTAATGAAACCTTCAGTTTGAGTAGTGCGATCTTTGCGTAATTCTGTAATTTCTTCAGCAAGTTTTTGTACCATGAAGTCGTTAAACTTAGTAGCACTTTCATTCATCTTGCCTTGGAATTTAACACGGTCTTCAGCTAAGTTTGCTTTTTCTTCTGCAAACTCTTTGATTTCCGTAGCTAAACCTTCAGTGACCATTTTATCTAATGCTTCAACCATAACGCTTTTATCATGCTCATAGCGTTGTGCGAATTCTTCACGAAGTTCAGCGCGGATAGTTTCCTTTGCTTCTGTTAACTGACCATCCCATGCTTCTTGAATAGCAGTTTGTGTGTCTTCGTTAATAATGTCGCTTTCGAGCAGTTGTTTTAGTGCGTCTAGCATTTTTTAGTCTCCTAACGAATTTTGAGATCTTTAATTAACTTAACGATCTCGGTTTTTAAATACTTGTTTACTTTGTTATCAACTGTAGCATCACCAGACATGTTTAATAACTGCTGGCCTCCACGCATATTCATTAAGCCTTCGTAAATAGCTGTTGGATATGCATTTGGTGCTGATGGTTGAGCAACAACGTCAACGGTTACGATTTCAAAATCACTTACATCACCGCTTGCTTCGCTAACGTTGCCTGAGCCACGTGAACTAACACCTAGTTTAACACCGCTTTGTAACATAGTTTCAACTAGTTTACCCATTGGTGTTGGAAGTATTTTTAATTTACCATAACCATTCGGACCGTCCATCCACATTTCAGTAATCATGTGGCTGACGCGGTCTAAATTAATTTTTAAGTCATCTGGGTGATCGACTTCGCCTAGTACACTGTATCCACCTGTAATCTGTTCATTCAATGTGCTAACAGCATTTTGAATTTCGTTTACCGGATATACACGTTGGTTAGCGTTTTTAACGCCGCCTTGGATACATATACCTTTCATGTAAAGGTTCTTATTGTCCCCTTCACCGTCAGATTCTACTATAATCTTAGCGGCATCGAAGGTTAAATTTTCCTTAAGATATGCCATACTTTATAGAACCTTTTAGCTTACTAAGCTCTTGTCGTTTACACCTGATTCTTCACCAGTTTTGGCTTTAGGAGCACTTGATTTAAATGCTTTTTTGCCAGCTTCTTGAGTTGGTGTGTAACCCATGTCTTTTGCGTCAGGTGCAGTACGGCCTTTTTCTTCTGCGTCACCGCCTGTTTTAATTGGTGATGCTTCTGAACCTAAGCCTTTAGCGCCTGAGTTATCATTGTTGATTGTTTTCTTGTTAACAGTACCTTCTTCTGTGCTGTTAGCAATACCTTTAGTTACTTTGTCTAAAGTTAATGCTTCTTCTAAGTCTTCTGCTTCTTCTGACTCGTCAACTTCTTCTTCTTCGGTAACTGCTTCTTCGTCTGTTTCTTCAGACTCAAAAGATAATTCTTCTTCGTCGCCCATGTCAACTTCTTCTTCACCGCCAATTTCGCCATCAGCGTCAAAGTCCATGCCATGTTCTTCTTCGTGTTCTTCGTCTGACATTAAGTCTTCAAACTCTGCCATTAACTCGTCTAATTGATTTTCTAAATCAACAACACGATCTTCTAATTCTTCGCCTTCTTCTTCGTCGCCCATTGCGAACTCTTCTTCGCCGCCGAATTCTTCTTCACCGCCGATCATTTCGTCGCCAGCTTCGATTTCATCTTCTTCAGCTTCAAAGGCTCTGCCTTCTTCGTCAGCTTCAACGTCGTCAATGAAGTCGTTTGATGGATCTTCATCGTTCATTAAGCCTTCGTAAATTTCACGGCTTTTCTCAACTACGATTTCGTGGAATAAGTCTGCCGCTTTGTTATCTTCATTATTGATAACGTACTCAATTAATTGTTCAAATTTGTTCATGTGAATTCTTCTCCAGTAAAGTATGGCTAATTTATATATAAACGTATTTACAATGACTTATGTAAATAGTAGTATATAACGGTTCAAAAAGGTGTGAAAAGGTTGATCTTTTGAAATTTAAGACTTAAAAGCCCATGTCGCCGCCGCCGGCTTCTGGTGCTGGAGTTGCATATTGTTTTTGAATTTTGCTTAACTTTTCTTTATATTCAACGTTTCTTAAGTCAAGCATTTGTCTAAGTTTGTTGATTTGTTTTAATGTTAAACGAGTTTTTCGTGTTGAGTAATCATCAGGTTGGCTGTTGTCATCTTCAACATCTTGATACTTTTCTAAACCCATATCATATAATTCGTTTAATATCATATTAGTATTTACCTTACATTCCTTCTGGAGGCATGCCGCCACCTGGTGGAGAACCTACTGCGCCTGCTGCATCTGGTACTTCACCAGTTGATAATTCAGCATCAGTTGCATCAATATCGCCATCCATATCCATATCTTCTAGGTTGCCCAAGTCTGCTTCCATGCCGCCTGGCATTACACCAACACTTCGTAAATCCGAACCTTCAGCACCTATGTCATTGTCTGTACCTTGTTCTTCGTTCCATAGATCACTGTTACGTTGGATTTCTTCTTCGGTTAATCCTAAGAAACGTTCCATTGCAAAACGTTTCGAAATATACGGCAATGCTTCCATTTGTCCAAATGTTCCAGCTCTAGCACCATCCATTTCTGCTTGTCTATAACTTGCAAAGTTTTGAGGAGCATTGAACTTTAAATTAAATAAGCTAGAATCAATGTTAAAGCCTCTCCAACGTAAAAACATCTTAAACTCATCGTCTAATTTGTCACAAATTGTACGCTGTAAACGCTCGCAGTATTGGTTAAAGCGGAATTCTTGTATCATTGCTGTACCAACACGCCCATCACTTAACGGTGTTTGATTATCTTCTGGTCCTGTAGGCAAATATGAACTAGGTACACGCAAACCACGTGCTAGTTTGTTATTAAAGTATTTTAAGTCGTCAATCTCACCTAAGTTATCACCTCCTGGTAAAGTATCTACTGATGATCCACGACCTTCTGCTGTTGTTGGGAAGAAGTAATCTTCGTTAATCGATAACGGATTGTATGTTGCATCCATTACAGACTGTCCACCACCGTTATGTGTTGGGATTCTGCGTTGATGTATTTCATTTTTAATACGCTCAACAAATTGCATAGCCATATGCGATGGCATATTACCTACGTCAATCTTAAAGATACGTCTTTCTGGCGCACGTTGTATGCGATAGATAAGAATAGCATCTTCTAATAATTCTTTTTGTTTGTAAACTTTAAAAATGTTTTCTAAAACACTTTGTCCAAATGGCCAGTAGTAATCTAGACCTTCTGTTAATGATAAGTGTACAATGTGTTTAGCATCCACAGCACTTTCGTTCATTGCTTCTGCAAAACGTCCTTGGGCACCTTGTGCTCCACCGCCTGGTGCATTAAAGTTATACGGAGCACCTTGACTACCAGTTTGCGGTGTCTTTTTAAAGTCGTTTGTTGACTTTTGTGCTACTGTTAAATTCTCAAAGTTAGGGTTAATGTCTAGAACAATATACTGCTCTGGCTCTTTACCTTCGCTTTCGTTAACAATAACTCGTGATACTTTCTCTGGTTCTACCCAATATAACTCAAATGTTTCTGGATCACGTATGAATACTTGATCACCATACTTTAATGTGTTTCTAAATAATTTAAAGATACGTTGATCAAACTTATTAAGTTTATTCCATTGCTGTAACTGCTGTTTAATTAAGTTAACTTCGTTTTCTGTAGGATCTTCGTTAAACTTAATTTCAAATGAAGTGCCGTTTTGATCATTTTCTTGTGTACTAAACTCTGCAATAATATCCAAACATGCATTAATTTCACTGTCCATATCCATTGCTTCGTACTGAGTATATCGCTCAACACGATTTGGATGACCAGTGTACACTTCGGGTAATCCTGCTTCGTAGTTACGAAAGGCTGCGGTTGCATTCATTGATTCTGTGCTACCACTACCTCTTGCACCTGAAATAGGCGAGAATTGACCATCTGTATTTGATAAATTTCTAAAACGTTTCTTATGCGGCATAGGAGTATTTATCAGACTGTTGTATTGTTAGCAATGTTTTTATTATGGCGTATTAACTCATCCATTTTGCTATTTTGCACTCTTAAATAGTTAGTCATTGTATTCAATGATGCAGTTAATTGTCTATTCATTGATTCAGTTTCATAACGTGCTTGTTTATTATCTATTGTTTTATCTGCAGGTTTAGTTGGCTCTGTAACATTACTTGGTTGTTTTTTGTCTGGTTTTAATGTTGGAGTTGTAGTTGTTTTAGTTTCAACAGGTGCTTGAAGATTAGGAGTAACCTTCATTACATCCGGATTTTCATTAACAATTTCTTCTGTAGTAATGTTTTGAGTGTTAGCTATATTGTTATTAATATTTTGTGTGTTAGCTCGTTTTCTTTGACTACCTCTGTATTTGCGTCTATTGCCTAAACTTTTACGATATTTTTCTTGTTTGGTATCAGCGTCAACATTTTCTTTAATCCATGTTGTTGCTTTTTCCATTGCCTCTGTCATTATTTTAACAGCATCAGCCATTAATTTACTATCAGCAGTCAACGACGATAAAGCAGTTGCTGATTTTTCTATATTTAATTTTGATTCGTTTAACGAATCGGTTACTCCACCAAGAGCTGTCATTTGTTCTTGCTGTTTAACCATAACCTTATCAATTGCTTCTCCTAGCTTTCCGTACTTTTCAGTTGATAAATCCATCATTTTAGAGAAGTCTAAGAAGCCTTGAGGTGTACCTACTGCTTCTGTTAAGTCTCCCATTGACGATGTATATGCGCCGGCTTGTTTTTGAATGGTATTTGTAAATTCTTCCTGACTAATACGTCCTTCTTTAAAAGCTACTGCGGCAGTTTGTGCTTCTGAGCCTAATGTAACTAATACTTTTGTTGCTTCTTCAGAACTAGCAAAACCTGTCATTAAATGCCCTAAACCTGTTGCTAAGTCTTTGTCATGTTTGCCTAATACTGTTAATGTAGCATTCATTTGACGTGCTAAATCTTCTTGTCCGTTAGCAACCATTTTAGCAGTCATAGCACGGAATCTATCATCGCCCATTCTTGACTTCATGTCGTTTTCAGCTTCTTTACGACTCATACCAGTTATTTTAGCAATAGCATCAAGTTCAAGTAGATACTTTTGTGTCGACTGTGTTAGATTGTACTGATCCATCATATCAGCCTGACCCATTTTACGCTGCATGTCTGAATATTCAATCATTGATTCAGTAAAATCTTCAGCAGAATAACCTAGCATACGAAATTGTTTACCTATTTCTGAAGTTTTAAATGATGCTGAAGCACCTGTAATTGCCTCAATGGAATCGTGTGTTGTGACTCCTAGTGATGCAAGTAATTCTGCATTATCACCTATTAGGGCAGTATATTCTGCTAGTGGTAATTGTAAACGTTCAAACCCTGCAACGATGTTTTCCATTCCATCACCGGCGGTTGCACCAACTGAACTTAATTTTTGAAACGAATCATAAGTTACACCTAATCGCTCAACAAGGAATGCACCAGCTTCGCCGACACCTTTACCAAACGATTCTAAATAAGATCCAACAACAGGAATTGATCCAGCTAACTCAGATACCACGTTTGTAGCTGTTTTAATAACGTCCGAAAATATAGTAATATCTGTTGAACCAGTAGCAAATTGTTTACCAACACCCAGAAACTCTCCGCCTAAACTTTTAAGACCTTGTTTAGTAGTGGCTATTTGCTTAGAGAATCTTCTAGTTGTAAGTTCTGCTTCTCGTTCAGCTTCGGCATGTCTACGCTGAGCTAATTCGGCTTTAGACATTGCAGAATTTAATTCTTCGGTCGTTGCAGTGCCTTTAGCTTTAACTGCGTTTAATTTTCGCTGTGCTCTTTCTGATGCGTCTGCTGTAATTTCAAGATTTCGAATTGCGTTAAGTGCATCGTCGGACATTCTTTGTATGTCTTCTGGTGTATATTCTGCCACGTTTTTTATGCCTCATAAATAGGTTTATTATACTATTTATACGAGGAAATCATGAGTACAAATCCATTATCAAATTATTTTAGACGCCCATCAATTTATATTACATTACCGTCTAAAGGACAAGGTTATCCAGTAGGATCCTTAGAAATACCAGAGAACTTTGAATTTCCAGTTTTCCCAATGACAGCGTCTGATGAAATATCATATAAAACGCCCGACGCTTTATTCAATGGGCAATCAATTGTAGATGTTATACAAAGTTGTGTACCAAATATAAAAAATGCCTGGGAATTAAAATCAGTGGATTTGGATACTGTATTAATATCAATTAGATTAGCAACATCCGGGCATCAAATGGATATTGATACTACATGCCCAGAATGTGAAAATGCTGATAGATACGGTGTGGATCTAAGATTGATACTCGAAGGGTTGAAGACTCCAGATTATAATAAAGTTATTTCAATTGGTGATTTACAATTTAAGTTCAAACCATTGAACTTCAAAGAAATCAATGAGAATAATTTATCACAGTTCGAAGAACAAAAAATGTATGCTTATACTGTAAGTGCTGATTTATCTGAAGAAGAAAAAATAAAATTAATAGGTGAAGCATTTAAGAAAATTAGTAAACTCACATTAAATGCAATTATTAACACAATCGAATACATCGAAACACCAGACACAACTGTACACGATAAAGAACATATTGCAGAATTTATCTTTAATTGCGATAAAAATGTGTTCAATAAGTTAAAAGAAGAAGTAACAGGTATTCGCAGAAAAGCTGAACTCAAGCCTTTACAGATCGAATGTAAAGAATGTGGTCACAAATATGAGCAACCATTTACTATAAACATGACTGATTTTTTCGGATGAAGCTATTAACGTTAGAAGTTTCCGAAATTGAGAAATTAGTTGATAGCTACGAACAAGAAGTTAAGAGTCTAAAAGAAAATATATTAAAGATGTGTTGGTTTATGCGTGGTGGACTAAACTACAATCAAGCAATGCAATTAGACAAAAACGAACGCGATACTATTAACAAGATAATCGATGAGAATTTAGAAACAACGAAAAAAACACATTTGCCATTCTTTTAAGATAAATAATTTTGTACTTTACTCCTACCTTATCCATGTAAAGTATAATGCCTATTTAAAGAACCCTAACTAAGTGCCTTGTTAGGGTTTTTTATTGACTATTAACTCATAAAAATTCCTAGGTGATAAAGTCATTATTATCGAAATCGTAAACAATGAATAAAGTCTAAGTGTTTGTGATGTCTACGACATCAAAGATATTCGCTTACGCTCTATCTTATTTTTAAAAACCCTATACCTAAAGCATAGAAACAAACGAAGTAAGAATTGATTTTATTATATTTAATTGTACTAAGAGAGTATTCTTTCGACAGATTTAATGGTCATACTTTGCCCGCAAATGGGACAAAGTAATGAAGAACTTTCGACGAGTTCGTATAGTCAATGATTATATAAGATTTAAGTATTGTTTCACTTAGCGGAGGCGGTTAGCCGATACCCCCTACTTAAGACTTTGTACTAGAATAGTAGTAAATTAGCATGGTTTCAATAATTTATACTATTATTTTAGTAAACTAACGGGAGCTTATAAACACCTAATCATACAGCATTTATAAACTTGTGGTTGCAATTGTGATTAACAGAGCCACATCATTTAGCCTTTTTTATTGCCACTTAAAAGTAATCAAACACGTTAGTGAACTACAAAAGACATTGAAAGTTCACAGGCATATCGTATCATCGTCCTGTAAAGGATAGTGATTACAGTCCCCGCTATCGCACGAGCTTGGTCTTCTTGTCTACTGATATGTAGCAAGTTCTACCACATGTATTAAAACCCCCATGTTAAGGTTACACTAGCTACTTCTCCAGGTTTCACGCCGCATCCACTTAGTGTTTCAAATTCGATAGTTTTATTTTTTAAAAGGATTTATTAAAATCCAACGCCTATACTGTGCCTATACTGTGCCTAAATTATGCCTTAATATTATGTTCTAAAAGTGCCTTTCTGAGTTTTTCTGAACCGCCTACTCTAACATTAATAATGCCGTTATAGTATTCGTCTGTTTCTAAAACTCGTCTGTCGAATTGTTCTCTAGCCTCAATATAACTCATCTCTGCTTTTGAGGTGCAGTAATAAAGTATTTCACGTTTGAAGTTTTTTTCGCCTAATGCTAATACATCTGCATTTAAACGATCGCTGCTACCCCAATACGTTTGCCAGTCACTTTCAACTAATGTTTTACGCTTACGCTTCTTTCCTTTTAACGGAGGCTTTGTTCGCGTAAATTTTGCTAACTTTTTACCGACATATTTTTGATCGGTTGTTAAGTTAGTGATAAGATATACAAATCCAATGTACTCGTTTGGTATTGATTCTACTAATTTACCTTGGTACGTCCATTGCATTCCTATACTTATGCATTGTTACAATAATTGTAATATTTTAGTTATCACCATTATATGTTGTAAAACCGTTCTCTTTATATACGGTCATTGTGTTGTGAACACGCCCAACTAGCTCCTCTTTATGAGATACTAGCCATACGCTTTTACTACGTTCACGACTCATGTGTTTTAGTACACTGATGCTATTTTCAACACCTAATGTATCCATGCCACTATCAATTAATTCATCAATGAATAGTAAGTTAATTGGTGTGTATAATGATTCCCACACGTCACGGAAAGCCCATGATAAACTTAAAATAAGTCTATTACGTTCGCCACGTGATAAGTTATCGAAGTCTAAGTCACGACCTAAGTCTGTGATTTCTACAGATAAATCGTTAAGAAATTGTACAGTATGACGTAACCCAATCTTATCTAAATAGTGTGTTAATCTACTGTTAAGATACGCTAAATTCTGTTCGATAATTTGTTTACGGATAAATGAATCTTTGTTTACTAACAGTTTATGCAAGAATTCCTGGTGCTCTAGCATAGTGTTTAATTCGTTAATAGTATCGTAATTAACTTCTTGAATAGCAGATTGTTCCATTTCAACGATCTGTTCTGCATAAGGATCTTCTTCTTTTAATAAAGTTTCAAGTTGAGACGATAATGTATTCAGTGTATTCTTATGTTCGTGTGCTTCATCAATGGTTTCGTAAAATGTTTCGATATAATCAGGTTTAGGATGATCAATATCAATCCACTCAGGCGGTGGTCCTAGATCGTTTAATGCATCTAGATGTTCCTGCAATTGCGAAGTATTAGATATGTACTGCATTGCAAGCTCTTTAAGTTTTTCTTCTTTTACTTTCTTATTTTCTTCTTGCTTTTCATCATGCAGATCTTGACCGCAAGCATGACACTTGTGTTCTTTGATAAGCTCAATGTCTTTTTCTAAACCTTGTTGTTGACGTTCTATAGATTTATTATCCCTTTCAATCGCAGCAATCCATTTGTTACGTTCGTCTACTTTAGATTTATGTTCAGCAATCTGCTGATCCACCATAGACTTTTGATGTAGATATTCTGTGATAGTTTTGTCGAAGAACACTCGTGCATCAGCATTGTCTTTGTGATGCCTAATTTCTGCATCAATATCGACTTCCATTAATGCTTCTATTGCTGAAGTTAACTCGTTTTGTTTTTCTTCGTGTTTATTAAGCCAAAGTTTTTGTCTGCGCCTTAGACTATCAATTTGCTCTTCGACACGCATGTTAGCTTCGAGCACACCTTTAATGCGAAATTCTTCTTCTTGTAACCGTGTTTTAATTTCTTTTGAATTTTCTTTAAGTTTTTCTGCTTTTTCTGTAAGCATAGTGATACCGAGCAATTGTTCAATAATTGCTTGCTGATCTTTTGTTCTCATGCTTAAGAATGGTTCAGAGTAAGTGTTTAATGCAATAATGTGTTTGAACATATCGTGACTAATGCCCAAAATATTTTCTATATACTTTTGGGTTTCGCGATTGTCACCTTGTGCATCGTCTGTAAATTCTTCTTCGCCGCCCTTAAATAGTTTCAACACATTAGGCTTGCGACCGCGTTCGATTCTATACTCAATGCCATTTAATTCAAATTCAACAGACACTAACATACCCTTAGTGTTTGTTTTATTAATTAGATTATCACGTTTAATGTTAGTAAGTGCTATACCAAAAAATGCATAAGAAAGGGCATTGATTATTGTAGTTTTACCAGTACCATTGCGCGATCCATTACCACCTAAGTCTAAGTTTTCACCTAGAACAAGTGTTAAATCGTGTCTATCAAATGATACTGCTTGTGTAGCATTACCTACACTCATAAAATTTTTCACCGTTAGTGTTTTTATATTGATCATAAATCTTGGTATATTTTTAATAGTAATTGTTTATTATACGATTGACTTTCGATGTTTGTCAATTGTTCGGTGATAATTTGATCCACTGAATGAAATACAGGAGCCTCTACTACATCGCCATCTAAATTCTTATTTTCTGAATCTGGTAATAAACTAATTTCTCTAAGTTTATGAGATTCGATAAATGTTTCTTTGATAAAGTTCGCCTCTTCGTAACTGATATTAATATCTAAATTAACACGGACATACATATTAGGACGTAAAATATCATCTGCTCGGTCTAATAATTCACTTAACTTTACTACCTTATAAGTAGGACATTCATCCCAGTCATAAAATTCTGGTTGTTCTCCCCATTCTAAAATACAGGCACCGCGAGCAGAATCTCCATTATCGGCAAAGTTATGAGGAAAGGCATTACCGATATAATGTATGTTTCCTCTACTCTGTCTCATATGAAAATGACCACTAAACACACCGTCTGCGACTTGTAAATCGTTTGTGTCGATGTCACCGTGGTCTGGCATCTCTACCATTTGATTCATTTTAAAGTGTGGTAACTCAAAGTGACCAAACACATATTTTGATTTAATTTTCTTTAATTTTTTATGATCGTCTCCAACCATCCAAGGAACGATTGTAACATGGTCTTGGGTAAACCAGTCGTTAACGAGATGGATATTCGGTAAGTGTTTCGCCCACTCGATCCCGTGTACGTCACGTTTGTCACGATAGTAAAGATCGTGGTTTCCTGGTATGAAATAGACTTTTTTAAAGGCATCATTTAATTTCTCCAAACTTCTTATTGAATAGTTTAAAGTTTGGAGATTAATTGATGCTCTGTGATGATGCCAATCACCTAAAAAAAGACACGTTTCACAGCCATGATCTTTACTAAGCTGGATAAACCAATCCACAAAATTCTCACAATCGGTTAAGTGCTGTGTGCTATTATTTTTAAGTCCAAAGTGAATGTCCGTAAACATTGCAGCTTTTTCAAATAAGTTACTCATTCAAATTCCTTTATTAATTCTTTTGTTGATGTAGGAAAAACATCTAAGTTATTGCATTTTAACAGTATTCCTTTATCTCGTAAAGATTTTTGAATAAATGCTTCTGTAAATATAGTTAAATCTTTTTGATCCCAACTTATATTAGTGTCATTATCGATCGAATCTAATATACTTTGTGCTATTTTATCTTGTGATAAAAATCTTTGATTTGAAAGATTCATATTATGATATGGTACTAATTCCTTAATATCTCTAACCCATGATATATTCAAAAAGTTAGCTAGGTCGTTAAATGTTTGTTCGAAATTATATAATAAATCAGAAGTATAAAGCCATTTCAAGTTTGGTTTATTGTAATGGTCGGGCGCAAACCAATTGCACTGTGCCTCCCAGCTATCAAATATATTATAACTAAAGTATTCTCGTTGTATATTAGGTGGAATTTCTAATATAGGAATGTCGTGGGAAATTCCCCAGCCGTTTAATAAATCGTCGCGATTTATATAAGCTAATGTTCCTTCGTCGAGACTTAATTCGCTGTGTACTTTATAGATATAATTATGAACATTTAATAGATATGTATTTTTATCTGCGTAAGGCACAATGCAATAATCTACAGCATTGTATAAAAAATCTAAATTAGAAATAAATTCATCACCAAAATCTAATACTGGGTGCAATGTAAATAAATTACAGTTATAATCAGGATGATTATTCTTAATCATCGACACATAAACATGTTTTTTTGCTACATGTTTATCTTTTAAATAATCCCAATTATGACTGGTTCCATGCGAAGCAAATGGTGGAATTATTTCATCATTGATTAATAGATAATATAATACCCATTTAACATAGCTTCCATATGCTCCGCCTTGATAAGGAATAGCAGTTTTGTTATTTTTTAAAAAATTATGAGTCATTGATATTATTGAACAGATCCAAATCTATAACTTTAATCAGTTTACCAGACGTATCTTGTTCTAATCCACTGTCTAGTAGCATTGAATAAAATTGTTCATCGTTTTCGCAGGAGAAATACCAGCAATATGAATTGCCAGTATTCTTCCCTTTTACTTCGAAAACATAAGTTTTTGTTATTGTATCACTCTTGATATTTTTTGTCAACATTGTCATTTTCAAACTGTCTTGTCCAGCTTGGGTTTAATCCGTTTTCTTCTAAAATGTCGTCGCGTATAGCTTGCATTTTCTTTTCGATATTCAAAACTCTCGTAAAGCTATTAGTAATTGCTGCGGTATAATATGCAAATGGGTTCTGTGATTTTGCTTCGTTAAACTGTAATCCAATTTGGCATAACTGTAATAATGCTTGTGAGCGCATTTCGTCATTATAGGTATAACCACGCCAGTTGGAACGTGTGCCGTAACGCTCACATAATTTCATATACATTTTGGCTAGTTTATCTGTAACACTACCATGGGTTTTACTAAAGTGGCCATCTTCAATTCCACCTTTCCAGTGACTAATTCCAACGACATAAAGATGCCCGTTTTCATCTAACCGATAGTGCTTAAATGGGGGGAAGTTACAGCGAATTGGCATTAATTCTACGTCATTTAATTTTGCCCAAGCTGTTAATTCTTCTTGTGTCATGCTAGTAGTGTCTCCGTTTACTATCATAACGTTTGGATCGTCATCTAGATTGGAATCATCTAGATCTAAGTCATCCATGAGGTCAGATGCTTTTTTCTTTTTTGGTTTTATTGTGTTTTTAGTACGTTTCTTTGGACCTAACGGAATATGTTCGTCGGTCATTACACGGAATACAATGTCCTGGTCTGTAAAATCTTCGGGCTTGTAATTAGCATCTTCTAATTCTTTGTTTAGTCTTGCAGCTCTAGCTTCTTTAGCAAGTTGAATAACAGGTATATCTACTTCTACTAATTCACCGTTTTCGTTTTTGCGTTCAACAGTTTGCGTTCCGAAAATCTCTTCTTTTCTTTCGACAATGAAATCTTGTTGATTGTCTTCTACTTGATCTAAGTACGAGTTAAATGACATTTTTGATTTATGAATTTCTTTTAGAATGTCACGGTTGTTTAAGTAATTTACTCTTTTTTGTTTTTTGGGTTTTGTTGCCATAATCTCCATTCTCGTTGATAATGACTATAGTATATACTCTTTTACAAAATTGTCAACCATAAATCATTATATTGGGTTATAATAAACTGAATAAATACTGCAATACATTATAGGATTTCTAAACATGCCTCAAACTAATTTACTTAAATTTAACGGTGGTACAGTAACACAAGAACAAGCACAAAACCTAATAGGTACAGGTGACTTTGTTATCGAGGGTGACAGTGTTGTTTCCGTTAGAGGGCAAGGTGTTAATTCATTAACTTTTGCAGATCAAGATCCGGCTGTGTTAAACGATGCGTTTGGCGGTGTTAATTCATTGACCTTAGCTGATCAAGATACAGCACAATTAAACGATGCATTAGCACTAGGACAAGGATTAAATTCGTTAACGGCTCAGCAAGGAGACTTTGATCCAGTTGTTATCAATGATGCGTTTACATTAGGTGAAAACTCTTTAACAAGAGCTGATGTAGATGACTTATTAATAAATGATTCAAAAAATGAAACGTTTAGAAATCAAGGTACAAGAACAGTAGAAAAAACAGATTGGCGCTTTAGAGTAAGTTTGTCACCGACATCAGATTATTTGTATAATCACCCAAATGCTAGTACCGGTCTATTAAAACCATTGATAGAAACAGACGGCGTATTATTTCCATACACGCCTAACGTGTTTATATCAAATCAAGCAAATTACGAATCATATAGTTTAACACATAGCAATCACCGTGGTTACTTTTATCAAGGATCACAAACAGGTGATGTTATTGTTAATGGTGTGTTTACAGCTCAAGACACCGCCGAAGCAGAATATATGTTAGCAGCAATGACTTTCTTTAAGGCAGCTACTAAAATGTTTTATGGTCAGGATAAACGTAGAGGTACACCACCACCATTATTATACATGCGTGGGTTTGGTGAGTTTCAATTTAATGAACACCCTTGCGTATTATCTAACTTTACATATACATTACCAGACAATGTTGACTATGTTAGAGCTTATGTTGGCCCGTCGACAAATAACTCATACACAGGACGTATGCAATCAGGGTCAGGTGGCCAGTCATGGAGCGGCCGCATATCACGTTTAGTAAGTTCGGGACTTAGCGGACAAGGCTTTGATTTTGCTGGTGCATTTGCTGGAACATTTGGTATTCCAGAATTAGATTTATCACCAGGTAGTTCAGGCAGTTCAGGATCAAATAACTTTACAGAAAAAGAAACGTATGTTCCATCTGAAATACAATTTCAGTTAACATTCATGCCTGTACAAACACGTGATCAAGTTAGTAACGAATTTAGCTTAGAAGATTATGCTTCGGGCAAGTTAATTAGAAAAGGATATTGGTAATGCCAGATTATAAACCTACAACACCATATTACAACACAAAGAATGAAGGTAACTATTTAGACTTAATGGTTAATAGACCTATATCTAAAAAAGCGTCAGACCCTATGTTCCAAATAAATCAAGTGTATCATTTACGTCCTGATTTGTTAGCTTATGACTTGTACGAAGATTCAAGACTGTGGTGGGTGTTTGCACAACGTAATCCTAACACATTAAAAGATCCTTTGTTTGACTTTACAATAGGAACAGAAATATTCTTACCACAATTAGAAACACTTAAAAACGAATTAGGATTCTAATATGGCAATATCGTTATCGCAAGAACAACTCCAATCTGTTAAAAGTGCGTTAGCTGAACGAGAGTCAAGTAATAACTATCAAGCTGTTAATCAATTTGGATACTTGGGCAAGTATCAATTTGGTGCAGCCGCCTTAGAAGATACAGGTTACTTAAAGCCTGGCTCATATAAAAAGTATGGACAATCAGCATTAAAGTTTGACGAAAACTGGACTGGTAAAAATGGAGCATCAAACTCATCTGCATTCTTAGATTCTAAAACAGCTCAAGAAAATGCAATGGATGGATTATTACAGCGCAACTATAACACAGGTTTGCGTCTTGGCGCATTAAAAAGTACATCAACACCTGATGATGTAGGTGGCTTCTTATCAGCAGCACATTTAGGTGGCGCAGGATCAGCAACAAAATACTTTAAGTATGGAGAGGGCTTTGCTGATGGTAACGGAACACAAATCAGTGAGTACGACCAGATAGGACGTTCTGCTATATTTGGAAAGCCAAATAATCCTGTTAAGACGCAACAAGCAGCCTTAAGTGGACAAGCAATACCAGGAGACAACGGAAGATTTAGTAATGCTACAACAGCGCCAGTTGCTCCTACAGATACTATAGGTGGTGATGATCTTGCATTCAATCAAGGTGCAATTTCTAATAAAGACGTTGGTGAGAATGTAACTATTAAGAAAACAGAGTCTGGCGCTATTAACATTGTTAAAGAAGCTGACGGAACTGTTATTGCTGAAGAGTTTTTACAACCAATTGAAACTAAAGAAAACCCATTTAAGAAGTTTGCAACAATGACTTATAGTGTTAGTCTTTATGTTTTACCTAGAGAAAAGTACAACAAAATTGTTGAGCTAGGGCAAAAAGATGTAACTGGCTTACCACTTATAATACAGTCAGGCGGTATTAACAATGCAACAGATTCTTCATTTGGTGCTTATCGCGCTGAACACTTTCCGCGAGATTATTATATAGATGATATAGAACTACAAGGATTAGTATCCGGTACATCAACGCAATCTGTACACAACCAATTTAGCATGTCGTTTACAATTACAGAGCCAAATGGTTTAACGTTATTAGACAATCTTAAAAAACAAGTTGCAGCAACATATAAAGCGTCCGGTGAAACACCAGTTGATGATCGTGAAATACCTTATGCATCACAGTTATACTTAATGGTAATACGTTTTTATGGTTACGATATAGATGGTAACATTGTTGACGGAACAGAAGCAGTAGATGGAACACTTAAAAAACGTGACGGAACGTCAGACGAGAATGCATTCTCAGAGAAATTTATCCCGTTTATGTTTAGAGGAATAACATTCTCAATTGATAACAGTATGGTAACATATAAATGTGAAGCGGTATGTCCACAATCACATTTTGGCACAGCAATGACACATACCGCAGTGCCGGAAGCGTTTACATTACAAGGCAACACAGTAGAAGATATTTTATCAGCAACAGACAATGGTGCAGAAAGTTTAATGCAATACCTAAATGCATTCCAGGATAGATTAGTTAAAGAACAAAAGAAATTAGTAGCCAACGAATACATTATAGAATTTGAACAGAATAGTGGAATACACGATAAAACAGTTACACGACTAGGCGAGGTTAATAAACGCCTGTCAGGTAATGCAAATAAAACAACGACCGCAAACCAACGCAAAACAAAAGAAGCCGGCGGTATGAAGAAAGAAGAACGTCAGCATACAATACCACAAGGTACAAGTATTATTAAAATTATTGAAGAAGTTGTTCGTAACTCTGCATTCGTTACTGATCAACAAAACATTGCAGTAGACAAGAATAACTTGCCTATTCCAAAAGCAAAAGAAACAGCAACAGAAAAACATTTTAAATGGTTTAAAGTTCGCACACAAGTTAAGCAACTAGAATTTGATAAAAAACAAAGAGACTATGCATACCAAATAAAATTTATTGTGAGCCAGTATGATGTCGGTGATATTAAGTCTCCGGTGTTCCCAGGCGCAATATACAGAGGTGTACATAAACGCTATCCTTACTGGTTTACAGGCGAGAACACAGAAGTATTAAGTTTAACAGCAGATTACAACTACTTGTATTTCCAAGTAATGACTGGCTCATTCCCAGGTAATTCTAAATTGCCAATGACTAATACCAATGAAGTTGAACGTGCATACTATCAACCTAAGTCTACAGAGTCGGGTATTATGGGTGATGCTAAATCAGCGGAAATAGCAGCATCAGCAGCTTCAGTATTATATTCACCGGCTGACCAAGCAACAGTAGACATTGAGATTATAGGTGATCCTGATTGGATTGCACAAAGCGAGATATTTTACTCTGGTGATGTTAGTTTAAAAGAAGTAGGGTATAAACCGTATATGCCAGATGGGTCAGTTAACTTTGACGCGTCGAGTGTTTACTTTAGTGTTGAATATAATACACCAGAAGATTATGGTGTAGATGGACTAATAGAGATAGGTAAGAATGATCCATATAAGCAAGATGGCGAAGCTAATAACATGATGAAATTAACTTACCGTGCTAATATGGTGACTACATACTTACGAGGTGGATCGTTCAAACAACGATTGCAAGGTACGTTAATGATGTATCGAGATCCAGCAGAAACATTAAAGAAAGAAGATAACAAACAGAAAAAGAAAGTTGATGGTACTGCTTATACTGCTGAAGGAGAATGGGGCGGAGTTAAAGGTGATCCGCATAACTCTAATAGAAACTTTGCTACTAAAGCACCAGCTAATCTCAATGAGGTTGCAAAAATAAATTTAGATAAGTTAAAGCACAAAACAGCTAAACCAGTGGACATACTAGAAACATTTAAAGGTGGTATAACCCCAGCAACATCACACAATGATGATGCAACAGATGATGGACACAATTTAAAAAGTACAACTATTTTAATTGAGCGAGACGCAAGTTTTTACAATCCTAACAAAAGTAGTAGAAAAAGATAATGGCACAAAATATTAATCACACAAGAAAGACAGGCAGAGCATTTAATCCCGATAAAGGTGGATGGCCTAATAGACCAGGACCGTACATAGGTAAGGTAATGGACAACTATGATCCTGCCCGTATAGGTCGTGTCCAAGTATGGATTGAAGAACTAACAGAGAATCCAGACAGTTGGATTACTGTATCTTATATGTCTCCTTTTCTAGGATGGACCCCACATTACGGCCCAGGCGAAGGCGAAGGCAAGTATGTAGGCAACCCACAATCATATGGCATGTGGTTTCCTGTACCAGACGTTGGTGTTGATGTTATGATTATGTTTGTTAACGGTGATCAGAACAGAGGCTTTTATTTTGGCACAGTGCCAGAACCAGATTCATTGCATATGGTACCAGGCATTGGTGCTAGTGAAAACTGGAAGGGCAATAACAGTGCTGAAGACGAACGTTATAGTTCAGCACCACGAGTACCTGTAACGAATATTAACACATTAGATGAATCATTTACACAGAATAAACAGTATTACGATCAGGATAAACCAGTTCATTCATTGCAAGCATCTAACATGTTTCAACAAGGAGTTATAACAGATAAAGTGCGTGGCCCTATTAGTTCCAATGCACAACGAGAATCACCTAGTAATGCATTTGGTATAAGCACACCAGGTAGACCAATATATAAGTCTGGCGTATATGATAGCAATATTAAAGAAAGTTTAGATGCTGGATCACCAGACGACTTCAGAGTAATTGGTAGACGTGGCGGCCACTCTATTGTAATGGATGATGGTGATTTAGAAGGCAACGATAACTTAGTACGTTTTCGTACTTCTAAAGGACATCAAATTACAATGTCTGACGATGGCAACACAATACACATTATGCATGCCAATGGTCAAAGTTGGGTTGAGTTAGGCAACGAAGGAACATTAGATGTTTATGCTGCAAACAGTGTAAACATTAGAACACAAGGTAGTATGAACTTCCATGCCGACGAAGATATTAACATGTATGCCGGTAAGAAAATGAACTTGCATAGTGTTGAACAAACTAACTTAGAAAGCGAAAAAGTATTAAACTTAATCGGCGAAAAAGAATTAACAGCATTTACCAAGAAAACGCTTGTTGTTAAAAGTGATGGAACTATATCAGCATTAAGTGGCTTAGACTCAAGTTATAAAGCTGGTGTAAATATGATTATTAACGGTGGCCCTAATGTATTCATGAACACAATGGGTCCACTTGCTGCACCTAAACCTAAGTTTACAGTAAGAACTAAGTTACCAGAACAAAAGTTTAATGCAATGACAGGTTGGAAAAGCGAACCAGCAAAACTTGATAGTATTTGTAGTAGAGCACCACACCACGAACCGTGGCCAGAACATAACAAAGGTGTTCCTACTAATATTAATTTAGGAGGTTAATATGGCAATACCTAAACTTGATATAAGTGATTTAACAAACCAAAAACGTTTATCAGCAGGATTAGATAAAATCAATGCAGATCAGTTGTCTGGTGTATTAGCTGAAAAAGCTAAATCAGTTGGACAAGCATTTAACGAGTTCTCAGACAAGGGCATAGGCAAGTTTGGTATGTCATTTAAACAACTAGAGAATGGTGGTTTTTTAAAGCCGGGCATGGTTGATAGATTTGTAAGTCAGGGCAAAGATCCGTTTAGTATTTTAAAGAGTCCTAGTATATGGACAGGCAAAAATAGTATTTCGAGTATAACACAAATTCTTGACAGTGAATCATTGCAAACAGATATTATGTTTGATTCAATGGAGAATGCATTCTCGGGTTTAAAATCAATTGGTGGTATTGTAGGTAATGAAACATCAGCAGCATTAGCTCAGATAACAAGTATAGCAAGTGAGTTTGATCCAAGTAAAGCATTAGATTGGGCCAATGGTAAAATATCAGATGCAAGTGAGTTATTAGAAATGGATAAACTCGCAGAGGGTGCCGACTATGCTGTAAACTTTATAGATACTAAAGCAACATCATTGGTATCAAACATAGGTGATAGCGTAGATGATATTGCAGGTGGAGTTAGTAGTTTATTTGACGGACTTGAGGGAACAGCTAAAACAATTGTACCACCAGCAGTTACTAAAACAATATCAAGAGAATCCATTGATAGCACATTAAAAACGTTAGTAGGAGATCAAAGAGTACAATTGCCAGACTTCACTGGTGAAATTCCTAATATTCCTTCACCTATATTAAATGAGTTTAAAGTAGACTTAACACAAAAATGTAGATGCAGTGATCCTACATTAATTAACCCAACACAACAGGAATGCGAGGCAGCTGGTGGAACTTGGATTTGTTCTGATATCAGTGGTACTACGCTTACATAAATATAACTATGGCAACATTCAATGGTTTTACAACAATAGGTAGATGTAAAAAGTTCACATTAACTGATCGTGAATTAGTTAAACGCGACCTGTTAAATCACTTTATGATTAAAGAAGGCCAGTTACCAGGTATACCGGAATTTGGCACTCGTATCTGGAACTTTATATTCGAACCAAGTACACAAAATCTATTAAGACAAATCACTGCTGAAGTAAATCGTGTTGCTAGTTATGACCCACGCTTAGAAGTAATTGACGTTAGTGCAACACAGTCAGACAATGGTGTGCAACTAGAAGTTAACTTAGTTATACGTCCGGACACTTCTCCAGAAACACTTATTTTACAATTCGACGAACAAACACAAACTGTAGACTTTGGATAATATACGCCGTTAATTCATAGCATAAATATATGAATACAAAACGGAATATTATACATGGCACAAACATCACGTCAAACAACAATATTTGGTATCGAAGATTGGAAAAAGATCTACGAAACATACTCAGATGCAGACTTCCAAAGTTATAACTTTGAAACATTAAGAAAAACGTTTATAGATTATATTCGTCAGAACTATCCAGAAAGTTTTAACGATTATACTGAGTCATCAGAGTTTGTAGCACTAATGGATTTGATTGCCTTTATGGGTCAATCAATGTCATTCCGTGTTGACTTAAACAGTCGTGAAAACTTTTTAGACACAGCAGAAAGACGTGATAGTGTTGTTAACTTAGCAAAGTTAGTTGGTTACACACCTAAACGTAACCAAGCAGCAAAAGGTTATTTAAAAGTTACTGCTATTCAAACAACTGAATCTCTATTAGATTACAATCAAAATAGTTTAGCAAATGTAACAGTTAAATGGAACGACAGAACTAATCCAGACTGGCAAGAACAATTTAGAACTATTATGAATGCTGTATTAGTTGATAGTCAATCAATTGGTAAGCCAGGTAATAGTGCTGATATTTTAGGTACTAGAACAGATGAATATGCTATTAACTTAGCACCTAACTTGTTACCGGTTGTTCCGTTTAATGCAACAGTTGATGGTTTATTAATGGACTTTGAAATATGTTCAGGCACATCAGTTGACAAAGATTATGTTTACGAAAATGCTCCTAGGTCAGGCGGAGCATTTAATGTATTATACCGCAATGATGGATTAGGATTTGCAGCACCTAATACAGGATACTTCTTCCACTTTAAGCAAGGTAAATTAGAATCACGTGACTTTAATTTAACTGAACGTATTGCTAATAGAATCGTTGACATCTCAATTGACGGTATTAACGAAAATGATGTTTGGTTATATAAACTCAGCGACAACGAAGCAGAACCTACATTATGGACACAAGTTGAAAACGTCTATGGTGAAGGCCAAAGCCAACGCGATGTAGATAACAGAAACTTATACTCTATTAACTCACGCTCGGGCGACCAGGTTAGTTTACAATTTGGCGATGGTGTATTCTCAAACATTCCAGTAGGTGACTTCCGTTCATTCTTTAGAAGTTCAAATGGTTTAGAGTATGTTATTAATCCAAGTGAGATGCAAGCCATTGATGTTAGTTTAACATACACAAGTCGTAAAGGACGTTTTGAAACTGTTACATTTACATTAGGCTTACAAGAAAACATTTCTAACTCAAGACAAAAAGAAAACTTAGCAGACATTAAACGTAGAGCACCAGCACGTTTTTACACACAAAACAGAATGGTTAACGGTGAAGATTACAATAACTTCCCTTATACAAAATATAGCACGATTATTAAATCAAAAGCTGTAAACAGAACAAACATAGGTGCGTCACGATACTTAGACCTAGTAGATCCTACAGGCAAATACTCAAGTATTAATGCTTTTGGCAGTGACGGATCATTATATAAACAATACAAAGAACAAGCATTTGGATTTACATTCGACGATCAAAACGATGTTGAAAACATTATTCGTAATCAGGTTGAACCAGTATTAGCAAGTCAACCAACACAACATTTTTACTATGATCAATATGAACGTAAAGACTTAACAGGATTACCAACATACTGGGAACGTAGTACCAGCTTAGTAAACGAAACAACAGGTTTCTTTAAGAGTGGCACAGGGCCAGTGGATCAAGACAATGGTCCATACCCAGTGAGCATTGGCGGATTTGAAAACAATAACAGACGTTACTTAACAGTTAAATCATTGGTTAAGTTTGTTGCACCTACAGGTTATTACTTTGATAAAAATAATAGATTACAACCAGGTATTGCAACAAGCGCAGGACAAAAGTATCACATATGGTCAACTATTAAATCAATTGAGTCAGGTGGATTAGGATCTAACTTTGGCTTAACAGTAGACGGCACTGGTGCTGTTACTATTTCAGACTATGTACCAACTGATGCTATTGTTGAAGAAGTTATTCCTGTGTTTACTACAAACTTAACAACAGAATTTGAACAGTTAATGGCAGACCAGATTGAATTATATCGTAACTTTGGTTTAGGATATGATAACAATAACGGTGAGTGGTATTTAATTACTGCTAATAACTTAGATGCAGATGGTACATTCGACCAACTATATGCACAAGACGTAACTAATCAAAATCTTGATGCGTCATGGTTAATTAAGTTTGAATCATCAGGTTCGAGTTATACAGTTACAACAAGAAGTCTAAACTATTATTTTGCTAGTGTAGCAGAAACACGTTTCTTCTTTGATAATAACTTTAGCATTTACGATAATAAAACAGGTAAGATTGTTAACGACTTTGTTAAGATATTAAAAACAAATAGTCAACCAGATACAAATGCTCCGTTAATTAACGAAGTACAATTAGATATCATTGATCAAACAGTTGAATCAGATGGTTTTGTTAACGACTTCAACGTTGAAGTATCATTCAGTGACACTGATTACGATGGTGTACCAGATGATCCAGATGTTTTCGAAACATTGGTTGCAACAGAAGTTAACCCAAGTGTTAAGAAAGTATTCTTCCAACGTACTGTTGATTTTGATAATTTAGAAAGATATCTTCCGTTAAACACTTATTCAGTTGTTACAGACTTTTCTATATTAGATGAGATTGAAGTTAACAAATACGAATACAGTAACGGACAAGTATTTTATGCTTATGCAGAAGATACATTTTATGTATTAACAGTAACTAGCACGGACCGTTTCTTAGAAGCAGATGATAGTTATGTAGCAGAAGTAGGCCGTGGCGATTTACAATTCCAATACAAACATAACGCCAGCGAAAGCCGCAGAATTAATCCAGGTGTATCTAACATCATTGATATCTTTGTAGTAACAAATAGTTACTATCAAGACTTTAGACGTTATATACAAGACACAACAAATACAATTGAAAAGCCAGCACAACCAACCATTGATGAATTGTCAGTGGCATACGAAGATTTAAATGATTATAAGATGATGTCAGATAACATTATTTTAAACAGTGTCGAGTTTAAACCATTATTTGGTGAACGTGCTGATTCAACATTACAGGCAATTATTAAAGTTGTTAAACTATCAAATACAGTTGTTGCAGAAAGTGAAATTAAATCACGTGTAATTGAAACTATTAATGCATACTTTGATATTGATAACTGGGACTTTGGTGATACATTTTATTTCTCAGAATTATCAGCATACGTTCACGAACAATTAGGAAGTATTATAGGTAGTGTTGTTATATTACCTAAAGACCCATCAAAACAATTTGGTGACTTATACGAAATTAAATCAGCAGCAAACGAGATTTTTGTTTCGGCTGCAACAGTAAATGATGTAGAGATTGTAGATAGCTTAACAGCAAGCGAATTAAGACTAAACGGAGAAGTATAATAAATGGCTCGCATTCGTTCGGTAGACTTTTTACCAGAAATTTTTCAAACTGAAGCCAATAAGCAGTTCCTTGGTGCAACATTAGACCAGTTAGTTCAACAACCTAAGTTAAAACGCACACAGGGTTATATTGGTAGACGTTATGGTCCAGGTACGGATCACACTGATGGTTACTTATTAGAGCAAAATGCTACTCGTGCTAACTATCAACTTGAGCCAGGCATATCGTTTTTAGATAATAACGGTAAAGTAACAGATGCTATTACATATCCAGAAATTGTAGATGCACTTGATGTCAAAGGAGCACATACAGAGCGCCATGACCGTTTATTTGCAAGTGAAACATATTCATGGGAACCGTTAATTGACTTTGATAAGTTAGTTAACTATGGACAGTATGTATGGTTGCCAAATGGTCCAGACTCTGTTGACGTATCAGCGTCAGACGTATTATTAATCAATGATTTTGATGTTACATTAAACGGTGATTACTATAACTTCTCAGACATTGCAGGCGACAACCCAACGTTAGTATTAGCACGTGGTGGCAGTTATACATTTAATGTGGATCAAGCTTCTAAGTTTTGGATTCAAACAGAACCAGGCACAGATGGTACATTAAATCATTCACCTAACATTAGTAGTCGTGATGTATTAGGTGTAACAAATAACGGTGATGACATTGGTACCGTTACATTTAACGTACCTAATGCAAATGCACAATCATACTATCAAAACTTACCTATTAGAACAGACGTCGACTTTGCAACTACATTAATGTTCAATGAAATACACGGTAAGTTAGTCGACGAAGTCGGCGAGATTGATGGTGTGTCAGACTTAGATGGTCGTACTATAGTTTTCTTAGATCACTTTTATGGTAATTCAGAAGACATCGGATGGGTTAAAAACGGTCCATACGATGGTGTTTATGACAACGGTGTTTATGCACCAGCAGAATACTTTGACACATTAGATGAAAGAACACAGTTATTTAGAATTAACTATGTTTATCCTAATGCAGGAACAGATGAAGGTTGTTACATCACATTGACAGCCATTGATGACATTGAATTAGAAGAACGTTTTACTGTTAGCTTTGGTAATGAATATGCAACTCGCAGTTTTTACAGAAGTTTATCAGGTATATTTGAAGAATTACCTTTATTAACAGCCGCAAACGATATATTATATTATCAAGATGAAACTAATCCAAATAGCTTTGGTGTTATTAAAATAGTTGAACAAGCAACCGACTCAGGTATTGATATTAGTGAAATACTTGGCAAAACAAATTATGTTTCACCTAACGGTGTAGTATTTACAAACGGATTAAAAGTTAAGTTTCGCGGCAACGTAACTCCGGAAGAATACAGAGAAGAAGAATACTATGTAGAGGGTGTTGGCTCTTCTATTGTATTAGTTAAAGTTACAGACTTAATCACTCCTGAATCATATGTAGAAGGTGTATCAGCACCGTGGGATACAAGCCCGTGGGATAGTATTGCATTTGAAGAAAGTGCTAATGCACCAAGAACACCAGACTACTTAACAATTAATAGAGCAAGTCAGGATTTAAACTCTTGGACACGTTCTAACCGTTGGTTCCATATAGAAGTAATTGAAGCAACAGCAAAATATAACGAAACGTTAGTTAATGTTGACAATGACTTTAGAGCCAAACGTCCTATTGTTGAGTTTTACCCTAATTTACGTTTATTTAATTACGGTACACAAATACTTGATACAATTAATGTCATTGATTTTACAGAAGAAGATGCATTATCAAATATTCATGGTAGCACAGGATACTCTGTTGCTGGACATCAATTAATTGCAGGTAGCCGTGTTGTATTTGCAGCAGACACAGATGCCGAAGTTAGAAATAAAATATTCGAAGTACAAATTGTTGACCCAGACGGTGATGATACAGAGTATGAAAATATTATCAACTTAGTCGATACAGGATTAGCAGCACAACCTGACCAAATGGTAATTTGTTCGTCGGGTTTAGAGATAGCAGGACAACAATTTAACTGGACTGGCACAGAATGGGTATTATCACAAGAGAAACTTGGTGTTAACCAATCTCCAATGTTTGATATCTTTGATGTCAATAGTAACAGTTATAGCAATGAAGATGTTTATAAAGCAACAACATTCACTGGCTCTAAATTATTCTCATATAAAGAAAGTACAGCATTAAACAAAGATCCTATTTTAGGATTTTCGTTAAGTTACATGAACATCGATAACTTAGGCGACATTGTATTCCAGAATCATATGTTCTCGGATGAGTTCATTTATATTACAGGCTCAACATCTATAACAGAATCTGTTAATAACGGTTATGTTAGACAATACGAAAACTTAACTGATTTTGATTTAAAAATTGGCTGGACTAAAAGCGTTGAAATTAATTGGCAACGTCAAGTATTTGAGTTTGATTATGATGGGTCAAGTTTAATTCTCGATGTGTTACCACGTACAGATTTAAACGTAGATGAAACAGCTATTAAGATTTATGTCGACAATGAATTTGTTTATCCAGAACTTTATAACATAACAACAGACGAAGAAGAAAAACAAACATATATTGATTTTACGTTTGATATCCCAGTAGACACAAGAATTGTAGTAAAAGTAATCAGTGTTGACACAAGTGATGTTGCGTACTACGAAATACCTAATAACTTAGAATCAAATACATTCAATGAACATGTAACAGAATTATCATTGGGCACAATCCGTAACCATTATAACAACTTAGTAGAAAACGTTAACGGATTCCAAGGACAAATTAACGGTGCGAATAACTTACGTGACTATGGTAACGTGGCATCTTACGGTGACGTTATTGTACAACATTCTGCACCAGTTGCAATAGCAGCAACATTATTAAGAAACCCAGAATACGACTTCTTTGCTGCAACAGACTTTGTTGCAAGACAGTACGAGAAGTTCAAAAATCAATTAATTGAATGGGTTAGTAACTATGACACGTATGGCAAAACATCAGCTGAAGTATTAGACATAGCATTAAAAGAACTTAACTACGGTAAGACACAAGACTCTGCATTTTACTGGAGCGACATGGTACCGTTTGGTGGAGATTATACTGAAACAGATTATGAAATCTCTGTTATTAGTACAGACACATTCAATACAGTTAATGTATATGATTTTGATACTGCAAATAACACTGGTATTCTTGTTTACTTAAACGGTGAACAATTAATACGTGACACAGACTATGAAGTAGCAACAAACGGTCCACGTATTAGATTATTAACTGATGTTGATTACGGTGACAAATTAGTTATTCGTGAATTTGCTACAACATATGGTAACTTCGTTCCACCTACACCAACTAAACTAGGTTTATACCCAGCGTTCAAACCAGAAGTGTATGTAGACAATACATTCCAAACTGATCAGATTGTATTAAAAGGACACGATGGTTCTCGTACAATTGGCTTTAGTGATATAGCAGATAGTGAGCTAGACGTTCGTGATGCTGTTATGTTAGAATTTGAAAAACGTATCTACAATAACTTACGTTCAAAAGATGCAAGCCCATTACCATTGACTTATGCAGACGTTGTACCTGGTCAGTTTAGAACAACAGAGTACAGCGCACAAGAGATTGATGATATCTTAACTACTAATTTATTACAGTGGTCAGGATGGCATAAGCTCCCATATAAACAACAACATTATATCGCACAGGATGAATGGACTTGGAACTATAGTACAGCATCTAATAAATTAGATGGCAAGCCATTGCGCGGTAACTGGAGAGGTATCTTTAAAGATTTATATGATACAGATTCTCCACATACTCATCCATGGGAAATGTTAGGATTATCAGAACAACCTTCATGGTGGGAAGATCGTTACGGTCCTGCTCCTTATACTGATGGTAACTTAGTATTATGGAAAGACTTACGTGATGGTATCATTAAAGATCCAGCAGGCGACATTATAGACGAACGTTTTGTACGTCCAGATCTATTAGACGTTATTCCTGTCGATAGTTCTGGTAACTTACGCACACCATTTGAAGCGATTGTTAAGAACTATACAGCAACAGACTTTAAGAAACAATGGAACGCAGGTGACGTTGGTCCAGTTGAAGGAGCATGGAGACGTTCGAGTAACTGGCCATTCGTAGTACAAAAATTATTAGCATTAACAAAACCAGCGCAATACTTCAGCTTAATGGCTGATAGAGATCGTTGGATGTTTAACGATTTGTTAGGACAATATACTTACGATGGTAAGTTTAGATTAGATGTAAGATCTTTAGAAGTTGCAGGTCCTAATGTACCTAAGCACTCTTATATTAATTGGATAGTTGAATACAATAACAATTACGGTATTAATGCTACACAACATTTAACAGATACATTAACTAATTTAGATTCTAGATTAATGTATAGAATGGCTGGCTTTACAGATAAGAAATACTTAAAAATATTCATTGACAATTCAAGTCCTAACTCTGTAAACAATAGCCTATTAATACCAGACGAGTCATACTCATTGTTATTACATAAGAACCAAGCATTTGGTGATTTACAGTATTCATCTGTTATGATTCAAAAAACAGATGATGGTTATGCTGTATATGGTAACAGTAATAATGATCCATACTTTAATGTCATGAAGTCTATACCAAATGGACACTATGATAGTTTCTTAGTTGGTGCACCAGGCGGCAAGAATCAAACAATTCGTATACCTAAAGATTTCTATGCTGATCAAGTATATCGTGTTCCGTATGGACAAACGTTTACAAGTGAGAATGGTGTAGTTGACTTCTTAGCAAGTCACGGTGAATTCTTATTACAACAAGGTTTACTATTCAACTCTGTTGAAAATGCATACGAAATGAACTGGCGCAGAATGTGTGAAGAATTTGCATACTGGGCTAACCAAGGTTGGACTGTTGGTAGTATTATTAACATTAACCCATGTTCAACTACATTAGAATATGAACGTGAACAAGCTATCATTGAAGATCTTAGAAACTTAGCATTAAACGAAATGCCGCTAGATCAAAATAGAAGTCCGTTAACAGAAAAAGATTATTGTGTTATACGCTTAGATAATAACTTTAAGTTTAACAGCATCAATGAAGATAGTGCATTAAGTTATCTAAGACTTAGAGCTACTGCATATGAACACTTAATTGTTCTTGACAATCAATCTATCTTTAGTGATTTAATATACCAACCAGTCACTGGCTTACGTCAACAACGTGTTAAAGTAGATGGCTTTACAACGTTTGAATGGAACGGACAATTAGATGCACCAGGCTTTATTCTTAACCAAGACAATGTCGACGAGTGGGAAGCATACAAAGCATATAACAAAGGCGATTTAGTATTCTTCAAGAATAGTTATTGGGTTGCAGCAACAAGAGTACAACCACAAGCAGACTTAAACTTCGACGAATGGATACAAGTTGATTATGATCAAATTGCTAAAGGTTTATTACCTAACTTAAACACTAAAGCAGATGCTATTACAAAATACTATGATAGTTCACAAATTAATTTAGAAACAGATGCAGATCAACTTGGATTAGGTATTACAGCATTCCGTTCACGTAATTACATGGAAGCATTAAACATAAATGACGTTTCACAGTTTGGTGTTTACTCAGATTTAATAGACGATAAAGGTACACACAGATCAGCTCGCTTATTAAGAAAT
>Ga0180435_10000855_pt1 | contig 32182 bp, 31 predicted proteins | sample SS_ome_3_FD_132467 | JGI IMG/M metagenome (GOLD analysis project Ga0180435, IMG submission 132467) | Hypersaline lake sediment archaeal communities from the Salton Sea, California, USA - SS_3_S_1 metaG | ecosystem: Environmental > Aquatic > Non-marine Saline and Alkaline > Hypersaline >... | reverse complement strand
CCTGCTTCAGACCTTCGCTGCCACCGAGCACCCTTCATCCCCGCCACAACCGATCGACCCCCTGACCGAACGCGAGGAAGAAGTACTCACCGAGATCGCCCGAGGTAGGACCAACGCCGAGATTGCCGAGGAGCTCTTCATCAGCCACAGCACAGTCAAGACCCATGTCGCCAACCTGATGATGAAACTAGAGGCGAGAAACCGCGTCGAAGTAGCAATCTGGGCATACGAAACCGGACGCGTCGGCTGAGGTTCATCGCCCAGTCACCTTGCGAATCGACGGAACTAGAAGTCCCACCAGATACAGCGTCTGATTTGGCCTAGAATGCCGCCGGTCGGCTTGGGTTCTCGCAGAACCCTTGCCATACTTGACGAAACCATGCGCCCGTAGCTCAATTGGATAGAGCGTCTGACTACGGAATATCCACCACTAAGCGCTGTGCAAACCCCGGAAACCCCAGGTCAGCTGGGAGCGTCGCGGCCAGAATCAGACGCTGTATCTCTGGGGCTTGTCTCGGCAGGTTAGGGCCTCTATGCAGAGCCCGGACTCGCGGAGTCGTCTCTCGTTGATTCATGCTTTGCGGGCATTGCCAGGGTGCGAGCATCACGGGCGACCCCAATGCCGGGCGACATCACCGCATGCTCAGCCGGTCTCGGCAAGGGAGCGGTGTTCGGGTTTGCGCTCTTGCTGGACCTCAGCGGGCAATAGTGCTCCCTACCGAGATGAGCGATTACATGAAATCACGGCAGACCCTCTCGAATCTGCCGTGATCTCGTCATCCCGTACCGAGTTCGGCGCAATGACAATCGGCCTCGCAGGGCGCGGTCTATTCGCTGCGATCTGACGCGTCGTATGCGATCCAACCGTTACCTTCGAGCTCTGTCTGCGTTGTCCCATCGGGCAGGAACATCCCTGTCATCGTCCAGGTCCAGTAGCCGCTCGCAGAGGCAAATCGCCCGGAGCCCCCGATTATCGTGCCGCTACCCTCGCCGGTGTAACTCCCATCGGGATTCACATATGCCTGCCCTGCGAAAGTCACGGCGAGGCTGTCTCCATTGGCAGCGACGTACGTTGCGGACCCATTCGTGAGCTCACCCGTATCGAGGTTCTGGCACGCAAGGCCATCCAATCCCTCGCGAAACTTGCCCAGGTGTGTCGCATGACCACCCCCTACCAATGCAGCAGGGAACACACCTGGGTCGCACCCATGGGATCCGGCGGACCCAATGACCGAACCAGCGAACTCGAGGCTGATCTTGAACGGTCGGGGTTTCTCCGCAGCCTGATCACCGGCAGCGGTTCCGACTAGTGCCGTCGCGGCGAGGACCAGAGCCAGTAGCGCAACGACTGGCATTCGATTCCACCTCACGATTCTCTCCTTTCGTCGTGGCGTGGCATCCCTACCCCTTGATCGTTGATTGGCAGCGCGTGCGGAACGAGTGCGAATCGAGTGGCCCGGCGACAGAGGAAATCGACGCGATGAACCGACGAGGTCGTTCCTAGTTGCTGCGGATCCGATGAAGAACCCGCTCGGCGTCAACAAGGGCGGCCGTGTTGAAGCCCTCTGAGAACCAGCCGTAGGCGGACTCGAGTACCTTGGCTGCTTGTGCTCTCCGGCCTTGGCTCTCGAGCAGCAGAGCCAACTCGGTGGCCGCCCGCAGCTCGAGTGCCGGAGACCCAATCTTCCGGGAGTCGTCGATCGCTGCCAGTAGAACCTCTTCAGCTGCGGCGTCGCCAACTGCCCGCAGCAGGGCACCGCTAGTAACGGCCAGGCGCACCGCGGACAGCCGGTCATTGGCCCGTGCTGCTTTGTGCTTCTCAACAGCGAGAAGCTCCAGACCCTTTGCGGTCCGACCTGCCAGGTGCTCGAGCTCCGCCTGGTCGGCAGCGAAGTAACTCGGATAAGACTTGATCCCCATTTTGCGCCACTGTTCGAGGCCGTCGGCGATCATTCTGATTCCAGAGTCCGGATCGCCGTGGTGGCCCATGATCACGCCGCGGTGTACTTCGGCGGTGACCTCGAAGAACGCCATATGCTCAGCTGCGGCTATTGCTCCGAACTCTTCGACGAATTCGAGGGCCACCTGATAGTCACCCCGAGCGAGCCGAAGCAGGGCTCCGGCGACAGAGAGAGTGTGACAGAGGGTCCAAGCCGGCCCGATTCGGCGGGCGAGGGCAATGGCCTCGTCAGCCATGTGGACGGCTCGATCCGGATAACCGCGGTAGACGGTGTTGAATGTGTCCCAGGCCAGGATCTCGGGGCCGGCGGCCTGACCCATAACCAACCTCAGCCAACCGTGAGCCTCTGGGTCGTAGCTCTCATATGCCTTGTTCAAGTCTTGGTGCCCGGCCGTCAGCCGACCGACCCACGTTCGTGCGTATCCAAGACCATATCCGCCGAGCACGCGGAGCGCTCCGTCGTTGAGTTTGTCGGCTACCCGAACGAGTTCCCGGGAGACGTCTTCCATGTCGGCATAGGACGCTCGAACCGATAGGTTGTGGCTCTGGCTGCTGAGTGCGAGACCCACCGTCAGCGAGGGCTCGAGCCGATTGCATAGCTCCCGCAATCGGCTCCCGTTCTGTAGCGCCTCAGGTGCCGCATATCCCCGTACTGCCATCAGAGGACCGGCCAGCGAGACTCGAATCTCGAGTTCGCGTTCGTCCCGTTGCACTGACTCCGGCAGAGTATCGACCAACTCCACAGCGCGCCGTAGGAGGCGGATCGCCTCCTCGTTGGCCGCCATCCTGACGGCCCTCTGCCCGGCCAGCAGCGAGTAAGTGATGGCGGATTCCACCAACTCGGCCTCATCGAAGTGGTGCGCTAAGTCCACGACCGGCGCATCCCCAGAATCTCGGAACAGAGCCTCGATGGCCTTACCGGTGAGTTCGTGGAGACGCAGACGGTCGGCCGCAGCCAACCGGCTATAGAGGTATCGCTGGAACAGGATGTGGCGGAATCGGTACTTGGTGGCGAGTTGGTTGCCGATCCGTAACGCCCCTGAGGGCGCAACCAGTCGATGCGGCATCCTGCTTTCAGCCCGCAGTCTGCCTGCAACGTCGTCATCCTCTCGGACCGCGGCAACCGTTTCGGCAATAAATTCTTCGCCTTGGACTGCGGCGGCGGCCAAGTCGGCCTGGAGGTCGTCAGGAAGCCTGCCAATCCGTTGCGCGATCACCGCTTCCACTCGAGTCGGGATCCGGTGCCAAGCCGGCGGCTCCGTCGTGACCCAAAACCCTGCTCGGTTACGCCGAATCTCGGCCCGCTCCTGCATTCCGCGCACCATTTCCACAGTCAGCAGCGGATGCCCATCCGTGTACGAGTGCAGCTGTTCCCGGAAGTCCGCATCAAGCCGATTTGGCTCGGAGTCGAGGAACGCATCGATGAAGCGCCGGTCACCTCCCAATTCGACGGTACCTTCGGGCCAACTCGTTTCCAGCTCGCCCAACATTTGCCGCAGGGGATGTTCGCCGTCGATTTCTTCCGGCCGGTAGAGGCCAACTATGAGCAACCGCTGTCCCTCGAGACGCCTGGCCAGATGCCACAACAGCGCAATCGAGCCGTGGTCTGCCCACTGCAAGTCATCGACGACCACGACCAGGGGGTGGGTGGCAGTGAGACCGGTGAGGACTGCGGTGTATTCGTCAAATAGTGCCGGCTGCATCCTCTCCGGCGCCGGAGGACGATTGGCAGCTGCATCGGCTCGAGCTTGCAGCCTGTCCAGCCATTGAGCGTCTGGTACTGCGTGCTTGCTCCGTTCGACCAACAGCGTGCCGTTGACCATCACGCCGACGAGACTGGGTCCTCGTTCCAAGATCAAACGAGCGGTGTGTGGGATAGCCTCCCAGAGCCGGGTTGCCTGCTCCCGCCCAATCGTGCCTGCCGCAAAGCCAGACTCGACCTTCCCGGTGAGCAGCCCAAGTACTTCGCGGAACGGTAGGTAGGGATCGCCGAACCCGCCATAGGCATTGCAGCGACCGTTGGCGACGAGCACATTTCGGGCTGCAATTGCGCGCTGCGCGAACTCGGCGGCCAGCATGGTCTTCCCGCTTCCCGCTTCCCCAGCGATCAGGGCAAACCGTCCGTGACCTGCGAGGGCAGCCTGGAGGTGCGCCTCTAGTTGACCCAGCTCATCTTCTTTTCCCACAAACAGGGACGGCGCTGAGAGCGCTCGAGTCCTCGTTAGGAAATCCGGGTAAACGATCTCGGCATTGCGCGACCCGCCGGGCATGTTGTCGGCCCGGATCCGTTCTGCCAGCACAGCAGTCTCCGTCGCCGGTGTCGTTCCGAGTTCGGTATCCAATCGCCTATGCAGATCCTCGTAGACGAGAAGTGCTTTTGCCGCTTCGCCGGTGCTGGCGAGCAGCCGCATCAGTTGCCGGTGGGCCCGCTCTTCGTAGGCATCGACCTCGACAAGGCGTTGCGCAAATGGGAGGGCTCGAGTCGGATCACCAGCCCGTTCGTGGCGTGTCACCAGCGCCCGCAGCACTCCGGCTAGACGGCGACGCAATCGTTCCCCGCTGACCACCCACCACTCCTCCCATTCCGCCCCGGCCCGTACGTGGAGATCCTGCAGAAACGACCCCCGCCACAGGCCCACCGCTCGCTCCCACGCAGCAACCGCACCGTCCGTGTCGGGATCAGTGGCGGCGAGCCTCTCGAACTCGATGGAGTCGACCCACAGTTCGGAGGACGAAATCAGCGAGAGCTTGTTGCGATCCGCCCGCAAAAAGCGAGGGTCAGTCGGAGCGTCGGCCAGTACCTTGCGCAGGATCGATAGAACGTGGCGCAGATTGCTGAGTGCTGCCCCCGGGGGACGTTCCGGCCACAGCATCTCGGCCAGGACCGGCCTCGACCAGACGCGTCCCGGCTCCGAGGCCAGTAGCGCAAGAAGAGCGCGCGTCGAGTTGGATTCGAACCCGGCAGCGGGATCGCCATCCACGATCACATCGAACGGACCCAGAAGCCTGATCTCGAGAGAGGCCATGCTCATCCCCAGAGGAAGCGTCCCCTTCAGGATACGCGCGACCGACGCGTCTTGGCCTGGTGCCGCTCGCGGCATCAGGTCTTCTCCACACGTTGTGCACGCGGTGCTGCGCGGAACCTGGACTCGTCGGTGACGGTGGAGGGTCAAACATGCGGCCAACTCGGTACCGAGCATTCCTGCTTCGTGTGTGGACTCAAGAACAGGACCACGCTCTCCGCTCCTCGATCCAAGACGTCGAGACGGGCGAAACGCGAGTCTTCGTCGATCTTGGTCAACTCAGTGAGTGGCTTCGCCGAGAAATGGCTGCTCCTCAACGGAAACCGGTGGATCCCCGCGACGACACCGTGTCTAGCTAGTCCGAAACCAACGGACGGGCCGACTTATCCTTTGTCGTCTTGGTCCAGTGGTTGGAGCCGCCTCGCCTATCCGATGCTTGTCTTCGACCTTGCTGTGGTTGCGACTTCACGACAGCTGGGAACTACTGAAGATGACCGGCAACGACCGGTGGTGAGTCCCCAACCGCTGCCCAATGTTCGGCCGCAGATCTGCATCGAGCTTCGTGATCGGGACGGCAGGGTCATCCCAGTCATCTCCACGGCCAATAACGCCTCGGTGAATGCGGGAGAAATCGTCGGCTGCAACATTGCGGTCCCACACGGAGGTGGCGGCCGCAGGAACCAGCCGGTTGGATTCGGCGGAGTCAGATGCTGTATGAGCGTTGTGCTACCGAACCGATTGAGCGTGATGGCACAGAAGCGCCGAGAATCACTGGCGATTGCGTGGGCGGCGTATTCGGCCAGATACAGCGCCTGATCTTGGCTACAATGCCGTCGGTCGGCTTGGGTTCTCCAGGAACCCTTGCAATACTTGACGAAACCATGCGCCCGTAGCTCAATTGGATAGAGCGTCTGACTACGGATCAGAAGGTTGGGGATTCGAGTTCTCCCGGGCGTGCCAACGGACTTTGCTTGCGAAGTCCGCCGAAACCTCTGCGATGATGCAGGGGTTTCGTTGCGTCGGCGTTCGACTGTTGCAGAGTCCGGTCGCGGCCTTGGGGGCAGTTTCTTGGTCGTCGAGGCCAATAACTTGGGACAGCACAAGTCCATTGGCCCGCTTCGCACGGCTTCAGGTACAGGTCTTCTCCCCAGCGGCCTCCAACGGACCGTGCAGTCCTTCATCAACGACTCCGGCAAGTGGAGCTGCCTAGCGGGCGCCGAGTCTGGCGAACCCCAGGAGATCCGTGTCCAAGAAACTTGACACGAATTGCTGTCTGCAATAGATTACAGCGTGTAAAGAAAAATAGACACATTGGAGTCTGGAAATGTCCTTTCAAGAGAAGAGTGCCTGGATCATGGGCGCTGTCCTGGCGGTGGTGTACGGGTGGTACTTCGTGTCGATTGCCGGAGAGATCACCGGCGATGTTGCTGAGATCTCCTACCAGGGGATGATGTTGGCCGCAGTCGTGGCCGTCGTGGTACTGGCAGCGGCAGCACATGCCGTCGTAGCCATCGCAGGACCGAAGGATGCGGATCACAGCGATGATCGCGACAAGGAGATCACCCGCTACGGCGAGAACATCGGGCGATTTGCTCTCGTCACTGGAGCGCTGGTCGCGCTGGCGCTTGCGATGGTCGAGGCCGATCACTTCTGGATCGCGAATGCAATCCTCGCCGGCCTCGTGCTTGCCGAACTGACGTCGGTGGGCACTCGAATCATCCTCTACCGACGGGGGATGTAGCCGTGGCCAAACCCACCAGGGTCACCAACAGGATTCGTCGCCTTAGGTTCGAGGCGGACGAGATGACGCAGGCCGAACTCGCCGATGCCATCGGCTTGACTCGCCAGACTGTGAATGCAATCGAGCAGGGCAAGTACTCGCCGTCGCTGGAGATGGCATTCAGGATCGCCCGGGTGTTCGGTGTCGGTCTCGACGACGTGTTCGACTACCCGGAGGAGTGACGGCGACCTTGGCCCTGTCGGACGGCGGCGTTCTGTCGACCTCCTCCGCGCTTGCAGCTCAATCGGGGAGAGCGTCTGATACCGATCAGAAGGATGGGGCCTGTCGCAAGCGACAGGTGCGAGTTCTCCTGGGCGTGCTGAGAAACCCCTGCGATGATGCAGCGGGCTTCTTCTGTGGGTCGGACTAGCACGCTCTCGAAGCGTGCCCGGGGACTCCCCTGGGGTGACGAGTCGGATTCCTCCCGCCCCGGGGCGCTGTCCTTGCAGCGGTTCTCAGCTGAATCGCTAGTCCTTGGATCATTCTTGGATCGCACGCCGGTAGCTTGAGGGCACGTCGAAGATGAGGAGGACCGATGAGGAGCATGGTCACCGTGCTGATGGTGGTGCTGGCTGCGGCCCTGGCGCTGGCTGCTTGTGCGGATGATGGCGCAGAGCCCACGACGACTACCGCCACCACGTCGCCGCCGACGACGATCACCACCACGTCGCCAACGACGACGACCACCACGTCGCCAACGACGACCGCAACGCTCGATCCCGAGGTCGCCCTCGAAGCCGAAGTACTGGCTGAAGTCGATGTCTTCGTCGAGGCCTGGAATGCCGCTGATGTGGACGGAGTATTCGACTTGATCCAACCCTCGCTGTCGGATGCCGAACGATTCCGCCAAGGCTTCTTCGTAGCCTGGAATTTCGCGCCGATCAGCGGATGCGAGATCGACTCGCTATCCGATTTCATCACCACAGTGGTCTGCGAGGCAGAATCCTCCGACCCCGTGTATGCCGAGATGGGTCCAACTGAGCTGAACGTCGTGCTGTCGAGATACGGGGACGGGTACAACGTCAACTTCGACAACGGCGGAGGCGGTCGCCAGTACGCCGACACGCTCGACGCGTACGCGGAATACCTCAGTCAGTACGAGCCGGATGCTTACGCGGTGACGTGCGATCGGGAGGGATACGAGATGGAGATTCGCTTTGAGTACGGCACGAGTCTCACGCCGGAGTGCGGGGCCCTCCTCCTGACTGAGAAGGATGCAGTTGCCGAGTGGATTCGCAACGGACGACCGGAGGCCTGAGGACGCGGTTGGGCGTCCCGGCGCTGGAGAGTAGATGCATCAAAGGCCACCGATTGTGACTTCGAGGCGGCTGGACTCTCCACAGATCCCCGGGGGCTCGGCCGGATAAGGTCCCCTGATGAACGCCGAATCCACTCGTGGCACGGCCGAGCAGGGTGCCGAACGCACCGCGCAAGAACCCGGAGATCGTGTCCTGCGCTCCCTGCGCCAGGTCACAGGCGGACCCGGGTTCGGACACGTTGAAGCCCAAGTTCGCAGACGTCCAGTCGTTCAGCGAGTTGAGCCATCGCGCGCCGCGTTCTCCGATCACCTGTGCCAACTGGGCGATCGCAGAAAGAGGAACCCCCGAGGTGTTCTCCGTCTTCGATGAAGCGACCTGCTGTGTCGACTCTCGGGTCGCTGCTATCTGTCACGGCTTCTCCAAGTTGTGATCCCCGGGCATGGCATGCGATCCGGGGCACCTTCAGCGATGCCGATCTGGTCATCACCGCCGCCAACGGCGACGAGCTGTATGGAACCTACGCCGGGGTCATGACCGGAGAGACGACCTACGTCGAGACCATGGTCATCACCGGCGGCACGGGGCGCTTCGCAGGAGCGTCCGGAACCGTCGACGAGTCCGGATGGTTCGACCCGGACACCGGATACATGGAGGTCACCGGTCGAGGGACGATCACCTATGACGCGTCCGACCGGTCATCAATGGAGTGATCAAGCGACGCGACGGCGGAGGGAGCGCTACTCCCAGGGCTCCCTCCACACGTCAAGGCCTTTTTGGATTCCCTTGAGGTCGCCATTGCACCCTGAGGGTGAAAGGAGTCCGATATGCGAAGAACGATGATCATGATGACGCTGGTACTGGCCCTGGTCGCAGGCGCATGTGCGTCTGATGTGACCGAGTCCGACGAGTTCCGGAGTGTCCAGCATGAACTCGCTGATGTCGAAGCTCGGCTGACCGAGGTGATAGCGGAACGCGACGCCCTGGCAGCGGGCCCCTCGACCGACCGGTATGAGAAGGCGAGCAAGAATCAGGCTTTGCTGGTCGAGATGATGGAGGATCCTGCGGCATACGGCTCCGAGGACGAGTGGCTAGATCTTGTGGACATGCTGGCCGTCCCCGGGACGTTCTACGGAGATGACGTGTTCGGAGGGGTTGGTTGGCGGGCCGGCTGGCGAAACACCATGTTCGGCAATGTCGACGCAACGATCACAACATGGCAGCGCTGGATGTCCGATGATGGCTCCAATGCAGGATCGATGTGGACATGGTCAGGTACAGCGCGGAACGGCAAGCCCTTCGACCTCCAGGGGATCGAGATCTCAACGTTCGACCAGGAGGGCCTGTACACCGGCGTGACGGTCTTCTACCCGTACGACGATGCGGAAGTCTTGAGGAGGTTCGCCGAGGGCAACTGAACGACCGGTCAACCGGGAGGCATAATGGGAGGGTGCAGTTCTCGGTACTGGGCCCGCTGGAAGTCACGGAAGGATCGGCATCGCTCACCCTCGGAGGGCCCCGGCAGCGGTCCGTGTTGGCCCTGCTCCTCCTCGAGTCCGGGCGGGCGGTCGACGCCGACCGGATGGTCACCGAGATCTGGGGCGACGAGCCACCCGACGGCGCCCGCGACTCGCTCTACACCTACATATCGAACCTCCGTGGGATCCTCGGTCGGGACCGCATCGTCCGCTTCGATGGCGGCTATCGGCTCGCACCGATGGATGTCGACCGGGTGGATGCGCGCACGTTTGATGCCACGCTCGGCGAAGCCCACCGCATCGTGGGCTCGGACCCCCACACCGCGCTCAGGCTCATCAACGAGTCGCTGTCGGTGTGGCGAGGTCGGCCGTACGAGGGGTGTGAGAATCTCCCGTCGATCGCACCCGAGGCGGTTCGTCTGGAGGAGCTCCGCCTGCGGGCCCTCGAGGACCGCATCGATGCCGAGCTCCACGTTGGTGGGACGCCCGAGGCGGGAGGCATCGAGATGCTGACCGTAGAACACCCCTACCGGGAGAGGTTCTGGGAGCTGCTTGCCCGCGCCCTGTACCGGGCGGGCCGCCAGACCGACGCCCTCCGCACCCTGACCCGCCTCCGCCGCATGCTTGCCGACGACCTCGGCATCGAGCCGTCGCCTGCGATCTCCCGGCTCGAGGAGCGCATCCTCCTCCAGGACCCCGCCCTCGACGCAGGCGCCGCCCCGCCCACCAACCTGCCGACACCGGTGAGCAGCTTCGTCGGTAGGGAGGACGAGCTCGGGGTGCTCGAACGCCTGATGGGCGACCACCGACTCGTCACCGTGACCGGCCCCGGCGGAGCGGGTAAGACCCGCCTGGCGATCGAGGTCGCCGGACGCATCGCCGGCGCGTTCCCGGACGGCGTCTGGTTCATCGATCTCGCCCAGGTCGAAGCTGCGGGAGACCTCGGAGGAGCGGTGGCATCGTCACTGGGTGTCGCCGAGCCGTCAGAAGTTGCCGGCGCTGCCACGATCGCCGCCCGCCTGCGGACGCAGTCGGCGCTGCTCGTCCTCGACAACTGTGAGCACGTCGTCGGGGCGGCCGCGGATCTGGCCGAGACGATCCTCGAAGGCGCACCGCAGGTACGGATCCTCGCCACCAGCCGGCAGCCGCTTGGGGTGACAGGTGAGACTCTGTCTCACCTCGCGGGACTCGAGATGTCCGATGACGGATTGCAGGCTAGCGACGCCGAGCAGCTGTTCGCTGTGCGCGCCGCCGCCGTCCAGCCGGGCTTCGCCATCGAGGAAGCCAATAATGCGGACGTCGCTGAGATCTGCCGACACCTCGACGGCATGCCGCTGGCCATCGAGCTAGCGGCGGCCCGCGTCGACACGTTGTCACCGGGAGAGATCGCCCGCCACCTGGGGGACCGGTTCCGGCTTCTCGCCGATGCGCCTGCCGACCGATCCTCCCACCGGTCGCTGTGGGCCTCGCTCGACTGGAGCCGGGACCTACTCGACCCGGACGACCGGAGGGCGTTCGATCAGCTCGGTGTGTTCGACGGCCCGTTCACGGTTGATGCAGCGGCTGCCGTGGTGGAGGCGCCGTCGGAGCTCGACGCCGTAGACATCCTCCGCCGCCTCGTCGGGGCGTCGCTGATCCAGCGTCTTGCCGGGGAGGTGTCGTGCTACCGGCTGCTCGAGACGACGCGCCTGTATGCGCGGACACGTCTCGAGAAGGCAGGCGAGTGGCCGACGGCGGTCGATCGCCACGACGCGCACTATGTCGGCAGGTGCCGGGAGCTGCGCGGGGCGTTCTTCGGCAGCGACCGACCCGGCGCGTGCCGCACGATCGAGGCCGAGATCACCGAGTACGAGGCGGCGTTCGACCGGTCCAGCGAGGGTGATCCCGATGTGGCGCTGGAGATGGCCTGGCCGCTCGTCCACGTGTGGCTGTTCTCCGGCGGGATCGGCACCGCCATCGGTCGCCTCGAACGGCTCGTCGCCATCACAGCCGGGGCGACTTCACAGACGCGGGCGGACGCCCTCGCCGCCGGTGCGTTGCTCCTCATGTACGCCTCCCGGTACGAGCAGGCAATCGTCTGGGCGGACGAGGCAATCGAGATCTACCGCACGATGGGCGATGAGCAGGGTCTTGCATATGCGCTGGCCAGGCGTGGCCATCTTGCATTCTCGGTCGGTGACATCCCAACGGCGTTCGGGCTGCTTCAGGAGAGCCTGGAAACTTGCAAGAGGATCGGGTACGCAGAGGGCACGGCATGGCCGGTGACCCTCCTCGGCCAGGCTCGCCTGTGGGGCGGCGACGAGAGTGACGAGGTGCTCGCCCTCCTCCAGGAGGGACGGCGGCAGTTCATCGCCGTCGGTGACACGTACGGGCAGATGCACGCCAACATGTTCATCCAGAACGTCGGTGAGCGACCGATTGACGTCCAGCTCCGATATGCGGAGGAGAGCATGCGGCTGTCCGACGAGCCCGGTGCCGATCCGCTAATGCGGCCCACGGCCTTGCACAACCTCGCCTTCAGCGTGTGGAATGCCGGCGACCATGAGCGAGCGCAAGGCCAGCTACGCCTCTCGGCGCGATCCGCCCTCGAGACGGGCGCCATCGTCTCGTCCGGAATGGCATTCCTCCTCGGCGGCCTAATGGAAGGCCTCGACGGTGATCCCAAACGGGCAGCCGTCCTCTACGGTGCCGGGGACGCCCACTTCGTCATGGAGATGCCACCGTTCTACATTCGCCAGCTCCAACCGGGCATCGACGCAGCCATCGCAGTCCTCGGCGACGACGACTACGACCGCCTCCACGCCGAAGGCGCAGCTATGACCATCGAAGAAGCCACGGACTTCCTTCTGCGCGGGAACTGAGCCGCTCGGAGCCTACGCCGATGCCACGCGTTGGGCGGCAGGAGCGAGCCCGCGTTCGCATCGCATGCGCCCGGAAGCCTGAAGGCGGCGTATGTCGAGAAACGAGCCTCACGTTGGTATCCCTCCATTGAGTCCAGGCCGACACCGCCGGCATCAGCTTCACGCCTATGAGACTTCGGGCGGTGGTTCACCCAATGGAGCGTTCGTCCAGAGCTTCAGTACCCTTGCGCCGATCCCGAGACCATCGACGTTGCTGGCTGCGAGGCTCTCGTCGGAGGAACCGATTCGTGACTGCGCCCGCTGCATTCGACGTTTCCATCGGCAAGAGCAGCTCAGGGATGCCGACATGGGCGGGGGTTGTGTATTGATTCCGCGGAAGTGTCTGCGGATAGGCTCGATGGTTGCCGACCCGCCCGGTGATGAGCCGTTTCCCTGGGTTGAGCCGGAACTCGAACCGGAGCTGCGACGCCTGTCCGAGCGGCAGCGAACCGCCGTTGTTCTCAGACACAGTTCCGGATGCAGCTACGCCGAGATGAGCCAGGTCATGGGAGTGTTGATCCCAACCGTCCAGAAGCACGTTGATCGAGCTCTGGGGAAACGGAGGCAGTAGTTGCGGACATCCAGGAAGTGCCGGTCGTAGAGGCCGTGGAACCTGGAGTCCGTACTCGGGGATGCTGTCACTGCTCCTCCGCTTTCCATTCAACTCACACATCCGTGACTTACAGTGCCGATCCGGAAATCGAGAAGTGAACGGGATCGGGCATCGGTCCCAGAGACGGTTGCCCTTCTCACTTGTCGATCTGATTCCTGGAGTCCGGATTCTGCGACTTTGAGCCGCGAGTTCTGAACGCCATGGCCCCAGCTGTGTTGGGCACGCTTGTTCCACACGCTAATGAGTCGATCCCGAGTTGGCGACGCCGGCCAGGCTTGAGCCGAGGACTGAAGTTTGGGTCCCTTGAAGCAGAAGTGAGCACCTCCTGACGTCTCGTGCGGAAGACTGTGTTCCAGCCTCGGTAGTGAATCCTTCACTCAATAAGTAACCCGCGCCGGAACCTGAGTTTTGCGGGTGCAATTCAAAGTCTCCCAAAGCTGTGGGTCCCGACAGAGTTGCACGGCGAAGCGAGACGTTGCGCTACTCGGATTCGATTGCCGGGGATCTCTCGGCAAGAAACGTAGACACAACGCTGGGCAGCTGTGCGTCGCGACCACCCCACTCGTAAACGACAGCCGATCCAGCAACAACATCGTGAAACGTCCTGCGCTCTCGCCCGATCAGAGCGCCGAGACCTCCCAGGCCAAACAGCCCAACGCTCACAGGCAGCGCAAGAACCCGCAGAGCGGCCCGGCGGGCAGAAAGCACACTCCCATCGCGTGCCAGGACTCTGATGCCGACAATTGCTTTTCCGATTGTCTTTCCAACGGTGGCAAGGCCTACCCAGTGGTACAGGAATAGCCAGGAGATAAAGGCGACGAGCCACGGCAAGCCCGACCGTTCAGTGCCGATGTCGAGGCTACTCACGGTGGCTGCGATCCAGCCTACGCCTGCAGACATCCCGGCGAAGAGGGTGCCCGAGATGGACACATCAAGAGCGAACGCCACGACTCGCCCTACCGGTCCCGCGTAGTGGCCGGTCAAGTTCCCCGGCCGGCCCGGGATGCTGGTCATGTGAGATCCCCCAGCAAAGGGGGTGCCGAAGGCAGAGAGTCAGGATCTCTGCCGAGAAGACGCTGTGCTGCCCGATAGACAACAACGTCAAGGCCGGTGATGACGCTTCGGAGAAGGTCGATCGTCCGATCCAAGACATGGCTGGTGCTGTCGGCAACGATCTCGGGAACGCCGGCCCTCAGCACGATGGCCTCTACGTCGAGACGATCGATCAGTCGATCCACGTCCACACGATCCAACAAGCGATCCGCGTCCACACGATCAAGAAGCCGATCGGCATCGACCCGATCCAACAAGCGATCGACGTCCACACGATCAAGAAGCCGATCGACGTCTATACGATCCAACAAGCGATTCGTCGCAACGCGGTCGAGTACGCGGTTCACATCGACTCTGTCCAATAGGGCGTTGATATCTACCGATTCGAGCAGCAGGTCGACGTCGATGCGAGCGACGAGGTCGTCGAGGCTGATCGCCGCCAGGATATCGTTCATGTCGAGACGACTGATCAGCCGGCCGACGTCGATACGATCCGCCAGGTGTGCGATGTCAACCTGATCGAGCAGTTCATTCAGATCGAGCAACTCGACTACGCGGGTGGCCACACTGCCGGCCATGCGCCCGATTGTCCCGCTTCGGGCAGCTGGAGGATTCTGCTCTGACATCGCCGGATCAGCCTACCGGACAACAGGAAGGCACGTTAAACGCTGCTGTGCTTTCACGACACGCTGGAGCGATCTGCCGGGAATGCCCATCTGGCTACAATCCACGCCGTCCCGATTCAACAGGTGAAGATGCGGCGGCGGTAGATGACCGCCGATCGAAAGTGAGGGCCTGTGCGCGATGAACCTGATGGTCGCGGCGTTCGCCGCGCTATCAACGCCTCCGCCCGCATCGCTGCTCGCCTCAATCCGGCCCGGCTGGCGACCACCCTCGCAAGAAATGTCTCGCTGACCAGCTGGCTGGCAGTGGTTGTGCTGGTCACCACGATTGTCTCGCTTCTTGTGGTTTCCGTTGTAAGCCTCAGCCACAGTACCGAGGTGTCGAATGACGTATTCGGTCAACGCGTGCAGGCACTCCGCTCACTCAAGGCGTCAGACATTGAGTTCTATCTGAATACTTCAATCGCCCAGACAAAGGCACTTGCATCGAGTGCAACGACGATCGAAGCTGCCGAGCGCTTTGCTGATGCATACGGTGAATTGGCCGTCGCCGAACCCGAGAGTGCCGCGACGTCAGAGGTGCGGGACTACTACCGATCACAATACGTTCCAGATCTCGAGCAGGCGACCGGCGTCAGTATCAGCTGGCGTGATCTCGTTCCTTCTAGCAACGCGGGGACCATTCTGCAGCATGCATATGTCACGTCGAATCAAGTTGATCCGGGGACGGCGAAGCTCGTATATGACGCGGGGGACGGCAGCACATGGTCTACGGTGCACAGCCAGTATCACCCGGGCTTCCTCGATATCACCGATCGCCTCGGGCTCGACGATTTGTACATCATCGACCCCAACGGTGGGTCAATTGTCTATTCCACGAGCAAGGCACCCGACTTTGCAACGACTCTCGACCGCGGACCTTATAGCAGCTCATCACTCGCAACCGTTGTACGAGCCGTTCGGGACAGCCCGGATGCGGGGACGGTGAGGATCGCCGATCTTGCTCCCTACGGAGCCGCTCTCGGGGAGCCTGCCGGATTCTTCGCCGCACCGATCCTCTCCGGTTCGGAACTTGTCGGTGTGCTTGCGATCCGGCTTCCTGTGGACGAGATCAACAAGATCATGACCTCGGACGGCAACTGGACCTCCGAAGGGCTTGGTGAGACCGGAGAGTCATTCCTCGTCGGCGCCGACGGTCGAATGCGATCGATCTCCCGTCTCTATCTCGAGGACCCCGCCGCCTACCTGGCCGCGGTCGAGTCGAGCCGTTCCCTCAGTGATGCTGCCTACGATGCCGTGCGTGCCCTTGGCACGACAGTCGTCTTCCAGCCGGCCGCGGATCGAGACCTTCTCGAACGAGCGAGCGCCGGCAGTCTCGACGTCTTCGAAACTACCGGCTACCTGGGCCGCGACGTCCTTGCCTCATATGAGCCTGTCGATGTCGAGCAGCTGAGCTGGTATGTCGTTGTTCAGGTGGATCGGGACGAGATCACTGAATTGGGCGTCGACTACCGCCAGATGATCCTGATCGTCGTGTCGGTGTTCGTGCTTGTTGTGACCTTCGTCACCGTCGGCTGGGCACGCCGGGCCCTCGATCCGGTGCGTGCAATCAGCGACATGCTCACCAACGCCCTGGACGGCAAACCTGCTGATGAGGTGGCAAAGACGACAGGTGGGCCCATTGTGGACCAAGCACTCGCCTCCAGGGTCAACCGAATAATCGCGACCAGTGAGAGACGTCGTTCCGAGGTGGAACAGGCAGCCAGGGAACGGATCGAAGTGTTGCGAGGATTGCTGCCCCCGACGATCACGCGCCGCCTCGAGGTTGGCGACCGCATGGTCGTCGAGCAAGTTCTGCAGGCAAGCCTCGTGGTGGTATCGGTTGAGGGCCTCGGCGCTTTGATCGGCGCTGGCGACGTGTCAACTAGCAGATCCATTCTCGATCGCGTCGTTGGAGTATTGGACAGCATTGCTGTGGAGAACGGACTGGAGCGAATCAAGGTCGTTGGTGACCTGTACTACGCCGGGTGCGGCCTTAGCGATCCATATCTGGACCACGCCCCAAGGGCACTGGAGTTTGCCCGCGGGGTGCAACGACAGCTGTCCGAGATAGCGGGCGAGCTCCCTTACCGATTGGCGCCAGCCATAGGCATCCACAGCGGACCGGTCTCCGCGGGGCTGGCGGGAAGCTCCCGGCTCGTCTACGACGTCTGGGGCGAAACCCTCGACACGACCAGTCTGCTGGCACATCGCGCCCTGCCCGGCGAGATCTTGGTCTCGGTGGAGACCAGGGAACTGCTCCCTGCGGAGAAGGTGTCCGCGGCTCGCGCCGATAAGGGAGATCCGGTCGCGTGGCACCTGCCACCGATTGCCGGAGAGGAGGCAAACGGGCTATGAGCGATCTCCTCCAGGATCCGCGGTCTGCATGGGCAATCATGCTCGTTGTCGTTATTCCGATCTTGATCATCGGTTTCGGTGAGCTCGAAGAGCGCCTGCGCCAACGCGATTCGATCTTCACCCCGGTCGTTGCCATCGTGCGGCGCTGGACGATTCCGCTCTTCACGATCTGGGCAGTCACCATCGGCCTCGTTGGGTTGGCGACCACACGTTTCGAGGTACGTGTTCTCGGCACCGCCTTCCTCTTCTCGGTTGCGGCGACTGCTCTCAGAGGCATCGCGGTTGCGGTCACCTTGTTGCGACGAAGATCGCACGATGACTCTCGACGCTTGCCTGCCCTGGTGCTTGCGCTCCCAAGAATCGTCGTCATCCTGATCGCTTTCTGGTTCCTCCTCGACGGTGTGTGGGGTGTCGATCTGACATCGGCGCTGACCGCGCTCGGTGTTACGTCGCTGGTTGTCTCCTTTGCTCTACAGGACACGCTGAGCGGCCTCGCGTCCGGGTTCCTGCTTCTCGGTGATGCTCCGTTCCAACCTGGAGACTGGATCAGATTCGGGGAGCTGGAGGGGAAAGTCGTCGATATGAATTGGCGTAGCTCCCGGATCGAAGACCGGAATGGTGACCTCGTCATAGTCCCGAACTCTCAGCTTGCAGGCGCCAGCCTCGTGAATTACGACCATCCGGCCCGTACCCACCGGATCGTCGTACCCGTCCAGGTAGCGTTCGCCAATCCTCCATCTCGCGCCAGAGAAATGCTCCTCGACGCCGCCCGGTCAACGCGCGGCGTGCTTGACGATCCTCCATCGACGGTGCGCGTAGTCCAGATCGACGATCCTCTGATGGGATATGAGGTGGACCTGTGGATCGACGACTTCAGCATTGCCCCCAGGGTCTCCAGTGAGTTTGGCTCACTTGTCTGGTACATGTCAGAGCGCCACGGCGTACCTTTGCCGAGCCCCGCATACGACGTCTTCATGTACAGCGGACCCGATACTGCCGCCTCGGGAAGGATCGACACCACAGAGTTGAAGCGGCGACTGACCGGATCGGTGCTGCTGTCTCAACTCCCGGAGGAAGACATCGATCGCCTCGTGGCCAAGGCGCGGGCGGTCCGTTACGCCGCCGGGGAGGAGATAGTGGCAGCCGATTCCGGAATGCGCGACCTCTACGTGTTCTGGAGTGGGCGAGCACAGGTGGTGGTCCCCCTGCCAGCCGGGAGTGTCGTGCAAGCAGCAGAACTCGGCGGGGGCGATCTGTACAGTCCGATTGGCCGAATCGATGGAATCTCCTCACCCCGCGTTGTAGCTGTCACCGACTGCGAACTGATAATTGTCGACGAGTCTGCAGCGGGGACCGTAGCAAGCCGGAACCCTGCGCTGTCCGAAGTACTCAATCAACTGGCTGCTACTCGGCAACGTCGGATCGAACGAATGGTCAGGAACACCGGCAGTCGCGATCCTGCTGACGATGCCGACTGGATGAGTAGGGGGATGCCTTCATCATGACGGGCTCTAACACCGCTTCCGGGGATTCGTCGCACTCGCGCGATCACGTCGCACGGAGCCTCCAGCGGAGCCTGGCCGGTCGCCTCGTCGCAGTGTCGTTGCTTGCCACATTGGTGCTGGGGGTGTTCGTATTCTTCCAGGGCGGTCAACTAATCACAGATGCGGTCGAGGCGCAGCTCACCAGCCAACAACGCGCACAGGCTCGAGCGATCGCCGATGGGCTGGAATTTGTAGGGGACAGCGTGTCGGTCATCGCTCGGGATGAAGCAACTGTTCGGGCTCTCTCCGACTTCGCTGCAGCATTCCAGCAGCTCACGGATGAGCCGGATCTCATCGATTCTGCGCAGGCACAGCAGATCGAGGAGCACTATCGCAACGAAGTAGTGCCCATCCTGGACGAGGCCGGGCTGGCACCCCCACCGGGCCTGGACCTTGCGCCGCTCTCCGATGCATCGAAATACCTGCAATATCAGTATGTGGTCACCAATCCCTTCGAACCGGGCGAGCGCGAGCAACTGCGCTCTGCCGATGGTGACGCCTCCGCATACGGTGCAGCACATGAACAGCACCATGCAAATCTCGATCAGCAAAGGATCGCTCTCGGGTTCACCGATCTGATCCTCCTCGATTCCGATGGAACGATCGTATATACGGCGGAGAAGCGAATCGACTTCGGCAGAAACATCGAGATAGACGAATTGCTCGGTGAAGGTATCGTATCGCTGCCACGGGAGCTTGCTGCGGCGGCAATCGGGGAACCGGTTCTCGTGGATTTTGCGCTCAACCCGGCGGCAGACGGAGCGCCGACGCTCCTGGGCGCGGCGACCCTATCCGGTCCCCAGGGCACGATCGGGGCCGTGGTGGTTGAGATTCCGATCCAGGCGCTGAATCGGATAACCACAGCAGACGCTCAGTGGCAACAGATCGGCCTCGGCGAAACCGGGGAGACCTACGTCGTCGGAGAGGATCTGGCGATGCGCTCCGACTCTCGCCTCTGGCTTGAGATGCCAGACACGTACCTCGGCAAACTCGACGACGCGGGCTATCCCCCGGAGTTAGGCGACTCGATCGAACGATTCGGGACAACGGTGTTGCTCCAACCCGTGGACACGGATCCGGCTGTCTCCGCTCTCGAGGGTGAGAGCTTTGTCGGCCGCTCCCGTGACTATCTCGGTAGGCCTACGTTGGCGGCTTCCGAGAGGATTGACAACGATCAAGTCAATTGGGCCGTCGTAGCGCAACTCGGTGTGGGCGAAGCCGGCCGGCCCCTCGGCTCCTATCTCGAACGGTTGCTATTGGCAGCCGCCATAGTTGTGCCGCTCGTCGGCCTCGCCGGCATCATCCTTGCTCGCGCTTTCACGGCCCCATTTCGACCCGTCGTCGCGGCCGCAGAGAACATCGCAGGCGGAGACCTCAACGTCACAATTCCCGATCTCGGCAGAAATGAAGCAAACGACGTAGCTCGCCGTCTCGCCGCCCTGGCAGCATCAATCCGACGCCAGGACGAAGCGCTTGCAAGCGAAAGAGCAGAAACGGCACGCCTCTTGAGCTCGGCACTGCCGGCACGCTTGGTCGAGCAGGTCCGTAATGGGAAGACCGAGATCGAAGACATCGTCGATAATGTCACAGCTGTCGCTATCACGATATCGGGCGTAGTGGAGAGTCCGAGTGTCGACCCCGACACGGCGGCCGACTACGGGGCACGAGTCTCCCATGACCTGGAAACCGAAGCGGCACGACTTGGCCTGGAACGCGTGCGCTCTTCGGCCGGCCAGCATGTGTTTCTCTCGGGCCTCGGCAAGGCGACGATTGAGGCGCCTGCCGCTGCTCGTTTTGCGCAGCGGGTCGCTCCGCTACTGGACCGCTTCGTAGCCGAGACGGGACTCGAAGCCGGCTTCCGGATCGGGATCAGCTCCGGCAAAGTGATTTCCGGGATGCTAGCCACAGAGCTGCTTACCTACGGGGTGTTCGGCAAACCTCCGCAGCAGGCGCTGCTGCTCGCCGGTATGGCGGCGTCCGGCCAGATCCTGGTGGATTCGAACACCGCGCATGATCTCCGAGCCGAATTCGAGTTCGAGCCGGACGCAGAGCTGAATAGAGCCATTAGCCGTGGCGTAGATGCGCTGGTTCTGCAGGGCGATCCGGCCACTGCGCCGAGCGGCGACTCGACGGACTCTCCGGAGTAACCCTTGCCGGATCGGCGTCCGGGAAAGCCGATCAAATGCCGCTCAAGCCGCTCACTCCAGATTCTGTGCCCAGGTGGTCGGAACATCAGCCCCGCCCTCCGGAGTGTACCGCTCACCCGTCTTGAACAGCATCGGGCTGTTCGCGATTGGGCCGGCTGCGACCCCCTCGCCGAGCCCAAACCCGTTGGACATCTCGATCAGTGACCGGGGAACGAAAGAGAATGCTTCCGCCAGCGCCCGGATGTCGGTGAGCGAGTTCATCTTCATCAGGAGCAAGTTGCCACATTGGGTCAATACGTTCTCGTGAACCTTCTGCGGGCGTTGGGTCGCCAGCATCAGGTACAGACCGAACTTCCTACCTTCTCCGGCGATTGCGATCATGTGGTCGGTCGACATCTCCTGGCTACTGTCGCGTGGAGACTGCGGGCAGACATTGTGTGCCTCATCGACAACTACAAGCAGAGGTTCCCGCTCTCGCCGAGCTTCCCAGAGCGCGGTCAGAACACCGGCCGTGATGATCGACCGTTCCTGCGGGGAGGTCAGCGATCCGAGGTCGATCACGAGCGCGCGCCAGTCGTCGGACAAGAGGTCTCCCATCGCGTCCTCGCCCCGATGCGCCCAGATACCGAGATTCTGTAAGCCCAGATTGTCGATCCGCAATCGCAGGAGCCGCGCTGCAGGCTCCTCGATGCGAGCCGCGTGGTCGCGCAAATCATCGAGCCCGTAGTCGGGGGAACCGAGCTCCTCGACGATCCTGCGGGCGACATCGTACTCCTCGGCATCTGCGAGAGGATCAAGCCCGAGAACCATGCCCTGTTGGCGTACTGTGAGTCGGCCAAAACGGACCCGCAGCGGAAGCGCGTCACTGCCGAATACCTGAATTCGCGGGGCAATGTCGGCCAGACGAGCTCTAGTACGCCGCTGCGCTTCTTCGGGAATACCGACCTGCGATTCGCTCCGGACGCCACCCAGATGGACGTAATCCGAGTTCGGATCCAACACGACCATCCTGAGATCGGTTTCCGTCAGCAGACGCTCCAGAACCACGCCCATGGCGTAGGTCTTCCCGGAACCAGATTGACCACACATGAAGGTATGGCGAGTGAATCCGGCCGGATGCAGCGTCGCCGGTACCCCGTCGTGGGGTCGGGCTCTTCCTATTTTGAGTCTCGCCGCCTGGGCCTTGCCACGATCCAAGAAGGAATGAACAGCTTCCGGCTCAGCCTGCTTTATCGTCGCAGCGCCAAATGCGGCAATATCCGCTCTCGACACAGACTGATCGGGCCCAATCTCGCCCACGATGATCCCGGAACCATTGATCTGGGGGACACCGGGGTCGGTCGCAGCCGCATGCTCCGAGACAATCTGGCCGAGGAAGTTGCCGGATTCAGTCGAGATCTGCACGTAGCCGCCCAGCGGAAGAACTTCGTTGATCGAAACCTCGAACTCGAATACTCGACCATCGATTGAGAACACGCGAGCCATGGTCTCCGTTTCCTTGTGAGCCTGATCCATCATAGATACTCCGCAATCTCGCCGACCGTTCAGTAACCTGGCGCACTACATCCCCGCTAGTGAGAACTCGATGACTCCCAACTGCCTGCATTGCTCCCGGTTGTGTTGGAGCCGCCACGGCACTCCCGGTGTTGCTTCGTCAATGTGCGGATTGCACCGGCGCAAAGGTAGAGCAGTGTGAAGTGGCGCGCTCTCTTCGTGTTGTCGATGGCCCAATTCCTGATGGTCCTCGACCAAGCGGTGATGAACGTCTCGATCAGCCAGTTGGTCGAAGACTTCGACACGTCGGTCACAGTGATCCAGGCCATCATCACTTTCTACGCCCTCACGATGGCAGCGTTGATGATTACCGGTGGCAAACTCGGCGATCGTTGGGGCCGGCGGCGTGCCTTTGTCATTGGCCTCATTGTCTATGGTGCCGGTTCGGCGCTCACGGCTGCGGCACCTACGGTCGCGGCACTACTGATCGGCTGGTCAATCCTCGAAGGCGTTGGTGCGGCACTTGTGCTCCCTGCCATGGTCGCCATGATCGCGGGAAGCTATCAAGGCGCGGATAGGGCCGTCGCCTACGGTGTCATCGGTGGTGTCGCCGGCGCGGGAATTGCGGTTGGCCCCATCCTCGGCGGCTGGGTCACGACGAGTTTCACCTGGCGATATGTATTCGTAGGTGAGGTGATTCTGGCCGCGGTGGTCATCGTCGCAACGAGACTCGTGGGCGAACCACCTCAATCCGACGAACAGGTTCAGGTCGATTGGGTTGGTGCCGGGCTCTCGTCGCTTGGACTCGGACTTGCGGTATTCGGGATTCTCCAGACCAGTGAGTGGGGGTGGTTGGCGGACGCGGCCTCGCCGATTGCACCATTCGGACTGTCTCTGGCGCCTTTTGTCATCGGAGCCGGGATGGTGATCTTCGCTCTCTTCGTGCGGTGGTCCGAGTTCCGAGAACGCCGGGGCCAAGATGCACTGGTCCGGCTGGGCTTGATGGAAATTCGCGCGATGGCGGGCGGGCTGCAGATGCTGGCCCTGCAGAACACGATATTGATGGGAGTCTTCTTCGCTATTCCACTCTATCTCCAGGTGGTACTGGGATTTGACGCACTCGATACGGGAATCCGAATGCTCCCCGTCTCTATGGCGATGTTCATCACGTCGTTTGTTGGAGCGAGATTCAGCCGCGTCTGGTCGCCGTACCAAATCGTCCGTGCCGGTCTGCTCATCTTGCTCGTCGGCGTATTCGTTCTGATGGCGACCATTCAGCCCTCCTTGCGCGGAATTGGATTCGGCACCGCGATGACACTTCTCGGCGTCGGCATGGGTCTCCTGGCATCACAGCTCGGCAATGTGGTCCAATCATCGGTGACCAATCGGGATCGCAGTGAGGCTGGTGGCCTGCAATACACGGCACAACAGCTCGGGTCGGCGTTGGGTACCGCTCTTGTTGGAGCGATTGTGATCACGGCGCTCGGATCCGCGTTCATCTCGAAGATCGCTCTGGATCCGCGGGTTCCAGAGGATCTCACCGCCGCAATCGAGGTGGAGCTAGCCGGCAATGTCCCGTTTGTGCCCACGGCAGTCGCTGGGATCGCTCTCGAAGAAGCCGGCGTAGACCCGCTCGTGACGAGCGCGATCATCGAGTCCTATGAGGAGAGCCAATTGGGTTCGCTCAGAATCGGGTTGCTCGTGGTCACAGCCCTCATCATCACTTCACTGTTTCTCGCACGGAGGATCCCCGATACGCCTCTTGCGGAGTTGGCCACCGGACCTGGTGTGCCTGGGGCCTGATGACTTCCACGTGAGATTTGTTGTGCTTCACATTCGTTCATCCGTGTCACTGGTCTGGAGGAGAGCCGGCGGGTAGGTGAACCACCTCGTGGCGGGCCACGTAGTTGGAAATGAACGACGAAATCAACGCCGTGAATGCACCCAACGGTCCCGCGATAGCACCTCCGGCGAGTGCGCCTCCGAAAGCGAGGCCGCCATTGAGTGTCATCGTTCTTGCGCTGACTTTGGGGCTCAGCCAGTAGTCCTGCAGTTGCTGGTAGACGACGACGTAGACGAGAACTATCACTGCAGGCACCAGCCCCTGGACACCAAGTGTGAGAAGGATCGGGATGGCTCCCCCGATGTGCGTGCCGACCGCAGGTATGAAGACGGATACGGAGGTCCTCACGAGCGCCAGAGGGATTGCGAGCGACACGGGCATTCCCACCGCGACCATGATGAAGAAGAACCCGAGACTGTTGATCAGCATAGGATCAATCGGGAGTAGGAATACCCTCCCGTTTGGATTATCGCCTGGTCCCAGGTCCAATCGATCCTCTCCTGAGTTCTGGCGCTGAAGAGTCGCAGTACGGTGCGCCGGAGCTCAGCCTCGGTGCTGCCGTCGGTGTTCACATCAGTCTCCCTCCTGACTCGGACGCACTATCTACGTCGCAGGACACGGATCCCTCCACACAGTGCCGGTGCGTGACAACGCTGAGAACCGGCTTGATCTCCGGGGGCTACGATCCTCTCTGCAAAGTACGATGTGCAGTGCAACATCCGTCTGAGATGAAAGTGAGTGGACGATGCCGCTATTCGACCTTTTCTGGGCAATGCTGATGCTCTTCCTGTGGGTGGCTTGGTTCTCCGTCGTCATCTCCGTGGCCCTGGATATTTTTCGCAGCGACGACATGGGTGGCGGAGCCAAAGCACTCTGGACACTTGGCGTGATCATCCTGCCGTGGCTCGGTGTCCTTGGGTATCTGATCATTCGCGGGGAAGGTATGGCTATGAGGGCCGCGGAGAGAGCTGCCGCTCAGGAGCAGCACGCTCGGCAGTACATCAGGGAGGCCGCGGCGCAGCCGTCGACGGCAGACGAACTGGCAAAACTCGCCGGACTTCGAGATTCCGGAGTGCTCACCGACGCAGAGTTCGCGGCTCAGAAGGCCAAGGTCCTGGCCTGACCTTCGGGGAGATCCTCCGGAGCAGTCGTTCGCTCATCACGGGTCTACGACGCGTCTTCCGAGCACTGGGCATTGCGTCTGAGCATGCCATCTCGGGCAGCGGGCTGAGGCTCAGCGGCGAGGCCGGAGAAACTGTCGCGCCTTTTGCATCCGAGTCTTGGAGACACGTGCACCGGGCACGCGATTACTGTCGGTCCGCTGGAAGACGCACAGCATCCCGGACCACGGCTTGGGCTCCGCCGGCGCCACGACGTAACACCAAACGACCTCAAGTACTTCGTCCGATCCCCCTACAATTGCGAATCGGACAGAACCGAATGCCGAGGACGCCAAGTCAGGTTCAGATCGCTCCGATGCGGTTGCCGATGATATCAATGGCCGCGTCCGCATCATCCGGCTTGATGGCAAGCCGTCGCCATCGGCCGGCACAGGGCTAGCGACGGGCCGCTTGGTGGAACGCTTGCGATCCCAGCGGAAGAAGTGGCGGGGCCGGCTCGGGCCGAAGCCGACGGAGCGAGGCGGATCCGGTTTCGGAACGAAGCAAGTGCGACTCGGTTCTCATCGACATTGCTCATTGATCCGGACGCATCGAAGATGGTCAGCGTCGCCCTTTCGGGCACCTCATCCTGAGCAGGTACGGTCGGCGGGCAGGCCGCCCACACCAGCCAGCAACGCCATGCTCAGTGTCTTCCGCACGCAGACCTCCTCGCAATCCCCGCCGCTGTCCCCATTCCTGAGTCTTTCGGCCAGAGGACAATGCACCTCCTCCCAGGTGAGTCGATGCGAACGGGCTTTGCGCCGCTCGGTCTCATCCGGGAGTGATCGCCCGGCGAGTTCGTGGTGAACGCGTCGCCGAAGCTGACCCAACTCAGCCGTCTGTGAGAGCATCCCGGATTGTATGGACCCCGGTGCGGTGCGGTGGGCGGGTGCGATAATGCACTTGTGACCTCTGCATAGCCGCGATCCCGGGCAGGAGACCGTCCATTGCCGCTCAGCGGCATCGGTAGTCTCTCACACCCATCCCGATGAGGGGCGATGACCAAGACAACTGGTCAAGACACGAGACTCGAGATGACGGTGCCCGTGGCGCCGACATCACCCATGCGCCCTGAGCGTGCCTTCAGTGTCTCGATAGTGATATCGGCCATTCGATGCACCCTCACCTACGTCGTTCTCCCATTCGCGCTTCCGTTGCTCGGGTTGGCACCAGGCGTCGGGCCTGTACTCGGAATCACTATCGGCGTTATCGCCATCGCCGCCAACGTGTTCAGTATCCGAAGGTTCTGGCGTGCGCAACACCGGTGGCGTCGCCCGATCACCGCAATTCACATCGGGGTCATAGGCCTACTGGTGGTACTCATCGCCCTCGACTTGAACGCACTCGTGCGTTGAGAGGTCCCACTTCGGAGGCCTTCAGAAGTCGGGTACTACCTCGTCCCGTCGTCGCATAGTGTTGGGGGGAGAGCTTCCAGATCGACGGAGGTAGCCATGCAAGGCGAGTGGGCGCAACTGTCGGACGATCTCGGTCCCGAGAAGATCATGCTCCTTCGAGATCCCGGTGCCGGGCTCGAAGCGATTCTTGTGGTCGACAACACGGCCGCGGGCCCCGCCATCGGCGGAATCCGGATGGCGCCGGACATCACGGTTGCCGAGGTGTTCCGGCTTGCCCGGGCCATGACCTTCAAGAATGCCGCTGCCGGGCTCCGCCACGGCGGCGCCAAGAGTGGGATTGCCGGCGACCCGGCAATGCCGGATGACGAGAAGGAACGGCTGGTGCGCGCCTTCGCTCACGCCATGAGGGAGATTACCGACTACATCCCCGGGCCCGACATGGGAATCACCGAGGCCAACATGGCGCACGTCCATGATGAGATCGGACGTGTTGTCGGGCTGCCCCCGGTCATGGGCGGCATTCCCCTCGACACGCTCGGCGCTACCGGGTTTGGCGTTGCGATCGCCACCGAAGTAGCTGCCGAGATGGGAGCGGTCACCATTTCCGGCGCTCGCGCCGTGGTACAGGGATTCGGAGCCGTGGGGATCCACGCCGCCCGATTCCTCGCCGAGCGTGGCGCCATCATCGTCGGTGTGTCCGACAGCCGTGGGGGGACTGCAGACCCCGAAGGCCTTGATCTGGAGACGTTGATCGCCTTCAAGCAGGCCGGCAACCCGGTGAGAGAGTTCGCCGGGGGCCGCAGCATCCCCGGGAGTGACCTGATCGGGTTGGACTGTGAGATCTGGGTGCCGGCTGCCCGCCCCGACGTGTTCACGGGCGCCAATGCGGACGATGTGAAGGCGCAGCTAATCGTGCAGGGCGCCAATATCCCGGCGACCGCCGAAGCGGAGACGATGTTCCACCAGCGGGGCATCCTCTCCATTCCCGATTTCATCGCCAACGCCGGCGGGGTCATCGCCGGCGCGGTCGAGTACGCCGGAGGGTCCGCGAGTCAGGCCTTCGCCACAATCGAGGAGAGGATCCGGACCAACACTCGCGAGGTGCTCACTCGCGCCGCCGACACCGGTGTCGAACCACGCCAAGCGGCGATCGATATGGCCCGGTCTCGAGTCAGGGAGATGATGGCCTACCGGCGGGCGTTCTAGGACGCCCCCAGGGGGCTCGGTCCCACAGCGATTCGAGCACGGCAGGGCCGTGGCCCTGGTCGGAGGATGTCGAGGTGACGGAATGCCCCTGACAGGCATGAGTGTCGAGGGGCCGGCTACGGACGTCCCTGGTGAGGTGCTTTCTGAACGGATTCCTGTGACCTACGTTCGGTCTACGGCAGTTGGGGATCTTGGGTTCGTGCCATCCGCAGGACGATTCCGTGGACGGTGATGCCCAGGGTCCATCCGACCAGGGCGAGTACGGACCACCAGGCCCACCATTCACCGGTGATGCCGGCTGCTGCGTTGATGGCCAGATTCACGAGGAAGATGAGGGCCATCGAACCGGTGAACACGTTTAGGTGGAGGCGGAAAGCACGGCGCTGATGCTCGTACCGATCAGCGTCTGCCCGGAGATGGTCGTTCTTTGCTGTGTGGGTGGCGGTTGACATTTCGGATTCCTTTCGCTCATCTGCGGCGCCAGTGTGAATGATGTCGATACGCTTGACATCGACTGATCAGGTCAAACCCCGGCGCCATAGGATGGAACTGTCGTATCAATCGATCGGTTGATGGGGAGTAGACGCCGGCCGATCCCGCGATTGCACAGATCACGGTTGCGAAACTGTGCTGATGGTGTGCCGACGCATCACCTCACCGGCGAAGCCGGATGCGAATCGGCCCGCGTGCGGTCGATGGGTCTACCGGCCGCCCTCCCTGGGTGATCTCAACAGCACCAGCTGCGACCAGGCGCCGAGCCGCCTGGCGAACCGGCTCCATCAACGGTCGCCAATCATCGGGCTGAACCGAGCGCGCAATGTCAGACGGGCAGATCGACGCCTTCCTCGGTCGCTCGGCCAACATCTCCAAAATGGTTGCCTCGAGACCTCGCTCCTGTGTTCCCGGTTTGTTGCGGCGGCAGGCCTGAGAGCAGTATTTGACCTCGTCCCAGTCACGCGCCCAGGAGCGGCGCCATTGGAGTTGGCGTCCGCAGGTGGCACAGATCTTGCTAGGTCGATTGGCTGAAGTCATCACAGATCCCGTTGTGGCAATCTATGTACGGTGCCAGAGCACGACGCGGACCCACGAGCGGAGTAGACCAATGCACCTGATCGATGTCGGTCTTGATCGACCTCCGGCGGAGATCTCATGACTTTGCTCCCTGTTCCAGAGTTCGGCCGGGAGTCGGTAACCCGATGGGTCGAGACTCATGTCGCCGGCCTGTATTCGGGCGACGCAGTTGGATCACCCGCCTTCGTAGGGGGGCAACGCGCCGCAGACAGCGCCCTGGCGTCTTTCGACGTTGCCGGCTACGCCGGGAACCGCAACGAGGTGTGGCCGGAGGATCGTCAGGGTGCATCCCGGCTATCGCCGTACATTCGACACAACCTGCTGTCGCTTCCCGAAGTGTGGGCAGCCGTAGACGGCGGTCCCAGCCGTGACGTCTCCAAGTTCCGTGATGAGTTGCTGTGGCAGGAGTATGCCCGCCACCTCTATGCCCGGCTCGGTACGGCCACACGCCACGGGTTGCGCGCCTCGCTACTCGGTACCCCCGGACGAGACGGATGGCGACGCACCATGAGCTGCGTTGACCTTGGCGTGCGCCAACTCGAAGAAGACGGCTGGGTTGTCAATCAAGCGAGGATGTGGCTCGCTTCGCACTGGGCAGTGCGGGAGGGAGCCGACTGGCGAGAAGGCGAGGAGCGGTTCTTCCGGCATCTGCTTGATGGGTCTCGTGCCGCCAACCGGCTTGGCTGGCAATGGACGATCGGCACCGGTACCGGCCGGTCCTACGGATTCTCCCGGCAACAGGTGGAGCGGCGCGCGCCGGGATTGTGTAGTGCCTGCCCCCACGAGCCCGACTGCCCGATCGCGGACTGGCCGGATGATCCCTGCCTCGAACCTCCAGCTCCTGATTCCGGACTGAAGACCGATCCCGATCCGGCGGCAACGGCGGGCCCGGCAATGGCCGAGATGAAATGCACGCCGGAGGCGGTTTGGGTCACCGCCGAGTCACTTGGCGATCGTGACCCTGCTCTGGCGGCTCATCCTGATCTGCCGGCCATCTTCGTGCTTGATGCGCCGCTTCTCGAGCGTCTCCAGCTCGATGGGAAGCGTCTCGTGTTCCTCACCGAAACGTTGGCGGATTTCGCCACTCGCCGACCGCTGGAGATTCATGTCGGCCGGCCGGAGGAGATCCTGGCGACTAGGCCGGTTGCCTCCACTTTCGCTCCGGTGCCGGGATGGCGACGGAAGGCTGCGTTGGTGAACCCGGTAGCAGTGCACCCGTGGCCCTGGCTACGCCGCCCCACGGCCGGCTCGGTCGCTTCATTCTCGGCATGGCGCAAGTCGCTGAACCGCTAGATCGATTCCGCCGGATGGTGGGAATCCCTTCTCACGCGCATTGCGCGTCGCTATGCTGGATGCATGACACAGCTAGTGACCCGGATCGATAGCGATCTCGCCAAAGACATCGATAGGCTCGTTGCTGAGGGAGTCGTTGAATCGCGTTCCGACGCCGTCCGTAAGGGGCTCCGGGCACTGATCGAGCAGACTCGCCGTCTTCGCACCGCAGAAGCGATCATCTCCGGCTACACCATGCATCCTCAGACCGAAGATGAAGTGGCCTGGGCGGACCGGGCAACCGTGCAGATGATTGCCGACGAGCCGTGGTGACACCACGCCAGGGGGACATTTGGTGGGCCGAAGCTGAAGACAAGCGGCGGCCCGTCCTTGTCGTGACCCGCTCGGAGGCGGTGCCGGTGCTGACCTGGATCCTGGTGGCACCGATCACCCGGACTGTCCGAGGGATCCCCACCGAAATAGCGCTCGATGAAGAGCACGGTGTCGACCTGCCGTGCGCCGCATCGTTCGACAATCTCCAGCCAATTCGCAAGACCTTCCTGACCGTCCGGATCGGGTCGTTGCCGTTGCCCCGCCGCGAGATCTGTCGAACCCTTGCCGCAATGGCAGACTGCTAGCTACCCTAATTGCGGGGTCTACTGCGAGGCACGGCTCCGGACATCGACTTGATCCAATCTCCTCATGTTGGCGGATCACACACCTCAGGGATGTGTCGGGGCGTCACTGTCACCTCGAACCACGTCCACTTGTCGCCGCTGCTTTGCATGGCGAGAAAAACCAGGTTCTCGGGATCACCGATCAGAGTGGGACACCAGAAGCCGGATTCGGTGTTGAATCCCTCCTCGGCGAAAACGTTGCCGTGGACCTCTTCCTCGAAGACGAACTTGAGACCTTTGAAGTAGTTGCGCACATCCAGGAAGTGCCGGTCATAAAGGCCGCGGAACCTGGAGTCGGTACTCGGGGGTGCTGTCACGGATCCTCCGCTTCCCATTCAACCAATAGATGTCCGGGAGTGGGCGGGGTGTAACAGCTGTGACGGTTTGCTCAGATCCGGACATTGAGAAGTGAACGGGATCGGGGATCGGTCCACTCGTCGACGCGATGTATGGATTCCTGCGATTTGGCTCTCTAGCCCTGAGCTTCCCCGAGGTCCTCATCAGTGTCGTCGTCATGCTCCTTCTTGTACATCTCGACCGCGCTGATGGTGTTGGGGTGGAAGTGCTCATCACCGATCCGATCGTAGATCCCATAAGCATGGAGGTGGTCTTTCACATGACCCTTTAGCCCGGCAAACGCGAGCCCCACGTTCCTAGCGTGGAGACTATCGAGGACGTTGCTGAGGATCTCGGCCCCGGTTGTGTCGATATCGGTGATGGCGTTGCCGACGACGAGCACGGTGTCTATGGGACGCTCGGCCGAGTGCATCATCTCCTGCAACGTGCGGGCGAAGCGCGGCGCGTTAGCGAAAAAGAGCGGAGCATCGAATCTGATGATCAGCAAACCGGGGACGACGGCAGCGTCGGGATGCCGATCCCGGTCGTGATATCCCGGGACACCCTCGAGCTTGCCCAGCTCCGTGCTGTGGGGGCGAAGGGCTTTGCGGATGAAGTTGGCCAGCGAGAGCACGACGGCGATGGCGATGCCCTCGAGAATGCCCACGATCACGACTCCGAGGAATGAACCGAGGAGCATCACAAATTCAGAGCGTCGTGCCCGGAACAGCCACTTTGTCGCCGGCCAGTCGAACAGGCTCAACGATGCAATGACCACGATGGCTGCCAACGTTGGCGAGGGCATCTCGGCGACGACACCCGGTACTGCCAGCATGACCGTGATCACACCAGCGGCTGCGATCAGGCCGGTCAGCTGGGTTTTCGATCCAACCGACATCGCCACGGCGGTCCGGGAGGAGCTGGCGCTGGTCGGGAAGCCCTGGAACACGCCGGATAGGATGTTGGCCGCTCCGAGAGCCTTGATCTCGCTGTT
>Ga0180435_10000853_pt1 | contig 32184 bp, 29 predicted proteins | sample SS_ome_3_FD_132467 | JGI IMG/M metagenome (GOLD analysis project Ga0180435, IMG submission 132467) | Hypersaline lake sediment archaeal communities from the Salton Sea, California, USA - SS_3_S_1 metaG | ecosystem: Environmental > Aquatic > Non-marine Saline and Alkaline > Hypersaline >... | reverse complement strand
GGTTCCTAAATAATTGCCGAACAAAACCAGCAACATATGAACAAAACCTTTTGAAAGATTTGCTATTTCAGGAAAAAACCTTTTTGGTTTAGAAAATCCTTCATATGGGGGCGCATGACCTTGCCCATGAATTCGGCCATCTGGTGGCTCCAGGTTTCGTCTTTGAGGTTGCTGTCCCGGAATCGGTAATAATTCCGGGTGGTGCTGTCGTAGGCATCCAGAAGTGCGTCCGTACCGTCGAATGAATAGGTTTCCTGCTTGAGGATTGCTTCTAACGGCAGACGCGGTTTGGTGGGCGGATCGTCGTCCGGATAGCCCAGGCACATACCGAAAACCGGATATGCTTGTTTGGGAATATCCAGCAATTCACTAATTTTTTGGGGATCGTTCCGGACAGCCCCGATAAACACGCCTCCCAAACCCAATGATTCCGCCGCCAACAGCGTGTTCTGGCCCAACAGGGCTGTGTCCACCGTAGCCACGATAAACTGTTCGGCATATCCCTGTGCCATTTCTTTGCCGTGCCGCTCACAGGCTGTTTGAAGCCGATTCAGGTCGGCACAAAAAACCAGGAAAACCGGCGCCTGTACGATCCAGGCCTGGTCGCCACATATGCCGGCGATGGTCTGCCGCATGTCGGGCTTGCTAATCTGAATAATCGTATACGCCTGTACATGGTTGGAGGTTGCCGCGCATTGAGCCGCCGATAGGATCGTCTCTAAAACACTTGCGGTCACAGGCTTGTCTTTAAATTTGCGGATGGACCGATGCGCCCGCATGGTATCGATGGTTGAATTCATACTCTGATAATCTCCCAAATTGGTACAGCAGTATAGTGTGTTCATTGGGTTTGCTGGGTTTACCGGGTTGCTAGAGTATCTGTCATAAGTATGTTCCGAAACAAAAGCCAGAGTTTAAGCGGTATAGGTATAAGATTTCTTGAAACGCCTATATCTTTAAACCACTCAATGAACTCAAGAAACCCAAAAAACGCAATAAACCGAATACACCCGCTAAACAAAGTACCAAAAAGCTGCGGTGGCAATTACCATTCGATAATACCCGAACAACTCAAGCCCGTACTTATTTAAATAGCCGATCATCCATTTGACCGAGAGGATGGCGGCCCCGAAGGCCACCACCAGTCCCAGCAACATGGAGCCAACATCAAACATGGCAAACATATCCTGGCCATGTTTGAGTACATCATAAACCGAAGCGGCCGATAATGTGACGGCCCCTAAAAGAAAGCTAAATTCCACGGTGGCCTGCATGGATAGCCCCAGGAAAAGGCCGCCCAGAATGGTGGCCAAACTGCGACTGACACCCGGCCACATGGCCAGGCACTGGGCCAGGCCTATCATGAGAGCCATTTTAACAGTGATATCCTCAATGGCCTTACCTTGATGGACCTCGATCTGTTTGGATTTGAATATGAAGGCAATAACCAGGATGGCTACACCGCCCACAAACCAGGCCAAAATGACCGGATAGATGCCAAATAAAAATTGCTTGATCGTCCCTTCCAGAATCAAACCGATGATGATGGCCGGTAAAAGTGCCAGAACTAAATTTGACAACAAGCGCCTACCCTCGGTGTCACCTTTAAAGATACCCAGCAGAATCCGTTTAAACCGGTGGGCACAGATCACCAGAATGGCCAAAATGGCACCAAATTGGATCACAACCAAATAGGCATTGATTGCATCCATGGCACGTGCGCTGTCGCCCATATCCGATGTCAGCGAATCCATACCCAGCAAATCTCTGGCCAACAGCAAATGGCCGGTGGAACTAATGGGCAAATATTCGGTTAAGCCTTCCACCAAACCCAACACCGTTGCCTGAAAAAAGGTCATCTGTTTTGGATTGTCCGGGTGTATCTCAGCACGCGCCGGTGATGTGATGGTCACCGTGAGGCAACACATCAGAATGATCAGGTAGTGTATGCATTTTCGGTCAGCAGATATCACGAGTGTATTCTCCATATTTGTAGAAATCAGGCGCAAGGCAGTATAAGAGGCAGATTTCAGTGTGTCAATTGGAACCTAAGATCACTCGAAAGGATCGAATAAATTCTAAGGGTGAATTTATTTGGCAATTGACGGCCCGCATGCTTTTCGATACCATGAATTATGGTTGTATCCGTAGTAAGCTGCAAAACCATACTGAAAGGAAATCAAGATGTTAAACCCAGAGATGTTCAGAGAATATGACATCAGGGGAATTGCCGGCAAGGATATGGATGCCGATGATGTGGTTTTAATCGGCAAGGGCATCGGAACCTATCTGAAACGCCAAGGTAACACCGAAATCACAGTTGGCCGCGATTGCCGCCGGACATCTCAACGCTATTCCCAAAAACTGATCCAAGGCCTAACGTCTGCAGGCTGTCAGGTTGTAAATATCGGCATGTGCAGTACACCGGTGGGTTATTTCTCCATCCGCCATTTGAACAAACAGGGCAATGTGATGGTTACGGCCAGTCACAATCCACCGGCATACAACGGCTTTAAAATCTGCAGCGGGGTCGATTCCGTATATGGCGACCAGATTCAAACCATTCTGAAACTCATTGAAAATAAAGATTTTGAATCCGGTGACGGCCAGGTTGAAACCTATGAGATTCTTGGACCCTACAAGGAATACCTCATTGAAAATCTATCTCTGAAGCAGCCCCTGAGAGTCGGCATCGATGCCGGTAACGGGACTGCCGGGGTCACGGCAGTCCCGATTATCAAAGCGCTGGGGTGCGAAGTCCACGATATCTTCTGTGAGCCGGACGGCATGTTTCCCAATCATGAAGCTGATCCCACGGTATTAAGCAACATGCAGGACATTATCCAGTTGGTCAAAGAAAAGAAATTGGATGTGGGCTTTGGCTATGATGGGGATGGGGACCGGATTGGCGTCGTGGATGCAGATGGTACACTGGTCTACGGAGATCAATTGATGATCGTCTTCTCACGTGAGATCCTATCCCGAAAACCGGGTGCCACCTTCATCTCTGAAGTTAAATGTTCCAAAACGCTTTATGACGATATCGAAAAAAACGGTGGCAACGCTATCATGTGGAAAACCGGCCATTCACTCATTAAGCAAAAAATGAAAATTGAAAAAGCAGAACTGGCCGGCGAAATGAGCGGACACATATTCTTTGCCGATCGCTATTTCGGCTTTGATGATGCTGTTTATGCATCCTGCCGCCTTCTGGAAATTCTAGCCGATACCGGCCAACAACTGTCTGAGTTGCTGGCCGATGTGCCCAAAACCGTAAACACCCCTGAAATTCGGGTGGATTGCCCCGATCATATCAAATTTAACGTGGTTCAAGAGGTGACGGCCTATTTTAAAAATCGTCAGGATGTCATCGACATCGACGGTGTCCGTGTTTTATATCCCGATGGCTGGGGCCTTGTGCGCGCATCCAATACACAGCCAGCTCTGGTATTGCGCTTTGAAGCTATAAGCGCCAATAGACTTAAAGAGATTCAGGAAGAGATCGAAAACGTCCTGAGGGATATTCAAAAGCGGATTTAATGGCATCTAGCCTCGACAAAAAAATATTCGGCACGCTGTTCTTCTCCCTATTTGCTGCCGTAACCGGTGTGGGCCTGGTGGTCCCACTTTTGCCGGTTTACGCCCATCAACTTGGTGCCGGTGGTTTGGCCATTGGATTGATTTTTGGATCCTTTGCTCTCTCGCGTACATTTTTTCTACCATATTTTGGCAGACTTTCTGATCGCAAAGGTCGTAAACGTCTGATTGTTGTGGGTTTGGTTTCGTATGCCTGTCTGTCCCTGGCCTTTATGATGGTAGACAGTGTGTCCTTCCTGGTGGTTATCCGGTTTTTTCAGGGCATTGCCTCATCCATGATGATGCCGGCAATCCAGGCCTATGTGGGTGATATTACCCCGCCGGGACGGGAAGGATTTACCATGGGATTCTTCAACATGTCCATATTCTTCGGCCTGAGCCTGGGCCCGGTTCTAGGCGGCAGCATCAAAGATTGGTGGGGACTGGACGCATCCTTTTTAAGCATGGGATTGCTTTCTTTGGTGGGTTTTTTTCTAAGTCTGGCTTTTCTACCACCTGTTCATGAAGAAACGGTATTGAAAAAAAAACGAGCCCCCCTGCCGTGGAAACAATTACTTGGCGACCGTGAAATCCTCGGTCTTTTCATCTATAGACTTAACTACACGGCTTGCATCGGCATCCTCTGGGGATTTTTACCGGTACTGGCCGATACCGAGTTCGGTCTATCCAGTGCTACGATTGGTTTTCTGGTTATGCTCGGCGTTTTTATCAGCGGTATCATCCACCTCCCCATGGGATACGTGGCCGATCGGATTAACCGGCGCGTAATGATTATTGCCGGCGGAATGCTGGTGGCCGGCGGAATGGTATATTTTGCCCGGGCAAATTCCTTGTCAGATCTAATCGTTGCCAGCATTCTCTTTGGATTCGGTGGCGGCATTTCCATGCCGGCTCATATGGCCATTGCCGTTTTCAAAGGCAGTCAATCCGATGCCATGGGTTCGCTCATGGGCCTCATGACCATGGCCCATAGCCTGGGGATGCTCATTGGATCGTCTTTTGCCGGCATTATGATGGATATTTTTAATCTCCGGGATGCCTTCTTTATGGGGACATTCATCAGCATTTCCGGAATTCTGATTTTTTTCTTATACACCCGGGGTATCCCCTACCCGGCAGTCGAAAAGGATATTATTTAGACAAGGAAACCACGATGATCGTCAGTGAAATAATGCAGACCAATGTGATTACCATCGGGATGGATGATAGCCTTGAACGTATCCAAAAACTATTTGAAAAGTATAAATTCCATCATGTGCTGGTGGTGGACGAAGGCGAGTTGTTAGGCGTCATCAGCGACCGCGATGTGCTCAAAGAGATCAGTCCGCATATCAATACGCTTTCGGAAGACGCGCGTGCGCTGAAAACGCTTAAGAAAAAAGCGCATCAGATCATGACCCGAGCGCCCATCACAACGGAAAAGCATACCCGCATGGAAGATGCGGCCAGCCTGATGCTGAACAAGGTTATATCGTGCCTGCCGATTGTTTCTGGATCTGGTCAAATCGAAGGAATCCTGTCCATGAAGGATATCCTCAGGTTTTATATCGAAAAGAACGGCCGCACCGATTAGTCCATTCTATGATTCTACACCTTTGAATTCCATTCGATCAGGGATTATGATGACCCATGCCCCAATACAGCATGACATTCTTGATTACTTTACAATGGGATACTTGTTTCGACTCCATTGGGCAATCCCGTAGCGCATATTGATGATACGCTTAAACCCATTGTCGATTAAAATCTTGGATGCCACGGTGCTGCGATTTCCGGTTGCGCAATAAATAAGGATATCGGTATGTTTGTAAGCCGCCAGATCTCCAAGCCGTTTTTGCAGCTCTTGTACCGGGATCAACCAGGCATCCGCTATATGACCGCGCTTAAATTCTCTGCGCGTACGCACATCCAGCAGGATTGGTTTCTGATTCGCTAGAATTTGGACTGCTTCCTTCGCATCGACTGCCCGATAATACGGTTGTTTGTATTCGAAAACCTGGATATAACCGCTAGCACCACCCAACCTAAACCGATACCGGCCGGCTTTTTTCATTTTGATATAGGGGGCGTCGTCAAATTGGCTAGATAACCTTTGTTTTACCGCCAATGCCGGAATTTCCAGAATTGGGTTTTCGACCTCCATACCGAAATCAAATTTTATATAATCACCCCGAAAGACATTGAAAACAATGTTTTGAACATTGTTTTGTAGGGGCAGAACCCGATACCCTTGAATCAATTTTCCTGAAATATCAGGGCGTTGATTTTTATACGGGGACGTTGCCAAGGCAAAACCGGTAACCACAAATCCTAAGATAAGCGTCACTATGATCAATTTTCTATTTCGCATCTAAATCACTCCTTTGGAAAACTATACGACAACATAATATTGTAATCATCAAATTCACCATTGAAACCCGCTAAAAATTAACGTAAAAATTGCCTCTGGTAGTTATGATAAAAATGACGTGGAGAAGCTCTTTGAATTATCAAAGACAGACAGATACCCGCGTCTTTGGGCTAATTAAGGCAATACGGCCTATAAATTGAAACGCCAGGAATTTATCAATGAGGTACGCGCACACCAACATTGTGGCTAGGGATTGGAAAAAACTGTCGGATTTTTACATCAATGTTTTCAATTGCTCTGTAAAACCACCCAAAAGGAACCTTTCTGGCAATTGGCTCGATCAAGCCACGGGATTATCAAATGCCAAGCTGGAAGGGGTGCATTTATTGCTACCCGGGCATGGTGAAAACGGTCCAATGTCTATTTCAGAGATCTGGAAGGTAATATTGTAGAAGCGCAATCCTGGGAATAAAATCGTTGCACGATAACATAAAACGCGACCATTTCTTCCCTGCCAGCAAAAGGCATTGTCGCTGCTCTCGGTAATGTTTAGTCAATCACGGTTTGGCGTGATTATGCAAACACTCTTTGAAGGGCAAGTCTGAAATTGTCCACTTATAGGGTTTCCGGCGTAAACGCAACGACCTCATTAATCGTGGCGGTATCTGCTAAAATCATCACCAAGCGGTCAATTCCCAAGGCATTACCGGCGCAGGCCGGCATAGTGGCAAGCTCATTTAAAAATGGCTCTGGTAATGGATAGGTTGATTTTCCCAGCGATTTCCGCAAAGCAATTTCCGTTTCAAAGCGATGGCGCTGCTCGATGGGATCGGTTAATTCCGAAAAGGCATTGCAGATCTCGATGCCGGCTATATAGAGTTCAAAACGCTCTGCCAAGCTGTCATTGTCTGGCTTGCATCGGGCCAAAGAACCCATGGCCGCCGGATAATCGTACATAAAAACTGGTTTTGAAAATCCCAGTTTGGGAGCAATGTCGCAAGCAATGATCTCATCAAAGGTATCGTCTCTAATAGCGCCTGCCACAGATACGGCAGTGTGATGCTCAAAAGCCTCTGATACACGCAACCGCTCCCAGGGCCGGGCGAAATCGATTCGGGACCCCTTATAAGAAATGACATCATCAGAGCCACTGAATCGGGTCACCGATTTTATCATGTCCTCACTTTGTTGCATCATATCCTGATAGTCGTGTCCGGCTGTGTACCACTCCAACATGGTCATTTCCGGCAGATGCAGATTCCCGCGTTCACCCCTCCGAAAACATTTACAGATTTGAAAAATTCGCTCAAACCCGGCCGCTAGCAGGCGTTTCATACACAGCTCTGGTGAGGCTTGGAGAAACCAGGATCCGCTGGGCTGGACATCGACATGGACCTCGGGTGCCGGTGCCGGGATACGAATTGGGGTTTCCACTTCCAGATAACCGCGAGCGGAAAAAAAAGATCTGATACCGGTCATAACCCGGGCCCGGAGCTCAAGGTTCTGTTTGGAAGGGTGGGTTGTATGGGTAGGCATGGCTCCTATTTCTTATTAGATTCAACCGTGTAGGAATCATTGGTTCGATCCTGAAGGTAGCGGGCGTCCAAAGCACCGGATTTTCCAGATTCAAACCAGTCGTAGCCGGTCTGCTTGCAAGCATCACAGGCATACTGTGGTATATGAACGGCCAATACATGGCGACCCGTACTGGCGGTTGAATCGATCCGCAAGACACCTCCCGAGCACTCACATGCTCGTACCGTCTCTTGTTGTGTCTCCTGAATGCCATCAGTATCATAAAAGATCCGACGCGAGCGCTCGTGAAAAGTCTTTTCTGCTTGAATCCGATTTTGCATCTCTTTTCTGGTCGACCACAATTCAAGGACTTTGTCACCCAGTTGTTCGATATAATGGCTTACCTCAGGTGATTGCCGGATGCTATTGGTATCATAATCGGGTTCCCTGACCTGGCTGGTATCCATCCCGGCCATCGCCAGGATAATACCGGTATTGACATAGGGCAGAGCCCCTTCAATGGAATAACCGCCTTCCAGTACGGCGATATCCGGTTTCAGCAGTCTTGTCAGTTTGGCGTAGCCCTGAGCCGAAAAGTTCATATTGGTGATGGGATCGGAATAGTGGTTGTCCTGCCCGGCTGAATTGACTACGAGATCGGGGTTAAACTCATCCAGAATGGGACGGACGACTTGTTCCATGGTATAAAGAAATCCGTCCTCTGATGTGTTCGGCGGCAAGGGGATATTGATGGTTGTGCCGATGGCATTGGGGCCGCCCATCTCATTGGGGAAACCCGAACCCGGATAAAGCGTGCGGCCGTCCTGATGAATGGAAATAAAGAGCGTATTGGGATCGTGCCAGTAGATATCCTGGGTGCCGTCGCCATGGTGGCAGTCGGTGTCCACAATGGCCACCCGCTGCAGCGGATAGACTTGTCTTAAATGTTCGATCATGGTGGCTTCGATATTGACATTGCAAAAACCCCGGCTACCATGAACCAGACGCATGGCGTGATGCCCGGGAGGCCGTACCAGGGCGAAACCGCAAGCAACCTCCTTTTCCAGGACCGCTGTTCCAATGGTAATTGCTCCACCGGCGCTGATAAAGTGGGATTCGGTCGTCACGCGCGCCACATCCGGGACACAAAAGTGCACGCGTTGTATATCACGTATACTCACCGGATCAGGTTTATACTCCTCAATACCCGGAATATCCAGAAGACCTTCTTCAAAAACCTGGTCCTGGGTATATAGGAGCCGCTCCTCACGCTCAGGATGTGTCGGACTAATGGCCCAGTCAAAGGCTGGGAAAAATACCAGGCCGGTTTTATGTTCGGCTTTCAACATTGCATCTCCTAAACGACCAGATTATAATTTGAGGATATTTTCAAATCCCCGAATCAATCCCGGCTTAATTTGCGCGCGCATACGCATATTTTTCCCTGTGGTTTGAAATCCCCGAACCATATTAAAAGTTTGTGATTCCAGCAGTTCCATTTCCAAAAAATCTGGATTGGCACCCCGTTTTAGGGCCTTTTGTTTCAGTAAATCAAAAACCGTCTCCTCTGCATCGGCTTGATCAAAGTTTGGTTGGATGCAGGCCTGGTAATCTTCGCTGGGGGAAATAATATGGCAGGCTTCTGTGTCGGCAAACAAACTAACTTCACATGTGGTTCGGGCCAGTGCCGCGCCCATGGCATTGGCAACCGACCACTTGGGAACAACCCGGACATGTTGGCTACTCAGTTTTTGGATTCGCTCGGCAAAAAATGGGGCCGGCCCACCTAAAATTAAGATTTCTTTAGGGTTGATGCGGACACCCTCTCGAATTTCATGAAGGGTGTAAACCGGCTTGCGATTCAGGCGGACTTCCATATTCCGGGCCTCAAGCAGTATCTGCTCGCAGGCTTTTGTAAAAACAAGTTCCGCCGCCCTTTCCACGTCCATGCCCAGTTGACCGGCCAGTACAGACATTCCCCGAACAGATTTCAGGCGGTCACCTGTATCCATTTTTCCCATTACAAACAAGGCGTCCGTAGGGGTCGGCGCGGGTCCGCCGAAAGCCATGGCTGGGCCCTGCCGGTTTGGTCCGATTTCGATTTTCCCGGCATTAACTGTGATCTGGCTGTCACCTCCCACACCAAAGGAGTGCGTATCCAGGGAACGGATTAAGGTAAGGTAGGGGCCCATTTCGATACCCAAGGGTGCTAAAATGGGAACACCACCGCTGAGAATGGTCATATCCGTGGTCGTGCCCCCGATATCCAACACCAGGGTGTCAATATCCGGCTTCGCATAGGCCACCGCACCCATGACACTGGCCGCCGGCCCTGATAAGATGGTTTGCCCAGGGACATCCACAGAGGACTCAAAACGCATATTGCCGCCATCTGCCTTTAAAATTCGGATGGATGTATCGATGCCCCCTTCTTTTAATGACTTTTTAACGGCTTGGAAAAATTCATTGTGAATCGGATATACGGATGCATTCAGAAAGGTTGTGGCAATACGGCGTGGAAAATTGAGGAGACCGGATATCTGATGTCCCAGAAAAACCTTTTCAAAATCCTTTTCGATGATGGCCTTGATCTGATTTTCATGGGCTGGGTTGCGAACAGAAAATTTGCCCACAATGCCCACATGACGAATGCCCCGGGAACGTAGTTCTTTGGCAACTGTCTTAATTTCGCGTGCATCTATCGCTGCCACCTGACGGCCTCGATGGTCGATGGAGCCGCCAACCGGATAATAGCTATCATTGGTTTTAAAATAATCAGGATCAATACCCGGACCGCTGGAAACAATCATACCAACATCCGGCACCTTATTCTGAACAATGGCATTGGTTGTCAAGGTTGTACTGAGAACGACACGCCGGATCGTGGACGGATCAATGTCATGTGTGATTGACGCAAGCCCCGTCAAAACTGTCGAAAAAAGATCCGTACTATCCGTGGGAACCTTATTCTCGGAAACAATACCGCGACGATTTATCAGAACAACATCCGTATGGGTTCCGCCCACATCCAGACCAATGATCATAATCCCTCCAGAAATAAAATCGTTGCGCGATTTTATAAAATACCTTCTGGCTATTGCAGGTATGAGACATTCTGTCAACATATCCGATCTTAATCCATAATTTGAATTCATCTACCCCTTTTTACTGCGGCAGCCGCTAAGACTAGTCTGCGAGGATATCGGCTAGGTTGAATCAGGTCTTCGAGTGAGCGTTTGAATTCGGCAAGCTCATTCAACATAGTCGAACTCCTTGCCGAATTCAAACGCTCACCCGCAGGCCTCAATCCGGGCAATAGTGGCGAATTCAAATTTAAAGAAATCAATTGTTTTTCATCCGATTACTTGCTAATGGCGAGGTATTCTAAGATTCGGTTGATTATATCTATATGATTGCGGTGTTGATCTGAGATTGTCGTGTTGCCAAGGAGCAAAGCACATGGGGATACCTATACAATTCAAGGAAAAACTGAAAGAGGTAGATGCTGCCACCATCTTTTTTACAGATCTAAATGGCAAAATATTGGGATTGCCCGTCAATCCAGATGACATGGATTCGATCATGGAAAAGGGGATCGGGTTTGATGGTAGCTCGGTAGCAGGATTTACATCTGTAGATAAGAGTGATCGAATTCTGATTCCGGATCCCGAAAGTTTTCGGGTGCTCACTCTCGAGAACATGTCCATGGGTTTTTTGGTGGGCCGTGTATTCAGCAAACCGGGTCAACGTGCCCAGGCAGATCCCCGTCGGGTACTGGAAGATGTTATCCAGGACGCTGAACAAACCCATGGATTTCGATTTCTACTGGGTCCGGAGCATGAATTTTTTTTACTGTCCGGAAATACGTTTGATCAGAAAGGCCATACGGACCAGGCCGGATATTTTCAGATCGCACCCCACGATAAAGGTGAGACGGTCCGTAACCAGATTATATCCGTTCTCAAAACTTGCGGAATCAAATTTGAAAAGGCCCATCACGAAGTAACGCCGTCGCAACACGAAATCAATCTGGAATGTGCCGACCCGCTGACCGCAGCCGATCGAACGTTGCTTTTTAATCATATCACTCACAAAGTGGCTGCGCTGAATGATTTTCACGCCACATTCATGCCCAAGCCTTTTGATGGCTACAACCGGAGCGCATTTCACATCCACCTCTCCATGCAAGACACCAATGGCAACAATCTTTTTTATCAAACCGATTCCGATGATGGCTTGAGTCAGATAGCCAAGCAATTCATCGCCGGCATATTGAAATATGGACGGGAAGCCGCGATCATCATGGCCTCCAGCTATAACTCCTACAAAGCCTACGTTTTGGAGCGAGAGGCCCCGGTTGTCCGGGGATGGGGATTTGCCAATCGGAGCTCCATGGTGCGTATTCCCTACTGTGCCACGCCGGAGAGTACCCGAATTGAGCTAAGATCACCGGATCCCATCGGCAATATGTATTTGCAGATGGCAACCCTGATATCCATGGGGCTTGAGGGCATCAAAAACAAATTGGATTGCGGCAAACCAGATGTGGGCAGCACCTATCAAAAAAAATATGTCGCCCGTATGCGGGACAAGCGCTTTCTACCCAAGAGCATGGGTGAGGCACTGATGGAAGCCGAAAAAAGCCAGTTTTTAAAACAGATTTTGGGAGATAAATTATTCGAGAGTTATATGACCTTAAAAATCAAAGAGTGGGAAGACTATCGCACCCACATTACCCCCAAAGAATTTAATCATTACGTCAATCGCTAAAGGAGACAAGGGTATGGAAGCCTGGGTAGAGCAACTGCAAGAAGCGGTCAACACACTGGAACGCTTGCAACAATACATCCAAACAACCCCGGACGAGGAGCAGGCCATCGCTACCATGAAAACCAAATGGGGCACGACACCTCATTTTGCATCTTTGATGGATCCTGAGGACCCCAACTGCCCCATCCGCAAACAGGTCATCCCCTCAAAGCAGGAATTATCCAATGTTTATGGCATGGATAACTATCTGGTGTGGAAAGAAAACCGGGATACGGAAGAGGTGCGCCCGGATAGCATCGCCCGACAATATCACGATCGCGTGGCCTTTACGATTACGGATGTGTGTGCCAATTATTGCCGCCACTGTTTTCGCAAAGAAGTTGTGGTGGATCGTGAGTTGAAACTCCGCATGGATGCCGAAGAAGGTTTAAAATGGATCAGCGAACACCCCGAAGTCCGGGATGTCCTGATAACCGGGGGTGATCCTTTTATCCTCTCTGACGATAAAATTGAATTTCTAATCACCAAGCTGCGCGAAATTCCCCACATTCAGATGATCCGCTTTCATACCCGGGTACCCATTGTGCTACCCCAACGGATAACACCGGGCTTGCAAAAAATTTTGAGCGGCTACCATAAGACCCCGATCTGGATCAATACCCAGTGTAACCATCCCAATGAAATCTCCGAAGAAACCGCCAAGGCCGTATATAGCTTGTTGTCCTGCGGCATCCCGGTGGGCAACCAGGGGGTTGTGTTAAAAGGTATCAACGACGATGTGAACACATTTAGAGAATTGCACCGCAAACTCTTGTCCGTGCGCATTCGGCCCTACTACATGTTTTATTGCGAACCCGCGCCCGGCATCGATCACTTTAGAACACCGGTGGAAAAGGGTGCCGAACTCATTCGAGATGCCATTCGCGGCCATACCTCCGGTCTGGCCCAGCCCATGTATGTTATCGCCACCAATATCGGCAAAATACCCTTGATGCCGGATTATTACATCGTCGATAAAAATGATCAGGAGTACACGCTTAAAAACTATCAGGGAAAAATTACGACCATTCCCACGATCCCCGAATAATATCGGCGCGATGGTATTCTGCTTATTGCAGCCAATTATTCCTGTTGACTAAATAACCAATTAACAATAAATGTTGGCGTTTGGTCACGTGATACCATCTTGGATAAATCAGATCCATCAGCGGTGGTTTGAATGCGAACATCTGTGTACGAGTAATGAACATGATTCAATTAATTAAAGGATTCAAGGACATCCTACCGGGCGAGGTGGAGACGTGGCAGCGCATTGAACGCGTAGCCCGCAACCTATTTGGGGATTTCGGATTCAAGGAAATCCGGATTCCCATTATGGAAAAGACAGAGCTGTTTGCCCGCAGCATTGGTGAGGACACCGACATCGTCGAAAAGGAAATGTATACATTTCCCGATCGCAAAGGCGACCTGATCACCCTACGACCCGAAGCGACCGCTTCCATTTGCCGGTCGTATGTACAACACAAGCTGTATGCTCAGGAACCGGTTCGAAAGTTTTACACCATCGGCCCCATGTTTCGGCGGGAGCGCCCCCAGAAAGGCCGCTATCGTCAATTTTATCAGATCAATGTGGAAATTTTTGGTGTTGCTTCAGCTCGGGTAGATGCTGAATTAATTTATCTGCTAAACATTCTGTGCCAACGACTCGGTGTCGAAGATGTGGCCGCCCACATCAATTCGCTGGGATGCCCGAAATGTCGCCCTGGTTTCAAAACCAGCCTGCTGAACTATATCGATTCTGTGGCCGATCAGCTCTGCTCCGACTGCCTGCGCAGAAAAGACCGTAATCCCTTGCGCGTTCTGGATTGTAAAGTTCCTACCTGTCGTGAGGCCATGACGGATGCGCCTTCTATAATCGATTGTTTGTGTGATACCTGCGACACGGAGTTTCAAATTTTACAGTCGACATTGGATCGTCTGGGCGTCAATTATATGCTGGATAAACGCTTGGTTCGGGGGCTGGACTATTACACCCGGGCCACGTTTGAAATTCAAACCGGATCATTAGGCGCTCAAAGTGCCGTCGCCGGCGGTGGTCGCTATGACGGTCTGGTAAAACTGTTGGGCGGACCGGACACGCCCGCAACGGGGTTTGCCATCGGCTTTGATCGCCTGGCCGAAATTGTCCAGATGCAGGGAGACGATCTTCAAAGAAAGCCGGATGCTTATATTGCGGCCATGGGTGAACAAAGTCAGGCCCTGGCCTTTGACTGGGTATGCGACCTGGGCAGTCAAGGATTCTATATTGAAATGGATCATCAGGGGCGCAGCCTAAAAAGCCAGATGAAGCGCGCCAATCGACTCGATGCTCCCTATGTGGTCATGCTGGGTCAAAATGAACTAGACAGCGGTGCTGCGGTGCTGCGCGATATGGCCACAAAGGAGCAAACCGAAATTCCGCTTGAACGGCTGGTACAAGCTATCGTCAAACGAAGCCAAAAGAAATAGAATCATGTGCCACGATTTATGGAACTTAAACTAACATTTGAATTCAACCCGCGCTGTGAGTCTTGTTGCCTAGACGTTCGGCTATCCGACTGAATGATCCCAGTCGGACGCGACAGTCCTCAATTCGGCCCACAACGCGAAATTCAAATTTAAAGGAGTCAGAATTGTCCGATATACTTGGATCAATGCGAAGAACCCATCACTGCTGTGAATTGGGAGCAAAGGACATTGGAAACGAAGTCGTGTTGATGGGTTGGGTGCAACGTCGCCGGGATCACGGTGGTGTTATTTTTGTCGATCTGCGAGACCGAGAAGGTCTTACCCAGGTGGTTTTCAACCCTGAAGTGGACCAGGCTGTTCATACCAAGGCGCATGCCATTCGGAGTGAATATGTGCTGGCCGTTCGGGGAACGGTTGACCATCGACCCGAGGGTATGGTGAATCCGAACCTGGCAACCGGTGAAATTGAAGTCATGGTCACCGAACTTAAAATTCTCAATGCGGCCGAAACACCCCCATTTTTAATCGAAGATAGCGTGGATGTGTCCGAAAACATTCGCCTCACCCATCGGCACCTGGATCTGCGGAGACCTCAGCTGCAACAAAATATTATCCTGCGACATCGCGCGGCTTCGTCTGTCCGAAATTATTTAAATTCCCACGGTTTTATTGACGTTGAGACGCCGGTCCTGACCCGCAGTACCCCCGAGGGTGCCCGCGATTACCTGGTCCCCAGCCGGGTCAATCCGGGTCAATTCTATGCACTGCCGCAGTCGCCCCAGATATTCAAACAACTGCTGATGATATCCGGCTTTGACCGCTACTATCAAATTGTGCGCTGCTTTCGAGACGAAGACCTGCGCGCTGACCGTCAACCGGAGTTCACCCAGGTTGATATTGAAATGTCCTTTATCGGCGAAGAAGACATCATCGCTTTGAGTGAGGGTATGATTCAGACCCTTTTTAAGGATGTACTCGACATCTCTTTGGATACGCCTTTTAACCAACTGACATATGATCAAGCCGTTGGTCGATTTGGTTTGGACAAACCCGACATGCGTTTTGACCTGGAACTGGTGGATATCTCGGATATTGTCGAAAACGCCAATTTCAAGGTTTTCTCATCAGCAGTTAAGAATGGTGGCCTGGTCAAAGCACTGAATGCCAAGGGCTGTATCGACTTCTCACGTAAAGAAATCGATGACTTAACCGATCTGGTCTCCATTTACAAAGCCAAAGGTCTGGCCTGGATCAAGGTACGGGAGTCTGAATGGCAGTCACCCATCACCAAATTTTTTAGTGATGCAGAGAAAGCTGCCATGCAAGAACGACTCGATATGCAAGCGGGCGATCTGGTGTTTTTTGTGGCCGATCAAGCCGCCGTTACCAACGAAGCCCTGGGACACCTTCGCAATCACCTGGGAGCGCGCCTCAATCTGATTGACAACGATATCTTTCAATTTGTGTGGGTAACCCAATTCCCCTTGATGGAATATGATGAGACCGAAAAGCGCAATCAAGCCCTGCATCATCCCTTTACGGCTCCCTTTGAGGAAGATTATGACAAGCTGGAGACGAATCCCTTGGCAGTCCGCTCCAGGGCATACGATCTGGTGCTAAACGGGTTTGAAATCGGGGGCGGCAGTATTCGTATTCACCAGAAGGCCATCCAGGAAAAGGTATTTGAAGCCCTGGGTCTGGCCCCTGAAACGTATCAAGAAAAGTTCGGTTTTCTGATTTCGGCCCTCGAATCGGGCGCGCCGCCCCATGGTGGTATTGCCTTTGGTTTTGATCGCTTGGTGATGCTCATGTGCGGCCAGGCATCCATCCGGGATATTATTCCATTCCCCAAAACACAGCGTGCGGCCTGCCTGCTGACCGGGGCGCCTTCCGAAGCGCACAAAGCCCAACTGGATGAACTCTATTTAAAAACAAAGCCGATCATGAAATAGATTTTCGGACTGTTCGACATTTCAGACTCTTGGGAACGCGTTTTTCAGGATTGATGCGACTCAGCCTTCGGCATATGATATAAGCTTGTTTTGGGTTATCGTTCCGAAAATTTATGAATATTTTTTCCACCATTATTCCCATCTTCGCCATCATTCTGATCGGATACCTGGCGCGCAAAAAGGGGTTCATCCAAGCGGATTTTATCGGGCCGGCAAATACCTTGGTATATTACCTGGCCATACCAGCCATGGTGTTCAGGGCCATTTCACAGGCCGCCTTAACCACTCACTTCAATATTGGTATCTTATCGATTACCTTGGCCACGGCTACGGGATGTTTTGTTCTTGCCTGGATAAGCGGCAGCCTCTTCCGCATCCATCGAAACCAGCTCGGATCCTATATCCAGGCGGCTTTTCACGGAAACCTCGGTTACATCGGCCTGGCCGTGACATTTTACTATTTGGGAGATTCCGGATTCGTTAAAGCCAGCATTCTGACCGGATTTATGATGATTCTCCAAAATTTATTATCGGTCCTGGCCTTAACCATTAATGCCCGCCAACCTGGCGCTGCCAATCATGCCATGATCGTGGTCAAGAATATTGCTGCCAACCCCGTAGTCCTGTCGGCCATGGCCGGTATCGCGTTCTCATTAATGGCGGTTCCTATTCCGGTTATCATCCAGCGAAGCTTGGATATTCTCAGCGGGCTGGCTTTGCCCATGGCACTGTTAATCATCGGCGCATCCATTTCTTTTCAGGAGCTTCGACGACGTTTAAAGCCAGCTCTTTCAGCCGTAGCCTTTAAATTGATTTTGATGCCCGCTCTCGGCTACGCCTGTTTTCTATCCTTCGGTTTTGGTTCTCAAGATTTCCTTCCCGCGTTGATTCTGCTGGCCTCTCCCAGTGCAACGGTCTCATATGTTATGGCCAAGGAGATGAAAGGGGATCCGGATTTTGCCGTTATCACCATATCACTCTGCACATCGCTTTCCGCAATCACGTATACACTCTGGCTGCAACTCGCCACCTAAAAAATCTGATTAGAAACCTTGCATGCCCCGAATCAGTGCTAACACGTTGTCGCCGAGTACCTCGTGGTTGTAACCACCCTCCAGGATGGCAAAATAGCCACTGCTGTTCTGCTTTGCCGTAGACCTGACCAATCGGCCGATTTTCTCATAATCTACTGTCCGCAGCAAGCCACCCCAATCGTCAATATGATTGTCGAAACCGGCTGATATCCCGATTATATCCGCGCGGCAGGTATCTAGGACCTTGGCCACATCCTCAAGATACCTGTTTCGATTGTGATCTTCACAGTTTACAACCTCAACCCATGACCGTTTTCCCAGAATATTGACCGTGCCGTCTCCGTAATGCAAGTCGATATCCAGCACCAACGCTGTTTCAATGTGTTGCTGACGGTGCAGTACGGTCAGGGCAATCGCCATGTTGTTAAAAAAACAGAAGCCCCAGCAGGAAGCGGCCGAGGCATGATGACCTGGTGGTCGGATTAGGGCAAAACAGGGTTCGCTTAATCCAATTTGGCCCGCCTGGATGGCACCACCGGCAGCCAGGGCGGCAATATCGAACAAGCCTTGATCAATGACCGCCTGAATATGGTCCTCGATATGAACGGCAGCGATATCCCGGCGGGATGCCGGTGTTGCCGGTACCCAGGTCACATGTTCCGCCACCGCCTTAACAATGGATTCCATCCGTCCCGCAGTGGCCGCGGGATCACCCGTATAGACCCGATAGAAGTCGTCGTGAAATATGGTTTTCATTTGGCAACCTTTCATGCCCATTGGAATTGGTATGATACCCGAATAACATTATGCCTGGTGACGTTATTCATTTCAATGAGATTATAAATCTCATTGTTTTCGTAAATATTTTTTTTCTATTTTTTAAATCGCTTATATTGCTTCTTTGGAACTCCGACGGCTGAATGCCGGTAGGTAGAAAAAACAAAACGTCTCGTATAACCAACCGCGATAGGAATGTTGATAAAAAAATCATCAACCTGCGCCAGGGAAGCAACCCGGCAGACGACAATCGGCCTGAGCTATTCTTAAAAGCGCTTGTAAAAAAGGGGCCGATTCAGGCTATAACCATAGATCTGGCTCCCCATGGTTCAGGCTTTTTACCGAGAAATGGAATGGGATATAAATGGACAAGCCCAAATTTCAGGTCTTAATAAAGTTGACTTGCGTTTATGACGTCAGCTCAACTTTGTACGGCCGGTAGTTTAAACATCTCCGGATGAAACCATGTCAAAACATGACTGCCTTGGGGTACCTGGGCATGGGAGGCGATCACCGGACATTTTGCCTGGAAAAGAAATATAACCGGGGCGGCCTCGTCACTGAGGCTTTCGAAATTGCCCTGGCCTTTGGCCAGAATCAGGTCTGATGATGCGAACTGCTTTTTGAAAGTGGGGCTACAATCTTCCAGCAGCGTTCCGGGCGCATCTGAACCGTTATCGATAACGGTGACCATATCAACGAGACCGACTGCACGGGCGTCCGCGCAGGTTGCATCGTTAAGGATTGGAGCCCCCCGCACGGCGACGGTTACCCGCTGCGGGCCGATCTCCTCGACAAGTAAGCGGTCGAATACGATTTCTCCGGCATTATCGGTAAGATACAGGATATGCGCGGCATTCTCCAATGCGTGGCGCAGTACGGCGATATCACCCACCAGCCTTTCTGAAAGCGCCCTGTCGATGGACACCCGCACCTGGGTTTCCGTCACATGACCATTGACCCCCATGTCGATGATATTGCCGGCGATGGACAGACGAAGCGCAGTCATTAGCGCGTCCCCGGATTGTCTGACTTGGTCCCGTAATTCCGGCAGCAGCTTTAATGCCATTTGATTCTGGTGATCCTTAGCTGCCCGATAGGGATCTTTATCACCCGTGAGTTCACACAGGCGCCGGTGAATCCGCTGGGCCATGCGTGGCGGTGATTGGCTCAGGTCCATGCGGGCAGCCCAGCCCATCACCTCCCGCACAATCCTTTCGTGATCAGCTTTATCCGCTAACACCAGGCGGGCCGTTTCTAATGCTTGCCGGATAAAACAGGGCATACAATCAAGGGATGTTTTCATGCCATGTCCGGATCAGTGGTAATCATGCGTCCCCGTTACAACCGGAATACCGGTCTTGCTCTCCAGCAGCTCCGCCATTTCCTGGGCACTGGTATAGGGACAGCCGGGTTTTGCATTTGCCAGACATGAACTCAGATGAATGATGTCCGGTTTAATCTCGGAAAGTTTCAAGGCCATTCCCAGGTTGGGAGCCACCGTTCGGCCCGGACACTCACATTTGATAAATGCAATCACCTGACTGGACTCTTCAAACTGACCTTCGCCAAGAGCGGCGGCTTTCAAACACCGCCATTCCCCGGGACACCCATAACCGCTTTCCATGTAAGCGCCACAACCGACGACAACTGCCTTTTTCATATAAACCCCCTATGGACATTATGAGCATATGCTTATTTAAGTGTTATACCATGGATGGCATTTTTATCAAGAATAAGATTTGCTTGGCTTCATTAAATAAAAAATATAGCCGTAGTGATGACCGTATTTCCGGTACATCTCGATCTCACGCTGAACGGAATGGATCAGTTCCAGTTTTACCGGCTCGGCCGAATAGTCCTGTTGCATCGTCCGCAGCCGTTTTTCTAATGGCAGATAGTAATTTTCCATCCAGGCCGCACGCGGTAATTTAAACTGTCCGAGTAGATCATAACCACATTGCCGAATTATTACGGCGTTGGCTTCTGCATCCACCATGGGGGGATATTCATCCCTAAAAAACGCACAGATTTCCGCTGGCGGGTCCGGCTGAAACCAGCAGAGTTCGGATACGGCCATCCGGCCTTCTGGAGCCAGCAGATTGCGGCACATGGCCAATCCCTCCTTGAAGCCCATACTGTATAGCGCACCTTCTGACCAGATCAGGTCATAAGAAGTATGTGCCTGCCCCAATTCAGCCATATCCTTTCGGCAGACCTGAATTTTGTCGGCAACGCCCGCCTCCCGGGCTCGCCGCTGCAATTCATCTAAGAAGGGCTGATGGGTATCAACGGCCAGGATGCTTCCATCCACATGCTTGGCCAATTCAATTGTTTGGGCCCCGTTACCGCAACCGATGTCCAGAACCCTTAAGTTGGATCGATTAGAATCCGCGCAGGAATAGACCTTAACCGGAGCAAGCATCGCCAGCGCTTTACGGGTATAAGCATTATCGCCCGGGCCCAATCGCGGCAGGGATGAATCGAATATTTCAAAAAAAAACTGCATTTTTTCTGGGTCCATTGTCATAATCTTTATTCAAACAGCGCATTTCTCCAATCCCCTGCGTACCCTTGGAGCAAGGGGACAAATCTACTCTTGACCTTAGCAAACTTTGCACTAGAGTCAAGAGCAGATCTGACCCTTTATTCAAGGTCCGAAGCAAGGTGTTTATGCAAAAATTTTACTATGCAATACAACCGTAACTTTGGTATAGTATCAGATCGTCACACAGGCGAGTAAGCATATCACCCCGATTGACTGTTTTGGACCTAATAAGAGGAGCGATTTCGTGAAAAACTATCGCAAAGAATTGTGGTTCGAGATACCGACCCGACGCGCTTTCATAAACATCACATCCGAGATTCAATCCTGTATTGAAGAAAGCGGCATTCACGAAGGCCTGGTACTTGTCAACGCAATGCACATCACCGCATCGGTCTTCATCAATGACGACGAATCCGGCCTGCACCACGACTACGATGTGTGGCTGGAAAAGCTGGCGCCGCATGAACCGGTCGATCAATACCGGCACAACGTGGGGGAAGACAACGCCGACGCCCATATGAAGCGGCAAATCATGGGGCGTGAGGTGGTGGTGGCCGTTACCGAGGGTCGGCTCGATTTCGGGACCTGGGAACGAATTTTTTACGGTGAGTTCGACGGTCGCCGGCGCAAGAGAGTGCTGGTTAAGATCATCGGGGAATAGGGAACGATCTGTGCGAACCAGCAAGTTCAAAGACACGCGAATGTTTTTTTCGCAGGAACGATAACCCCACGTGTAGATAGGCAAAACCGTCAGAATAATGATGAACCCGCTGAGTATGGGGAATGTGACACCGGCTAAAGGTGAGCCCATTAAGGGAATTCTTCCGGCTTTTCAATTTTTTCCATTATACATTCCATCATTGCAGGGCCAATTTTTGTTGGAATCGTTCTCGACAACGCAAGACCTGCGGCACCTAAAAGAGCTTTATATTCGTCAATGGTACGCCCACAGTCACCACCCATGACAAGAACTTCAAGATCAAGCAACTTTGCGACAGAAAAACCAGGCCCCGGCTCGATAATGTATTCAATGATCCATAGCCTTGAATTTGTATTCATAGCGCCTGTGTTGTTTTTCAATATCCGAACACACCTTATTCAGTTTCGAAGAAAACACCAACTGATGAAAGCGCCCTTAGAATTCGAAAGTGTGGTCGCTGACCTGACGAAAATCCCAAACGGTTGGTTGAAGCTGAAACAGATCTTAGCGGTATGATTTTAGGTTGGGGAAAATAGGAGAGGTAATTTTTGTCTATACCTTTCCTTCAGATCTCTTGTCTGCCCGAAGTAATAACAGCCTGTTGATTCACTCCGAAGGATGGATACCCAGTGTTCCACAATAGAAATGGCCGGTAAAAACCGGCCATTATTTCATGGCTCCCTGGGTAGGACTTGAACCTACAACCTAGTGGTTAACAGCCACCCGCTCTGCCGATTGAGCTACCAGGGATCAATCTGTATGCTATTCAATAAGCCCTGTTATCTATTCCCTAGCCTGGAAATTGTCAAGAAAAAATATTTGTATCGCTTCTGTACGAAACGGGACCCTATTCCGACTAGTTTTCTAAAGCCTGGATAGCGTGTTATCGTTGTGGTATATATAGCGGTTGTCAAAATAATGTTCCGTTTCGTGTACAAAGCGGTTCAGGTATTTTTTCATAACGACATATCAATCCGAGGCATCACCTGTGCCCCACGGATTGGTGATGAAATTATGCCGATTGGCAGTAAAATACAGGTAGTCGAAACATCACCAATCCGTCAGGGCACTACGCGAGCAAGGCAAATTCACTATGATATGTCGTTATGAAAAAATACCTGAACCGCATATGCTCTGACAGTTATTACAGAACATATTTATGACAGTTGGTATAACAGGCGCTTACATCCAGATAAGGAGATTGTTATGACTCAAAAAAGTATCCAGGATTATTATCCCGACGATTTCGCCATTTGCTATGGTTGCGGTAGACTGAACCAGCACGGGCATCAACTCAAAAGTTACTGGGACGGCGATGAAATCGTTTGCCGTTATATGCCCAAACCCTATCACACCGGCGCTCAGAATTTTGTTTACGGCGGCCTGGTTGCCTCCTTAATTGACTGTCATGGTGCCGGCACAGCCGCCGCGGCAAAGCACAGAGAAGAGGGAAAAACGTTGGGTAACGAACCCCTCTCCCGTTTTGTCACCGGTTCCCTGCATGTGGATTATTTAGCGCCTGTTTGGATTGATCAAGAAATTACATTGCGCGGTAAAATTGATGAAATCAAGGGTCGCAAAGTGGTGGTTTCCATTGACCTTTTCTCCAAAGACACCCTCTGCGCCAAAGGAAAGGTGGTGGCCGTTCAAATCCCGGATGATTATCTGGACAAATACAAATAAAATTGTTGGAACCACTTTATGGAGCGCCACGGCTGCGAAGCAATGGGGAATTCAAAGTTACACCGAGCATTTTAGCAGTAACTTCTCACCTTTCTCCTTAATCTTGCGAACCGCTTCCAGGGTTGCGTCGGGCAAACGCGGTACCTCATGAGTTTCCACGATTTCATGCAGTTTGTCTTGGATTACGGTTTCGAGACCTTTGGCACCTTTATCTAACCAAACCTCGCGGGGGTCTCGGGTCATCAATTGCGGCACCCAGAGTTCTTCTTTAAAATGCTTCAAGGTATGCGGCTCCTGAAGAAAATGGCCACCCGGACCAACTTTTTCAATGGCCTCACGGGCTAAGGTGTCGGGATTGATGGTAATCCCGCGGATAAACCGCTTCGCCATTGCAATATTTTCATTGCCCAAAACCAGTTGAGCCGGCGAGCAGACCATCCCATCGTCCATGTAGCCCACATCGTGAATCAAGTTAAGGCCTCCCAGGCCCTGAGCCAGTATCGCAAAGGCTGACTCGGCACCGGCCTGGGCATCCAGAACTTTTGCTCCAGTAGAACCTGCCAGTCCCCAGGTAGGCAGACCAAAAGAATATGCCACCTCCGCCTGGGCTGCCAAAGCCAAACTCATCTCTGGGCTAGCGATTGACATCAATCCATTAGACATATCAAAAGCAGCAAAGTTGCACCCCATACTACACGGGCAGCCTGGATTGCGGAGCTGTGCCAGAACAAGGCACATGAGCGATTCGGCCGTTCCCTGGACCAGACCACCGGCCAGCGTTACCGGAGCCGTGGCCCCGAACTGGATCGACGGCCCTTGCATTTGGGGCAAATTGAGATCGGCACAAATAAACAACCGGTCGATGACGTCCGCAGGTTGGACCAGAGGGGATATGGGTTCCGGATAAAATATCAGGAATGGGCGGTCCTGCAGTTTATCGAGTCCTCCGGCCACCTCGGCCGCCATTTCATAAATCAGTTCAACCCCCTGCGGGGTGTAACCGATGAAAACGAACGGTTTGGCGGTATTGGTGACCACCGCTTCGAATTCATACAAATCTGCGACTGTGGGTGGCACGTCCTGAACCGAGCCCATGGGCATAACCCAGTCGATATGCTCCATGGCGTCCGCCACCTTGGCACCCATCTCGATATCGACAACGCGGGTGGGATGAATCTCACCCGTCAGGGCATCTTTGGTATTGGGGCTTGCCGTCGATGTTCCATAGTAGCTCTTACGACCTTCAACCGCCATGGCTCGCTGGCCATCACGACCATAGATGGTATACCCTTTAGGCGTTGTCGCCAGACAGGCCTGAACAACATGTTCCGGAACCTTAACAATATCTCCCTTCACGACACAACCTGCCTGCTTGAGCATTTTTCGCGCACCTGCATGCAGAACTTGAAAACCCACTTTGAACATAACATCAAAGCTAGCGCGTCTGATTTCCATGACCTGATCATTGCTTAGAACCCGAAATGATATGGTCCTGGTTTCAATCGAATTTGTGTGAATCATGTCACCTCCTTCAAGCTTTTTTCGTACAATATTTTCGCAGTTATTAAATGATGCTTTACTTGACAGTCAACCATAAGTTTATTACTCTCGTTTTTTAACTAGCAAAAGCACCTTCGATCCGCCTATATCATATCAAGAGGAGGACACAAATGAAGATACTCGTTGGCTACGACGGCTCAAAAATTGCAGAAGATGCGGTTGCCAAAGCACATAAACATGCGCTTGCGTTCGGGGCCGAGGTTTTTATCGTCACAGCCCTGGAACAAAGTCCATCTTTATCAAAAGACGCTATCGAAAAAGCGGAAAACAAATTAGATAAACTCCAGCGGCCCTTTAAGAAAAAAGGCATCACCTGTGAAATCAATACCGTGGTTAGCTATGAGTCGCCGGGAGAGACCTTGGTTCATTTCGCCAAAGAGAATGACATTGAAGAAATAATTATCGGCGTCCGCAGAAGATCCAAAGTCGGTAAATTGGTCTTTGGCTCCACGGCCCAATATGTCATTCTGCAGGCGCCCTGCACAGTCACGACCGTTAAATGAATCTTGAAAATGAACTCAATTCCTTTGTAATTTCGATTCGTCGGTATCTTGAAGCTTTCAGCAGCAGCAGGCTGAAACCCTTCCTAAAAGACTGGCCTGCCGTACCTTTTAAGATGCGGCAGGCTTCACCCAATTATTTGCCGGTTCTTTCCTATCTGCCAGCGGCTTTAAAGGCTGCACATGATCAATCCCGACCTATTGTACAAATGCTCGTCTCCTTGTCGCCAAATCTTGCTTGGGGCCAAACCTACGCCGCAGGAGATTTTGGCCCTGATTTTTTAGAGCGGTACGGCTGGACGGAACTGATAGGGTTGCGGGGGCCGATTCCCAGCGAACGCATTGCCTGCGGATTCTTACTTCTGGGGCCTGAAGTGGAATATCCCCGTCACAGCCATGAAGCCCAGGAGGTATACATCCCCATGACGCATAAAACTTTATGGCAGCGGGGTAATCAAGCCTGGACCGCTCACACGGCAGGGACGCCGCGCCGGCATAAACCCTGGGAATGGCATGCCATGCGAACGGGTAGTCACCCTCTGTTGGCCCTATTTCTATGGCAAGGCGGCAACCTGGTCCAAAAATCTCGGATTGAAAAAATCAGCGACCACCCCGAAAACGGGTAGTCGCTGATTTGAGAAAAACATGGTGATCCTCTTTTCTGTTCACTGGCGAAGCCGATGGTTCAGGAAGGGACCCTGTTAAGCATCGCGGTTGGCACGGGCGTGCAACCGTTCCGACTCACTCGGCACATGGATAACATGCTCCACTTGTTTCAATTCTTCCAATGGAATATGGCATTTGATAACATGCCGGTCGGCCACAATCTGTTCCGGTGGGGGTTCATTGTCGCAAATTTCGCCGATTTTGCGGTGACAACGGGTGCAAAACGGACAACCCTTGGGCGGATTCATGGCACTGGGCAAGTTACCTTCCAGCACGATTTCACGCTTGGTGACCTCCGGGTCGGCAATGGGAACTGCGGATAACAATGCTTCCGTATAGGGTTGATAGGGCGGCGCAAAGATCTGCTCCGTGGTGCCCCTTTCCAGGATGTGTCCCAGATACATAACCACGATGCGATCGGATAAGTAGCGCACCACACTCAAATCATGGCTAATGAAAAGAAGGGTGGTTTTATGCTCGCGCTGAATATCCATAAGCAACTCGGTCACAGCGGCAGCCACCGAGACGTCCAGGGCCGAAACCGGCTCATCGGCAATCACCATGCTGGGATTACCGGCAAACGCCCGGGCGATACCGATTCGTTGCTTCTGTCCGCCTGAGAGCTGACGCGGTTTGCGAAAGTAAAAATCCCGGGGTAGTTTGACGATATCCAGCAGTTGCATAACCCGATTGAACACCTTGGTTTTATCGGTTTCCACGCCAAATTTTTTAATTACCCGCGAAATCTGACCACCGATACTATGGCTGGGATTCAGTGTGTCAAAGGGATTTTGAAATACCATCTGCAACGAAGCGACCTCTTCCGGGCTGCGATCTCGAACCGCAATACCGGAGATATCTTTACCCAGGTGACGGACCTCGCCTTCAGTACTTTTCTCCAAACCCATGAGCACTTTGGCAAAGGTTGATTTACCGCATCCGGACTCACCCACGATCGCCACGGTTTCGCCTTCATGGGCGGTGAAATTCAGCTCTTCGTTGGCCTTGACATAACGGATGCGCTTGCCGCTGATCAAGGCCTTCAATGAATTATCGCGCACCTCATAATACTTTTTCATTTTATCGACATTCAGAACCCGGTCACCCAGTTCAAGAACTTCTTTCTGTTCCCCTTCCCCGGTCTGATGCCCAATATTGATGTCCTTATATCGCAGGCAGCGGACGCGATGGTCCGGCGCACTGTTTTCAACATGCTCCATCTTGAAGTGATCCACGTCGCACAATCCCTCTTCAAAATGATCGCAGCGCGGGTGGTAATAGCAGCCCTGGGGCCGTTCAAAGGGTAAGGGCAGTTGCCCCCGAATCGGTTTCAGTGGGGCTGCGTGTTTATCGGCTGTGGGCAAGGGAATACAGGCAAACAGGCCATGCGTGTAGGGATGGCGCGGCCAGGTGAACAAGGAGTCGATGGTGCCTTCTTCCACAACCTCGCCGGAATACATCACAAAAACCCGGTCGCAGGTTTCCAAAATCAGACCCAGGTTGTGGGAAATATAGATCTGCGAGGTACCGTATTTCTTGCTGATGTCGGCCACCAATTTGACAATACCGGCTTCCACGGTCACATCCAGGGCCGTTGTAGGTTCGTCCAAAAGTAATAGCGACGGATTCGACAGCAATCCCATGGCGATCACCACGCGTTGCTGTTGGCCACCAGACAACTGGTGTGGATAGGCTTCCATGATCCGTTCGGGATCGGGCAGTTTGACATCCGCCAACATTTGCAAAGCCCGCTTCCGCGCTTCTTCTGTGGAGATATCCTCATGCGCCAGGGGTACTTCCATCAGCTGGGTACTGATTTTAAGACTCGGATTCAAAGACGCAAAGGGTTCCTGATAAATCATAGCGACTTCGGATCCTCGGATGTCGCGCAGTTCGTCGTCCGTCAGTTGGGTTAAATCGCGGCCCTTGAAAGTGATGCTGCCGCTTTTGATCCCGCCGTTGGCACCCATATGCTGCATGATTGCCATGGCCACCGTGGACTTGCCACAACCGGATTCCCCCACGATACCGATGGTTTCGCCCGGCAACACCGTCAACGAAAAATCGACCACGGCTGGAATCTCACCCGCGCGGGTATAATAGGAAATACAGAGATCCTTACAAACCAGTATCGGTTCTTGATCAGTGTTCATGAGTTGCTTACCTCCTAATCGCGCAATGAAATTTCACGCAGGCCGTCCGCCAACAGGTTAAATCCCAGAATCAATGACGATATGGCAATACAGGGAAATAGGGTCATATGGGGAAAGGCCATGGCCATTTGCCGCGTTTCATTGACCATACCACCCCAGTCCGGATCCGGTGGTGGCAATCCCAAACCGAGAAAACCAAGCACGCCGATGGTGATGATGACATATCCCAAACGCAGGCAGGCGTCCACAATCAGGGGACCGCGCGCATTGGGCAAAATTTCCACCAGCATCACACGCCAGTCGGATTCCCCGCGGGTCTGGGCGGCGGCCACATAATCGCGGTTACGCAGATCCAGGACCAGGCCACGCACAATCCGCATGATACCGGGTGAGGATGCAAATGTAATCGCGATGATGATGTTGATTCCGGAGGCACCGATTGTGGCGATGATGATGATGTAAAGCACCAGTACCGGAAAGGAAAGAATAATGTCGGCGATACGAGAAAGAACATCATCCACCCACCCGCCGCGGTATCCGGCGGCCAGGCCCATGAGAATGCCGACGGTATAAGCGGATAGTGTCGCCAAGGGAGCATAGATTAAAACGGTACGGGAACCCCAGATAATTCGGGAGAGAATATCACGGCCGATATGGTCGGTGCCCAGCCAGAAGGTCCCGCCAGTCGTCAGCGCCTCTGCACCAGGCTTGGCAAAGGGCTGGATGGAGGAGTTGGGATCGAATGGTGCCAGTAACGGCGCAAAAAGGGCCACGAGGACCCAGAATATAACCAGGAAAGCCCCCACCATTCCAACCCAAGACTCTCGCAACAATGCGAAGGATTTTAAGCCGCGTATGAGTGCAGCGCCATATCCTGCTTTGGGCATTTCAGTGATAGCGGTTGTCATGAGCTTAGCCTCCTTAACTAAAACGGATGCGCGGATTCAGAAACGTGTAGCCGATATCGGCCAGGGTTTGGGTGGTAACGGCCACACACACGGCCACCATGGCACAGGCCTCCAGCAGAGCGATATCGTTGTTCAGCGAAGCCTCCAGAATCAGGGCCCCAAATCCTTTGTAAGCAAAAAAGAATTCCACCACGATGACGCCCGACAAAAGCCAGTTGATCTGCAGCATAATTACCGTAAACGGGGCAATCAGTGCATTACGCAGGGCATGTTTCAAAATCACACTTTTATAGGGCAGACCCTTCAAGATGGCTGTCCGAATGTACTGGGACGTCATCACTTCGGCCATGGATGCCCGCGTCATACGGGCCACATAGCCAAAATCATACACGATCAGAACCAGAGCCGGCAGAACCAACTGCTTGAATTCAAACCCGCCGGACATGCTGCTGGTACCCGGCAGCCACTTAAGTGTGAATACAAATAAGGCCGAAAAAATAACGGCGCTGGCAAATTCGGGTACCGATGTCGTCAAAATTCCGAAAATCGATATGGACCGATCCAATTTGGAACCCTCCTTCATTCCGGACAACACCCCGAGTATTAACGATAGCGGGATCATGATGGCAAAGGTCCAAAAACCCAAAACAGCTGTATTCCAGAGCCGCGGCAACATCACATCGGCCACCGGTCCTTTGAAACGGATGGATTCGCCCAGATCGCCGGTGGCAAAATTGCCCAGCCATTTTACATAGCGCAACAGCATGGGTTGATTGTATCCATGCTGCTCCCGCCACAGTTCGCGTTGTTCTTCATTGGAAAACTGTCCCAAAACCCGAATAGCCGGATCGCCTGTGAGGTCGGTCTCCAACAATATAAATAGAATCAACGAGACGACAATCATGGTGAACACCATGAAGCCGAAACGCTTTGCAATCAAGGTGACCATAGTAAGCCTCCTGATATTAGGCTGGTAATATTTGGAAGGTCAATGTGCGGGGGGCGCAGCGGCGCCCCCCGCGTTGAAAACACAGGTCGTTGGCTAGGCCAAGGAAACCTTGTGGAAGCGGTAGTAGCGGGTTGGATGCATTTCAAAACCAACCACGTTTTCGCGAACAGCCGTAAAAACAGACCGGAAGAAAGGCTGCACCAGAACGGCGTCATCCTGCAGGATTTTTTCAACCTTTTCCATCTTTTTACGACGATCTTCGACATTCACTGTCGATTCCGCATCGGTGAGGGCTTTATCAAATTCAGGGTTGGCATAACTGGACTCGTTCCAGGGCACCCCGGTACGATAGGCCAGCCCCAGCACCATGACGGCCAGCGGTCGGTGGGTCCAGGAGGTCAGGCTCAAGGGGGCCTTGGTCCAGACATCCCAGTATTGCGCCTGGGGCATGACATTCATTTTGATATTGATGCCCGCGGCAGCCGCATCTTCTTTGAGCACCGCCACGGAATCCTGTTCCCAGACACCGTCCGTGTTGCCCACGTTGCAGGGTATCTCGAAGCCGTCAGGATATCCGGCTTCGGCCAGCAGTTTTTTGGCCTCGGCGATATTTCGTTTCAGTTGCGGCAACTTAAAATACTCGGGGTGAATCGTGGCCACGTGGTGGTGCTCGGCCACAATGCCCAGACCGCGGTGGGCAATATCGAGCTGTCTCTGGGCATCACAGGTCAACTGTACCGCCCGGCGCACACGCCTGTCGGTAAACGGTTTTTCGGTGACCTTCATCCGAATCACACCGGTCTGGGTCGAGGGGATGTCGACCACCTTGATGCCGGGTATATTCTTGGCCGCTTCCAGGGTGGTCAAATCCAGGGCATAGATGACATCCACCTGCTTGGAAGCGATAGCTGCCAGATAGGCGCCGGCATCTTCACCCAAATCGATGATGCGAATCTCATCCAAATAAACGTCACCGCCCCACCATTTTGTATTACGCTTTTTCAGGACAGCCAACTCACCCACCTTGAACTCGGTGAGGGTGTAGGGCCCGGTACCCACCGGGTTTTTGGAGATATCACCACCCTCTTTTTCAAAATTGCGGTGGACGATGGCTGTGGGATAGTTGTAGAGGTTTTCCGGTATGGCCAGCACCGGTGAATTCAGGTTGAGTCTGACGGTATGGTTGTCGACTTTCTGGACCGCATTTGGAGACATGCGCTTGACCGGATTGCCCTTGGCATCCTTTTCGCCGGTTTCTTCCAGCATGGCATCGAACAGGCCCAGGTTGGACGATCCGGTTTTGGGATCCAGCCAACGGGTAAAGTTAAATACCACATCATCGGCAATAAAGTCGTCGCCATTGGACCATTTGACGCCTTTACGCAGGTGAAAGGTCCAGGTTTTCAGATCGTCGGAGGCTTCCCACTTGGTCGCCAAGCCGGGTCGGGTGATGTTGTCCGGTCCGGTCTCTACCATGTACTCGACAATATGACGCCCGACGATAGATTTCTGCGTCCAGGACCAGGTGGCGGGATCGGCCATTTCCTGCACCTGCATGGCATACTTCAACACGCCACCTTTTTTCTGAGCGGCATGCGCCGTTCCCACAAAATCAGGGACAATTTTCTTGCCGAGTATTTTACTGGCCATGCCATAGGCCGCGGTGGCGGAGACACCCAGCAATGTGACGGTGCGCAAAAACTCGCGCCGCGAACACTTACCCTCGGCCAGCGACTTCTTCATTTCATGAACACCCGGATGGATTCTTTTGGCTGTCATAACATACCCTCCTTCTTAAATTTAAGTATTTAGGTTGTTGGAAGTAAGATTCTTCCGAAAATTGCACAGGGCTTCAATGTTGAACTGAGACAAATCTTGAATATTGAACCGATTCATTAAAACATCAAAAGACGTTGTGTCTTTTCAAAGATGAGCGAACCATGGCAACCTGCTTTCAAATTATGCAGAATTCGATCCATTTAATAATGAATATTTAGAAAAAATAGACGCCGCT
>Ga0180435_10000852_pt1 | contig 32199 bp, 26 predicted proteins | sample SS_ome_3_FD_132467 | JGI IMG/M metagenome (GOLD analysis project Ga0180435, IMG submission 132467) | Hypersaline lake sediment archaeal communities from the Salton Sea, California, USA - SS_3_S_1 metaG | ecosystem: Environmental > Aquatic > Non-marine Saline and Alkaline > Hypersaline >... | reverse complement strand
TTTCCTCCTTGCGGATTCAGTCATTTCACTACCGGGCGGTTGACTATTCCTTACCCGGAGAGGCTTCCGCGCCTTCGGCGCGTTCCTCTTCGACCGGCAACCATTGCCAGGTTACCCATTGCTACTTCTTTCATCTATGGAATCTTCGCGACGAACGCCGTGGCTCGGCCCCGCTGCCAAGCGTCGGCTGCAGACTGCGCCACGTCGAAGGCATCGCCCGGATTGCTCTGCAAGAACCGCCTTTCAAACCGGCTTGCTCGGAATCGGGATCGAGTTCAACAGACTCTGAAACCAGCAAGGTGATTACCGTGGCAGGATTGTGAAGACGCATCATGCCGTCATGATTACGTCATGAAGAGTAACGGGGCAAGCCTCATCAGACATGAGTGGGACATAGCTGCTATGACTGGACATGTTGTAAGTGCGGTTGTAGCTAGCCCGCCTGCGTTACCGTAAGCAGTTGCGGTGCAAAAATGGTGGAGGCGGGGGGAATCGAACCCCCGTCCGCGAAGGAGTCACTCCAGCCTCTACGTGCGTGTTCCATCAATTAAGTCTCATCCCGGCGGCTGCCGATGGACAGGCGACCGACGGGACCAGTGCCCTGTTTGAGTCTCACCCCTCCCCCCGTGCACCCGGGTTCGGAGCCAGCCCGTTGTCGACGCCTCGACCCGCCTAACAGGCGTCGGCGGCGAGACGCGCGGCTTTAATTAAGCCGCGAGTGCTAACTCATAGTCGGCACTTAATAGGTTTGCCCGGATGATTAACGAGGCCAACCGGACGTCCTCGGCACGCAACTGAAGCTTCAACCAACACGTCGAAACCAGTCGCCCCCATAATTCAAACGCGAAAATCACGCATTTCAAAGAACGCGTACGATCCGCAACGCAAGTCAAGTATCGCCCTTGCGCCCCGAGAAGTCAAACCGCTTTCGCGAAAGCCTTTACGGGCGGGCACATCGCGTTTCTAATTGACCTGCTTCACCCGATAGAAAGTCTTGTTCGATATCGGTTCGTCGATCCAAAGGTTTACGTTCCGCGGCAGCGCATTCGTTTCGCGGTCCGTCCACGCCCCGTGCACCAGGTTGGTTGACACCTGGAGGACCTGCTTCCCGCAGCCGCAGTAGCCGGAAGACCACATGCGGTAGCGGTCGGCCGGAACGTCGTGGCTCATGTCCGTAAACTCGACATCCGTGACCACGGCAAAACCGTTGGTCGGGGGGATGTTGGTGGTTGTCAGCTCGAACGCCAGGTCAAAAGGCTGCCCGCTGCGCGGGTAAGCCGGGTAGAACGGCAGCAATGCCGTAACCCAGGAACCGGCGGCGCCGTTGGCGCCGGAAACCGCCGATGGGCACATACCCATCCCGGTGTATTCCTCCGGAGCGATCTTCCAGCCCCATCCCGTATGCGAGCCTTCCTCAGGCGCCGGAACGAAGTCCTGGGAAAAGACCGCCTGAACATTCAGCCAGTAGTGCGTGCCGGCCAGCTCGTACCAGGGCTCGCCCGCCACCTCGGGATCCAGCAGGTCCACGTAGTACTGGTACTCGTGCTCGAAGATGTTCGGCGGCTCCATCCATTCCTGGAAGACGGTCCCGTAGAATACTTCATGACACTTGTCGATCGCGACAAACAGGTTGGTCTTGAGCGGGCCCGGCGTGCACGAGCCTTCAGGGCTGGTGTCGTGCCAGCTCAGGTTAAAGCCGACCGGCCGGAACGAGCCTCCGGGCGGCGGCACCGGATCTTCCTCGCTGCCGGGACGTTGACTTTCCCATCCGATATACGACCCCCACCAATGGATATCGGTGATGGGGCGTCCGTCCGAGACGAAGTCATCGGCGCGTAACGGATAAACTGTTCCCGCAGGCGCACCGAAATGTTCCCAGCTATCCATGTTCATCCCCAGGAACATGTCGGGCGGCTCGGACCACTTTTTGCATCGCGCCGGACAGATGTCCGTCAACAACTCAAAAGCCAGGTTGACGGACTCGTCCGCGTAGGGGTGGTTCTCGATCTCGCCCCAGGGATAAACCATGGGCGGATAGGTCATTTCGGTCCAGTAAGGGGGTATGCCGCTCCAGGTCACGGCGTCATCGTTCCAGTTCCAGCGCGGCGGGGTTGTTTTCCAGCCCCACTGAAACTCCGGGCCGACGCCTTCCGTGCTGAACAGGGCCTCGATCGAGAGCCAGTACACACGTCCCTCCTTCTCGCGCCATTCCTCGGGAAGAACAACCTTGTACTCGTACTCGTGCTCGAAAGGAACGGCCGGCGGCGGTATGGCCCAATCGAGCGGCGTCGTGCAATAATAATGCCACTCGACCAGACCGGGAGCATCCGCTTCCATACCGTACGGCAGCATGGCGACTACGACGCTCATGAGCTGCGTCCCCGGCATGCTCCAGTTGGTGGGGCTGAAGTTGGTCGGCACGTCGGTCCACCAGGTGAGCCTGAAGGCGTCAGGCCGCTTGACCACGGGATCCTCGGCCGGACCGTCGTACCCCACATGGGATCCCCACCAGCGGACGGCGGTGACGGGGCGTCCGTCACAAAGCCAATCGTCGGCGACAAGCGCCACCGGAATGCGTTCTTCCGGACTCTGAACATCATAGTAGCCCCACGACAGAAGATTCAACCCGTAGTCGCAGTCCGCGCGCTGCAGCCATTTCGGGCATTCGGGTGCATCGACCGTCAGGTCGCCGGCCTGCCCCGTATCGTAGCCGTTCTGACTGCCGTCCAGGTCGCCGTACAGCCACTGCAGACCGTTGCGCGAGAAACGGCAGGCGTAGTCATAGACGCCCGGCGTCGGAACCGTGAGGGTTGCCATATACTCGTCATCGCTGCCGTAGACCTGGTTGAACGCCGCGCTCACCCACGTCCAGGCCCCCGGGTTGGTTGCCGGATCGGAACCGTCCGGTCCATAACCGAGCTGCGCGGTTACGTTGCCGCGGCTGCCGTTTGTGCCGGTGACGCCGTCGACCCGGACGCGCCCGTAAATTGTCTCGGTCGGCACGCCCGCCAGATTCGTCGTGGCGGGAGGCGACTGCAGGTTGCACCAGTCGGGATAACCCGAATCGATCCTGACTTCGATATCTTCGACCTCGCCGTCGGCGGCGGCGCCGGTTGGCAGCAGTCCGGCCCGCGAACTGATCCTGAAACGGGCGAATGTTTGACCTGCTACCGAATTGGTCGGCACCGTAATGGGTATCAAGCTGTTGGTCCCGTCCGGCAGCGATACGGCCAGAATCAACTCGGCGGGGTCTTGCCACGTATTGTCGCCGTTGATATCCAACCAGCCCTGGACGGCCCCGCCGCCGCCGCTGACGATCACGGTGAAATTGGTCGGTACGCCCTGGATCAGGGGCGGGAACCAAACGCCGTTTTCGTCGTCGTAGTTGGGCGGCGGATTAGCCGGGTCGATATCGTAGTCGTCACCCAGCGCATTCGGGTCCGGCTGCCCGTCGGGCTCCGGGTCGGGAGCGTCGCCGGGGCCGCCGAGCCAGGGGCCGCCGATCACATGCCGCGCGCCGTTGTTCAAGGCCAGGGTCGGATAACCCGGCGCGGCTGCCCCTGCCGGGGCATCGCCCCAGTCCATGTCTTCCGGCGGCTCGTCGGCCCCGTAAAGCGCAAACGCGAGATCGACGGACTCGCCGGCGAAGGGATGCGGCGGAAGGTAACGCAATTCGTTCCAGGGCCCCTGGAAGGGCTCTTCACCCATGCCCCAGACGGCATCGTCGTTCCACCGATTCTCCAACGTCGTTGTCTTCCAGCCGAAGAGTTCCGGTCCCATGGGCATAGCCTGAACGTCCAACCAGTATACCACGCGTGCATTGGTCGAGCCCGTCTGCCGGAACGCCGTTTCCGGGTCGAAGGAAAAAGTGTAACGCCAACATATCGTGTCGGCCATGGGTTCATACAAGCCCTGGGGCGGGTCCATCCAGCCTTCAGCCAAATCGGCTGCCTCCATCTCAACGCTGAAATCCCCCGGCGCCACGTTTGTAAACCACAAAACTTCGCCGGGCATGCTGTGCATCCCGTTTGTGGCAGGTATATCCGCATGGAAGCTGAGGTTGAACATGATCGCTTCGGGACTGAGATCCGGCAAAGCGTCATGATACCACGATCCCCACACCACTATGTTGGTGAGAGGGCCGGTCACTTTGCATTCGAAATCGTCCGCGAGAATCAGCGGCATCGTGGCATTCACATCCATGCCCAAATCGCTCAGATCGGGCGGCTGTATCCACTTCGGTTCGACCTGGGCCGATGCGCCGACCGCAAGAACAATGGCCAGAAGAGCCAAGAAAAAGGGGCCTCTTAACCTTGCAAAGAAACTCATGACAATCCTCCTTGCTTGAGTACGCATCATCGTAACGTCCACCAGAGCAATTATGGTCTTCACAGGCGCCATGTCAATATTTGTGGGACAGAAAATGGGGCGTCATCTCTGGCGCGGATTATTCGTGAACCTTCGTCGCGAGAGTGCGGAGAGTGCCGTTAGTGTGGGCCGCGGAAGTGAATTGCCGATGACGCTGTGTAAACACACTGTGAATTGGCGATTCGCTGACGCGGCCCGCAATAGCGGTGCTCTCCGTGCTCGTAGCAGATTGTTCATGAATAATGCGCGCTAGCATCAGCCAAAGCGGGAAAGCAGGAGCCGTATCAGGCGCCTTCAATGATTGCGACAGCCCCCAATGCCCGACGCATCACAGAGGAATACCGTTTCCCGTATGCGGTTGAGAAAGGGTAAATTCTCATTGCCCGGGTACGATGCCACTATCAATCGAACCACAACTTCGATGGTACGGCGAATATGCCGCCGGCATTCTCACCCGTTGGGAATAATCTGCTAATCTTAGAGGCACGACAAACGTTTCTACGGGTGTGGTGAGTTGTGACGGAAAGTGTTACGGAGTGATTATGAGCAAGAGCAAGGTTCTTTCAGCCGCCTTATCGGTCAACCTGGTTCTGATTACCTGTTTCGGGGTTCAAGCTGAACCCGCGGAGACGCTGGTATCGCCGAATGAACCGCCGGGAACCGTACCGCTGTCGTTGGCCAACGAAGGTCGGGCCGCGGTAGACCGGGGGCTGGACTGGCTGGAGGCCAATCAGAAGGAAGACGGTTCCTGGTCCAACGGCGATTTTCCGGCCCTTACGGCCCTGGCAATGCAGGCATTTCTGGGCTCCGGCGACCCGGACCGGGACGCAGTGCGGAATGCGAAGAAATTCATCCTGAGCTGCGTCCGCGATGACGGCGGCATATACAGGCATGTTGAGGGCCGCAAGGGCGGAGGACTGAGCAATTACAACACGGCTATCTGCATGACGGCCCTGCACGCGACGGGCGACCGATCGCTGGCCCGCGTCATCCAGAAGGCGCGCGACTTCATCGCCGGGGCCCAGCATTTCGGCGACGACATCTACAGCGGCGGATTCGGCTACGACCGCTCGACCGGGCGGGCATACACCGATCTCCTCAATACATACTACGCCGTTACGGCAATGCGCGAAACGCAGGACGTAGAAGACCTGCGGCCCGCGGGAGAGCAAAAGGCGGACATCGACTGGAAAGAAACCACGAAATTCATCGAAAAAATGCAGAACAAACCGGAAGCCGGCAAGGAAAATGCCGGCGGATTCACCTACAACCCCTCCGATCCCAAGGCGGGATCGGCGACCAACGAGAACGGCGTGGTTTTCTTCAGATCTTACGGCAGTATTACTTACGCAGGATTGCTCGCGCTGATTTACGCCGACGTGTCAGACGACGACCCGCGGGTGCTTTCGGCCCTGGACTGGTCCGCACGACACTGGACGCTTGAAGAGAACCCCGGAATGGGTGCGCAGGGACTATACTTCTTCTACAACGTGTTGACCAAGTCGCTTCACGCCGCCAACCGGGATCTGATTCCGCGCGAAGACGGGTCTTTCGTCAACTGGCGGGCCGATCTTGTCGCCAGGCTTGTCTCCCGGCAGCGGATCGAACCGGATACCGGACGCGGTTACTGGCGCAACGAGAACGGCCGGTTCTGGGAAAACGATCCCGTCCTGGCAACCGCCTACTCGGTCATTGCCCTTCAGAGGGCCCTGGGCGGATAATTTCAGACTTGGTTCAAGCCGCGTGTTGACCTATCCTATCGGCTCCAGATGGCTTCCAGGAAGATACAGATCAGGAAGGGGGCCGCGGAACCCGGCAAGAAGATTGTGGCCCGGCATCGCGGACCGCCTGCCCCACCGCCTCCCTCGCCTCCCCCGCCGAGACGTAAGAAAACCGGAGCGGGCGCTCTTTTCCTCAAGCTGAGCGTTGTCGCGGTGATTCTTGCCGGCTGTGCCTTTTTCTTCTTTAAAGTGCATCGCGAGGCCACGCTGCGCCCGCGGCTGGAAGCCATCCAAAGGCAACGGCGGCTTGACGCGATCGATGAGCGCATTTCGGCAATCGAGGAGTGCTTGTTATCCGTGACCGAAGCCGAATCCGCAACGGCGGCGCTTATCGAGCAGGCGCGCAAGGACGTTTTGCTTGTGACGGGCGAGACGCTCGACGAACCGCAGCCGCGGGTCTTGCCCGTGGAGGGGGCGGTGACGGAGGCACATCCTGACAAACCCCAGAAGCCCGGGGACGAGACGTCTCCTCCACAGATAGAAAGACCGCCCGCCGGCAGCAAGGGAGCGCCCGTGGATCGCGAGGTGCCTCCCGGCATGCTGACGCGCGAGGAACTGGAGGCGCGGCGACGTGCCGACGCGACTCGGCACGAAACTAAAAAAGCCGACGACGCGGCGCAGGCTGCCGCACCGGCCGAAACCGAGGGCGACGCCCCCTCCCCGCCGGAATCCCATAGCGTCCCTCCTCCCGAAACGGCCACCCCGCCGGATGAACCGCCGGCGAAGCCCGTTCCGGACACCGCCGTCGAAGAACTGTCCATCGGCGAAGCGGGTCTCAGGCTTCTGGCCGTCGGGAATATGCTGACCGCCAGGGCGACCGGGGTTCGCGAGGCGGCCGAGCTTGCGCGCAAGAAACAGGCCGAGGCAAAGTCCGCTCCCCAGGTCAGGAGGATAGAGGAGCTTCATAAAGAGATAGAAAGCATCTCAGGTGACGCGAATCGGCTCGGCAAGGAGGCCGCCTTGGACCTGGACCTGGCTCGGCGCGCCGCGACACACATAACAGCCTTGCGGGAGCAGTTCGAGGAACTGAAACGGGAAGCCGAGCGCATTGCGGAGGAACGGCGGCGCGCCGAAGAACACCGTCAGCGCATAGCCCTCGAAAAGACATGGGCGGCCGAGGATGAGGGGGCGGCCGGGGAGTTTTTCAAGGACTATAATTACGCTGAGGCAGTGGAGCGCCTGAAAGACGGCGAGGACAGGTATAGAACCGATCCGGGACGCGACGCCCACGGCAAAGTGCTCGACAGGTACCTTTATCTCAGGGATCTCAAGACATTTTTGATTGAACGGATAAACGCCGAGCCTTATGCCTGGGGCTGGGGCAGCCCGCCCGCGGCACGCGATATTCTGGGCGCCGACGAATTGACGATAAAACTGCGTGGAGCGGAGGCCGTGTGGACGGACATCGACACGGAACAGATGGTGAAATTAGTCGAACACTATGTGGGCGACCGTAAGATCCCCCGCCGGCGGCGCGCCAGGATGCTGATGGCGGCGGCAATATACTTCAATCAAAACGGAAAACAGCCGCTGGCCGAGAAGTACGCCGAAAAGGCCGTTGAGGCCGACGCCCCTCTCAAGGAGGACGCCGACAGGTTCTTCAAATAGGGTCCGCGTACCCGGCGCGACGCGTCACCATTCTGCTCCACTCGATAAAGGCCTTGCGGGGCGATGCGCTGATGTAGATGCCGGCCTGCACGGACCGGCCCCCGGTGTGAGCGCCGCACCACACTACCTTGCCGGCGACGTCGAAAGTCTCCAGGGGATGCGTCAATTCCACATGCAGGTCCAGGTCCGCGCCGACGGGCAGTTTCTTGCGCGAGGTCAACCTCAATCCGCCGACCGAGATATCTTCGGTCCAGCCCGACAGGTTTACGGATGTTGCCGGCTTTCCGCCGGGCAGAGACCTGATGCTCATGCGGACCTTGTGGCGCTCCGCGAGCCTGACGTGCTGTCGGCGCTCCGTCACAACTTCCTCCGCACCTCCCGCCTGCCCTTACTTGATGAAGAGCTTCGCCCACCAGCTATGCTCGCCCACGAACCCCTGCAGAATCAGCAGGCATAACGCCGTAACCGCCGTGCCTGCAATCAAAACCCCGATTACGTTGGCCACGGCGAACTTGCGCCGCTCCAATCCCAGAAGGTAGGCGCCGAAAGCACCCGTGTAAACTCCCGAGCCGGGCAAAGGAATACCTATAAAGACAGCCACGCCCAGCTCGCCGTATTTCTCAACGTAAGGATGTATTCTGTGCCTGGTACGCTCCAGGAGCGGCCACACCGACCTGTCGAACCATCGCCATCTCCTGATAAACGTAAAGACGGGCCCCAATACCCAGAAGACCAGCCAACCGAGGATGATGTTAGCCGCCACGCAGACCACAACCACCCACCACCAGGCCATGGGCCCTTGCGGCCCCAGGGCATCGACAGGCGCGCCGAGCTTCAGGAGGTCCATCCCGAATAAACTCTGAGGCAATCCGAAAACGCCGAACGGGATGGATGCCCGCAGCTCGAGCGCCGGGATAAGCGTAATGGCCGTAAGCCAGAGGATTGACTTGATCAAGTTCCGTCTCCTTGAATGGGCCTCTTGCCGCGCTTCTTGCGGTATTGCTTCAGCATTGCAAAAAACCTGATTGTGTCTATGAAAGGGTTAATCTTGCTTTTCTCGTCGCGGTAAATGACCTGGACCGGGACCGCCCCAATCTCCACCCCGGCCGCGGCCAGTTCGAGCAGAATCTCGGACTCCGCGGCATACCTTCCCGAAACCGGCGCCATGCATTCAAGCACGTCACTGCGGTAAAGTCGATATCCGTTCTGAGTGTCCGGAACCGTCCGGCCCATTTCGCGGCTGAGCAGGCGGCTCATGAAGCGGTTGGTCAGTCTGCGCACGAGGGGCATGCCGCGCGGGTCATTCATGCGGTTCCCGATCAGGACCGGCGTCCGTCCGTTCCCGTAGGCTTCCACGAAGGCCGGGATATCCGATGCCACGTGCTGACCGTCGGCGTCCATTGTGATAACGTACTCGAACCCTCTTTCGAGCACGCGCTTGAAGGCCGTTTCGAGGGCCGCCCCCTTGCCGCGGTTGACCTCGTGCACCAGCACCTCCGCCCCCGCCCGCCGGGCTTCTTCGGCCGTGCCGTCGGTAGAACCGTCATCGACCACGATCACGTTTCGGCAATGTTCCAAAATATCTCGCACGACGCCGCCGATACGCCCCTCTTCTTTGTAGGCGGGAACAACGACGCAGAAACCGCCGGCACGGTCACTCATTTTCCCCTCCGGACGAAAGGTGAGCAGCGTGATTGTTTCTGCCCGACCAGAAATCGTCAAACATGAACCACTGGTTCGGATTCTCGCCGATTTCGCCCTGCAGGACTTCACGGATACGATCACGAACGTGGTCCGCCGAAGCGGGCCCGTCCGGCTCTATTCGCGGATAAAAACGCAGCAGGAAACGGTCGCCCTTGAGCCTCAAAAGGAAAGCCGGCACAACCGGGGCTCCCGTCTTTACGGACAGGCGGGCCGGGCCGGTAGGCAGGCGGACCTTGCGTCCGAAGAACTCAACAAAATCGCTGCGCGCCGTGTAGTCGCGATCGGCCATCAGCACAACCGCCTCGCCGCGCCTGAGCGCGCCCAGCAACGCGCGCGCCGCGCAGCCGAGCGGGATGACCTTCAGACCGCGACGCTCGCGGTAGCGCTGGAACATGGCATTCGTGCGTTTGTTGTTCTCCGGCAGCACCACGGCGTTCACGGGATATCCCATCCCGGCGATGAAGGCGCCGCCCAGTTCCCAGCTTCCAAGGTGGGCCGTAACGAGGATCACTCCTTTTCCAAGCGCGGCGGCGCCCTCAAGGTGTTCCCGTGACTCGATATCGATCAACCGTTTTGCCCTGCGGCGGGACAACCCCGTGTACCTGAAGAAATCAACAAGGTACTTGCCGAACTGTCGGAAAGTCTCGCGTACCTGCCGGTCCATTTCGCCGCGCTCAAGGCTCTGTCCCTTGAATCTGAAGATGGTCCGCAGATTGGCCTCGACGGCTTTGCGCCCGCGAACGTCGCGGCGGTAGAAACCGTCGGCCGTGCGGCAACCTGCCCGGTAGGCCAGGCGGCGCGGGAGCGCCGTGCTCAGAAACGCCGCCGCACTGTACTGTAGGAATTTCGTGTCCATGAGCGGAACCCGCGGGCCGGCGCAATGCTATGGATAAAGCCTGGCCTTTTCAAGCCTCGAAGCCTGTTGAATCCCGTGCTCCATGAATCCCGTTCGGGCAAGCTCACGGCGCAGCCGGCGCCTGTTGCGGCCCATATCCGGGAATGACGGAAGAAAGTCATGCGGGAGAGAACCGGCCGTAACCGCCCGCGCGGCTTATGCATCCTGCGAAAGTACCACGCTGGAAAAAACCTTGAACCTGGCGCCCTTGCGCCAGGCATCAGGCCCCATGCCGGCCTTCTGACTCAGCGACGACAAGGTTTCTTCCACCGTCCATTTCTGCTCCATGGCCACCTCGGGCAGGTACACCGCGCGGCAGGCGCCTTTCTCTATGATAATGCCGTGCTGCCCGATCTTGAATTCGAGGATGGAATCAATATCACTGATCGGACTGAGAATCGAGATGTGCAGGTCTATGCCGTCAAGTTCCTGCACGGTCACGGGGCGAAACCTGGGATCCCTTGTCGCGGCGTTGACGGCGTTATCATGCACCGAAGCGAACAGCGCTTCCACCGGCGCCAGCGAGCCGATACAGCCGCGCAGCATTCCGCCGGTCTTCAGGGTAACAAATGTGGCCGTATCTTCGCGCAATTTCGGCGTAATCGCATACTTGTCGAAAGAGAATTGCCCCCTGTTCTCCCGCACGCACCAGCGCAGCGTATCCCAGGCTATTGCGTACAGGGTGGACTTCTCGTCGTCGCTCAATCCGGGCGACCACTCGCCGCTGCGATGCTCCCTGATTGTCACTTTGTGTTCCTCCTTGCTGAATTCGGACCGCGGGGATGGCGGCAGTTCTTCTTTCCGCGCGTCGGGCCTTCCGCGCCCGCAACCCAACAACAGAACCATGGCCATAATGACGCAGGCGGTTCTTTGCTTCATCAATCCTCCGCGATCCCGAGTTTCGTGCATGTGTTGTGCACGTGAGACCCCTTCCAGAAAACCGTGCCGCATGACGGACACGTGTAGAATCTGTCATAACGCCCGTAGACGTTGGGATGGACCCGCTCTTCAATCTGCTTCTTATCCGGCACGATGTCCAGCGCAACGTTGCAGCGGACGCAGCGACTGAACAGCCGGCGACGGAGATCCAGCCCGGTGGCCTGCACGACTTCGCCGAGCTGCCCGACGGGTTCCTCCGCGCGGATCAAGAGCAAACGCTTGACGGGGGGATATTGATCCGGCAGGCGGGTATTGCGTGTCAGGAAGATTCTACCCTCCGCGTTGGCCCGATCTATAAGTTCGTGAGTTCTGACGGACCTGTCCCAGGCGGCGTCGCATCCGGCAATACGCAGGTATTTGCCCAGCTTGATCAGCATGTGATCCACAATAAAATCGGGCTGTGCGGCCCCATCGATCAAAGTGCCTGAGCACGCAGGCCCGCGGGTCAGTTTGAGCGGACCGCGGGAACTCACATTTTCTGCTTTCTTCACAGACCCTCCCGGTCAGGCCTACGGTCCGCCGCCGAGCAGAATCGAGCTCTCGGTAAGGCAGACCCCGGCCACGCAGGCCGTCAGCAGGCAGGCCAGCGTAGCCGCCGCCAGGGCGCGCAACCCCACGCTCGAGAGATCGCGTGTCCGGGCGGGCGCCAGGGCCGCCGCGCCGCCGACAAAGATTGCCAGCGAAGCCACGTGCGCAAAACCGCAAAGCGCGTAGGTTGCGATAACGGCCGAGCGCAGGTGCCGGATCGATCCCGCCGCCAGGGCGGCGGCCAGGTCCTGGTATCCGGCAACCTCCGTCGCTACCGTCCGCTCGCCGACGATTCCCGCCACGACCATCGCGTCCTCCGCCGGCACCCCCATCAGCAGAGCAAAAGGATAGAAGAAGTACCCCAGCAGGCCCTTGAGCGACCAGTCAGCCGACCAGCCCGCCAGTTCGTTGATCCGGCCGCCGAGCGCCCCGAGCACCAGGTCGACGACCGCCACCAGTCCCAGAACCGCCAGCAGGAGCCCCACTATGCCCAGTATCAGCTTCATGCCCGAATCGGCGCCTTTGATGATCGCCTCAAACAGGCTGCCCTCGCGCTCGTAGTGGGGCTGTACCGCCGTGCCGAGCGTTTCCGGTTCGCCTGTCTCAGGCAACAGCAGCTTGGACGTCACCAGCGCCGCCGGCGCCGACAGGATGGACGCGGAAACCAGGTGGCCGGCAATATTGGGAAACTGTTCCCTCAGACAGAAGACGTAAAGGGCAAGCACATTCGACGCCACCGTGGCCATGCCGGCGGTGAGCACCGTGCACAATTCCGAGCGGGTCATCTTCTCCAGGTGGGGACGAATCGTCAGAACCGATTCCACACCCACGAAGATATTGCTCGCCGCGCACAGCGACTCAGCGCCGGAAAGCCGCATCAGGCCGGTAAACACGCGCGCGAAGCCGCGGATTATCAGCGGCATGATCCTCCAGAAGTACAGGATCGACATCAGGGCGGAGAAGAAAACGATCGTCGGAAACGCCTGGAATGCCAGGATGAACCCCAGCGACGATTCACCCGCCGGACCGGTCTGCCCCGGCGGCAGGGCCAGTCGGCCGAAGACAAAACGCGATCCCGCCCCCGCCGCGTCCAGGAGCGACACGACAACACGGTTGACAAAAAGAAACACAGCGGCGCCGGCCGGCACTCGAAAAACAAACAGCGCGAACAGCGCCTGCAGCCCGACCCCCCATGCTACAACGCGCAGGTTGACCCTTCGGCGGTTGCTCGAAAAGATCCAGGCCAATCCCAGCAGGACCGCCATGCCGCCCAGACTGACGAAGTTGTAGATGCTCATGGCTTGCGGAAACTTCGCGCCACACGCTTGGAGAGCTCGTCCGAGGGATTGTCCACAATCGCCGCCGTAACGGTAAAGGCGCGCTTGCCGGTGTTGCGGGTGATCAGGCGTACGGCGTATTCTATGTCGCGCAGCCTTTCCCGGCAAAAGTCTTTCACGGATTCGTTCTTTTCCATACAAGCGTCGATTATGCGCCTGCGGGCCTCTGTCGTAAACTTGAGGCTGATCCCCTGTTCTTTATCGAAGTCCCGCGCGTAAGCGGCCAGTTCCTCTCTGAGAACGTCAAGGCGCAGGGACTCCTTGCGGGCCATCATGTCTTTGAGCGATTCCGTTGGAGCCTCGACCAGCCGCCTGTCGGCAGCGAGAGTCTTGACCGGCAGCGACGGCAGCTCGAACTTGAAGTCCCTGAAGACTCTTTCAAGAACCGTCATCAATCCCCTGGCGCCGGTCTTTTCCTCGAAGGCCATGCGCGCAATAGCCTTGACCGCCTCGCCGGCAATGCGCAGATCGATGCCGTAGCCTTCGAAGTCCGCCCGATACTGCTCGAGAATGCTGTCTTCCGAACGCAGCATGATCTCCGTCAGGTCGTCGGCGGACAGCGCGTCGCAGACAACCCTGACCGGCAGCCGGCCTACAAACTCCGGCTCGAACCCGTATTCAATGAAATCGCGCGTCTCGGCGTAACGCAAAGAATCGCCGGCGCGCAGTTCGGACATTGAGTCCCGTCCGAAGCCGATGCTGCCGGCTTTGATACGGCGCTGAACCTGCTCCGCCAACTTGTCGAACGCGCCGCTTACGATAAAGAGAATGTGCCGGGTGTTGATCGTGCGACGGGCGGAATCCTTGCCGCGCTGCATGTCCATGACAGCCTGCACCTGGCCTATAAGGTCGGTCTGACTGAAGAGGCCGGCCTCGGTTTCCTCCATGAGTTTAAGGAGATTGATCTGTACTCCGCGCCCGGAAACGTCCCGGCCGCCGTAGGCGCCCGACGAAGCGATTTTGTCTATCTCGTCCAAAAAGATGATTCCGTACTGCGCCAGTTCCACATCGCCGTCGGCCGCCTTGACCAGGTCGCGCACGAGGTCTTCGACATCGTAGCCGACGTAGCCGGTCTCCGAGAACTTGGTGGCATCGGCCTTGACGAACGGCACCCCGATCAGCCGCGCTATGCAGCGGACCAGGTAGGTCTTGCCCACGCCGGTAGGCCCCAGCAGGATCGTGTTGTGCTTGGCATACTCACGTTCTAATTCTCCGGGGCGCTCGATACAGCGGCGAACGTGGTTGTAATGGTCGCAGATGGCGACCGAGAGCACCTTCTTGGCCTCTTCCTGGCGAATGACGAAGCGGTTGAGGTAGTCGCGGACCTCCCTCGGTTTCAGGCTGAATTCTCTGATATGCTTCAGTTTATCCTGCTTCTTTTCATCTTCTTCGGGCGCGGTCTCCCGTGCCGCGCCGGCGGTAGCGGCGCCCGGCACCACAAAAGAGAGATTGGCCTTGCGCAGCATTTCACGGAACTGCTCCTCGAGGCTCTTGAAATTCTCTTTTCGATCGGGCTCGCTCATCCCTACATCCTCCGAGAATAAAGGCCGCGGCACGCACCGTGCCGCGGCCCTTTCTGAATAGTTGACTGCGAACTGTTACTTGGAGCCGAGCACCGCGTCCTTGGCAGCCTTGGAGATCCGGAACTTCAACACTGTCTTCGCGGGAATCTTGATCTGCTCGCCCGTGGCCGGATTGCGACCCATGCGGGCCTTTCTTCTCATCTTCACCAGCTTGCCCAGGCCGGGAATCGTGAACCCGTCCTTCGCGCCTTTGTACGCCATCGCCACCAGGGCCTCAACCGCGCACTTGGCCTGGGCCTTCGTGATGCCGGCGGCGTCCGCCACACCTGCAACGATCTGTGTCTTCGTCATGGGTTTCGCCATAATCATACTCCTTTCGATCTGGCGTTGTTGCTGAATTTGTTCGCAGTAAAACCGAAACACTCCGACGAGGCAAACAGAATCGTCCCCCGACGGAGAGTTTTTTCAGGGCACCAGCACATTCAAGGCGGCGGGCACGACGCGGACGCGCAAGTCGCGCCCGGCGTCCACCAGTTCGCCGTCGATCTGAATCGGCGCGGCGCGCTCGCGTCTGATCGTCATCGACTTGAACCTTTCCGAGATAAGCTCCGGAATCGTGTCGGCGGAGCCGTCGAAAAGCCGGTGAACTCTGGCGATCAGCTTCGGGACGTCCTGGCGCAGGGCGACGACCAACTCGAGGCAGCCGTCGTCGGCGCGCGCGCGCGGCGCTATCCGCGCGCCTCCGCCGTACTGCGAGAGGTTGGCTATGGTGAACACCATAGGCGACGGCAGACGCCTTTCCGGGCGGCCGTCCAACGCCACCCAGATGTCCTGCGGTTCATACTCGAACAGTTCATGCACCCCGGCCAGAACGTATGGAACGATGCCGCGTACCGGCGACTTCGCGAACGACTTTACAATCGCCGCGTCCCAGGCCATGCTGCACGTAACAAAGAACGGGGTTTCGTCGATCATGCCGACGTCGATGCGCTGAACGCGGGCCGTCGCCAGCGCGCGCACGGCTTTGTCCGGCGACAGAGGAATGCCGAAGTGGCGCGCAAATCCGTTGCCGCTGCCCGCCGGCACCGCTCCAAGGCAGACCCCGGTGTCGAGCAGCGCACGCCCGATCGTACTGATCGTGCCGTCCCCGCCTACGACAAGCACGGTCTCGACACCCCGCGCAACGGCCCGAACGGCCTTGTTGACGCCATCCTCCGCGTTCTGGCAAAACTGATAGCAAAGATCCGTTTCCGGGTTGTCCCAGGCTTCGTCGATCGCTCGGCGCATCATATCGAACGACCACCACAACCCCGATTTGGGGTTAACCATCACCAGAACATGTTTCTGCCCTGCGGTATTCATTATTATTGGCCTTATAGGCAGAATTCCCGCCGAAATGCAAGAATCCTCGGCTCCGCGATTGAGGCCGGCCGGCGGCGTTTTGGCCCGGGTCGACACTCCGTCCCGGCAATTTCTGGCCGCAGATGAGCTAATTCTGCAGTATTCGCCAACCATAAGCTATTCTTGATAAATCCTTTAAGCCGCAAGACCGCCCTGCCGGCCCACAAATGCTCAAATGATCATTTTCCGGGAAAATCGGCCTGAAACGGGTTGACATCGGCGCTTTTGTTCATCTATGGTTGCGGCTCGATCGGGGGGATTTCGGCCACAGCGACGCCCTCGATCAGGAAGGGAGTGATCAGAGATCGTGATCCAGGTCCGAGTTAAGAAAGGCGAAGCGGTAGAGCGGGCACTCAAGCGCCTGAAGAAAATCATGGACAAGGAAGGCATGATGAAGCAGGTGCGCGCGAACCGCTATTTCGAGAAGCCAAGCGAGAAAAAGCGCAAGAAATCCGCCCGGGCTCGAGCACGCTCGGCCATGGGGCGCTGAGTCGGGGCCGTTTTCGTTTCCAACGAATCGAGAATCGGCCGGAGTGCAAGTACGCGCAACTCCCCGGCCGCGCGGTCGGGGAGTTGCCTTTTCTACGGGTGGCGATGCATGCAGCTCGCGCTGTCGACACGCTGGAATGCCGGCCGACACAGATCCGGGGAGGCGATGCTCGAGGAAATCATCGAGCTCGGATTCCGGCGCGTCGAACTCGGCTACGACCTGACACTCGATCTTGTACCCGGCGTGCTTTCCTTGGCGCGCGACGGGACCATTCGCGTTGAGAGCCTGCACAACTTCTGCCCGGTGCCGGTCGGAGCTCCTCAGCCCCATCCCGAACTGTACCTGCTGGCCGCGGCCGACCCGGGCGCCCGCGAAAGCGCGATTCAACACACGCTCAAGACGATCGAGTTCGCGGCCCAGACCGGCGCACGCTGCGTTGTCGCACACGGCGGCTACGTTGACGTGCGACGGCGCACGCGCGATCTGATCCGTCTTTGCGAGAAAGGCAAACGCTACGACTCGCGCTTCGAAAAAGCGAAGGTGCAGCTTATGATGCAGCGCGACAGGAGTGCATCCCGCTTTCTCGATGCACTCTCCCAGTCGCTCGAACAATTGCAGCCCGCTCTTCGCGAAGCCGGCGTCGCGCTTGCGCTCGAAAACCTGCCCGCCTGGGAAGCCGTACCCTCCGAGACCGAGGCCCTGGCTCTCTGCGAACGTTTCGGGCGAGAGACAATTTGTTACTGGCATGATTTCGGACACGGCCTGATCAGGCAGGAGCTGGGCTTCATAGGCCACCGGCGCTGGCTGGAAAAGCTTGCTCCATGGGTCGGGGGGTACCATATTCACGACGCGGCTTCGGCCTCGGCCGATCATCTAATGCCGCCGGCCGGCAAGATCGATTTCGCCGATTTGAAGCCGTTTGTGAGAAACGACGTACCGCTGGTGCTGGAGCCCGCGCCGGGCACTCCGGCGGACGAAGTGCGCCGCGGCGCCGAATTTATCAGGGATGCATGGCAGTTGAACGGGGTCGAAAAGTAGAACATGAAAAAGAAAATCATCGGCGCAGCGCAACTGGCCGTCGGAATCGGCCTGATTGTCTACATCTTCCTCAGGCTGCACCGCAGCGGCGAACTTCTCAAGCTGGTCGAGTCACTGCAGGCGGCCGCCCGTAACTGGCACTTCGTACTGCTGGGCTTGCTGAGTTTCAGCGTCTGCCTGTTCTTGTGTACGTTGCGCTGGCAGATCTTGCTCCAGGCACAGGGAGTAAAGCTGCCTTTCCGGCGCGTTTCGGTTCTCTTCTTTATCGGCCAATTCTTCAACGCCTTCCTTTTCGGCGTAACCGGCGGCGATTTCGTGAAGGCTTACTACGTCGCCGCCGAGACCCATCACAAGAAGACGGAAGTTGTGGCGACCGTCTTTATCGACCGCCTGATCGGACTGCTGGCGTTGATCGGACTGACCATCGTCGTGATGGCGGTCCGCCTCCGGTTCTTTCTGCAGTGGCCCCAAACCCGACTGGCAATGGTGTTCAACCTTGGCCTGCTGATAGCGGCTTCAGCCGGGCTCTTCGTCGTGTTCCGCCAGAACATGTTCGAACGCTGGCCCTTGTTCCGGCGGTTGGAGCAGCGCACTTCTCTGGGCGCGATGATCGGCAAGGCTTACAATGCGTTCCACATCTGTCTGAGGCACCCCGGACTGCTGACCCGCACGGTGCTGCTGTCGCTGGCCAATCACACGTTCTTCATCGTATTGCCCTTCCTGTTCGGACTGGCCCTGAACGTGGATCTCGGATACATCGCGTACCTGAGCGTGTTTCCGATCATAAACGCCGTCGGCGCCATGCCCATCACTCCGGGAGGATTGGGGACGCGCGAGAGCGCCGCCATTCTGCTCCTGGGAGTGCTTGGCGTTTCGGAACCGCAGGCGGTAACGATCTCGCTGTTCGTTTACATGACGATGCTGACATGGAGCCTGGCGGGCGGAGTGGTATACTTCCTTTATTCCTGGAAACGCGGCAAGGCGCCGATCGAGAACGGCGCGCAGGACCTTACCCCAGCGCGCGCAGGACTTCAGCCGCCAGCGCCGGCAAACCGGGATCCCGGGCGCCCATGATCAACACCGTGTCTCCGGCGCGCGCGGCGCCGGAGACGCGTTCCGCCAGAGCCGGCGGCCGGACCTCGTCGGCGCCTGCAAATCCGCGCGCGCGGATGCGTTCGACCAGGTCCGCCGCGCAGACGCTCCGGTCGGCCGTGCCGCCGGCGTCATAGACGGGCAGCACAAAGAGCAGATCCCCGTCACGGCAGACATCGCAAAAGGCCTCGGCCAGTCCGTCCATCATCGCTGCCAGCGGCCCGTACCCGTGGGGCCGCCAGACTCCGATCATCCGGCCCGAACCGGTCACGGCCCGCCAGGCGGCGCGGATCTTGGCCGGGTTGTGCGCGTAGTCGTCGATGACCGTCACACCGTTGGACAATCCGACACGCTCGAGCCGGCGGTGGATTCCCTTGAAAGACTTCAAGGCTTCGCGAATATCGTTCGGATCGAATCCCAGACGCCGGCACAGCTCTACGGCCAGCAGCCCGTTCTCGGCATTGTGCCTTCCGCGCAGCGGCAGTTCGAAGCGCAGTCCCGCATGGGCGAAGCTAAGAGCATCGCCGGAACATTCCGCCGTCAGATCGCGCAGCAGGCCGGGCTCGTCCAGCGCGCTCACCAGTCCGCGCACAACCCGCCTCTTGAAGGCCTCGAAAAGCTCCAGCGTCTCTTCGGCGCCGAAGTGATCCGCCGTCGCATTCGTAATGACCGCCCATTCGGGACAATAGTCCAGCAGCGAGCGATCGCTCTCGTCGGCTTCGATTACCCACCAGTCGGAATTGCCCGCCCGGAAGTTCCCCACGGCGTTTGGAAGGATCCAGTTCAGGACGGCGGCGCCGTTGACAACCGTCGGGTCCGCGCCAAGCTCCGACATGATGTGTCCGATCATGCCGGTAACCGTGCTCTTGCCGGAAGTGCCCGCAACCGCGACACAGCGTTTTCCTTCCAGAAGCCGCGCCAGAACAGCGGCCCGATGCAGAACAGGTACGCCGGCGGCGCGCGCGGCGACTATGTCGGGGTTGTCGTCCTCGACGGCGGTGCTGAAGACCAGCGCCGCCGTACGCGGAGTAATACCGCTGCCGTCCTGCGGCAGGAAATCGACGCCCGCCGCGCGGAGCCGGCGGATGACATCGAGGTGCAGGCCCGCGTCCCGGCAGCGATCCGATCCGCTCACGGTCCGCCCGGCCGCTAGAACCGCCTGCGCCAGCGCACTCATGCCCGATCCGGCCACGCCGGCAAAGTGAAAATGTCCCTGCTGAAGCATCACTTTCGCGTACGGACAATCTCCACGGCCACGCTGCGCGCACCGGTCAGCGCCCCCGGCTTGTCGACGGTCACGCAGACCTCTTTCACAACGGGATTTTCGAGGCAAACGTCCGCAGCGTGCTCAGCCATGCGCTCAATAAGGAAATACTCGCTTGCCGCGATCTCGCGAATGATGCGGTCCTTCAACGCCCTGTAATCGACCGTGTCCTCGATCCGGTCGCTTCTGCCCGGCTTCCTGAGATCGCAGGACATCGCCAGATCTATGATCACCCGTTGCCTGTTTTCTCTTTCCCATGAGTTGATGCCGATAATGCATGAGACCTGCATCCCGCGAATATGAATCCTGTCGGTCATGTGCCGGCTCCGAACCTGACGATCCGCGCCAAAAAAGACAACGTCGCGCTGGATTTACGAAGTACCATTATGCATAATGGCCGAGGATGAAAGCATTACTTTGCAAACTTTTGGGGGCGGGTTGTATCGCCTCATGCTGCGCGCTGCCCCTGCCCGCGGCGGCCCAACAGGCTGAGGACCCCACCTACGTTATTCCGATTGAGGGCATGATCGAGCGCGGTCTGCTCTATGCAATCCGGCGCGGTTTGAAGGAGGCCGAGGCCAACGACGCCGGGGCGCTTATTCTGGACATGGACACTCCCGGCGGCAAACTCGACGCCACTGAAGAGATCGTTCAGCTACTGCTCGAGTTGCCCATGCCCACCTACACATTCGTCGACCCGCGCGCCATTTCGGGCGGAGCGCTCATTGCGCTTGCAACCGACGAGATCTACATGGCGCCGGCGGCGCTGATCGGTGACGCCATGCCGATCATGATGTCGCCCGTGCCGATGGGCGGAGCGCAGGAAGTGCCGGAAGGTCTGCGCGAGAAGATCATGTCGCCCACCATCGCCCTGGCCCGTTCCGCCGCGCAGGCCAAGGGCCACGACACTAAACTGGTCGAAGCCATGATCCGCCCCGAGTTCGAGTACAAGATCGGCGACGAGGTTATCTCGCCGGCCGGCCGGCTTCTGACGCTCACCAGCGTGGACGCCTGCCGTCTGGTGGGCGAAGGCGACGAGCGGCGGCCCTTGCTGGCCAAGGGGACGGTCAAGAGCCTTGACGAATTGCTCGAAACGATCGGCCGGGCCGGCAAGCCCATCGTAACCGTACAGATCCAGACGGCCGAGAAAATCGCGCGCGTGATCGAAAGCGTTCCCGTGTCGGGACTGCTGCTGGCCCTGGGGTTGCTCGGTATATACATCGAGTTCAAGACGCCGGGGTTCGGTCTGCCCGGCATCGGCGGAATACTCTGCCTCGCGGTCTGGTTCTGGGGGCACCACATCGCCGGTCTGGCGGGAATGGGAGAGCTGCTGCTCTTCGCGGCGGGAGTGGCGTTGCTGCTGATCGAGATATTCGCAATACCCGGTTTCGGCTTCGTGGGGATATCCGGAATTACACTGATGGTCATTGCGCTTCTGATGGCCATGGTGGAGAACCCGCCGGCCGCCCCTTGGTACGCACCGCCGTCGGAAGGCCAGATAAGCGACTCTATCAAGGCTTTTGCGCTGGCGCTCGTACTGACATTCGCGGCCGGAGCGGTGCTGACGCGCTTCCTGCCGCAAACCAGCGCTTTCAAGAGGATTGCGCTGGCGGCCGACGTCGGCCGCCAGGGAGGATACGAAGCCGCCAAGAGTGCGGCTGACATGGTCGGCACACGCGGTGTCGCCGCAACGCCGCTGCATCCCGCGGGCATAGGAGATTTCGGCGACAAACGCGTCAATGTAGTGGCGCGAGGAGAGTTCATTGACAAGGGCACTCCGATATTGGTTGCGGAAGTCCACGGGAACCGTATAGTGGTCGAAGGGTGCGAGGTATAAGGGCTGATTAATCGCTCCTTACGCGGTCATCCCGAGCGAAGTCGAGGGATCTCGGGCGCAGTGCCGGTACTGGAAATTTCTCGACAGGCTCGGAGTGACCGATTGCGGGGCGGATCTCCGTTTCCTACAGGGGGTTAATCGGAACCATGGCTGCTGAACTTTTCTTCATGCTGTTGATCGCCGGCCTGCTGCTGGTCGGCGCCGAGATATTCGTGCCCGGCGGCATTCTTGGAATCATGGGCGGTCTGGCGCTGCTGGGGGCTATCATCGCCGGATTCAACGCATTTCCCGACTACGGTTGGGTGATTGCTTTTTCCATAGTCTTCCTGGTCGGCATTGTGATGTTACTGTGGATCAAGATATTTCCCAGCACCGGCATCGGGAGGAGAATGACTGTATCCACCGACCTGTCGGCTTCGAAAGGCACGCAGGCAGGCCTGGAAGATCTGGTCGGCAAGCAGGGCACGGCGTTATCCAGCCTGCGTCCGGGCGGCTTTGCGCGCATTGACGGCAAGCGGGTCGACGTGATAACCCAGGGCGAAATGCTTTCAAAAGGCGATACGGTGTTGGTGGTTGACGTTGAATCGAACCGGGTTGTGGTGAGAGGCATTGAACCGAAAAGGAGTTGAGCTATGCGAGGTCTCGCGCTGATCGTATTGGGGATTGTCGGCATTCTGATTATTGCGTTCGTAATGATCTTCCTCCATTTCCTGGGAGTGTGGATCAGGGCGCTGATGTCGGGGGCCAGGGTCACGCTGGGGTCACTGATAGGAATGAAGCTGCGCAGGGTTCAGCCGGCGCTGATCGTGGACGCCCGCATTCGGCTTGTGAAGGCCGGTCTTTCGATGCCGACGGATCCGCTGGAAGCTCACTACCTTGCCGGCGGCGACGTTATCAATGTGGTCAATGCGCTGATTGCCGCCGACAAGGCCAACATTGAACTGGGCTTCCAGAGGGCGGCGGCGATCGACCTGGCGGGACGCGACGTGCTGGACGCGGTAAAAACCAGCGTCAACCCGAAGGTCATCGATTGTCCCGATCCGACCAAGACCGCCACAGGCATGCTGGACGCGGTGGCCAAGGACGGAATTCGCTTGCTGGTCAAGGCCCGTGTGACGGTGCGCGCCAACATCGAGCGCCTGGTCGGCGGCGCAACCGAGGACACTATCATAGCGCGCGTGGGACAAGGCATTGTCAGCGCGATCGGCTCGGCCGGCACATACAAGGCCGTGCTCGAGAACCCGGACCACATCAGCCGGCGCGTGCTTGACAGCGGGCTTGACGCTCAGACCGCCTTCGAGATCGTGTCGATCGACATCGCCGACGTGAGCGTGGCGGGCGTCAGCGGCGCGCGCGAAGTGGCCAACGTCGGCGCCCTGCTGGAAACCGAGCGGGCCGAGGCCGACAAGAAGATGCGCCAGGCCGAGGCCGAAGGCCGGCGCGCCATGGCGGTGGCGCGCGAGCAGGAGATGCGCGCGCTGGTCCAGGAGATGCAGGCGCGCGTGACCGAGGCCCAGGCCGAAGTCCCCAAGGCCATGGCTGAGGCCTTTCGCAAGGGCAACCTGGGAGTAATGGATTACTACCGCATGCAGAACGTCGACGCCGATACGTCCATGCGCAAGGCCATCGCGCACGAGGAAATCAAGGACGTTGAAGACGGCGAGAAGTAAAGCGGCTGCGTCGGCACATCAGGACTGGGTCGATGGATAAACAGGCTTACGAGGTAGTGCGCGCCGGCAGCGCGGATGCGATTATCTGGCTGGTTATTATCACGGTCACGGTAATCGCGCAGATTATCAAGGCCGGCAAGCGCATGACGCGCGGCCCGTCCCCGCCTGAGCCGGACAAACCGAGGCCGCCGGTTCCGCCCGGCGATGAGTTGCGCGAATTCCTGGAGCAGTTGGCCGGGGCGCGTGAAAAACCGCGCCCTGCCCCTCCGCCCGTACCGCGGCCCGTCAAACAGCGGATCGCCGCCGCGCCGTCGCGCACGCCACGGCAGGCGGGTCCGCCGCCCATTCCGCGGCCAACGGAGATACGGCCGGTCGAACGTGCGGCCCCTTCGCAACCGAAGAGCACAGAAGTCCGTTCGCTGCGCAGGGCCACGCGCTTCGAGAGCGGCGTTATCGATGGGGAAGATCTGCGCGGCACGGATAATCTGCGCCGCGCCATAGCCCTGATGGAAATCTTCGCCGCGCCGCGCGCACTTCGCCCGCCAAGGGTTTAATGGTTTTATTCGATCCGACGGTCCATCGCACGGCCAAGGTTGAGGACCCCGTTGCCGTACTCTTCGTCCCGCCCCGGCTCGCCACGGTCGTCGGCGCTGAGCATCAGCAGGTCCGCGGCTTCCGGCGGAGACATTCCGGGATTCTCGGAAAGCAAGGCGGCGAGAGCCCCGCTCACAACCGGAGCGGCCGCCGAGGTGCCGCTGAAAAGGCCCACCGACCCGTTCGGCGCGGCGGCCGAGACTGCTATACCGGGGGCGGTAAGATCCACTTCATCGCCCCGATTGGAGAAGTAAACATGCCGATACTCGGCGTCTACGGCGCCCACCGCGATTACCCCGTCGTAGCGTGCCGGATACATGACGCCCAGCACGGCATCGTTGCCCGTAGAGGCCACTACCGCCGCGCCGTTCCTCAAGGCATAGTCGACCGCATCCTGCAGCACGGCGCTGTCGCCGTACGAGCCGAGGCTGAGGTTGATTACCGAGGCCCCCACCGTCACGGCTTCCACGATGCCCCGGGCCAGGGTAAAGGTGTCGCCTGTGCCGTCGCCCGAAGCAACCGGTATGCCGACAATCTCCGCTGAAGGCGCAATCCCGTGCAGGCCTTCGGTCTCGCCGATGATTATGGATGCGACCGCCGTGCCGTGGGCGCTGCCCGGTCCGGAGTCGCCGTTCATGCCGCCGTCGATTTCAAGCCGCGACACCGACGTCTCCGAAAGGGCCGGGTGTCTCTGGATTGCCGTGTCCAGAATCGCCACCTTGACTCCTTTGCCCCAGTCCGGGCTGCCGAAACCGACCCCCATCCACGGCAGCGCATTGGGTCCGAAACCCAGGTATCCCGATTCGGGAGCGCGCTTGTCGTCCCCTGAAGGAGGCGGGGGCAGTCTAACGTAGTAGTTATAATCGAACCGTGACGGCCTGGATACACCGGCCGCCAGGCGCTTGAGAAGGGCTTCGTCCCCCGCGCGGACCCGCACGGCGTTACCCAGGGCCATGCGGTCGAGAATCTCGATGCCCTGTTCCCTGGCCGCCCGCACAAAGGCATCGCTCTCCCGCCAGCTATAGAAGCTCAGCACGTATTCGCCGGGAATACGGTCGCTTTGCGCGGCAGCATCCGCCGCAACGGGCGCAGGTTCCGTGGGGGGGGGCGGAGCCGGCCCGGACGGCAGGGGCGAATCCTCGGAGCCCCTGCCGAGGGCGCGGTGAACCGGTGCGCGCGGCGCCGAAACCGCCTCGACCGCAACGGACGGTTCGCCTTCCGCCGGCCCAAAAGCGGCGCCCCCCGTCGGGGCCGATGCCCCGCGCCAGAACGCCCACGCAACAACCGCAACGGCCGCTGCAACAGCCACCTGAATCACACGCTTCATCCCGGTACCCAATCCACAACGTTTCAGTACGGCACTTTAAGATCCACGAATTCCGCCTCGACCCTGAAGCGCCGCCGCAGTACGGCGGCCAGGGCGCGCACGCCGAAGACCTCGGTGGCATAGTGGCCCGCGAAAACGGCGTTGATGCCGTACTCCTGGGCCAGGCTGTATGCTTCGAGAGCGGGTTCGCCGGAAAGATACACGTCTATCCCCTCGCGGCCGGCTTCGGCCGCTTCCCTTGCCGCCCCGCCGGACACTACCGCCACGGTACGAACGGTCTTGCGCCCGAAATCCATGCTGCGGATCTCGCCGCCTGTCTTGCGGGCGACCAGCGCCTTGAAAGCGTCGTACCGCATGGGACGGGGAAGATGTCCCGCATAGCCTATCCTGCGTCCGCGATACATGCCGAACCGGCGACGCCGCACGAGTCCCAGCGCCTGGCAGATGCGGGCATTGTTGCCGTGGCGCGGATGCGCGTCGAGCGGCAGATGGCAGGCATAGAGCGCCATGTCGTTTCGCACCAGGAAGGCCACTCGTCTGTAGTTAAGGTCCGTGATCCGCTTGAGCGAATCACCCCAACTGATCCCGTGATGGCACACCGCCAAATCCGCGCCGCGCTTGCGGGCTTCTTCAAAGAAGGCCAGCGACGCATCGACGCCGCAACAGATTTTACGCACTGTTCCCGAGTTGGCCACCTGCAACCCGTTGTTCGAAGAATCGTCGAAATCGGCGATCTTCAACTCACTGTCCAGAAAACTGGCGATCGTTTTCAGTTTCGGCATATTCTGTCCTTCACAATAGTATCCTACTCCTGGCTCAAATCATCAATGACTTATATGCTCAAGCCTGATATCACAGCCGCATGAACGGAGCCTTGCAGCACATATACGTCCACGTTCCTTTCTGCAGCGGCAAGTGCGCATACTGCGCATTCTACTCCGAGCCCTACTCGCAGCGCAGCGCGGCCGAGTGGCTGCGGGCATTCGAGCGGGAGTTCGATCTGCGTCTGCGTGAAGCGGGCGTGAGACGCGCCGCGCCCGAAACCGTCTATTTCGGCGGCGGCACGCCAGGCCTGCTGCCGGCCGCACAGCTCGCCCGCCTGTGCGAAGCGGTGCTGACCCGGATCGAGACGCGTGAACTGCGCGAGTGGTCGGTCGAAACCAATCCCGGCACGCTTGACGCCGAAGCTGTGCGCGTACTGACGGGCAACGGGGTCAACCGCGTGAGCGTGGGCGTGCAGTCGTTCGACGACGCGATCCTGAAGATGCTCGGCCGCCGGCACACCGCCGCGCAGGCGGCGGAAACCCTAGACCTGCTGCGCGCGGGAGGAATCGGCAACGTCGGCATCGATCTAATTGCTTCGCTCCCTGGGGTGGATCGGGCGGCGTGGGAGCAAGCGCTGCGTACGGCCGCCGGCCTCGATCCGGCGCACGTTTCGGTCTATACGCTTACGCCGGAGCCCGGCACGGAGCTGTCCCGGCAGCTCGACGCGGGAACGCTGCGGCTGCCGGACGAAGACTCCCAGCTCATTGATCTGAGAACCGCTGAGCGGGTTCTGGAAGAGGCGGGCTACGAGCGTTACGAGATTTCGAATTACGCGCGGCCGGGCAGAGCCTGTCTGCACAACGTTGCCTTCTGGCGCGGCGAGGGTTACCTCGGTCTCGGCCCGGCGGCCGTTTCGCGCGCGGGCCGGCGGCGCCGGACCAACGCGCCGCACCTTCACGGTTACCTCGCGGCGCTGAATGAGGAAAAACCGCCGCCGGGGGAGGAGGATGAACTGGCGGCCGAAGACGACCTCGCCGAGCGGGCGGCCTTTGCCCTGCGGCTCAGGGAAGGACTGGACCCGCGGGAATTGAGCGGGCGATACGGCGCCGCTTCCGTCGGCATGGCGGCGGCCTGGCGCGAGCGGCTGGCATACCTTGCGGAACACAGCCTGGTCGTGAAGTACGGCGACCGCTGGGTTGCCACGCCGCGCGGCTGGGAACTGGCCGACACGCTCGCCGCGGTCCTGTGGGGGGATATGCCCGAATGTGCCAAAGCGGGCTTCGCGCGCAACCCAAGTCTGTGAGTATGTGGGTATGTGAGTGTGTGAGAAATGCGATCAATTCACTAAAACGCCCACACCTTCGGCACAAGCCATACCGTCACCACCCACAGCAGCAGGCTGATCGGCGCCCCCAGGCGCAGGTAGTCGCTGAAACGGTACCCGCCGGGGCCGTAGATCATCAGGTTGGTGGGATAACCGATCGGCGTGGCCAGAGTCGTCGAACAGGCAAAGAGCACGCACATCGCGAAAGGCATGAACGCAACCGCGAGTTCGCCGGCAGCGGCGAACGCCAGCGGCAACATCAGCACGGCCGCCGCCTTGGCCCCGATGGCGGCCGCCAGCAGCATGCTCAGGCCGTACAGAATCGCCAGCGCCGCGTGCGGTCCTCTGCCCGACAGAGCGACCAGCGGGTGCATCATGGAAGCGGCAAGCCCGGTTGTCTGCATCGCCTTGCCAAGACCGATCGAAGCGGCGATCGCCAGCAGGACCTGCCAGTCGATCGACCGGCGCACCGCCGACACCGTGCAGCACCGCGTCGCCAGCATCAGACCGGCCGCGAGCATGGCGGCCTGCAGCATACTCAGCAACCCGGTTGCGACCGACAGAACCATCAGCGCCAGGATTCCCAGCGCCACCGGCGCGCGCTCGTGACGGAGAGGTTGAGAATCCTGGACCTGAGAGACAAGATAGAAGTCCCGGCTGTTGCGCTGCTGACTTATGAAGGAAGGTAGCGCTTCCAGCAACAGCGTGTCGCCGGCCTGCAGCACGATATCGCCGATCCGGCCGTGAACACGCCTTCCGCTGCGCGCCACGGCCACCACTACCGCGTTATAGCGGGTGCGGAACCGCCCTTCTCTGACCGTGCGGCCGACCATCGGACAACTGTCCGAAACCACGGCCTCGACCAGCGCGCGGCGCGACCGGGGAGAATCGAGTTTGAAGACCTGGTCGGCCGCCGGCACCAGGCCGTGGATCTTATGCAAGTCGACAACCGAGTCAACAATGCCGACGAAGACCAGGCGATCGTTGCCGTGCAGTATCTCGCTGGGAGCAACCGCCGGAATGGTCTCCGCGCCCCTTTCGATCTCCATCAGGTACAAGCCCGGCAGACTGCGCAGTCCGGCCTGTTCGATTGTCTTGCCGTCAAGCGGCCCGCCCGCCTGCACCATGGTTTCCACCGTGTACGAGCGCGGATCGTCCTGCGCGCTGATGGGCGGCCTGCGGTCCGGCAGCAACCATTTGCCGCAAACTATCAGAAAAACCATTCCGATCGCGGCACACGGCAGTCCGACCCGCGCCAGTTCGAACATGGCAAGACCGCGGCAGCCGGCCTCCTGCATCAGCCAGCCGTTGACCACCAGGTTCGTCGACGTGCCGATAAGGGTGCATGCTCCCCCGAGGATCGAGGCGTAACTCAGCGGGATAAGGAGCTTGGAAGCGGCAAAACGGTTGCGTTTGGCCCAGTCGCCCACGACGGGCATCATGATTGCAACCAGCGGCGTATTGTTCATGAAGGCGCTCATTACGCCTGAAGGCAGCATGATACGCAGTTGGGCGGAAAGCAAACTGCGGGGGCGCCCCAGCAGGGCGTGACCGACCCAGCGCATCGCCCCGGTCTCCCTGAGACCGGCGGCAACGGCAAACAACACCGCAATTGTGACGACCCCTTCGTTGGAAAGACCGGTCAGCGCCTCGGCGGGTGTCAGAACTCCCAGCACGGTGAGCACCGAGACGGCTGCCATGAGAATAACGTCCGGAGCGTGCCTGGTGCCGATCAACACGATCAGCGCGGCAAGCAGCACACCCATGGTGGTCAAGGCTTCCCAGGTCATGGCCCGTCCTTTCGTCAGAAGCCAAATGTAGCAGCGAGACACCGCGTTGCAAGCCGATTGGCGCACATCGGGCGGATAAAGAAACGCGCAAGGCCGGAAATGCGGCTGCAAATTGCTCGATCCTTTTAGGCGGTTCTGCTAATCTGCCGGACATGAACAAGATCGCCGTTACTTATGAGGACGGCCGTGTCCTGGAGCTTGCCGAGGGAACGCGAGTCTGCGATCTGCCGGGTATTCCCGCGGCGCCGAAGGAGCTGCCTTACATCGCCGCAGTGGTCAACAACGACGTGGCTTCGCTTTCTTACCCGCTGACCGTCAACAGCAGGCTGCGGTTGCTGACCATGGCCGAACCTCACGGCTGGCGGATCTATCGGCGGTCGCTGTGCTTCCTGCTCGCAAAGACCTTGCACGATGTCTATCCCGGCGCCTGTCTCAGGGTAGAGCATTCTTTCGGCCGGGGACTGTACTGCAGTTTCAGACGCACGGAGACGGCCGAGCCCGGCATTTCCGGGAAGGAGATCGAGCGGATCGAGACGGTCATGCGAGACCTGGTCGCGCGCGACCTGCCCATAGAGCGTCTCAAGATTTCGTTCACCGACGCCGTGCGGCAGCTCGAATCGGCCGGTCAGGAAGAGAAACTCGGGCTTCTCAAGTACCGCAATCCTCCCCGCATCGTCATGCACGAGTGCGACGGCTTCTGCGACCTGGCGCACGGTCCGCTTGTGCCGCGCACCGGCGTGCTGACCCGCTTCAGACTGCTGGAGTACGCCCCGGGGTTCGTGCTGGACCTCCCCCCGCGCGAGGCGCCGCTGTCGATCCCGCCGTTCGAGGATCAACCGCATCTGTTCGGCATCATCCAGGAGCACAAGGCATGGGGGCGCACGGTCGGCGTATCGACGGTCGGCAAATTGAACGAAATCATCACCGCCGGCGAAATCGAAGGATTCATCTGGGCCGCGGAGGCGCTGCATGAGCGCCGTCTCGGCCGCATCGCCGACCGCATCGCCGCCGACAGGGGCCGCATAAAGGCGGTTCTGATCGCGGGGCCTTCTTCGGCCGGCAAGACAACCTTCGCCAAGCGCCTGACGACGCACCTGATGGTAAACGGCCTGCGCCCCCTGACGGTTGCCCTGGACGACTACTTTGTGGGCGAGGAACGTAATCCGCGCGACGAAAACGGCGAACCGGATTACGAGCATATTGAAGCAGTCGACCTGGATCTTTTCAACCGCGATCTGAAAGAGCTGGTTGACGGCAAGGAAATCAACGTTCCGACTTTCAACTTCGTTACAAAGAAGCGCGAATACAACGGCACCGTCCTGCAGGCGGCGGACGACCAGATTGTGATCATCGAGGGCATTCACGGTTTGAATCCGCGCCTGACCGAGAAAGTTCCCGCAGAGCGCAAGTTCAAGATCTACGTCAGCGCTTTGACGCAGTTGAACATTGACGCCAACAACCGGATTTCAACGACCGACAACCGCCTGATCCGCAGACTGGTCCGCGACAAGAGGTTCCGCGGGCACTCGGCGCTCGACACGCTGCGACTGTGGCCGAACGTCAGGCGCGGCGAGAAGCGTTGGATCTTCCCTTTTCAGCAGGAAGCCGACGTGGCGTTCAATTCGGCGCTCGATTACGAGCTGGCGGTGCTCAAGCCGCTGGTGGAACCGTTGCTGATGGAGGTCAAGCCCTCGGATCCAGAGTATGCCGAGGCGCGCCGCCTGACCGAATTCCTGTTGAGTTTCCTGGCAGCGCCCGACCGACCGGTCCCCGGCACTTCGATACTGCGGGAATACATCGGCGGCAGCCTGCTGCATTACTGATAAAGCGGAAGAAGCCAGCGTCTCTCGCCGCGGGGAGAAACCATGCTGATCTGGTTTAAATCCGCCTGGCCGTGGTTGCTGGGCGCCGTCAACCTTGCGGCGGCCGCGGCGGCCACCGTGCACGCCGTGCTGTGGAAACGCGACAGCCGCGCCGTCATCGGGTGGGTCGGATTGATCTGGCTGGCGCCGATCGCGGGCGCCCTGGCCTATTTCTGCTTCGGCGTGAACCGCATTCAGCGGAAAGCGGTCTCGCTGCGGTTACAGGAAGCCTGGACGCACCGCCACGAAATCAGGCTGAGAAGATCCGACCTCAAGCACCTCGACCGCCTGGAGCACGCCTATCCGAACCTCGTGGGCCTCGTCAATCTCGGGCAGCGTCTGACGGGCCTGCCCGTTCTGCCCGGCAACCGGGTGCGGCCTCTCGTCAACGGTGACGAAACCTACCCGGCCATGCTGCGGGCAATCGGCGAAGCGCGACACTCGGTATCGCTGTCCAGTTATATTTTCGACAACGATCCCGTCGGAACGATGTTCATCGATGCTCTGTCGGCGGCCCGGCAGAGAGGAGTTGCGGTGCGCGTCCTGATCGACCACGTGGGATCGAGGTACAGCCGCCCCAGCATGGTCCATCGGATGAAGCGGGCCGGGATCCGCGTGGCGGCCTTTCTCCCCTCGCGCGTGCCGCCTTTCGTGCGTTACGCGAACCTGCGCAGTCATCGCAAGATACTCGTGGTGGACGGCCGCACCGGGTTCACGGGCGGCACAAACATTCGCGAAGGCCACTGGCTGGGACGCAATCCAAAGTACCCCGTGCAGTGCCTGCATTTTCGGGTCGAGGGACCGGTGGTGGCGCATATGCAGGAGGCGTTCGCCGTGGACTGGGCGTTCGCCGACGGAGAGTCGCTGCGCGGGGAGGAGTGGTTTCCCGACCTCGCCCCGGTCGGCCCGGTATTCGCGCGCGGCATCCCGGACGGCCCCGACGAGGACTTCGAAACCCTGCTGGACACCATGCTCGGGGCGCTCAGCACCGCTACGGTCCGGGCAGATATCGTGACGCCTTATTTTCTGCCGGATGCGGCGCTGATCCACGCCCTGAACACG
>Ga0180435_10000851_pt1 | contig 32200 bp, 28 predicted proteins | sample SS_ome_3_FD_132467 | JGI IMG/M metagenome (GOLD analysis project Ga0180435, IMG submission 132467) | Hypersaline lake sediment archaeal communities from the Salton Sea, California, USA - SS_3_S_1 metaG | ecosystem: Environmental > Aquatic > Non-marine Saline and Alkaline > Hypersaline >... | reverse complement strand
TACGAGCAGTTCCTCATCGACACCATCGAGCGGCCCGCGTGGGCCGAGTGCATACTGGAGCGCATCTTCCAGAACAACATTGTTGTCGCACGGGCCGCGGCGAAAGCCGGCGCCGACCAGATTCTCACCGGCGATGACGTCGCCAACCAGAAGTCACTGATGTTCTCGAGGGACACCTGGAGGAAGCTCATCCACTCGCGCTGGTCGAAGGTCTGGGGCGAGATCAAGAGCATCAACCCGAAGAGCTACATCTGGTACCACAGCGACGGCAACGTCGCGGACATCGTGCCCGACATGGTCGAGGCCGGGCTCGACATCCTGAACCCGCTCCAGCCCGAGTGTCTCGACATCGACGCGATCCACCGCCGCTTCGGCAAGCGGCTGACGTTCGACGGTTGCATCGGCACGCAGAGCACGATGCCGTGGGGCACGCCCGACGACGTCCGGGCGCGCGTCAAGGAGGTCATCGACAAGTACGGCCGGAACGGCGGCCTGATGATCGCGCCCACCCACGTCCTCGAGCCCGAGGTCCCGCTCGAAAACATCGACGCCTTCTTCGACGCCTGCCGCACGTACGGGAAGCTGGCGTAGGGCCTGTCACGCGACCGCCGGTAAGCCGTCGTCTTCAGGGCATTGACAGCGCGGGGTGGAAATAGGGCATAATCGTTGTGGGGTGGCCGCGTTGATGGGGTATAATATGAGGGCGGTGCCATACGTGCGCCCATTGGGCAGTTGCTAAAGGGGGCCGGAACCCGTGTAAGAGGTAGCGGGAGCCGACATGAAGAAAAAAACTAGGGTCATCTTCATTGTCTTTTGTGCCGTTGGATTCTGGGGCCTGCTGTGTATTCTTCGCCTGTCATTCAGTAGCATAGATTACGAACGTGTCTTGAGCGGCAAGAGACCAAGATTCGCTGTTGAATCGGGCCGTTATACTGACGGTGGAACAGTCGAATACCAGGGATTTGGGTATCGTCTCACGTCGCTCTGTCAGTTTCATGTCAAGGATAAGAAGCCCGTAGGATATGACCGCGGCCCCATCCTTCGATATCAACTCAATTGGATATTTGGTCCATTGGAGGACCGCGAGGACATTCGTTTTGAAGCACGAGAGTTCTAACAATGCGTCCCAATCGGACCCGGCAAAGCGCGGCCGGAAAACGAACGTTGTGCGCTGACCGCAGGCTGGCAACAGGCACGATGAACTGCGAACCTAAGGACAACCATGATATCCTGGGCGGTGGCGCCCAAACCGGCGATCTTGGCGAAGGCGGGAACAAGCTCATCTCCCAAAATCCTAACCGCCCGGCCATGTTATCTAATCTGGCGCTCGCTAACGGACTTGTTTCTATCGTGCTTTCGTTGTTGGTCAGCGCATGGCTTGTTCTCGAAATGTTTGATCCGGTCCGATTTCACTTTCCGCTGCGTGGCGGGCAATTGTTCTTGCCCTTCTTGGTTGCCTTCGCAGTGTTGCAGTGTCTATCGCTCTTTCGCCGAAGTCGCTCGTCGGCCGCGTGGGTCGCGGGGTTCGCATTCGTGTGGTCAATCCTTCTGGCATCTGGTGTTGTTGGGTCTCTTTATGAGTACACGGATGCCAACTCGGAAATTGAGGCCGATAGTTGCTTACACTACGCCGTTGGTTTCTTTGCCGTGACCGCCTACTTGACTTTCTGTGGAGTCATGAGTTTGAAGTGGAGGCGAAGGATTCGTGTGATGAGTACCCAGTTGGGGCACGGCCGGCGCGGCTGAAGACAGAAGGGGACGCATGCGCACGAAGACAGTCTGGATCAAGCGAATATTCATCGCGAGTAGCACTGTGATTCTATTTGCGGCCTTGTTGGCTGCTGCGGTCTTCTGGTCGTTGGAGTGGGCAACTGAACGTGAGAAGCACGATCAGATAGAGATTGCCCGAGTGGTGCAGCATGTGACGAAGTTCGGATTGCCCTCTTCGCCCGAAGAGGCCATGAAAATCTGCGACCTGACGTTGATCAGAATCAAGGAAGACCGTGTCGGTTACTACACTGGGGTGGTCGGGCGGATTGATACTTGGGTTGTTCTTGATGACAAAGGGCTCGTTACCGTCGAACATGGGGCCGGAAAACAGGGCGATGATGACCATCGCCCAGAAAGGAGGGCGAGATGAAGAACCTTATCGTCGAGCGTGCGGATGTCTGGGCGGCGAGTATCAAGGACGAACCCGGCGGCCTCGCGCGGCCGCTCGCCGGTCTGCGTGACGCGGGCGCCGACCTCGATTTCGTCATCGCCAGGCGCGCGCCGGAGAAGCCGGGCACGGGCGTCGTGTTCGTCAGCCCGCTGCGCGGGGACAAGGAGGTCGCCGCGGCCGGGGCCCTCGGATTCAACGTCACGACCAGCGTCCACTCCGTGCGCGTCCAGGGAACGAATGAGCCCGGGGTTGCCGCCGCGCTGACGGCCAAGCTCGCCGACGCGGGCATCAACCTCCGGGGTCTCTCGGCGGCCGTGAGCGGGGCGATGTTCATCATCTACATCGGGCTCGACACCGCCGCAGACGCGGAGAAGGCCGTCGACGTCCTGCGAGGCGCATAGACGCGCGGCCGCTCGAAAACGGGCTGGGCTCTGTCCGGTCAGCTCGTAAGGAGTCATTGTTCGCGCGTCCTGCTCCCTGTATGAGGTACCTCCACAAAGTGAAAAAGCGCCCCAACGTCGTCCTGATTATGACGGACCAGCACCGTGCGGACCTCATGACCTGCGCGGGGAACGACATCGTGCCGACGCCGAACATCGACGGCATCGCTCGGCGCGGAGTCCGTTTCACCAACGCCTACTGCCCCTATCCGGTCTGCCTGGCGTCGCGCAGCGCGATGCTCACGGGACTTTACGCGCACACGACCGGCGCTATCAACAACTGCGACCGGCTCGACTGGCGATATCGGACGATGGCCCACCACTTCGCCGAGCACGGCTACCTCACGTCGCTCATCGGCAAGATGCACTTCAACGACGCGCACAAGCACGGGTTCGAATACTACCTCTCGATAAACGACTGGCTGATGTACCTGGGCCCGAAGGTGCGCCTCTACGCGAACGAGATCGCCAATCATCCACTGGCCGAGGGCTTCTTCGACTGGATGATGGACGACGGAGCGGGCTTTCCGGACGTGGCGGACCTGTGGCCCGGCCCCGGCCCGTGGGCGGGGCACGTGAAACGACATGACTTCTCGAACATGGCCTCGGAACTGGAGAGCGAGGACCATCTGGACGCGTTCATCGCGCGGGAGACCTGCAAGTTCCTCCGGCGCCATCGCGGCCAGCCGCTCTTCCTGGTCGCAAGCTTCATGAAGCCCCACACCCCGCTCTTCCCGCCGCGCGAGTGGGCCGAGATGTACCCCGTCGATGCGATGACGTTGCCGGAGGTCGGCGACATCGAGCAGTATCCGCCGCACGTGCAGGAAAACATCCGCTCCCATCTGGGAATCGACAGGCGACTGCGACAGGCGCACCGGGCCGGCTACCTCGGCAACCTGGCGTTTGTTGATTCCTGCGTCGGGCAGGTCTGCGACGAACTCGACCGGCTCGGCCTCTGGGAGGACACCATCGTCGTCTACACCTCGGACCACGGCGAGATGGACGGCGACCACGGCCTGTTCCAGAAGTTCTGCCTCTTCGAGCCGGCGGTCAGGGTCCCACTCATCGTCTGCCACCACGACAGCATCCCCGAGGACCGGGTGACCGAGGCCCTGACCGAGCAGATCGGCCTGTATCCGACACTGGCCGAGCTCGCGGGGACCGGGCCGCCCCGCGAACCGGCACTCGTCTCGTTCCCCGGGCCGCCCAAAGGTCTCGAGGCGCGGTCGTTCGCCGACGTCGCCCGAGACCCCGCGAGCGAAGGCCCTGGGACGGTCTTCGGCGAGTACAACCTGCGCGGCCGGGTCTGCCAGTACATGCTGCGCACGCGGCGCCACAAGTACGTGATGAACCAGGACTCGCTCGACGAGCTGTACGATCTGGAACGCGACCCCGGCGAACACACAAACCTGGTGCACGACCCCGATGCCCGCGGGACCGTCGACGAGATGCGCCGGGAACTTCTGAATCGGTACGACCCGTCGACGAATCCGTTCCGTCCGAAGTCCTGAGGGTGTGGACATGCTCGATGCGTTTACGCTCGCGGTTCGCACGCTGGGTGAGCACTTCGGCGCCGCGCTGTGGGCGCTCGCCGTGTTCGCCGCCGGCTTCCTGCTGGCCTTCCTCGTCGTCCGGCTCGACGTGCGAAGTCTGCTCGCGTTCCCGGCCTGGCTGATGCGCCTCGCGAAGAGACACATGCGGCCGGAGACGAGCCCGGTCCTGATGTGCGCCTTCATCTTCCTTTTCAACTCGGCCGCGATCTTCTGCTACATGCTGTCCGGCGGATTGCTTTTCCTGCCGTTTGTGTTCGCCCTGCTCACGGGCCTTCACATCGGGGTTATCATGCTAAAGGACGTGCAGGAACCGCGCGGCGACCTGGCGATGCGGACTCCACCGCCGAGGGCGTGGCTCGGGTTTCTCGGCATCTTCGTGGTCGCGGTCGAACTCAGCGCCTTCTGGCTCTCGATAGGGATGGGGATGGAACTCGGGCGGGCGATGGGGGCGAAGTTCGCGTGGGCGACGTTCATCGCCGCCGCCGAGCCGCGCGTCCTCGCCTACACGCTGGTCGTCGTTCCCGCGCTTCTGGTATCGGCGATCGCCGAGACCGCCGCGATCAAGGTCATGCTCAGGGACGAGGGGTGACGCGCGGGACGCCCGTCAGTTCGCGGGCGGCCGCGGCAAGGTCGGAGCTCTTCATCAACGCCTCTCCGACGAGCACGGCGTGAATCCCGCAGGCCGCTAGCCGCTCGACGTCACGGCGCGACGATATCCCGCTCTCGGACACGACCACGCGGCCGGCCGGGATGTCGCGGGCCAGCGTTTCGGTCGTTGCGAGGTCGACGGCCAGCGTGTCGAGGTCGCGGTTGTTGACGCCGATGACGTCCGCGCCGCTCTCGACCGCGCGACCGGCTTCGTCGGCGTCATGTGCCTCGACGAGCGCGGCCATGCCGAGGTCGCGCGCGAGCGCCCGGTATTCGACAAGTTCCTGGTCGGACAGAATGCGTGCGATGAGAAGGACGGCGTCGGCCCCGGCGGCCCGCGCCTCGAAGACCTGGTATTCGTCGATGATGAAGTCCTTGCGGAGGATGGGCGTCGGCGCGTCGGCCCGCGCCTCGGCGATGAATTCGAGCCGGCCGCCGAAGAAGCGGTCATCCGTCAGGACCGATATCGCGGCCGCGCCGCCCGCTTGGTATGACGCGGCGATGGCGGCGGGATCGAAGTCCTCGCGTATCAGCCCCGCGGACGGCGACGAGCGCTTGATCTCGGCTATCAGGGCGACCTCGCGGCCGGCGCTCAACGCGGCCCGAAAGTCCCGGGGCGGGGGAGCGGCAAGCGCCCGGGCGCGGACCTCCCCAAGCGGCTGGCGACGGCGCGCGTCGGCCAACTCCGTGCGTTTGTGACGGACGATCTCATCGAGAATCACGGGCGGGCCCCGCGGCTAATCCTTCAACGGGACGGACCAGTACGCCTCGTCGACGAAATGTTTCCACGACTGGTACCTGGGCGATGCGACCTTGATTCGCACGATGGGGCTGCTCTTCGGCCGGTACGGCTTCTGGATCAGGCGCATGTGGGCCTCGACCGGCAGCTTGCCGCCTTTCCGCGCGTTGCAGTTCGTGCAGGCGCAGACGATGTTCGACCACGTCGTCTGTCCGCCGCGCGACCGGGGCACGACGTGGTCCAGCGAGAGCTCCGACGTCGGGAACCGCCGGCCGCAATACTGGCACCGGTTGGCGTCGCGAGCGAAGATGTTTCGCCGGTTGAACTTCACGGTCTTCCGCGGCCTCCGGTCGAAGAGCAGGAGCCGGATGATCCGGGGCACACGGATGGTCAGGTTGACCGTCCTTATCCAGTCGCCGTCGTCCTGCGGGAACAGGTGGCGGGCGCGGCTGAGCTCGACCCAACTTTGGAAGTTGTAGCACTCCCACTGCTCGCCCGCCTGCGACACGACCTCGGCGTGCTCCTTGCAGAGGAGCCGGAACGCCCGGCGCGCACCGATGATGTGAACGGCCGTGTAATTGCTGTTGAGCACGAGCACGCTTGTGTCGAGAACTGACCCCACGGTTGCGGCCTCCGCAAGTCCGGCCGTATTGTATGAATCGGCCCCGCTCCCTGCAAGGCCTCGGCTCCTAGGAGGCGAGGGCCTGATGATGGAGAATGCTCAGTCCGCGCTCCGATCGTGTCGCTCGGGTGTCGCGGCCCGGACCTCAGCCCCTAGTCGACCGCGAGCCGGAAATCGATCCCGGGCGGCGGCGGGAACTCCTTTTCGACCCGCTCCCGCAGAGCGTGGTTCATCGGAATCTTCTCCTTGTCTGCGACCTTGTACTGGTGCAGTGAGAACCATAGCTCAGTCAGCACGGTCTCGCCCTCGTGAATGGTCTTGAAGGTCTGTTTGAAAAGTTTTTCGACCTCGGCGTACTTGCGCAGCTTGAGCGCGGCCATCGCGGAGTAGATGCGGATGCGTTCCTCGCGCCGGATGCCGGCTGGGAGGCCGCGGCAAAAATCATATAGCCGCCGGTACTGCTTGAAGAACGCGAACGTTTCGGCGCATTCGATGGCGAGCTTGGCGAACCGCGGGCCGGCTTCCCACGCCTTGAGCATGCAGGCGCACGCGTCCTCGGCGTTGTCCTCGCGTCGCTCCAGGACGGCCAGGTTGTGGTAGGCCCATGAGCTTGGCGCCAGCTCGGCCGAGCGCAGCCACGCGTCCCGCGCGCCGACGACGTCGAACGCCTCCATACGCATGTTGCCGGCGTGCAGCCACGCGAGCCAGTGCCGGCTCCGGCCGGCCTTGAGACTCTTCTCGAGCAATTTGCTCCACTCGGGCTGGACCATCCCCTGCATCGGGTCTTTGTCCTTGTCCGCGCTCGGGAAGGAACCGCCCTCGAGGAGCGCGAGCCACGGTTCCTGTTCCGGCCCCATGTCGGACGGGTCAAAGAGCAGTTCGGCCGGGATTGGGTCGCGCCGTTTCGACGCGGACAGGCGGCGGCGTTCCAACGCCCCCCATCCCGAGCCGCGCGTGAGAATGGCATCGGGCGCGGTCCGCGACGCCGGGGCGAACGCCCGGTCGAGCCGTCCGAGCGCGCGGAGCGGCAGTTGCTCGTCGATGACGGATGCGGCCGCCTTCCACGCCTTGCCCCAGTCGCGCGAGTGGACCTTGCTCGCGTCGGCGCGAAAATATCCGTAGGCCTCGAGCCACGTCCATTCCGCGCGGGCGGGCATGGGGACGAGGTGCGACTGCGTGCGTCCGAGCCCCGCCTGTATCTCGACGTACGGCCTGCCGGGCGAGAGCACGTTCTGCCAGTGCCGTCCGCCCTGGCCCTGGCCCCAGCAGAACATCTTGCGCCCGCCGAGGCGGCGGGTCGAGGTCTGGAAGAATCCCTCGCCCTGCGAGTCGGCCGCGACGATCCACGGCCGATGCTTGCGAGGAATCATGGCGAAGAACTCGTTGGTGTTCCGGTTGTTGGTCGGGTACGTCAGGTCCGGTTTCCGCTGTTGAAACCGCTCGATGCCGAACCGGCCCCCGACGCGGAAGGTGATGGCCTCGTCGGCGGGAACGAGCACGCGCCCGCCGGGAATCTCATCGACGGCCATGTTCGTCCACCAGTACATCAGCATCTCGCGCTCGTGGACGTTCACGATGCGCATCCGCGCGTACAGGTGCGGCGAGCCGGGCGGCAGGTGAAAGTCGATCTGCCACGGGAAACATTTCACGCGGTCCCATTCGTAGATGCGGAGGACCGGGTAGCCCTCGGGCGACCGGACGCGCGCGGTGTAGACCGGAGCGCAGGTCATGTAATAGTGGCCGGGCAGGCAGGTGTTCCATTCGATGCCGCCGCTTATCCATGCGCCGCGATGGGCCAGCGACGCGGGCTGGAACACGGGGTTGCGGCACAACAGTTCGCGCTCCGCGGGCTTGTACACGAGCGACGCCATCCGGCCGCCCAGCCCGGTCAGAAACGTGGCGCGGAGGATTTCATTTTCGAGGACGACGGACTTGAGCCGCCGCGGCCTGCGCACTATGCCGAACCCGTCCTGCATCCGGTAGGGCAGGACGCGGCTCCCGGTGCCGAGGCCGAAGGTCTTCCTTTCTTTCGCCGGCAGATCCATGTGGCCGCCGACCTTTCGGTCCACCTCGACGCTTCTGAAACAGGGCAGTGGGTTTTCCGGCCCCAGGGTCGCCGCGGGCAGTTCATACGGCTCAACACGCAGTTCGGTCATGGCAATCTCCAGAGATACACGTGCCTTATGGGAGGGAATCTCCGTTTCTCAATCGGCGTTCGCACCGGACAGGAAGTTCATGAGGATTTCGCATCCTGCGCGAATCTGGTCTTCGGCGATGAATTCGTCGTGCGAATGCGCCTGGCCGATGTCGCCCGGCCCCCACACGACGCATGGGCCGAGCCGTCTCAGGTGCGAGCAGTCGGTGCAGTAGTGAACGGCGCCGGGCGCCGGGTCGATCCCGCCGGTGCGCAGCGCGTCCTGCAAGCTCTGCCAGGCCGGGCCCGAGAGCGCTGAACGCATGCCGCTCGCCGCGTGGATGCTTCGGACCTCGGCCCGGCGGCCGCAGAGGTTCTCGATATCGCGCCGGACGTCGTCCGGTGGGACCTCGGGCAATATCCTGACATCGACCTGGAGCTCGCATCGGTCGGGGATGATGTTGATCGCCGTGCCGCCGCGGATGCCCGTCACGGCCAGCGTCCCGTGTCCCAGCTCGGGGTCGGTCACGGCGGCCAGCCGTGCGCCATATTCTTCGATATCCCGGATCACCGGCATCATTTCGAGTATGGCGTTGCGGCCGCGGGCGGGTTCGGCCGAGTGGCGCGCCGTGCCCCGCGTGACGACCGAGAGGCGGCAGAACCCCTTGTGGGCGTGGACGGGCCGCAGAAGAGTCGGCTCGAGCGCCACACACAGGTCGAACCGTCCGAGCTTCTTTGCGAGTTCGGCCGAGCCGGCCATCGACTGCTCCTCGTCGACGGTCGCGGCGAACGTGACGTCGAAGGATGGCTCTTCGTCACGGCGGCGCAGGGCGAGGAGCGAGGCCACGACCATCGCGATGGGTCCCTTGTCATCACACGCGCCGCGTCCGCGGATGCGGCCGTCGCGCAGGGTGCCCGAGAACGGATCGTCCATCCCCCGCGCCGACACGGTGTCCATGTGGCCGGAGATCAGGAGTTTCGGCCGGCCGGGCGACGGAACCCGCGCGATGAGGTTCGATCGGCCGGGAAGGACGGGCTGGAGTTCACAGCCGACGCCGTCCGCCTCGAAGGCGGACCGGAGCGCTTCGAGGACGCCGGCCTCGGGGCCGCCCTCGTACCGCGCCGTCGGGTCCGATGCCTCGCTTGGCAACGCGACCAGCCGTTGCGTCAGGCGAACCGCGTCCGAAACGGCCGCATTGTCCCGCACCGTCCTGCTCCTTCCCTTCGTGGGCCGACTCTCTACTTGATCTGCGGGAGCTTGTCCGAACCCTCCTCGCTGCGATACCTGATGAAGCTCGACGGAAGACCGAACTTGACCGCCGGGTACTTCTCCTTGAAGCCCTTCAGCACATGGTCGACGATCTCGGACGATATCCTCTGCCGTTCGGCGGGAATGGTCTGATACCGCAGGCGGACCAGGACGCCGGCGTCATAGAACTCAGCACGGAAGAACGGCTGGTTGCCGGTCTGGTCTATGATGTCCTTGGTGACCTTGACCGCCGCCTCCATCATTATTTCCTTGGCGAGGTCGACGTCCGAATCGAAACTCACTCGGACCGGCACCTCGTCGAGCATGAACTTCTGCTCCAGCGTATAGTTGGTGATGATCTGGCCGAAGAGGATGGCGTTCGGTATGAGGATGCCCCGGCCGCTCTGCTCCTCGCCGCCGATCGACCCGCCCACCTGGTTCAGGATGACGTGGGTGAGCGTTATGTCGGTCACGTCGCCGATGGTGCCTCCTATGATCACGCGGTCGCCGATCCGGAACGGTTTCTTGGTCACGATCATGAGCCACGCGGCGAGGCCGGTGACCGGCGCCTGCAGGGACCAGCCGAGCATCATGCCCAGGAAGCCCGCAGAAAGTCCGAGGAACTTGAGTGAGCCGGAGAGCCCTATCAACACGAACACCGTTATGACAAACGACCAGACCGAGTTCCACGTCCGCATGAACTTATGGGCGTTTTCCGGCTTGTAGGCGTGTTCCTTGAGGTACTTGCGGATTCGCCTTGTGAAGAACCGCTTCGCCACCAGCAACATGATAAGGGTGAGAACTCCCACGGCCAGGCCCCGGTACGGCGAATCCTCGGCCAGGTACTTCTCCTGCCATGTCTGTGGTCCCTCCTCCTCTGCAACGACCGTCTCCGGCTTGGCCTCCTTTTCGGCCGGCGCCATTCCCGGCATTTGGGCGAATACGCGGGACGTGCCGACAGGCGTGGCCGGCAAGACAAGAACCAGAACGGCCGCGACAAGCAACATCTTCTTCATCTGTCAGTCCTTTCAGTTGCGCTTCCTTGACTGCGTGTCTCATGTCTCCGGGCCCGTCGCCCTGGGTGGAACCGTTCCCCCCTTCCCTTCCGCCGCCTTGCGGGCCATCAATCGTCCGCCCAGCGTGGACGGCGAGACGACCTCGTCGGCCCCGACGTACCGGGCCTTCTCCACGTTGTCCTCGTCCTCGACCCGGGTTATGATCCGAAAGTGGCAGGCCTTGTTCGAGTCTCGATACTGCCTGGCGGTCACCGTGACCATGGCGTTGACCGAGTCGCTGTCGAAGGCGGCGACGACGGCCTGCGCGCCACGCAGGTTGGCCTCCTCCAAGGTCTCACGCCGGGTGGCGTCGCCCACGAGCACGTCGTGCCCCTTGGTGCGGAGGAGCGCGGCGACCTCTGCGCGGTTCTCTATGATAAGATAGTGGACGCCGGCTTCCTGCAACTCGTCGATCGCGCTCTCGCCGACACTGCTGTAGCCGCAGACGATGACGTGGTTGCTGGCCCCCGTGAACTTGTCCATAATGCTCAACACTCCTTTCATTCGCCGTTCGATCATCGGCCCCACCACGACCGTGACAGTCGTGATGAAGGAGCCGAGACCGACGACGATCATCGAAATCACGAACAGCCGCGCGTCGGGCGTCTTCGGCAGGATATCCCCGTATCCCAGCGTGCTGTAGGTGACGAACGTGTAGTAGATCGCATCCGTCCAGTTCTCGATGCCCCGGAACTGCTCCCGCATCACATAACTGCCCACTATGCCGTAGGCAAGGGCGAACCCTACCGACGCCAGCGCGATCACCTGCCCGTAGTCGAGCTTCGTTGCGGAAAGGACGCTGAACCGCCTGCGATAGACGAGCAGGCCGATTATCAGCAATACGGACAGGACGCTCGTCTCGGGAGTCGTGCCGCGGTACAGGTTGTTGGCCGTCACGAAGAGGAGCAGTCCGAGAGCCCACCCCCAGGCGCGCCGGCGGCGCTGCGAGAGCCCGCGGCCGAGCGTGACCATGACCACGCCGAGAAGGACCGACACGATGCCGCTTATCTGCTGGGCGGGCGTGACGCGCAGGTACGTCGGCAACGCATCGACGCCCAGGTCCGCGCCGACCCACAACATCGGCAACAGGCCGGTGGCCAGGTTCAGGAATCCGTTGATGATGAATACAGCCGCGATGAGGCCGGGAATGCTTGTCTGGCGGAATGGGCGTAACAAGGCCGTGAATCTCCTGCCTCCGAGGTTGTCCGATCTTACTGCCCAGGCCGGCGACCGTCAAGGCCGGGGAGACATCGAGCCGACATTCTGAAGGGGGGCTGTTCGGAAAACGGGACAGCCGGCAAGCGGAAGTCCCTGTTCTGCCTTCCGCCCGTCTACTTCACCGTCGCGCTCGGATTGTCCTGGAGCGGATGGGTCCTGACGATTATCGAGAAGATGAACGGGTACGCCTGCTGGAGGTGCCGGCAGTAGAGGAGCCATTGCACGGACAGCGCGGCGTAGACCCGCCGGATGTCGCCGGCCAGGTGCGCCTTGTCCGGACCGGGTAGTTCCGCGAGCGACGGGCGCGCGGTCAGCTCCTCCATCAGGTGGAAGACGGCCCAGAGCAGGTCCGTGAAATGCTCGTGCTCGAGCAGTCCGGCCGTGCGGCTCATCGCCGATAAGAATTGCACCGTCACCCCATACGGCTATACTGTTGCGACGTGACGCACGGCCGCGCGGCCGGCAGGAAGGGCGTTGTGCGAAAAACAGACCTGACCGACGGGCACATCCTCCGTTCGCTCGCGCGGCTCGCGACGCCGATGCTCGTGGCGGCCGTCCTCCAGAACACACAGAACCTGATCGACCTCTTCTGGGTCGGGAACCTCGGGTCGGACGCCGTCGCGTCGGTGGCCATGAGCGGCACGATCCTCATGGTTCTCTTCCCGATGCTCATGGGCATTTCGACTGGGACGGTCGCGCTTGTCTCGCGCGCGGTCGGTGCGCGACGCCTGGCCGAAGCGAGCGCCGTCACGAGCCAGTCGCTCCTGCTCGCGCTCGTGCTCGGCGGGCTTTCCGGTCTTGTCGGGTGGCTCTTCTGCGGTCCCCTGTTGGACCTGCTGGGCGCCGACCCGGCGGTCGCGGCACACGGCTCCGCCTACCTCAAGATCGCCATGGCCGGCAGTTTCACGGTCTTTGTGCTCTTCATCGGGAACGGAGCGCTTCAGGCCGCGGGCGACACCGTGACGCCGATGCGCGTCATGGCCGCCGCAAACCTGCTCAACATCGTGCTCGACCCGATCTTCATCTTCGGGCTGGGCCCGTTCGGCGGGCTGGGCGTGCGCGGCGCGGCGCTCGCGACGGTCTTGTCGCAGGCGACGGCCGCGTCCATATCGTTGCGGATCCTGTTCAGCGGCCGCAAGCACCTGCACCTCCGGCTCCCGCAGTGGAAACCCCACCCCGCTCTCGCCTGGAGAATCCTTCGCGTCGGCATACCGGGGTCCGCGCAGATGCTCTCCCGCAGTCTCATGAGCGCCGTGATGATGAGGATCGTGGCATTGTCGGGGATGACGGCCGTCGCCGCGTACGGCGTCGGCCTCCGCTTCCACATGATGATACTCATGCCCGCGTTCGCGCTCGGCGGCGCCGCGGCGACCATGGTCGGCCAGAACCTCGGCGCAAAGAAGCCCGACCGGGCGAATCATGCCGCCTGGCTCGCGACGGGGATCGACGCCGCGTTCATGGCCGTCGCGGCCATCGTCATCGTGGCGTTCGCGCCGGCGATCATCCGCGTGTTCAACTCGGAAGAGGACGTCGTCCGGATCGGGTCAAACTACCTGCGGACGGTCTCGCCGTTCTACGTCTTCGCCGCGCTCGGGATCGTGCTCGGCCGGGCGTTGAACGGCGCGGGCGACACGGTCGCACCGATGGTCATCACCATCATCACGCTCTGGGTTTTCCAGGTGCCGCTCGCGATCCTGTTCTCGCACGTGTGGCAACCGGCGACGCAGGGCATCTGGTGGGCGATGGTCGTCGCGTTCGTCGTCCAGGGCGTACTCGTCGCCGCCTGGCACCTGACCGGACGGTGGAAGAAGAAACGAGTCTAGCGGGCGCGGCCCGGCGGCGTTGACGCGACCGGGCGGCCGGTGTATCATTGGGCCGGAATTGACGAACGCTCACGGGCGATCCTTTTTGGAGGGGATGAAATGGCTGGCGCATCGGGCGGCAGGTCCGGGGACGTGGGGCTCCTGATCATTCGGATCGGCATCGGGGCCATCTTCATCATGCACGGCTGGCCGAAGCTGATGGGCGGGGCGGGACTGTGGGCCGATATCGGAAGCAAAATCGGCGTGTTCGGCATCACGTTCGCGCCGGCGTTATGGGGGTTCATGGCCATGTTCGCCGAGCTGGCCGGCGGCCTGTTCCTCATCCTCGGGTTCCTCGTGAGGCCGTTCGCGGTCCTGATGTGCTTCACGATGGCCGTCGCGGCGGCCTCACACAGCGGCGATGGGTTCGGCGCGTGGTCGCACGCGGCGTCGATGGCCGTCGTCTTCCTGGGCCTCGTCATCATGGGCGCGGGCCATCTCGACGTGCTCGAGCTGGTCAGGGCGCTGAAGAAGAAATGACTGACACGTGCGTTGATAATGGCAAACACAGGCAAGCGATTCTTCGTCGCTACTCTCCTCGGAATGACAATGAACGCATGCTCTTGTCATTCTGCGCGAAGCGAAGAATCTCTGCCAGGCCGCCGGCTTTCACCATCAACACATGCCTCAAGAATGGCCCGCACCGTACCCGGCTCGCTGTGTGACATCGCCCGGGCCTTGCGCCTGCCGTTCGTGTCCGCCAGTGTTCTTCCTTTCATCTTCGGCTCGGTCCTGGCGCGGGCCGGGTTTCATCCACTGCGGTTCCTGCTCGGGCTGGCGGCGGTGGCGGGGACCCACCTCAGCGCGAACCTGCTGAACGATTACGCGGACTCGCTCAGCGGCGTGGACTGGCAGGACACGACCTACTACCGCTTCTTCGGCGGCTCGAAGCTGATACAGGAGCGCCGGGCGTCGCCGTGGCTGTACCTGGTCGGGTCCGCTTTCTGCGCGCTCTGCGCCTTCGCCGCCGTTGTCGCGCTCGCGTCACTCGTGGATCGCGCGGCGGTGGTCGCGCTCTATCTCGCCGTGCTGATCCTTGCGTGGTCGTATTCGGCTCGGCCGCTTCAGTTGTCCTACCGTCGGCTGGGCGAGGCGGTGGTCTTCCTGCTCTTCGGGCCTGCGGCGGTTGCCGCCGGCTGGTTCGCGCAGAGCGGTGCCTTTCCGCCGCTCGAGGCGCTCTTGCCGTCCCTGCCGTTCGGGTTCCTGACCGCGGGCATTCTGCTGGCGAACGAGGTGCCGGACGCGGCGGAGGACGAGGCCGCAGGAAAGCGTACGCTCGTCGGCCTGGTCGGGCAGGAGCGCGGGTTCATCCTGTACACGGCGTCGGCCGCGTGCGCGCTCGCCGCGGTCGTGGCGTGTGTTGCGGGCGGATGCCTGGGCGCGTGGTCGCTCTTGTCACTCGTCGCCATCGTGCCGGCGGGCGCGGCGGCGTGGATACTGAAGCTCCACGCGGCGGACAAGGCGGCGCTGACGCGGTCGTCGAAGCTGGCGATACTCGCGCAGTCGGTCGCGGGCGTCGCGCTGATAGCGGACGGGCTTTTCTCATGAACAAGGTCGTCATAATCGGCGGCGGTTTTGCGGGGCTCGCGGCCGCCGAGACGCTCCGCCGCTCGCGCGGCGTCGAGGTTGTCCTCGTCGACAGGAGGACCACGTTCGACTTCCTGCCGATGCTGCCCGACGTCATCGGCGAGCGCGCCGGTCCGGACCTCCTGACCTATCGGCTCGACGAGCTGGCCCGCCGGTTGGGCTTCTCGTTCGTGCACGACACCGTCCTCGCGGCCGACCTCGCGGAGCGCCGCGTGAAGACCGCGGGCGGCGCGCTCGACTACGATTACCTGCTCATCGCGTCCGGCTCCGAAACGGACTTCCACGGCCAGACCGAGATCGAGCGGAATGCGTGCAAGCTCGACAGCGTCTCGGACGCGCGCAGGATACTTGGCCTGCTGGACGAGGACGCCCACGATACGTTCGTCGTCGCCGGCGGCGGATACACCGGAATCGAGGCCGCGGCGAACATCTGGGCGCACGCGCGGGCGCACGGCGCGCGGAAGAGGATTCTTGTGAGCGAGATCGGCCCCGGCCCCGTGCGGGCTCTGCCCGGCGCCATAAGGAAATACGTGAGCGCGAACCTCGAGCGCATGGGCATCGAGCTTCGCTCGAAAACCTCGGTGGTCCGCGCGGGCGGGGGCGAGGTCGAGCTTTCGTCCGGCGAGACGTTCGACCGCGCACTGCTCGTCTGGGCCGCGGGCGTGCACACGTCGGAGTTCGTCCGCGCGATCCCCGTCGAGCGGAACCGCCAGGGGCGCGTGCAGGTTGACCGTTATCTCCGGATCGACGAGCGGTGCTTCGCGGCCGGCAACGCCGCGCTGTTCATGCGCGGGGCGGCGCCGCTCAGGATGTCCGTCCAGTTCTCGCTGAGCGGCGGACACCGAGCGGCGCGGAACATCATCCGCGCAACCCGAGGCCGCGAGTTGGTGCCGTTCGACCCGTTCGACCCCGGGTACGTCATACCGATGGCCAACAACCGCTCGTGCGGAATCGTGCTCGGCGTCCTGCTCAAGGGGCGCCTGCCCACGTTGCTACATTACCTCTTGTGCATCTTCCGCTCCCGCGGCATAGTAAGAAGACTGCAAATGATCGGAGACCTGAAACGTCTGTTCTGACAACTCGGACCCCGGCAATCCCGTGAAAGGAGCATGGTACGGAAATCATGAGAACATCCATCAGCGTAATGGCGTCGTTCTGCGCGGCATTGACCATCTGCGGGTGCGCGACCGTTCCGCCGGAAGTGAAGGTGCTCCGCGCCTGTGAGAAGTCGGCTGTCCGGGTCGTGTCGAAGCTCACCAACGATCCCAAGGACGACGTCATGGCCGTCGGAACGGGCGTGGTGGCGCACGAATCGGGGTACATCCTCACCTGCTGGCACACACTGGCCACGGAAGGCCCGAAGCATATCGTCTTCCCCGACGGCAGGGGCCACCCCGCGCGGGTCGTGTGCGCTGAAAAACGCATGGACGTGGCGCTGATGAAGATAGAATCCGACCAGAAGTTCACCCCAGTGGCCCTGGGCGACAGCGCCGCGCTGCGCGCGGGCGATACGGTGCTGGTGAAGGGCAACGTGCTCGATGACGGCGTTGTCGTCACGCAGGGCGCGGTGACCGTGGTCAGCAGTGGCTGGGGCTATTTCGACTTCTACCAGTCCGACGCGATAGAGTTCGATGCCCACATCCAGCCCGGCTGTTCGGGCGGGCCGCTCTTCAACGACCGCGCCGAACTCATCGGCATCATTTCGTCGAAGAACTTCGACGTCCCCGGTGACGAGGGTTTCGCCACGCCCATCAACACCGTGCTCAGGACGCTCGTCGCGCAGCTCTACGCCGACGGCCGCTGTTATTTCGACACGGGCCTCGACGTTCCCGCCGTCGGCGCGGCGACGGTCGGCGGCGTGACGGACGGCTCCCCCGGCGACAGGGCGGGCATCAGGCCGGGCGACGTGATAACGGCCGTCGACGGCCGGCCGGTGTCGTGCGCCTTCGACTACCACCTCGCGCTCATCGACCGCGCCGCCGGCGACGTCATCGCGCTCGAACTCCGCCGCGGCTGGTTCGGCAGGCAGACAACGCTCACGCTCGGCGAAATACGGTTCCGCCCGGCCGAAGAGGTCGGGACGCCGGCCGCGGGGATCGGCTTCGAGCGCTACGAGGGCAGTTGGGCGGGTCAGCCCGATTTCGACGCTCTGGAGCCGGCCGAGACGGGCGTGCAGGACAAGATCGACCTCGCCCCCTGTGAAGGCGAGAAGAGCGGTGCGGTCCGGTTCTCCGGGTACGTTCGCGTGCCTGCCGACGGCATCTACACCTTCGGCACAAGGTCCGACAGCTCGAACCGGATTCTCATCGGCGGCGAACTCGTGGTGAAGTGCGACGATCCGGACCCGCTGGCGGAGTGCAAGGGGAACATCCCGCTCGCGGCGGGCCTGCACCCGATCACGGTCATCATCATCAAGCAGGACGGCGGGAAGAAGTTCGTCGTGACCTACCGCGGCCCCAAGACCGACAGGCAGGCGATCCCGCCCTCGGCGCTGTGGCGGGCGGACTAGTTCTTTTCCTCCGCCGGAGCGGGTTGCTCCGCGCCCGGCTTGGGAGTGTCGGCCTTGGGCGGCTTCACGTCGCCGACCTCGACGAAAGCGAACCCGTTCAACGGGCCGAACTCACCCGTCCCGCCTTTGGAAGTCCTCCAACCCAGCCAGATGTCATCCTGCACCGTGTCGCCTGTCTGGAACGTGAAGACGACGGGTTTGCCGTCCGCTGTGGCGCGCCATTCGGTGGTGTAGCCGCCGTCGGGCGCGGCGAGCGCGAACTCGGAGTTCTGGCCCGGGGCATCGGTGACCTCGCCCCACAGATAGAGCTTGTAGACTTTCTTCGGCGCGAGGCCGGCGTAGTTGTCCTCCTCCTCCAGCCCCGGCGTGCCCGGCCCGCCGGCGAGGCCGCTTATCTTCAGATCGACGTGCGCGCTCAGGCCATTGTGAAGGTAAAGGTAATCGCAGATCAGCGCGTTGCCGCCGTCCTTCCAGACGCCCCGTGCGCACCACCTGCGTCCTCCCCGGTTGCCCCGTTGCGAACGATTCGCCGGGTTGTACAGCGTGAGCTCGATACCGTCGTTCCGCATGGCCGCGCCGCCCAGCCAGGGGTCTCCGACCCACGACTGAAAGTAGCCGTCGTGCTGGACCTGGTACGCGATGAAGTTCCAGACCTGGGCGCCGGCAAGGTCCTCCTTGACGCCCTCGTCCTTGAAGTCCTTGGCCGTGGCCTCCTGCACGGAAAGCGTGAAGTTGATGTCGACCAGGAGGTCGTTCGTCCCCCCGTGGGCCGTCGTGGCCATGGGCGCGAGGCCAAGCGCAAATGCAGTCATCAAGACGAGCGCGAGAACTGTTCTCTTGCACATAGGCCTGCTTTCATCCTTTCGTCCTTGCGAGTCGGGCCGGTTGAAGAAGCATCTGCCCTTATGCTATACGGTCGCCTTTTTCGAGTCAAGGAAACCATCATTGAGATGAAAAGGAGGTCGACGCGAAGCCGGGTCATCTTGATTCTGCGTTGTCGGCGTCCGCGTTCGCGCCGTCGGCGGGGACGAGCGTCACGTGCACGACCTCAGGCGGCGTGAAGAGCCGGACCGGCGGCCCCCACGTGCCGGTGCCGCGCGTGACGGACAGGTATGAGCCGTTCTCGAGCCGGTGCAGGCCCGGCGTCATCGGGAAGACAAGCCGCGTCACCAGCCCGAACGGGAAGAACTGGCCGCCGTGTACGTGGCCCGAGACCTGGACGTCGAACCTCCCGGCCGACGAGTCGAGCACGACGGGCCGGTGCTTGAGGAACACGGTCGCCATCTCCGGCTCCTCGGGCAGGGCCAGCGTCTCGTCCGTGAAGCTGCCTCCGCCCCTCCGGTCGCCCGCCGGGTCGTCGACGCCGCCGATGCGCAGCCGGCCGTCGATGACGGCCGACTCGCCCCGGAGGACGCGGAAGCCCGCGGCCTTGTGGAACGCGATGGCCTTATCGATCCCCGAATAAAACTCGTGGTTGCCCATGACCGCGAACTTCCCGAGCGGCGGGCGGATCGCGGCCAGCATCCCGGCCAGGAGGTCCGAGTCGTACAGGGACGAATCCACCAGGTCGCCCGTGCTCACGACGATGTCCGGATCGAGCGAGTTCACGAGGTTGACGACCCGCCGGAGCCGGCCCTCCCGCATGATGAGGCCGATGTGCACGTCGGAAATCTGCACGAGCCGGATGGGCTTCGAGCCGGGCGGCAGGCGGTGCGTCGGGATCGTGATCTCGGTCACGCCGATGTTCGACGCCTCGACCAGTCCCCATATTGTGGCCGCGAGGATCAGGACGCCCGACCCGACCACCACCGGCCGCGGCGCGAGCAGCAACACCCGGACGCCCGGCGCCGCCAGCCCCGCCAGCCACACCGCGAGGTTCCACACGTCGGCGCACAGGAACAGCACGAACGACCAGACGATGACCGCCATCCACACGTACACGACGTAGGCCAGTATCCGGGCGAGCGTCAGGCGGCCCGCGCCGTCCAGCGCCCGGACGAACATCGGCCCGACGAGCATCATCAGGATGAAGCCAACGAGCGCCATCCACCAGCGGCCCATCTGCGGGAACGCGGCTCGCAGCTTGAGGAACATGTACGCGTGCATGCCGCCGTAGACGGCGAGAAAGAGGAGGAAGAAAAGACGCATCCGGAACCGTCCTCCGTCCGTGACGTGAATTGCAGCCGATACGTTCCCGCCACCATTATACCATCAGCATGAGAATAAGCGAAAGGCCCGCCACCCGTCCGCGCCGCCCGTCACAAGCCCTTTGCCCTGATCAGAAGTGCAACGCTCGCAGAGCGGGAAACGGAGCCGGGAGAGTCCTGCCGCTGCGATGGAGCAAAAGAACGCGTGTACTTCTGCGACTCACGGCGGGGGGAGGGACCTCATGGGATATGTATACTATTTTGGCTCACCTGAGCCAAAATAGTATACATATCCCCAGCGGCTCGGCACCGACGACTCGCTCCCCAACCACCGTTCTGGCGGCATGTTAAGAGGGGCACACGGACACTGAAAGAGTCTCACCCCGCCCACGAGACAAGAAAACGTGCATACTCTGACGGCTCACCTGAGCCAAAATAGTATACGTATTGCTGACTGGGAACTGCCTGCGATGCGCTCCTCGGCCTCCGGTCGGGCTGCATCGTAAATGGCTCATCACGATCTTCCCTGTTCTTCGGCTCCCCCCGTTCCTGCTTGTGTTACCCGAACACGAATTCGCCCTTCTTGGCGTCGACGTTGACGGTTGCGCCTTCGGCGTAGTCGCCTTCGAGGATGCGGAGCGAAAGGGGGTTCTGAATCTGTTGCTGGATGACGCGCTTGAGCGGGCGCGCGCCGTAGACGGGGTCGTACCCTTCCTCGGCGATGAGTGTCCGTGCGGCGTCGGTCACGTCCAGTTCGAGGCGCTGGTCCGCGAGCGTCTTCCGCAGGTGGTCGAGTTGCAGGTCGACGATCTTCCTAATCTCGTCCTTGCCGAGACTGTGGAAGATGATGGTCTCGTCGATGCGGTTGATGAGTTCGGGCCGAAACTCGGTCTTGAGAGCCTGGCGGATACGGCTGCGGAGTTCGTCCTCGTGCTCCTTGCCGGCGAGCTCGGTGATCCACTGACTGCCGATGTTGCTGGTCATTATGATGACGGTGTTCTTGAAATCGACCGTGCGGCCGTGTCCGTCGGTGAGGCGGCCTTCGTCGAGGACCTGTAGCAGGATGTTGAAGACCTCGGTGTGCGCCTTCTCGATTTCGTCGAGCAGGAGGACGGAGTAGGGCCTGCGCCGGACGGCCTCGGTGAGGCGGCCGCCCTCTTCGTATCCGATGTAGCCGGGCGGCGCGCCGATGAGGCGCGCGACCGAGTGCTTTTCCATGAACTCCGACATGTCGATGCGGACCATCGCGCCCTCGTCGTCGAAGAGGAACTCGGCGAGCGCCTTGCAGAGCTCGGTCTTGCCGACGCCGGTTGGGCCGAGGAAGAGGAAGGAGCCGATTGGGCGGTTGGCGTCCTGGAGCCCGGCGCGTGCGCGGCGGACGGCGTTGCTGACGGCGGCGACGGCCTCGTCCTGGCCGATGATGCGCATGCGGAGGCGGTCCTCCATCTTGACGAGCTTTTCCTTTTCGCCCTCGAGGAGCCGGGCGACGGGGATGCCGGTCCACTTCGCGACGACCTCGGCGATGTCCTCGGGCCCGACCTCCTCCTTGAGGAGCCCGCCCTTTTCCTGGAGCTCGACCAGCTCGTCGTTCGCGCCTGCGAGCTCGCGTTCGAGCTCGGGTACGCGGCCGTAGCGGATTTCGGCGACCTTGTCGAGCTCGCCGCGCCGTTGGAGCGATTCCTCCTCGACCTTTGCCTCGTCGATTGCGGCCTTGAGCTCGCGGACGTGCTGGATTGCGCCCTTCTCGTTTTCCCAGCGGGTCTTGAGCGTGCGTTCCTGTTCGCGCAGTTCGGCCAGCTCCTTTTCGAGGTTGGCGAGCCGTTCCTTCGAGGCCTTGTCCTTTTCCTTCTTGAGCGCCTCGCGCTCGATTTCGAGCTGCATCACCTGGCGCGTGACGGTGTCGAGCTCGACGGGCATCGAGTCGATTTCCATTCGCAGGCGCGACGCGGCCTCGTCGACGAGGTCGATGGCCTTGTCGGGCAGGAAGCGGCCGCTGATGTAGCGGTCGGAGAGTGTCGCGGCGGCGACGAGAGCCGCGTCCTGGATGCGGACGCCGTGGTGGACGTCGTAGCGCTCCTTGAGTCCGCGCAGGATGGCGACGGTGTCCTCGACGTTCGGCTCGCCGACGGTGATGGGCTGGAAGCGGCGTTCGAGCGCGGCGTCCTTTTCGATGTATTTGCGGTATTCGTCGAGCGTGGTGGCGCCGATGCAACGGAGTTCGCCGCGTGCGAGCGCGGGCTTGAGCATGTTGGATGCGTCGACGGCGCCCTCGGCCGCTCCGGCTCCGACGACGGTGTGGAGCTCGTCGATGAAGAGGATGATGCCGCCCTCGGCCTCGGCGATGTTCTTGAGCACGGCCTTGAGCCGGTCCTCGAACTCGCCGCGGTACTTGCTTCCGGCGATGAGCGCGCCCATGTCGAGCGCGACGAGCCGCTTGTTCTTGAGCCCCTCAGGCACGTCGCCGTTGACGATGCGCTGCGCGAGCCCCTCGGCGATGGCGGTCTTGCCGACGCCCGGCTCGCCGATGAGGACGGGGTTGTTCTTCGTGCGGCGCGAGAGGACCTGGATGACGCGTCGGATTTCGTCGTCGCGCCCGATTACGGGGTCGAGCTTGCCCTTGCGGGCGAGCTCGGTCAGGTCGCGGCTGAACCGTTCGAGCGCCTGGTACTTGCTTTCGGGGTCGGGGTCGGTGACTCGCTGGCTGCCACGGATGGACTTGAGCGCTTCGAGCACGCGGTCGCGCGTGACGCCGGCCTCGGCGAGGAGCGCCCCGGCCGGGGTGTCGTGCGCGTCGGCGAGGGCGATGAGGAGGTGTTCGGTGCTGACGTACTCGTCCTTGAGCCGGCCGGCCTCGTCCCACGCCTTGTCGAGCGCGGCCTTGAGGTGGGGCGAGACGTAGAGCTGTCCGCCCGCGGCGCCCGAGACCTTGGGGAGTTTGTCGAGCTCGGTAAGCGCGCCCGCCTTGATGGCCGGGACGTCCGCGCCGAGCTTCTGGAGCGTCGGGACGACCGTTCCTTCGTCCTGTGCGAGCATGGCGACGAGCAGGTGGAGGGTATCGACCTGCTGGTGGCCGGACTTTTCGGCGAGGGACTGGGCGTTCTGCACCGCCTCCTGCGTCTTGAGCGTGAACTTGTCGAACCTCATGTGCGCAATCTCCTTGTTGCGTATGCGGTGTTTCTCCGTGCCACCGTCTTGTTTTCAGCGGCCGCCGCCCGGTCGGGTGGAGCGCGGCGGGCCGCAGAGGAATGTGCTGCTCGGGCAGCGCGGTCCCGCTTCTTTTCTGATGCGGCGGGTCACCCTGCGGCGGCCCGCCGCCATTGGTTCGTCAGTCCTTGACTTCGTAGTCGGCGTCGATGACGTCGTCGCCTTTCTTCTGCTCGCCCTCGTCGGGCTTCTCGTCAGCGCCGGCGGCTTCGGCCTCCTGTGCCTGCTTCTCGGCCTGGGCCTTGTAGAGGACCTCTGCGATCTTCTGCGACGCCTTGAGCAGGTTTTCGGAGGCGGTCTTGATGGCCTCGGCGTCGTCCTGGTCCTTGACCTTCTTCAGTTCTTCGACCGCGGCGTTGATGTCGTTCTTCTCGGCGTCGCCGACCTTGTCGTCGTGATCCTTGAGGGTCTTCTCGGTGCTGTAGATGAGCTGGTCGGCCGAGTTCCTGGCGTCGACGAGCTCGCGCTTCTTCTTGTCTTCGCTCGCGTGCGCCTCGGCGTCGCTTGCCATCTTCTCGACCTCTTCCTTCGAGAGGCCGGAGGAGGACGTGATCTTGATTGACTGTTCCTTGCCGGTGCCGGTGTCCTTTGCGGAGACGTTGAGTATGCCGTTGGCGTCGATGTCGAACGTGACCTCGACTTGGGGCATTCCGCGCGGCGCGGGCGGGATGCCGGCGAGCTGGAAGCGGCCGAGGGTGCGGTTGTCGATGGCCATCTCGCGCTCGCCCTGGAGGACGTGTATGTCGACCGCGGGCTGGTTGTCGGCGGCGGTGGTGAAGGTTTCCTTCTTGCTCGTCGGGATGGTCGTGTTGCGCTCGATGAGCTTGGTCATGATGCCGCCGAGCGTCTCGATGCCGAGCGAGAGGGGGGTGACGTCGAGGAGCAGGACGTCGTGGACCTCGCCGGCGAGGACACCGCCCTGGATCGCGGCGCCGACGGCGACGACTTCGTCGGGGTTGACGCCCTTGTGGGGGTCCTTGCCGAAGATTTCGCGGGCGAGTTGCTGGATTTTCGGCATCCTGGTCTGGCCGCCGACGAGGACGATCTCGTCGATGTCCTTCGCGCTGAGCTTGGAGTCCTTCAAGGCCTGTTCGCACGGCCTTCGTGCGCGCTCGACGATCGGATCGGAAAGTTCCTCGAGCTTCGCGCGGGTCATGCTCATCTGGAGGTGCTTTGGCCCGGACGCGTCGGCGGTGATGAACGGGAGGTTGATATCGGTCTGCGTCATTGTCGAGAGGTCGCACTTGGCCTTCTCGCACGCTTCGCGGAGCCGCTGGAGCGCCATCTGGTCTTTTCGCAGGTCGATTCCCTGTTCCTTCTTGAACTCGCTCGCGACGTGGTCGATGAGTACCTGGTCGATGTCGTCGCCGCCGAGGTGTGTGTCGCCGTTGGTGGACTTGACCTCGAAGACGCCGTCGCCGACCTCGAGGATGGAGATGTCGAACGTGCCGCCGCCGAAGTCGAAGACCGCGACCTTCTCGTTCTTCTTCTTGTCGAGGCCGTATGCGAGCGCGGACGCGGTCGGCTCGTTGATGATTCGCTCGACCTCGAGTCCGGCGATCTGGCCGGCCTCTTTCGTGGCCTGGCGCTGGCTGTCGTTGAAGTAGGCGGGCACGGTGATGACGGCCTTCGTGACCTCCTCGCCCAGGTAATCCTCGGCGGCTTCTTTGAGGTTTCGGAGTATCATCGCCGAGATCTCGGGCGGGGTGAACTCCTTGTCGCGGATCTTGACCTTGACCAGTTCTTCGGGCCCGCCGGTGACCTCGTAAGAGACTATCTTCTCCTCGGAGCTGACCTCCTTGTGGCGCCGGCCCATGAACCGCTTGATGGAATAGACGGTGTTTTTCGGGTTCGTGACGGCCTGGCGCTTTGCTTTGTTTCCGACCAGGCGTTCGCCCGACTCGGTGAACCCGACGACGGAGGGCGTGAGCCGCGCGCCGTCGAGGTTGCTGATGACCTTGGGGTCGCCGCCTTCCATGACGGCAACGACCGAGTTGGTGGTCCCCAGGTCGATTCCGATCGTCTTGGACATCTCTTGTTCCTCCTAGAACGCCCCGTTCGGGGAAATCGTATGTACCATATAAGCCGGCAAAGCCGCATCGTCAATAATAATGTAAGCAAAGGCCATGCCACCCGGCTCAAAAAACATGGGCCTTTTGCGGCAAGTTCCGCAACCTGCTGTCGCGCAGTTGGTTATGGCGCTTCGGCTTCGGGGCGAAGGCCATCGCGGGAACCCCCGGCCGGTACGGTACGCCAAAATGACACTGCCAGACCGCCATGCTGGCGGCGGCAGGCGGGCTGGTCAGTTCCCCGAACTCCCCTCGAAGATCGCTCTCATGTCCTGTTCGCTGAGCGTCTTGCCCGCGCGCAGGAACCGTTCTATCTTGTATTTGGCAACGTTGACCTTCTGCTGGCGCGCGAAGGCGCGCTCCCTGACCTGCGCCTTTGCCGCCTTGACCGTTGCCGCGAGGACGCGGTAGGTGTTTATGGCATTCGTGTAGGAGTTGTTCATCTTCGCGAGATCGTCCAGTATCTCGTCGTAATCGTCCTCAAGCCGGTTTATCCTATCTTCGTTCCGGTTCCTCCTTCGTTTTTCCTCTCTGAGGTCGTCCCGGATCCTCTGCTTTTGCTCTTCGGCCCTGGGGATGTCCTTTTTCAGTTGGACGAGTTCCGTCCGTACGCGGTCGTACGTGGTCTGGAACGCCCTTTTCACGGCATCATAGTCGTCCGCTCGCGCCTCCTCCGCCTTCCGGCTGTATTCGCCGTGAAGCTCCTTGCAGAGTTTGATCGCCTCGGACGCGGTCTCATTCGGCTCGGCCTCTTCGGTCGGTTCTTCCGAGTCATCCCACTGGGCATCATCATCGAACGGTCCGGTATCGTCCGGCTTGTCAAAATCCGGGAACCCCGGCTCGTCTTCGTCCTCGGGTTCTTCGGGCTCCTTCGGCTTGGGTGGCTCCGACCATTTGCCGTCGACAAGGACGTGGCCCAGCATCTTGTGCGCGCGGACGGCAAGCTCCGGCTCGGGCTTCAGGCCCAGGATCTGCCCGGCCAGGTTGCGCGCCTCCTCCTCGAGGCCGTTTTCCCGGCACCATACAGCGAGGGCGTACAGCGCCGCGGTGTCGTTCTTCTCGATCTTTCCCCTCTTGAGCTCGTATTGTTTCTTGAGTTCCCGCATGCGCGTGTCCGTGGCATCCACGGCGGCAACATCGTCGCGCCCGAACGTCAGGAGCCCCCCGACCGACCTGATGCGAAGCGAGACGAACGTGCCGACCGTCGCCCTGCCGTCGAGCAATTTGATTTGGTCGACGCCGTGCTTGCCCAGGACCACGCCTGTGAATTCGCCCTGCTCGAAAGTCTTTTCCTTGCCGTCGACCAGTAGCGTGACTATTTCGACGGTCCCGAGCAGCTTTCCGCCGCCGGCAAGCTCGACGGTGTCGGAGAACGTCGGCCGGGCAAAGATCGCCAGCAACAGCACTGGCAGGAAAGTCAGCGGTTTCACGGGCCTTACCCCTCCTTGGCGTCGAATCGCTCGAAGCGCATTCCGGATGCTATGTGTATTATACACGCGCAATCACGGTTTTGCTAACAAGGGAAGCGGCGTTTCTTGCGTCGGCCAGCGCCCGGCGGTTCAGAGTTCGTCGGGATGGATTATCGTGCCGGCTACGGCGGATGCGGCGGCGACCGCCGGCCCGCAGAGGTACACCTCGCTCTTCGGGTGGCCCATGCGGCCGACGAAGTTGCGGTTGGTCGTGGCCAGCGCCCGTTCGCCCTCGGCCAGGACGCCCATGTGTCCGCCGAGACACGGCCCGCAGGTCGGGGTCGAGACGGCGGCCTCGGCCTCGATGAAGGTCTCGATCAGGCCCTCCTTCATCGCCTGCGCGTAGATGGCCTGCGTGGCCGGGAAGACGATGAGGCGGACGCCCGGCGCGACCTTCCTGCCCTTGAGCAGGCCGGCCGCCACGCGCAGGTCGTCGATCCGGCCGTTCGTGCAGGAGCCGATAACGACCTGGTCGATGCGGACGTCGGCGAACTCATTCACGGGCTTCGAGTTCGCCGGGGAGTGCGGCGCGGCGACCTGGAGCTCGATGTCGCCGGCATCCCATTCGAAGACCTGTTCGTACTCCGCGTCATCGTCGCTCGTCTCGCAAACCGGCGCGCGTTCGGCCCGGCCGGCCTCGTAGTCGCGGGTCACGTCGTCCGGCGCGATGATGCCGTTCTTGGCGCCGGCCTCGATGGCCATGTTGCACATCGCGAGCCGACCGTCCATGTCGAGCGACGTCACGGCCTCGCCGGCGAACTCCATCGACTTGTAGAGGGCGCCGTCCACGTCTATGCGGCCGATGGCGTAGAGGATGAGGTCCTTTCCGCCGGTCCACTTTTTCCTGCGGCCCGAGAAGACGAACTTCAGTTGCTCGGGCACGCGGAGCCAGACCTTGCCCGTTGCGATGACGGCCGCGAGGTCGGTGCTGCCGGCCCCGGTCGCAAAGGCTCCGAGCGCGCCGTACGTGCAGGTGTGGGAGTCGGCCCCGATGACGAGATCGCCCGGCACGACGACGCCCTGCTCGGGCAGGAGAGCGTGCTCGATGCCGACCCGGCCGACGTCCCAGTAGTGCGAGATGCCGTGCCGGCCGGCGAAGTTCCGCATCATCTTGCAGAGCTCTGCCGACTTGATGTCCTTGTTCGGCGTCGAGTGGTCCGGCACGAGCGCGACGCGGTCCCGGTCGAACACCTTGTCGACGCCCGCCTTCGCCAGCTCGTCGATGGCTATGGGCGCGGTAATGTCGTTGCCGAGCGCGATATCGACGTTCGCGTAGACGAACTCGCCCGGCCGGACGGCGTCGCGGCCCGCGTGGGCGGCGATGATCTTTTCGCTTATCGTCATTCCCATCGTCGAGTCTCCGTTGCGTTCAGGTGCACGGCCCATATCTTATTCGATTCGTCCGGCAATTCAACCGGCGATGTAGGACGGCGGCGGGCGCGGCGCATCATCACTCGGGCTCCGTGGCCGTGGCCGGCGGGGCCTCGCCAATGGGGCGCGGCTTCTCGATCTCTATCAGGATGCGCCCGCCGTGATAGACGGTCACCGTGCCGGTGGACTCGCTGACGGTGACTGCGACGGACTTCGTCTCGGCGGTGATGGCGGCGGCGGACGCGTGCCGCGCGCCCAGCCCGTGCGGCAGTTCGACGCCGGGCACGGTGGACCGCAGGAATGCGCCGGCGGTGTCGACGTACCCGTCGCCGGTGACGATGAAGGCCCCGTCGATGGTGGCGAACTCCTTGAGCGTCTCCTCGAGCTTGGGGTCGAGGACGTTCCTCCGTTCGCGCGGATGGCCGCTGAAGGGGTTCAGGATCATCTGCTCGGAGTGTTCGAGGACGTGGCCGGCGTCGCCGATGACGAACGTGGTGCCGACGGGCTTGCCCTCGCGCCCCTCGTTGCCGAGCTGGGCGGCGATGGCCAGAATCCGCTCGAACACCTCGGGCCGGACGCCGTCGGTCAGTTTCTCGCCCAGCGACGACGCGAACATCTCGTACTCGCCGTGCGTCTCCATGTACAGGATCTCGTCGAGCGTTCCGCTGTCCGCGATGCCGCTGAGACAGACGAGCTTGTCCCCCTGCTTGAAGAGGCCCTCGGCGAAGCCGAGCAGGACGGCCATCTTGACCTGGCCGGCGCGCGTCAGCCGGACGGGCGGGACTATCAGGACGTACGAGTGCTTGCTCTTGCACTCCTCGAAGAGCGCGGCGTCGCGGGTGGCGAGGACGACGTCGACCTTGTGGCATTCGCGGATGAATTCATCGAGCGAGCCCGGCTTCTTGAAGACGTCGGCGTAGACGAGGATCGCGCGTGCGCCGGTCGAGAGCGCGAGGTCGCGGGCATATTCGAGGAACTTCGTCGTCAGCGGATTCCCGGTCTTGCCAGGCATTCGTCGTCTCCGGCGCGCCGCCCGTGCGGCGCGGGGTCATTCGATGCAACCCGTTCTTCGCAGGTAATTGACGGATTTGTCCAGCGCCGCCGGCAGTTCGTCCGCGCTGGTGGCCTCGAGCTCGAACGTGAAGGGCCCGTGGAAGCCGGCCTCGTTGAGCAGGCGGAAGACTTCCGGGAAATCTACGACGCCGTCGCCCAGCGGCGGAAAGTTGCCGGACTCCTTCTTCCCATCCGTGTCCTTGAGATGTACGCTTCCCACGTACCTCGCCACCTTCTTCAGTTCCTCGACGGCGTCCACGTTCTCGTTGTAGTAGTAGATGTTCGCCGTGTCGAAATTGACGCGCACGTTCTCGTGGGCGGTCCCTTCGATGGTCCTGAGCGCCTCGTCGCCGTTATGGCACAGGATGGGGTGTGTTTCAAGGCATATCGTGACGCCGTGCGCGGCGGCGTTGTCGCCCGCGGCCCTGAGCCGCCGGTACGCGGCCTCGCGCGGCAGGTCCTTGCTCGCGTGGGCGCTGGTGAAAATGAGCTTTGCGTCCATGTTGACCGCGCCCTGTAGGAGCGTGTCGAACCGGTCCACGCCCTTTTCATCGATCAGGTCGATGTCTCCGGCGACGGTCATCGCCCGGAGGCCGTGCCGGGCGAGCTCGGCCTTCACCCTTGCCGCGTCCGCGGGGGCCGGCGGGCCTATTTCCACCCCCTCGATGCCGAGTTGCGCGAGGACGCCGTAGCCGCCTGACCGCGAAGACAATACGTTCTTCATCCGTCTCTCCTGTGTTGCCTGGGCGCAAATCCGCCGCGGTCTTCCGCCGCCGCACGCCGCGCCTCCTGATACTAGCCGAAGGTCCGGAGATTTTCAAGCGAGGTCGCGCCGCGACAGCGCCCGCGGCCCGTTTCGCGTTGACTCTGCGCGCCGCGTGTGACAGAATACGGCCGTGAGCAAGAAACCACCAACGGCGGCGGACGATGGCACGAAGCCGATCGCGCGCAACAAGAAGGCGCGGCACCAGTACCTCGTCATCGAGACGTTCGAGGCCGGGATCGCTCTTCGCGGCACCGAGGTGAAGTCGCTTCGGAACGGCAAGGTGAGTCTGGCCGAGAGCTTCGTGCGTGTTCAGAGCGGCGAGCTGATCCTGAGCGAGGCGCACATCGACGCCTACGACTCGGGCGGATACACGAACCACGACCCCGTGCGGCCCCGGAAACTGCTCATGCACAAGCGGGAGATCAGCCGCATCAAGACCAAGCTGGCCGAGAAGGGCCTGACGATGGTCCCGCTGTCGATGTACTTCCGGCGCGGCATGGCGAAGGTCGAGCTGGGGCTGGTGCGCGGGAAGAAGCTCTACGACAAGCGCGAGACGCTCAAGAAGCGCGACGCCGACATGGCGATGCGGCGCGCGATGTCGGCCCGGAACCGGTGACGCCCCGTCAGCCGTCGGCCTCGAACCCCCGCTCCCCGATAATCTCGAACATCCGCCGGAAGCGATGATCGTACGTGTGCTCGGCGAGCACCTTCTTCCGGCCCGCGGCCGCGATCTCCGCCCGTTCGCCGTCGTGTTCGAGGTAATAGCGTATCTTCTCCACCATCTCGTCGGCCGTCAGGAACGTCACTATCTCCTTGTCCGGCTCGAACATCTCCTCGATGCCGCGCGTCGGGAAGGTCAGGTAGAACGCGCCGAGCCCGATGGCGGTGAAGGCGCGGGCGCTCATCGAGAGCCGGATGTGCGGGAACGCCTCGCGCGCGAGGAATATCCTGGAGAGGTAGACGGCCTTGGCGTAGGTCTCGTTCCAGACGAACCGGCCGCCGTAGGCGCGGCTCACCTTCGAGAGCAACAGGCCGAGCACGAACGTCCCGACCTTGCGGCGAATCCGCGGCCCCCACCACTTGATGTCGATGGTCTCGTCCACGATGCGCTTCACGAGCTTCCAGCGCTCCATGTACGCCGGGTTGTCCGACTCGAGCCGGCCGACGAGCGTCACGTCGCACGTGAAGAGCTTGCGGTCAGCGTCCGTCACGTTCTCGTACGCATAGAGCGACGGCTCCATGGCCTCGGGCAGCCACTCGGCGTTCTCGATGCCGGCCGCGCGGAACCGGTCGGCCAGGCCCTGTGCCATCGTGAAAAACGCGTCGTACTCGCGGCCGAGCTCGATGGTCTCGATGTTCGGGGTCGGCGTCACCTCGTTGTACCAGTACACGGTGTACACGCTCCGGGCGCGAACCTGGCGCACGAGTTCGGGGGTGTATTGTACGCCGTCGTAGACGATGAGCAGGTCCGGCTTGAACGTGTCGACGGCCGCGAGCAGTTCGGCGGTCGGGTTGCCGGCGCTGCGGGGGTCGAATCCCTCGACGGCGTGTCCCGTCCTCGCCAGCGCGGGCCGCACGGCGTGCCCCGGGCTCCACGGCCTGTTGGCGGCGGCGCTCAGAAGAATCCTTGCCACTTTTGTCCCTCCCGCATGTGGAACAGACCCGATGATGATACAACCGGCCGGGCGATGTTTCCAGCGTGCGCCCGGCCGAGGCGCTACTTTCCGAGCGCTTCCGCGCCCTCCGCCGCTTTGTCCTGTGCGGCGAACCGGCGGTACTCTGGTATGGATTTCATGTCCAGGCCCGGGATTCTCTTCCCGGCCTCGCTGACCGCGCGCTGGAGCTGGTTGTCCTCCTCAAGGTCCGCGGCCCAGTCGCGGCCGCGCTCGTCGGCGGTCAACACACGCAGCCATTGCCGGAGCAGTCGCCGCGCGCTGTCGCGGTCGGTCTTGACCCTGAGCCCGTCGTACCACTCGTCGAAGCCCGGGTAGAGGGACGCATCTTCCGCGTCGAACCGGGCAAGCTCCATCAGTTTGTCCTTGTTCCGCGGCCACTGCGCGAACGAATACCGGTGGAAGTCGCCCGCGGCCCGGAGCTTCTCGAAGCTCTCGTTCGACCATGACGGCTCGAACGGCGCCTCGATGTCGGGGACGACGCCGCCGCGGTTCTCTCCGGACCGATGGATGCTCCGGCCGCTCGGGAGGAAGTACTTCGCGACGGTGAGCTTGAGGACCGCGCGGCGGCCCGAGGCCTCGAGCGGCATTATCTGCTGTACGCTCCCTTTGCCGAAGGTCCGCTCGCCTATCAGGACCGCCCGCCTGTGGTCCTGGAGGGCGCCGGCCAC
>Ga0180435_10000850_pt1 | contig 32208 bp, 26 predicted proteins | sample SS_ome_3_FD_132467 | JGI IMG/M metagenome (GOLD analysis project Ga0180435, IMG submission 132467) | Hypersaline lake sediment archaeal communities from the Salton Sea, California, USA - SS_3_S_1 metaG | ecosystem: Environmental > Aquatic > Non-marine Saline and Alkaline > Hypersaline >... | reverse complement strand
CCAGCAGCCCTACAAGTCTCCAGAGGCTCCGCTTACAGCTGGGATGGGGCTGATCGGGAAGACAGGATCGGAGCGGCATCTGAAGAAGTTGCGACAGATGCACAAGCTGTACATCAAGCAGGGCAAGTTCGACAATGCCCTGAAGGTTGAGGCGACGCATGGCGAGCACTTCGATCCTGAGAAGCACCCTCTGATCGAGAAGGCGGTAGCCGCAGCGCTGAACATTTGTGGCGTGTCCAAGAAGAAGAGCCAGCCGCTTTACGTGGCGTTGTAGGAGATCATTATGAGTGGAAACAACCCCTTTGCAGGCCGTGTTCCCCTGAACTACCGTCCCCAGGAGACGGCAGACCAGGTGAAGAAGGCCGTGAGCAAGCAGACCAGCTACATCCCGGGCGAGACGCATCCGACGATGTACCGGACCCCGTTCAACGACCGCACGATCGCGCCGAGGAACAACGGGTGCACGGTTCTGCGGCGCTATCCGGACGGCCGTCTCGACATCGCCTACGTCGCCAACAAGGTCATCGAGATCTTTCACAAGATGAAGGACGGTGGCAACACGACGGAGATGGAGCGGGCGATCATGTGTATGGCGCTCCCCAAGGCGTTCGGCAAGTTGATCGACTCCAAGATCGCCCAGACCATGACGAAGCTCACTAAGGACGAGCGCTTGTTGCTGGCGCTCTACCTCGATAAGCATCGTCGTGAGGAGTTGAACTGGAACGCGGGTCAGGGTGGGGGTTCAGTGCCTGGTAGGGGCAGTACCAGGAGCTAACTTCGTGCCTGCTCGTCGAAATAAGCCTGAAGACATCTGGAAGTACGTCACCAACTATGGTGATCCTTCTAGGTCAGTAACCAGCATGTGAGTAGAATTTTGAATGGAAAACGATGGCAATACGCGGGGGCCGCGTAGTGTCCCCGGCAGAGGCAGCACTAGAAGCTAAGGCGCCCAAGGCCGAGACCGACTTCCAACGTCAGAATCCGGCTGCACGGAAGCTGGTGAAGGAGGTCAACGACGCCATGGACACTATGCTGGAGAGCTTGCTGAGAGAGATCAATGAAGTCCTCGCCCCTGACAGCGATCAATAAGGCGCGGCTCAAGCAGACCATGTCGCCTGAAGGGCGACAGGTGCTGCAGATCTTGATGACGCAGTACCAGATGACTCAGGACGCGGCGCTGCGCCTGATGCGGGACGGTGGTCAACTTCTGGCGGTGGCGATCATGACGCGAGGGAGGAATGTGACGCGAGGGTTGGGCGCTGAGACAGGTAGCCTGCGTGCCGCGCTGAGGAAGGCCAACAAGCTGAATGTCGGTTACCGAGAGACGCTGACCCGACTGCAGAAGCTGATGGAGGACTAGATGGAAAGATCATTGGCGATGCTGAAGGCCATGATGGACAAAGCGCAGCTTGCTCGTCAACCTACGGGCGAGGTCCCGAAGTCCACGGTGCCTGGGAGACCCCTGATGCCGTTTACAGGTCGCCAGTTGGCGAAGGTGCCTACGGGCGAGACGAGCCCAAGTGGTATGCCGCTCTATGCGCCTGGGGCGACCACGCACCCCATGGGCACGCCTGGTGCGGGCACGATGGCTCACCTGTCGCAGCCGTTCAGTGGGGCGCGACAGCTGGCGAAGCCTGGTGCTCAAGTGCAGTTCCAACCAATCGCTCCAGAAGGTAGCCGTCAGCTGGCGAAGCCTGGCTCTCAGATTATGGAGAGGTTTGGACAGCCTGTCGGTAAGGAGGGACAGCCAGGTACGGAGACCCGAGCAGCGGCTCCCCACGCCCTCCGTCAGCAAGCAGCACAGCCGCAGCTCGGAGAGACCATGGCGACGAAGCCTGACCTCCCCGGGGCGCAGCAGAGCCCTAAACCTGTGCTTCCAGCCTATGGTGGTGAGGGTGGGCAGTTGTTTGGAGGCTCTCCCCAAGGCCCAATGACGGCGTCGTCGGTAGGTCGTGAGATCGCACCAAAAGGGCAGCCTTCTCCGTCTCCAGCGTTTCAGCCGCTGTCCACGACACAACGCGAAGCAAAGACGGTAAAGTCCCTGAACATGATCAACGAGATGCTTGCTACTGCTTAGTCTGATGACATGGCTATCCTCACCAAGGACCAAATTGAGAAGCTGGCGAAGATCATACGCCAGCACGTTACGTGGATAACGTGGCGTCTCTTTGGTACGCGGTACGTCTCCGAAGCTGACCTAAACGCATTGAAGGCCAAGGGCATCTTGCCTATGGACACGCAGGCGTCTGCCATCAAGTACGCCTTCGTCCTGGGCAAGCTCGAAGCTTTGCTCAAAGAGGCCGAGTGGAAGGGTTTGAAGTGGGATGATCTTGTCGAGGCGGCTGCAGCTAAGCATACGGATGTGGAGAAACTCCAGATTGAGGCCTCTGAGCTATCTGCTTTTACGGTTCTTCGGGGACTGGAGGATGAGATTCGCGACGGACTCTTCGAGTCGCTGGCGACAGCTACACAGAGAGCTATCGACGAGTCCCACGTCAAGGAGATCATAAAGGACGAAGTGAAGGTCGGTGTCGAGGTAAGCCGGAACTTCCGGCAGGTGGCCGAGGACATGGCCCTCAAGACCGGGGAGTACAAACGCAACTGGCTTCGCGTAGCCTCGACCGAACTGCACGCTGCCCGTCAGAATGGTGTGGTCTCTGCAATTCTGGGCAAGATCGATGTGTATAAGTTCGCAGAGGGCGAGGACAGCCAGGTCTCGGTTGTGCCTGATCCTGGGGCGTGTGAGGACTGCAGGCGCCTGTACTTGGACCGTAGTGGCAACCCCAAGGTGTTCAAGCTGTCGGAATTGTTGTCAAACTCAGGATCAAACTATATTCGTCCTTGGCGTGCGAATGCGAGGCCAGTCGTGCCTCCTCTGCACCCACACTGCTTTTGCAGGATCAGGTATATTCCAAGGGGTTGGGGATGGGAAGATGGGAAGATGGAGTTGTTCGATCCGTCAAAGGTCGTTGAAAGAGCGAGGGCAAGAATGAAATCCTCTGTTAAGAAGGGTATCGATGTGCTGAAAGCCAATCCTCACCAACTGCTGGCGAGTTCTAAAGAGGTGGCGATGCCTACGGAGGAAGAGATTCGTGGGGCGGTGTCTCCTGCCATGCTCCACAAGCATCTGGAGATCATCGAGTCTCTGAAGAACATGCACCGCGACGACTACGATCTTTACTACCAACTGGAAGACCTTGAGATCGCCGCGCTGGAGCGGGCCTACGAACTGGCAGAGGAAGACACAGGCCACCAGGAGCTTGCATCATGAGTGCCAAGATCAAAGCAGGTATCGCTGTACTGCTGAAGGCTGGTAGGGTTGGGAAGGGCGAAGGCGATGGTGATTTTCGCGGTGGTGATCCTGAGGAGCTTCAGCTGAAGCGGGAAGAGAAGCGCGAGGAGCAGGAGGCTACGGGCGAGGCCGACGACCTCTTGCGCTCGATGCTGGAGCTAACCAAGGCCGAAGCTGGCTCGGAGTCTGGGGAGTTCCGTGGTGGTGATCCCGAGGAGCTTCAGCGCAAGCGGGAAGAGAAGCGTGAGGAGTTGGAGGAGTCGGGGGAGAAAGACCTTCAGGAAGAAGAGGCTGCAATGCAGCTGGAGGAGGCTGGCGGCGAAGCCGCAGTAGCTGATGAAGCTGCGATGGAGGCCGAGGCAGAGGGTGATGCAGCCAAGTCGGCAGGCCCCTTTGCTGCCTTCCAGGTTTCTCCTGTAGACACGCTGGAGGACTATCAGCCTCGGACCTGGAATGGTGACCCTCTCGACACGCAGCCGAACCAACCACCTCCCGCCATCGCTCCCTCACCGATTCGGGACGAGAAGAATAAGCAGCAGCCATGGTCTGAGGTCGTGGGGTTCAAGGTGCCCAAGGAAGGCGCTCCATGGCAGTATTTGCGGCGCTTCATTTTCGCGGGTCAGCCTGAGAAGGTTATGGAGGAGGGTGCCAAGATCTTGAAGTCGTGGGGTACCTTGGAGAAGGCTTTTCTCGATCACTACAGGTGGCTCCAGAGCGACGTGACGTTTGATCCTGTACACCAGATTCTGGAGAAGGCTCACAAGGGCGAAGTGATCCCGGGGCACCTCTACGTTTATCGTGAGATGGGGCCTGATGGAAGTTGGAAGTACACCTACACCAACGGCGTTCACGGCTCCCACCATGGCTTCGAGCACAGTGGGCACCAGGGAGGCCACACGGTCCCCGTTCACCCCGACTGGCACGGCGATGCAGTCCCCACGGGGAGCGACCCTACTCTGGAGAATCCGAAGGCTGCTTTCGACCACGCGCGTCAGAAGCGGTTGGAGGAGCCAGGGCGTCTTCGGGTCATGATCAAGGACCCCAACTCCTGGAACGATGAGAAGCAGGACTTCGATGAAGTGCCCCACATCCTGCACATCAAGGGACCCAACAAGCGAGGCAACCTCGATCGTTCCCCCATGGAGTTGCATACTGATCCCACAGGTGGTGTCGAGGAGGATCTGGATAAGATCAAATTGGGCAAGACCACCAAACTCGACAAGAGCCCGAGCAAGTGGGGGTCGTTCGAGGATCATATTCGCCGGAACCACGTCAACACCGTCTTCGATATCCACGGCAACCCTTTCATGCAGTACATGGAGCCCAAGATTCGAGCCAAAGACGAGGGCGAGACTACCCGAGGCGTAGACAAGGACCGTCAGGAGCTGCTCTCGAAGCTCAGTGAGGGAGGGATCAACAAGAGATCAGACCTGAAGGACTTGACCAAGGAGGACTTTAGCGCGCTGGGTGTGTCCCGGGACGAGGCTTGGGATTTGCTGGGAGAGCGCTCGCGCGCCAAGGGAGAGCAGCGCGGAAGGCTTCGCGTACGCTACATGACCCATAGCCCACACTCTCGCGAGGTCAAGCGCAAGGGCAAGACCATCGGTGTTGGCGAGTGGCATCAGGGATCGGAAAACGTCCAGGCCTTCCAGAACATGATTCGCAAGGAGAAGCAGGCCCAGCGGCGCGAAGCTGGTCTCGATACGGGCGAGGACAAGAAGAAGCGACTGCTCAAGCCTCGAAACGATCCTGACTTTGAGTGGACTGACAAGGTCGAGCAGGATGGGGTGCCTCGCAGGCGGATTGAGGTGCCTTATATGGCTCCTACCGAAGGCGTCCAAGAGGAGATCAGTGGGGAGACTGGCAAGGCTCCAGAGGCTGCGGAGTCGGAGCGCCGTGTAGGTCAGCGCAAAGTGTGGCAAGTTCACTTCCCCGACAAGAAAACGCATGAGAAGTTCGTCACGCGTCTGACAAAGGAGCATGAGGGCTTGTCGCACGCCATTGGTGCGTACCTCATCGATCATTTGGTCAACAAGCGTCGCCCGGAGAAGATGTACAAGCTGCGCAGCAAGACGAGAGACAACGTCGTGGAGGCGCTGACCAAGCGCACGATCACACGGGCGATCACTCAGGCGCTGCACAACTGTGATCCCAGGCAGGGCAAGCGCTTCGGAACCTACCTGTTCAACTACCTGATGAATGGGCAGAAGCGTGTCTTGGCCGATACGATCAAGCTGCATGAGAACGTCGAGATGGGCAGCGGGAAGGAGATCGGTGGCGAGGCGGGTGAGCAGGCAGGTGACAGGCAACGCGCTCGCAGTCATGCGATCGAGGCAGGGACGGGCGCTCCTGATGCCGACCACGGCGAGGCGGGCGACTATGTGGATCGGCACTTGGCCAAGCTGAAACACATGGGAGAGACGACCCACACGGCTTTGCAGTCGATGCAGTCGATGCCTGCCCCTACTGATCCCAAGCATGCTGAAGGCCACCAGAAGATGATGCAGGCCTTTGAACACAAGGTGGCAGCCATTGTGGGTGCGGGGAGACACTTGGCCGAGATCAAAACGGGCATGATGGAGGGTACAGGACACCCACTAGACGTCAACGATTGGCACGACAAATGGTCGGACCCTCGGCATGGCCTGACGGACGACCCTGCGCATCCTGTGCTTGAGGAGCTGCCGCACACCGAGGAGGCCCGTCGGCATATCCAGCGCAAGTTGTACAAGGCAGGCAAGACCGAGAAGGCTGTAAAAGCGCTCTCGAAGGCTCAGGAGGGATTCCCGCAGGCCGACCAGCAGGCACAGCAGCTGGACCAGACCGAGGGCGGGACGCCTGCAGACGGGCCAGGAGAGGCCTCTCCTGAGGATATGCTCCGTCAGTATCCTGATGCCAACTACGTTGGGCGTGTGGGCGAGCCTGGAGCCTACCGCTACCTCTACGAGGCGGGCGAAGGGGGCAACATCGTTCACGGGACGAATGCTCCCCCCGATCATGAGGAGCATGTACCTGAGCTAGGTGACCCGTCGATCCACGACCACGAGCCCAGCCCCGAGACACACCCGAATCTGTTCGACGAGCAGGGGCGCAAGTTGCATGCGCCGATCCCGCCGAACGCGGAGGATGTCGAAGACAACCCCGACTACAGCCCTGAGAAGGTCACGGGCAACCATTGGGTCAAACGCTACACCGATCCTGATTCGGGCAGCAAGCGATACGCGTACCTGCATAGGGACCAGGTGACTGATCCCAAGATGCATCGTAACAATGCGATTCGGTACGTGGATGCGCAGCTTCCGAAGATCAGAGCCCACTATCACCAGCGGTTGGTGTCGGATAGTCCAGCCGATCGTGCTGTGGGTCTGTTTTTGGCGCTGCTCGATCAGGCTAAGCTGCCGGTGGACGCGTTGGAGAATCTGGAGGTCGAAGACGTCAAGATCAGTGGCAACGTGGTGACCTTCCACATCGGGATGGGTAAGGCCCGAGCGGTCATGGACAACCAGGTGTTGCAGGTACTGCAGGAGCTGATGCAGGACAAGGAGCCCAACGACGTCCTGTTTGCGATGGACGGAGGGGCCATTGATCTTGTAACTCTGAATCGATTCATGCAGAGTCAGTTTGGGGTTTTGCCGTCTGATCTGGAGACCTACAACAACACGGAGTTGTTCTCTCGCGAGTTCCAGAAGCTCGTCCAGCGGAAGGACATGGAGTACACCGTTCGGCACTTGCAGGAACTGCGGTCGGAAGCGGTCCAGAACGTAGCCAAGATGACCGGAAACGACCCCCACACGGTGGAGAGGTACATTGACCCTATAGCGGTCGAGGCGATGTTCCTGGCGGCGGCAGCGAAGCGCTACCAGGTGGCCAAGGCTCAAGGGGCCTGCGAGCAGTGCGGAGAGCCCAGAGGGCACTGCGAACATACGCGCAAGAAGGACAAGCTGTCCAAGAGCTATAAGCTCCAAGGCCGTACGGAGTTCCAAGGACTCAAGATCTCGATCGAGAACAAGGCAGGATCAGTCCGGAAGTGGTACGACCCGCACAACAAGCAGAGCGGCGAGACCAAGATGCGGTTCGACTACGGCTACATCCTGGGCTCGATGGGCACAGACGGGGACCACGTTGATGTCTACCTTGGACCGAACCAGGAGGCAAAAACAGCCTACGTGGTCCATCAGATGAAGGCCCCCGACTTCACCAAGTTCGATGAAGACAAGGTGTTCCTGGGCTGGGACGATCCTAAGCAGGTCGAGAAGGACTACAAGAAGCAGTACGACAACCCGAGGTTCTTCGGAGCCGTCAGCGCTATTCCAATGGAGAAGTTCATCAAGAAGGTCAAGGCCACGAAGGACAGACCTCAGATGATCAAGTCCCATGTCTGGGCGGTGTCACTGGACAAGCCAGAGAGGACCGCCGAAGAGGAGCTGTTCAGTCAGTGGCTGCACGAATACCCGCTACACGAGCACCACGCTCACTGGCATGGCCTTGAGCGCACTACCCACAGGGAGGACAAGGAGCGGGCTGATCTTATGCCGGAACGCTCTACGCACGAGCCTGAGATCGTCAACCCTACTGAGACTGAGGACGAGGAGGCGGACGCGTCCTCAGAGCCTTTGGAAGCTGTGTAATGCTACAGCACATACTCGTATGTCGCTGCGGTGAAGTGCTGATCAAGTCAGCAGGAGCAGCGACCAAAGTAAGATCAAAAATCTTGGTCTTCAAGGGGGATCAAGCGGTTGCTATATGCAAGGGCTGTGGTGCTGAGCTTCCTGTACCCATCAAACTGGACAAGCTGGACCTCTACAAGGCTCAAAATCCTCGTCTTTTTCTTCGCAAAAGCCCAGCTAAGTAGTTCGAATTTCTAGAATTACCCTTTTTAGTGTCCAGGTCCCGGATTTGACATATGAAAAAGGCTTGACTTATAATTCTAGAATAAGTAGCGTGCTTGCGTAACCAGATCGAACGCAGAGACTCCAAAAAGGGAGATTTGGGCGGAAACGCCCGGTCTCCCTTTTTGGGTTTTGGGGCTTCATGATCGATTTCGTAAAAGACGACGAATTCAACTTCTGGCTCCCGATGGAGATTGCCAAGGCTTCCTCCAAGGACAAGTCCAAAGGGCGAAAGCGTTTGATCCAGGGAATCGCATCAACCACAGACGAAGACCTTCAGAAAGAAGTCGTTGCGCAGAACGGGATCGACTTCTCCTACTTTCTCAAGTTCGGCTACTACAACAACGATCACAAACCGGGCTTCGAGAACAAGGTTGGCCAGCCCCTTGAGTGTAAGGTGACTAGCAAGGGTTTGTGGACGAAGGGCTTCCTGTTTGATGGCCACAAGGTCTCTGACGCGATCTGGGAGCTTGCGCAGGCGCTTGAGGCGTCTCAGTCTGATCGCAAGCTGGGATTCTCTATCCAGGGCAAGGTCACGCGTCGCGCAGGACGGAGAATTCTGAAGTGCTGGATTCAGGACATCGCCATCACGGCGGCGCCGATCAACACGAACACCTGGCTTGACGTCGTGAAGTCTTTCTCGGCCACCCCCGCCGAATACTTCTGCGACGACTCCGGTTGCTTCTACGTCTCTCCCCGACAGATCTCACCCGTCCACAAGTCACGCTGTGACAGCTCTTGCGTGAAAGCCGACGCTCAAGCCATGAACAAGGTCTTGACCGGGCTTGCCATCGACGAAGAGAAGATGGACTTGAAGAAGGATGCCGAGAAGGAATGCTCCTGCAAGGCGGTGGCGGTAGGCGGCGGTTCCCCCCTCGTTCCTGAAAGCCTGGAAGGCAAGGAAAAGGATCAGGGCTGGGCGCGCAAGTCTCAGGAGCTGGCAAATCAGTCTCTGCAGTTCGACCAGTGTGTCGATCTTTTACAGGAATTTCGAGGATTGGGTCGGCCTGACGCTGTTGTCGTGGCCGAGGCCATTTTCGAACTGAACCGGAACTAAGGAGGAAAGATCATGGCCGAGGACGGCAAGGTCACCATTCCCGGCGAGCAGTTCTTCAAGTCGCTGGGTGCCTTGGAGGCGATGGCGAAGGGGAGTGATCCCCAACCCGCGCCCGAGGGTGACGACATGAACAAGGCACAGCTGTTCCATACTCCTCGCAACTCCGAGCCCGCCGCAGGCGGTTGGCCCGGTGGCAAGAAGCATGGGATCGGTGACGGCTGGGACGACAGCATCGGGAAGGACGGTACCGACTACCAGGCGGCTCGCAAGGCCATCATGGAGAAGATCGGAAAGGGTATCGGCCTGGCTCCCGAGGAGCTGGCGATCCTGAAGGGTGACATCGAGGCGACGATCTCCAAGGGCGAAGGCCAGGAGGTCGAGGGTCGTGACCCGACGCCAGGTCCCAAGGGCGAGGCTCGCCCGGGGCTGCCCTTCAACAAGTCGAACAACGACGACGAGGACAAGCCCGCTGCCGAGGAGCGCGACAAGGCCTGCAAGAGCCTGGAGGCCATGCAGCAGGAGAGCGACACCGTCCAGAAGGGCATCGAGATCTCGCCCTTCCTGGCCGAGTTCGCCGCTGCCTTCGGCGCAAGGATGGACACCATCGAGAAGTCGTTGGACGGTCGCATCGTCGAGGCCACCAACTTCATGCTGGAGCAGGTGGGCAGCTACCTCGACGCTCGTTTCGACGAGCAGGGCGACTTCAACAAGAGCCTGGCGGACGCTGTCGTCAACATCGGTCACGGTGTGGCGGGCAACATCGAGCAGGTTCAGCAGGTGGCCGAGGCCCCCGCTGGCCCGCCGAAGAGCCAGCTGCAGGTGCTCCAGGGCGGTCAGGGACAGCCCGGCGTGCTGCAGAAGTCGTTCGACGGTCCTGGCGGTGAGTCTCTCACCAAGAGCCAGATCCAGGACGCTCTCGTCGACATGGTCACCAAGGGGCAGGTCAACGCCCTGGAGGTGTCCAAGTTCGACATGACCAACGACCTTCGGCCCGACCTCCACGAGGCGGTCCTGAAGCACATCCAGGCGGCGGGCCAGCAGTAAGCCCCCCACGACGCGAAAGGAGATCATTATGTTTGGTGGTCAAGTAGGTCTGCGTCACTACGAGGGGCTGAACGGTTTCGGCACGGCCCCCGCTACTGACGTCCAGGAGCTGGCGAAGGCACTCGAAGCAGGATACCAGGTGGTCAACCAGACCGGTGGTTCCGCGCTGCGAGTGGAGTCGCTGGAAGCGAGCTTGAAGGTGGTGACGTACACCAATCACCACATCAAGTTCTGGAAGAAGATCCCGAAGAGCCCCGCGTACTCCACTGTCGAGGAGTACAACCAGCTGACCGCGTACGGCCCGACGCAGTTCGCGTTCACCCAGGAAGGCGAGCTTCCGGGTGCGACGGACACGAGCTACGCTCGGCGTACCCAGCTGGTGAAGTTCCTCGGGACGACTCGGGAGGTCACCCATCCGGCCACGCTCGTTCACCCCGCCCACGGCGATGTGATCGCGCTGGAGAACCAGAACGGCATCCTCTGGCTGCTGGAGCGCGTCGAGAACTCGCTCTTCACCGGGGACTCCGCGCTGGCCTTCGACGGCGAGGCCGAGCAGTGGGACGGGCTGGACGCCCTGATTGATCCCACGTCCTTCCTCGATCTCCAGGGGCAGCCGCTCCAGGAGGCCGACGTCGAGGAAGCGACCAACACCATCATCGAGGCCTTCGGCTACCCGACGGACCTGTTCCTCGGGACCCGGCAGCTGTCGGATCTGGTCAAGACGATGTACCCGCGCGAGCGCATCCAGCTGCCCGCGCCGGTCAACGGCCAGATCGGTCAGGCGATCAACACGATGGCGACCCAGGCGGGCGTGATCGAGTTCAACCCTGACATCTTCATCCGGCCCCTGCCCACGCCCCCGGCTGCGGCGACGCACGCGAACGCCCCGGCGCAGCCCCAGGCTGCCGGTACGGCGCTCTCGGGTACCGACGGCGACTTCACCAAGGACGCCCCGGCGACCGGCAACCTGGAGTACTCCTACGTGTACACCGCCTGCAACCGCTTCGGGGAGTCGACCCCGTCTCCGGTCATGGGTGCTGTGCAGGTGATGACCGCTGCACAGCGGACGGCTGGGAACCACATCGACCTGACGCTGACCAACGCGGCAGTCATCGGTGCCTTCCCGACGGAGTACTTCCGGGTGTACCGCACCACCGCGAACGCGGCGGGTACGGGTGTTCCGGCGGCGATGACCAGCTACAGCTTGGTTCTGCAGGTTCCCTGTACCAACCAGGCCGCAGCGGGCACCACCACTCCGGACGACCTGAACTTCCTGCTGCCGTTCACGTCCATCGCCTACCTGGGTGAGCTGACCCCGAACGTGATCACGTTCCGTCAGCTGGCTCCGATGATGCGGTTGGACCTGGCGGTGCTTGCGCCCGCGTACAGGTGGATGATCCTGCTCTACGGGACTCCGATCCTGTTCGCGCCGCTCAAGTGGCTGAGGATGGTCAACATCGGCAATCTCAGCTAGTAGCTGCTGACTGCTAGGGGGGAGCCTTCGGGCTCCCCCCATACTGACCTTAGCCATGAACGAGTGCAGTGTCTGCGGGAAGCCTGTCCCGCCACCTGGAACCGAATGTAGCGCCAATTGCGTGCTCACGGCCAGGCAGAACGGGCAGGCGAGGGTGGTGGAGGCGCGAGCGTCCTTCACCAAGGCGTTTCAGAAGATGATGATGCCTGATGCAGGAAGGCTGCCGCAGCTACCGGAGGGACCGATGATTTACATCAAACATAGATGGATGGTGAACCGGAACGTCACGTACAATACCCTGGTGATCTCGTTCAACGAGAAGGGTATCGCTGCGATCGAAGATCGTGGCAACAACCGGCCGCTGGCCGAAGGTGCGTGCAGGTTCTCCAGAGGCAACATGGAGATCGTGGACGACCCCGACGGTAACAAGCGGGTCGAGACCGATATCCCGGCCAAGGAGAAGACTCCGTTGGTGAGCGCCGAGGAGGTGAAGGACGCCAAGATCGAAAAGATCGAGGAGAAGACTCCCGAGCCCGAAAAGGCGGCGCCTGCTGAAGCACCCTCTGACTCCCCTGCCGAGGAAAAAGCTGCGGAGGAGGAAGAGAAGCTCGCTGAGACGAAGGTCGAGAAGAAGGAAGAGGAGAAGCCTGCTGAGAAGAAGGGCCTCCCCAAGAAGAAGGCAACCAAGAAGGCTCCCGGCAAGGGTAAGCCTTCCAAGAAATAAAGGAGATCGGAAATGGCCACTATCAGAACTCTCCCTGTTGTCGAAGACGTTGGTTCGGAGCAGGTCAAGCAGTTGATCATCAGCTACAACGCGATGGTTGAGCTGGTGGGCAACATCCTGGACGACTTGGAGGGTGCGGCGAACATCGCGGCAGTCAACGCGGCTGCCACAGTGCGCCTGGCCGAGATCGAGGTGGACACCGCAACGGTGGTGGCGATCGGTCGGGAGCCTGGCGTGCCGAGCCGTCCCAAGCGTGACGTGACCGGGGCGTAGTTTTCACCTCTCTTACCTAGACTTTGTGCCGTGCTGCGTATAGTGAGGGATTTGGTTGAAGATCGTAACTTTAGGCGAATTCACCACACGTAGACACTCCCCGTCCGTCCACCGGACATCCAAGATCAATTTCATATTTCTGTCCAGGAGGGCCTGATGCCGCCTGCCAAGACCATTCCGGCTCCAAACAACCGGACTGTCAACATTCAAACGCCAGAAGTAGCAAACACTCCCAGTGTTGTGATCACTTCAGCAGTGGGTGCGCTTACTGCTGTTGAGCCCCTCGTGCTAGCAGGGATTCAGACTGCGATGATGCCGGTCGGTTCTCGCTGGGCTTTGCGGATCATTCCTGATGTGTTCGCGAACCAGGTGCTGTACTGGATCAACATGGGAGCGGAGGCTGCTGTGGATGTGGGGGAGCCCTTCTGGAGCTACGAAGGGGTTTTCCCAATTCAGCCGATTGCAGGCAAGCAGGGGTTGTCCATCATCAAGGACAGCCGAACGGATTTTGCCTGCAAGATCTACCTGCACCGCAAGGATCAGTAGTAGTTAGCTAGCCCGGAGTAGGACTATGCGTCGTTGGTGGAACCGTTATAAGAGGCCCATCGTCGGTGGTGCTGTAGCTATCGGTATTGCTGCTGGGATCGTAGTGGGGAACCTGAGCACTCCCCCTAGCCCCACTCGGCCTTCTTTGGTTGATCCTGCAAGTAGCGATCATGGCGAGGATGCTTACTTCGCCAGGCAGGCGCAGTCAAGATTGTCCTGTCCTCCTAATGCTACTAAGTGTTGGGGCTGGGGGATGTCTGAGGCGTCTGGGAGCATCACTGATGATTTGTCAGGAGACTCAGCAGTATTGACACCGAATGGATCTCCGGTCTATGGGCTGCATACCTCAATCCCCATGTCCGCAGGGTTTGATCGTCCAGCTATTGGTTGCGATAGCGCTACAGACGGATTTGATGCCGCTTCCGGAACCGTGATGGATATCGCGACGGAGGACTATTCGATTTCAGCATGGGTGCGCCACGAGGAGCGGGGCATTACAGGATCCCCAAGGATTGTCCAAAAAGTTGCAGGCACCAACGGGTATGCCTTGATCTACAACGAGGCAGCTAACCGGCTGGATTTTTATCAGGAGGCTGGAGCGGCAACTGTGTGCAATAGCCCCGCTGTCGATCTCGAAGATGGCGGCTGGCATCTGATCACAGTTTCTTCGGACAGGGATGCTGGGGTCAACTTCTACGTGGATGATGAAAATCTCGGTGCAGGAGCGGGCGCGGGTTGTGTGGTGCCAGGCAGCTTGACTACCGCATCCGTTGCTGTGCTGATGAATTACAGTGCCCATTTGTTGCCATGGGAAGGGGCGATGGCTGAGTACCTGTTTGTCCAGGGGCACGCAACAACCTTCGCTGAGCACCAGGCATGGTACAAGGCCTTCAAGGTACCGACGGGGACAACGTACACCCAGACCACTACCTGGAAGTGGCCGCTCAAGACAGAGACAGGCTTCGGTGAGCGATTGGCCACCATCGCTGACGGTCAGTGGCCGGTTGCTTACAGCAACACCAAAAGCAAGTATGGATTCCCAGGATCGAATGCAGCGACCAATGTTTTGGGATACCCCAACGAGATCGATCAGTGGACACTGTACGGCACGCCTGCTGTGGCAGTCGCTGACGCTGCAGAAGCTCCCGATGGCTCGCTGACTGCGGATCGTATCACGTTTGTTGCAGCGGCTGATGGCGTCCTTAAAGACGTGGTGGGTGGAGGCGCCGTCACCGCCGGGGAGCGGTGGGTGGCCCGAATGAAGTACAAGTACGTCAGCGGTTCCGGCTGTGACCTCGGTCTGTACGCAGGGACATTGGCCGCTGGGAAGACTGCCCTCGGGACAAGCACTGAGTGGGCCACGGCTACGGCCACCAACGTCGTGGGAGGGAATACCAAACGAGGTCAGCTGTATCTAACAGCAGGCACGAACTGCGTCTACGACATCGCAGACTTCGAATACTACCAAGACGATCTTCCTGTTGGCTCCTGCACGGCATGCACGGGCAATGTCAATTGCGTCTGCAACGCCAACTACTACAGCCAGGACTGGGGCAGTCACGCAGCTACGATGCCATCTGATCTCGAACGGATGGAGGTCGTCGCCGCAGGCATGGTGGCCCCCAGAGCACACACAGCCACGCAGCAGCGCGTTATGTGGCAGCTTGGCACCTACGCTAAGCTCAGCGAGGGCCAACAGCCCGCATTTGAGCTGTACGGGCAGGGTGGGGGCATTGAAGCGTTGGTCAAGGGCAAGCCTCTCCAGATCTTGGAGGAGTACCGCCGCTACACTTCCGGATGGGACTTTCGGGACGGCCTGACCAACACAGAGCCCACCAACTGGGGCTGGGAGTTTAGCGGGACCTCGGAGTATGTGCAGGCACCCTCACTCAACGAAGTGTCAGTAGGATCATCAGACACAGTAACAATGCATGCACTAATTGATAGGCACAGCACCGTGTTGTCCAGGATGGGCTCTGCAGGTAAGACCGGTGATGGTTTTGGAATGATCTGGGGTGGTGCAACTTTCTACTGTAATTTGGAGAGTGGTGGTAATCGAAGTTATGTTTGGGGATCGACTCCCAATTACACAGGCAAGCATCTGTACTCTTGTGTATACACTAGAGTCGCCGGGACTTGGCAGACTCCTGTGATGTACGTGGACGGAATTGCACTTAGTGTGGCTGGTACTGTTACTGGACCTACGACTGGGGATCTTACTAATGAGAATCCATTTTCCATTGGGATCAGTGGCGATGAACCAGTTGATGAATTAGATGGCGTTGTCTACGAGGTGTTGGTAAGCACCGAGGCCGAGTCTGCAGCCCAGGTGCTGGGGCGTTGGAACACTGTGCGCTACGGCAATAGCCATATGAAGAAGACGGCCAGCACGATCGCTCACTTCACTTTTGGGGAGACTACGACTGCTAGCGGCGCGAAGGATATCGTAGGCACCAACGATTTGACTTTGGTGACAGGAACACCGACAGCCCGCTACGACAGGATCGACTGGCCCTGGAACTACACAGATCAACAGCGTGCGTCAATGAGCATGGCCATTGACGATGGCAGCTACTCTTGGACGGACACCTATCAGCCTCAAACACTCAATGGGCGTGCTGTTGTGGAGCCTCCAGAGCAGACGGATTACCAAAGCACGCTGTTCACTGTAGGTTGCGATAAGGATGGGGCCAATTGCTACGATGGGATCATCGAGAAGGCCCAGCTTTATGCTCGCCCAGCCCAGACGATCCGCACAGCTGACACCACACATCTGATCTCTGCTGATTTCACTGGACCAGCCTGGTTGCAGCGTGGCTACACTCCTGATCTTTGCGCCTTCGATTTCGGGGTTACTAGTACTAACCGTGTCTGCTGGAACATGGCCGAGCAGGGGCCTGGAACCACGATCGAGTCGATCTACGATCAGGTCAGCGGGATCGCACTGGCGGTTACGGGGACACCTACCTACCATGTAAATTCTGGTCTTCTGGCCCGTGGCCAGGGGCGGCGGGGCGTCCTGTTTGATCGAGCAGCAACTGAGCGGGTGGAGGCATCAACTGCTGCGGCGCTGTCGCCGGGAGCCGCCACAGGGTGGACGTTGGCGGTGACGGCTACGCCCAGGACGCTCTCGTCATTCCATCGACTGGGGTCGTCGAGGACTACGGCTGCTGGTTACAGCATCCTGATCAGTGGCGTCGGCGCGGTCTACTGCAACCTAAGCGACGGAGTCAACCGCCGTTATTGCTATACAACCAGTAGCAAGGTCGCCGCCGGGCAGACGTACACGGTGGTTTGCCGCTGGGGCAAGACCGGTGCCAACTGGGATGATCCAACGCTGCGGATCAACGGTAGGAGCTACGGACTCTCCTGCTCCGGAGGCACAGTCACGGGATCGATCACCAACGCCAATCCTTTCGCTGTCGGCTGCACAGGCGACTGCGCTGCTGGCGACAACGCAGACTCCGTGTTCCACGAGGCGATGGTCGTGAACACGGAGCTGTCGGACGCCGACGCGGATGCGCTGTACCTACAGACGATCCAGCAGGGCACTTACTGGACGGAGCCGACGGGCACCCAGGGGCACTATAAATTCAACGAGGACACCATCACCAATGGCGTTGGAGTGCGGGACCACAGCGGCAACGGCAACCATCTATCGGTGGTCGTTGGGACGCCGGATGCTCAGTACCAGGACATGCGGTGGCCTGCGGGCAGTGGTGTGGTTAAACCGGTGATCGATTTTGAGGGTGGTATCAATTACTTCAAGGACGATACCGCAACGGCTTGCACCCCAGATGATCAGCAGCCATGGTCGGTGGCTACTTGGTATCGAATTAGTGAGTCTATGTCCGCGATCTATTCGATCTTTTTCCATTCGCGAAATGCCGGGGCTAACTATAACCGTCTGTTGATCAGCCACGTCAATGGCTATCCTTATTTCTATTGGGCAAGCCCTGACGGGAACACGTTGGAGTTTAATAACGACGCCGGTGATACGCGGGACGGTCGCTGGCATTTTGTTGCAGCCAAGGCTCGTTGGGACGGCAACTCCTGGAACGTTACGCTGTCGATTGACGGGGGCGCTTTCAAGACGTGGAAGGACAGTGGGTTCACCGGCAGCATGGTCGGGACCACGAATCAGTACCGTATTGGGGACTCTGTTACGGCGACCAACATACAGCTAGGCGGTCTCGCTATCTGGAAGAACTACGAGCTGACCCAGCAGGACGTTGCCCAGCTCTACAACAGCAACGGCCCGGTCTCCACCCTCACCTACGCACGCACGGCAACCGGCCCCAAGGGCGTGTGCTACGAGACGGCGCAGGACCCGATCAATGGTCCGATCGTCACCTGCTTTGCGGACGGTCGCGTTCCCTACGCCTACAGCTCCGCCATGTGCGGCCTGCCTGGCAACAGCCGGATGTGCTTGACGGAACCTGTTCACTCAACTGTTACGAACGACCTACTTGACTCTGAGGCGTTTGGATCCGGGAACTGGGGCGGGAGCTACTGCACAGCAGCAACGGATACAGCGATCGCTCCAGACGGTACTCTCACGGCAGAGACTATCGCTGAGACTGCAAGCTCCAACTTTCACCAGTGGAGTGCGACCACTTCGACCAATTACAGTCAGAACGACTACCTAACAACCTTCGTCTATGTCAAGCCAGTAAGCGGGAGCACGGCAACGTGGATCAAGTGGATGGCCTACGACATGACCTCGGCCAGTTACGCCTATGTCAACTTCGACGTCTCAACGGAAACGTCAGGATCTTGCGGGAACAACAACGCCGCAGTGTGGGGCACACCGTCCTGCACGGTCACGGGCACGGGAGGCGGCTGGCGTAAGCTCTCGCTGACCGTGCAGTGTATCGCTGCTGCGGGGTGTGCAATACGGCCCCGGTTCTGTTCAGACAACAGCGACGGGACGTGCTCGTCGATTGCTGGCAGTACCGGGGACGCCTGGTACGCCTGGGGCGGCCAGCTCCATGACGGTCAGCGACGGGACGCACCATACTGCCCCTCGGACTCTTCGACCCAGACTTGCAACGCGGCAACGAACAACAGCGTGGCTTTGACATGGGACATGGCTGAAGGCGTGATCAGCAGTGTTGCCCATCAGACCAGTGAGCCTGGGGCCGTCAGGGCCTATCACCTCAAGCCTTCCACAGACCTGGGTATAGTCTTGAATGCCTACCAAACTAACGCTGGCGAGTTATTCATTTACAACAATGCAAGCGTGCTGCAGCAGCGTATTGGCGATGTGGCTTACCGGGCGACTAATCCGCTGGGAACGATTATGATCTACGACAGCGGCGGGGCGTTCTACGGCACACGGAGGGCTGCGTTGCGTTCTTACAGCTCCGACTACGCTGGCCTGCGAGCTTCCTACACAACGGACACGGGCGCTAACTGGACTCCAGGTACGAACCCATCGCTCTACTTGGGACTTAACGATGTGAGCACAGGTCAGCTCGATGGCTACATGGGCAACGTTTGCATCTGGAAGGATCGCTAAGTGTCTGACGAGCAGATCAGAAAGTTGTTCGCGCAGAATGCTCAGGCGACTCGACAGCGGACTCAGATTTTGGAAGCACTCAACACCTATGTCCACCACATGGAAGCCTGGGTGAAGAATCTTGGCAAAGTGCAGAGCACGTTGGAGTTGATCGTTGCCAACGAGCGTGAGTTGGACGAGCGGATCAGCTCAGCCCAATCGCAGATCAACCGACTGCGCAAGGGGAGCGACCTCTACCCAGTAATCCCAGAGGGAGAGACACCATGATGAAGAAACTACTGATTGGGATTTTGATCTTTGGGATCAGTTTCTCTTTGGCCCTGGCTGTGCTGATGCTCGCAGACTTGAATGCCAGGGCTGCAGAGCCAGCGCGAATCCAGCTCATTGTGTCGGTCCCAACCACGGTGAGCGACGTGCTCCCCACGGGCTGCATCGAAACCAACGGCAGCACGGACGCAGGGGCGACTTGTGTGGCGTGGCTCGGTTGGGCTTGGGCGATCCAGGCCAACAAGGTGAACCACCTTCGGCTTGATCTTTGGGCAAGGGTTCAGGACAAGTACTATCATGCCCATGCGCTACGTAAGCAGGTAGGATCAAACTGGGTGTGGCATATCTACGGACCCCGGGTGTGGTTCGAGCTGTTCAAAAAGTGGAAGCAGTCAGAGCCTTCGATCGGGCTCTACCAGTTCCATGACGTGCTGACCAACGCCACGCTCTGCAACCAGCTAGCCCCAGCGTGGTTGAGTCACATCACGCTCGATTCGGGGGCTAGGTACACCAGACCCCCGATGCGGCACAGCTGCAACGAGCCAACAGATGCAGGTCCAGGGGACTGTACAATTACACCTAGACCGTGGCCCGATGGCAGCACGGTGCAGTGCGCCTCAGCCAACTGGTGGCACGTCAGGAGCCGCCACGGCGGTCCAATACCCCAACGATGGTCCCCGGCCTCAGACGCAGGCTACGGGGCTTCCACAGGCGCTGTGAGGCGGGGAGGGCCTACAATCCAACCTCCGGACGCTCGGGTCAGCAAGACCTGCTACAACGTCCCTGTGGGCACAGCTTGTCCATGACAAAAACTCCACACGGAGGAAGGATAATGGCTCCTAGTAGCGCTCCAGAAGGGAGAAATCGAAAACCGCCTACGGGCGAGGCTTTTCCTGTGCAGTCCCCTCCAGAACCATTGGAGGTGGTCTTCAAGGCCGAGACATTCAGGCGGCTAATCGCCTGGACGTTTGGCCCTCTGATTGTGGTGATTGTAGGTGTGATCTCTGCAGCGTTGTACTTCTATCACCACACCAACGTTCATTTGGAGGATCCTACTATCCATTTGACGCGCGGGGAGCGGGGCAAACTGGAAACCAAGATCGAAGCTGTCAAGGCCAGGGACAAGCTGGAAAAGGACATCAAGAATCATTTTGATCTGAAGACAGGTCAAATCAAGTTAGAGAATGCGAAGCAGATCAACAAGATCGGTAATCAGCTTCGGAGTGAGCAGAAGATTCACTACCGACGCCTGCTGAGTGAGATCAAAAAGGGCAACTGATGCTTGACGACGGCAATCCACTTCTGCGTAGAAACGATGAGGTAAAAGAGAGCCACATCGACTGGGGCTTGGCTGCAGGCCAAGTCAGCGCGGAAGATGTGCCGATCAGAGACACGGCTGGTGACTTCACAGCCACCCAGATCGAAGGTGCCCTTGCGGAGATCCACAGCTACGCTTTCGCGAGCGAGCGCACTTGTGAGGTTTCTTCGACCTACTCGGGAGACGATACCGCCAAGCAGCGATTCACCACGGTTCAGGCAGCGATCAATTACGCCAACTCCCAAACGCCTACGAGCACGACCAGGTGGCTGATCAAGATCCATCCCGGGGTCTATGACGAGCAGCTGACGCTCTACGACTACGTTCATTTTCGGGGAGACGACACAGCCACTTGTAGGATCGAGAATGCCCTCTCGATCATGACCATTAGCTCACATGAGACCAGCTTTCACAATTTGACGTTCGCAGCTACTGGGACTGCTGAAATCTTCAATGTGACGATGGCAGCCCCTGGGAGCCCAATCGACTTCCGTGAGTGTGACGTTCTTGGGAATGGGTCAGCCAACAACATCGTCAGTGTAGGCAACAACGGCTCTTGGGTCGTGAGTGGCTGTAGGATCAGAAACGGGACACTGGCAGTTTTCGCTCAGGGCAACCACGCCACGGCATTTACGATCCTGAGCAGGACAGACATCACGGGCAATATCACGGTCAACGGTGGCACACTCGTAGCACTTAGCTCATCAGTGACAGGCCAGAGCGTGGCCAACAACGCTGCAGAGCTTACGTCTGTCGGCTGCAGCTACGAGAACCTGACCGGCGATGCTGTGGTCATGAACTCTACTGGGGCGTTCTCCAGCTTCAACAACATCTTCACGACTCAGGGGGCTACTGGGCCGAGCTTCTACTCCCTCAGGGTCACAGCCCAGCCTGTGTCTGGATCTTCTTCCGGAAACATCTACCGGTACAAGGGAGCCACGGTCCCAGACTATTCGATCTTTGCGACTGTGCCTTTCCTCTTTGGGGGTTACGGGAACGCATATCAAAGGGGCTTCAACAGCAACGCCCGCAACGTAAACACGACTGTTCGGTTGGTTGCCCCCCAGTGGGGAGAGTACCCTACGATTTCGGCTGCTGTGGCTGCAGCTGTTGCGGGCGATACGGTTGTGATCGCTGGAGGGACCTATACTGAGTCCGTTACTGTTTCAGTCAATAATCTGATCCTCAAGGCTCAGAATGACGAAAAGGTGGTGATCACACAGGCGGACGCGACTGTTCTGGACTGGGGGGCCACAACTGGAGGTGTTCTTCAGGGGGTGACGGTCACGTTGACGGCACCCACAGCCTACCGGGCTATGATCACAAATGCTGCCACAGGCTCGGTGTCCTTGGTGCTCTGCACGCTCCAGTGTACGCAGACAGCCAGTTTCACGGGCGCGCAGACTCGGGGCATCTACGCTTCTGGCAGTGTGGTGCTACTGCTCTGCAACCTGATCTACACCAACACGGGTGTTGCTGCTGTAGGTGACTACAAGACGATGCTGTACTCAGATGGCGGCGGTATGGGACGTATCGACGCTATCACCTGCCAAGCCTTCATCACCTGCTCTGGTACTGCTGCGGGTTCAGCCTTTGGGATCGACGCAGGTGGTGGTGTGCTGGCCATTCGCAGGAGCAACATCACGGTCACGGACAGCACTGGTGCAGCTTCTGGGTTGATCTTTACCGGAACGTCTGTGCTGGACGAGTCCTACTTCAACGAGTTTACGGTAACATCGGCAGGAGCTGGCCACGCGATTGGGATCGATGCACAAGACACAGTCACCGTTCGCTGTTCCAGCAATGTGATCAAGTGTACAGCTCCAGGCGCTGGGAATGCGTACGCCTATCAGATTGCCACAGGGGCTACCCTGACTGCTACCTTTGACGAGACCATCGCAGCGGAGCGGTTCAATCCGATTGGTGCTGCCACGTTCGAGTACATTTTGAGCGAGTCAGATGGGCAGCTCACGGTCTCCAGAACTTTTGTCACGAACGAGAAGGGCATGGAGATGTGCCCTTCTGACCGTACGTGGACGGCTGCTGATCCTGTAAACGGCATCGACTATAAGAAGACCTATACGATCGCCACCGGCAGTGTCGGAGGCTTGATCGCCTTCTCCGGGACCGCTCAGTGGAGCGTTGCGGGCGGTGCCCTTGGTGCGGGGAACCTATTCAAGAACGAGGGCACGTTCAAGAACGTGCCTGGCACAAACAACTCCTTCGGCTCTCAGTATACTTTTGTCAACACAGCCAAGTACGAGTCGGACAACGGGATCATAAGTTCACTGTTCAATAGGATCGTTCTGTTGCAGCCAACGTTTCGTGGCATCAACGGCGGTACGTTGTCGATCACGAGCGATGCGGCTGGTGTCTACTACAATCCTATTGTAGACACGGGGGCTACGATCACCAACTTGCGAGGGATCAACTTTCCTGGCGGTACGATCAACGGGACGGTGACCAACTACCACTACCTCAACATGAGCAACTTCCCGGGGGCTGGGTCCGCGAACTATCGTGCGATCAACTCAGCAGTGAACACCCCCAACTGGTTCCTCTACCACACAGGTACTGCACTCTCCCGGCTCGATGGCGGTCTTCAGGTTGGGCAGCGGCTGACGTTGACCGGGTTCCATAACTACACAAGCACCAGCCCTGCGCAGATCACTTCAAACCAAAACAACTATGCACTGCCTAGTGGCACCAACAGTCGGTTTAAGGTCCGTCTCAGCACTGATGCGTCAAGGACAGTCACTGGGATCGTCCCCCAGACCTCAGGGGATGCGATTTACATCATCAACATTGGGGCCAATGATCTTGTGCTGGCTCACCAGAGCGGCAGTTCTACGGCTGCGAATCGGATGATCTCTCCCACAGGAGCAGACCTGACCCTGGGCGCAGACGAGTATGCCTACCTCTGGTACGACGACGTGACGACTCGTTGGCGTATCCTGGAGTCGAATGGAGCCTAGCTATGACGCTGCTTAGAGGAGCACAGGGACCGCAGCATCGTTGGGACGACCTTCGGTTTCCGTTCACCGGGAACCGGATCGATGTGTCCTCGGGCAGGGTCGATTACGACTACACCGAGTGTACAGTCGATTTTCAGACCAACGCTCGATACCCCAACGAGCCTGTGTGCATGATTGCACAGATGCCTCACCACAAGCTGTTTGGATCTTCTGTGCAGCCTCACCTGCACTGGATTCAGCAGTCGGCTGTGTTTCCCAACTGGTTGTTGGCCTATCGTTGGTACAACAACGGGAGCACTGTTCCGGGGACTTTCACGCTGGCAGCATACACGACTCATGCTTTTGTGTGGTCGGCAGGGAACCTGTTGCAGATCACAAAGTTTCCTGCGATTGCCGCTCCTGGTGGAGAGGACGTAAGTTCAATTCTTGATCTGATCATCTACCGGGACAGCGCCAACACTTCCACTTTGTTTGCCGGGGCAGATACCTACGGCATAGCAAAGGCCAAGGAGTTTGATCTCCACTACCAGATCGATGACCGAGGCAGCCGTCAGGAGTATGTCAAATGAGCGATATGATCAGACAGCAGATGCAGGAGAAGCTGGCTGAGAAGCAGCGGCTTCTTGACGAGCTGAAGCACCTTCAGCAGCAGATGCAGGAGCTGCAGGCCGAGTCGGAGGTTCGCGTTGCTCAGGTCAACAAGCTAGAGGGTGGGATCGAGACGCTCCTTTCGTTGGTGGGAGATGATGCTGCACGCAAGGCGTTGATGCAGGATATCCAGAATCCCAAGAGCGAGAGAGAGCTGAGCGAGAACGACATGCCCAAGACAGGCCATGGCTCGCAGGAGAGCATCGAGAAGGTGCTCAAGTCTGTGGCTGGGGGGAAGGAGGGTTAGGTGGGCTCCAAGTACGCCATAAAGAACAACCAGCTCTTCACAGATGAGTTGGTCCCCCTTGACGCGGCAGGTAGCCCGATCTCAGGCATCTTGGACGCGAACTGGGTCAAGCGTCTGTATGACCCCTCGGGCAGCGAGGTGTCGGTGGCCAGGGGTGTCACGGTGACGGAGATCGGGGCTACCGGCTATTACCGGGTGACCTGGACTCCCAATGCTCTTGGGTCGTGGCTGCTGACTTTGGAGAACGTAGCAAACCAGGTCTTCAAGACGGCCAGTTACGACTGCTTCACCAACAACATCGACAATCTCACGACCAGTACGTGCGTGATTGCTGCTACAGCCGTAGTGGGAGCAGGATCAACCACCACAGAGGTACGGACGAACCTGACCCAGGCCAATGGGTTCTGGAACAACATGGTCATGGTGGTGGAGAACACTGGTGGAACGGGCGAGCGGGTGGCCAGGAACATCGACCAGTACCTCAATGCCAACGGAGCCTTGACCACGCACGTTGGACTTCCGTGGACGCCTCAGGCGGGGGACAACGTTTCTATCTTGGCGCGTACAGGATCGCTCAGGGACGACAACAGCCCGGTGACCTTTTAGGAGTAGACAATGTCTTGTATTTCGATCTCACAAGGAACCGCAACCTGGCTGCCTTTCATCGCCACTGACACTGGCACAGGCAACCCCAGGACGGGTATCTTGTTCAGCCAGATCGACGTCTCGTACAAGAAGAGTGTCGACGCTGCGTTCACTGCCAAGGTACTAACTGGCCCTGCTGACTTCCGTGAGATTGGGGCAGGCGTCTACGAGATCCTTTTCTCGTCAGCAGAGTTGAATACGCTGGGGTCCTTCATCTACGTGATCAACTCAAACGCGACACTCCCAGCACCTGCGCTTAAGCAGTATGTTGGGCAAGCCTTCATTGTGTCAGCTGCGTCATACACGCCTGGGACGATCACCCTGTCTACCAACATCATCACAGGGAACCTGATCGACTTGAGCGGGAATGCGCTGGCTGACGAGGCGGTGTCCGCGCGCATCATCAGCGTTCCTGAGATTCTTGGGGTCTCACCCAACATTGGCAGTGTGGGATCAGACACGGTAGCAGTGCAGACCGACTCAGGGGGATTCTTTGCTCTGGAGCTTCTCCAGGGCGCAGTGGTGGACATCGTGATCCCAGCAACTGGATACCGGAGGACGTTGACGGTCCCAGCAAACGGAACGGACAACCTCTTCGACATCCCCTAAGGTGGTGAAATGGGCGCACCTACAAGCCTAGGCGTATCTGTTGATCTTGACGAGTACTCGAAGTTCGAGATTCGTGAGAATCGCGCTACTATCACCGTGTTCATCACCGCTACGGGTGGCGGGGACATGAGCGGTGAGCAGATCACCGTCGAGCTGATCAAGGGCAGGCGTACCCGCGACAAAGTGGTGTACACTGCTACTCATACTCTGGTAGGGACTTCTGATCCAGTATCGGAGTCCACGACCATCTACCTGCCTGATGTTCGCGGGTCAGACACCATTCATCTGATCAGGCGGGGTTTCTTCTACGTACGCGTGACTAGCGTTTCTGCTCCTGCAGTGACCGCAGACACCGCTGATTTCCCGATCAGCATCCTCACGGCTTCGCAGCTGCGCGAGACCTACCTCTTCGGACTAGGCTTGCAGGCGAGCGACACCCGAGACGTGATGGAGCAGCCCCAGCAGATTACAGGCGTTGAGGTAGTCTCGGTTGATCCTAACCATGAGACAGGTTTCTGCGTGCTGTACTTCCGCTACACCGACAACACCGGCACAGGAGGCAACCTCGTCAGGGAGATCTCGTGGGGAGGGGGTCCAGCCGTCCCAATCACAGCTCCAGGTCGTTACCTGATCAAGCATGACTGTTCGGGGAGTTGGATTACGGTGCAGATCAGAAATCTGGCAGCACTGCCGACTACCAGTGTGAAAGAGGAGCTGCTTGTCGACAAAGACGCCATCACCGACAACATGCTACGGCGCTGGATTGACCAGGCTTGCGACTGGTTGGAGAACGATAAGATCGCAGGCGTCTTCCTGGAGCCTACGCGTATCGTAACTGATCCTGCATTCCCAGGGGCTGTGGTTCCTGACTGGGATGTGATTGTACCGGCAATCACATTCTACGCAGTCAATCCTGCGAAGTGGATCGACATTCTTTTCCCATACCCTAGCCTTCTGAAGATCGACGAGTTGTTCGGCCAGCTGGGCACGACCCGCATCGTGGACATCGCAGAGGAGTGGGTTGAGATCACTGAGCGTAACGGCTTTGTGCAGCTGGTGCCTTTCAACCAGGAGGTAGCGTTCCAGTTCATCGGGCTCGTCTGGGTGGAGAGCTTGCGCGGGCGCATCGAGCTGCCGAACTTTTGGCACTTTGACGCAGTTGCCGGGCTTCGAGAAGTTGATCCTGTTCTTCTGGAGATCATCGGCAAGAAGGCTGCGATCGATGCTCTGACTGTGGCAGGGCATGCCTTCCGGGGCGGCTTCGCCTCGCAGTCGGTTTCGCGTGACGGAGTGAGTGAGTCGGTGGGGTACACCGCCTCAGCTATCTACGGTATCTACAGTGCAACTATCGAGGACTACTCGAAGTTCATCAACAGGGAGATCAAGCAGCTGAAGGGTCGCTATCGTGGCGTAAATATGATTGTTATGTAGTCTAGGTGCGATTCTAGAATTGCTGTATAATGCGGGATTGAATGGGCAGAGGAGCGAACAGAGGCCTTGGTATTGACTTCACTTTTCCCTTGCAGAAGGGGTTCGTGAACAATCGGGGCGAGACCATGATTCACGAGACTGGTCTGCGTTGCGTGTGCAACCCCGAGGACATGCACGCGGGCCAGGTGAAGCATGGCGATAGTGTGCGCCTACGCAGGCGCACCAAGTACGGCTGTGACGTCTGTGGAGGCGAGGGATACATCTACCGGCAGCCACGGCGTGTCATCGCTCTCCTGACGTCTGTGAGGCTCCAGAAGACCCAACTGGAGATGGGTTGGGCCATGCCTGGCGACGGCATCGTCTCCGTCAAGCCTGGCGTTGAGCTTTCGGGCGGGGACCTGCTGACCTTCACCTGGCCTGAAATCGTTCCTGACGGTCAGGTGCTGGTGCGGGGAGCAGCCCAGATCAGTGACAATTTGACTCGCAAGACTCACCTCGAAGCAAATGAAGACCTGCTCTGGTACAACGCGGACAGCTCTGTCCACTGCGAGGACGAAGACGGCAACGTCTACAACTCGGACGCCGACTTTATTCTGGATGGGAGTAAGATCATAAAGTGGGTGGGGTCCAAGCCCCATCAGAAGAAGACATACACCCTCAAGTACAAGGCCTTCCTGGAGTGGGTGGTGTTTCTACCTCCCGACATTCGACGTGACCGGGACAGGGACCTTGGGCAGCGGATTGGTATTCGGAAGCGGCATGTGGCCTTGGCGAACAAGGATCCCTCGGGGAACCCTTCGTCCAAGGTCCCTTTCTGCGACCGGCTGAGTAAGTGCTCATGAGTGAGATCAAAGTCAAAGTCAAGATCAACGTCCCGTTCGACAAGTGGACGGACGAGATTGAGGCGGTCCTTGAAGAGGGCATGCGCGATCTTATGATGAAGGCTTACGGGGCCTGGCAAGACGCTGCTGCGCGGACCCTTCACTCGACCAAACGCATGTACCAGGAAGCCATCCAGCACAAGCTGGTCGATGGGCGGACAGTTCACCTGTTTCTGTCCCACAACGACGAGAAGAAGAACTGGCTCGTGAATGCCCTGGAGCTAGGGCATGGTCCGATGGACCCTACGACCAAGACGCTCGCCAGCCCCAAGGCATCTCGGTTTTCGTCGATGGCTAAGAGGGCGAACCAGACCAAGGTCAATTCGTGGGCGAAGATCGAGAAGGACAATGCGTTCGTGACTACGCAGCCCCCTTTTATGGATGTGCCTATTTGGGGCAAGGGCAAGTCGCCTATCGAAGGCGGCAAGCCCCTCAGGTTTCGACGCATGACTCCAGGGAACGCTACGAAGTTCATCCACCCAGGATTCAAGCCTGAGGGCAGTGGTGGTCTGGACAAGCCCTTGCGTGAAGAGGTGATCCAGCTGGTGAAGGACGAGGCTCCCCCGTTGTTCAAGAAGCTCATCGAGCAGGTGGTGAAGGCATGACGGCTATCCCCGACCTGATCCTGCAGCAGATGGTTGTCCAAGGCATCCAGGCTTTTCGTGCCGACGAGCGACTTATACGCATGCTCTTCCGCAACTTCACGCAGGAAGAGCAGCAGATGGTCTGGGAGTACTTCCGCGACAACAGCTTCGACATCTCCATGAACTACCCCGACCAGGAGATCACCCTTCCGGCCATCGTGATCTTGATGAAGTCAGAGTCGGAACGAGAGGCCTTCCTGCGGGACTACCAGCAAGGCCCGTCTGAGTACCTGGACAGCCCGCCCCTTCCCAAGGACGAGCTGCGCGGGGACCAAACCGTTCTGGGGTCGGGCTCAGAGACCACGACCGGGGAGCCTGCCAAGGAGCTACTGGAGCCCACGACTGCCATCGGGGGAAGCTCCAACACGATCATCGCGCCCGAGGGCAGCATCAAGAAAGTTGATCCCTACGACAACCCAGCCTACGTGGTTACGATGGAAGGGACCGCTGCAGGGCAGCGTAGGTTGATCACCAGCATCGTGCCTTCTAACAACGGTACGGGCGTGACGATCACAGTCGACAGTGTTTGGATTGTCAACCCAGACGACACGACGGTCTTCACCATCGTCGAACAGTACGTCGAGCCCGATGAGCGGGTAGTAGGAGAGTGGCCCAAGCTGTTCGATCAAACCGACTACGTTGAGCGCTTCGGGTCTATCTACAGCGTGAGCTACCAGCTGTCGATCTTTGCACCAGACCAAGAGCTGGTCATCATCATCTACAATGTCTTGAAGGCGATCATCTTCACTTCACGGAAGTACCTGCTGCGCAATGGAGTCATCAACGCACGTATTTCCGGAACTGATCTTGTTCCACAGCCTGAGTTCTACCCAAGTTTGGGGTACAGTCGGGTCCTGACCGTAGAGTTCGAGTACCACTTCGACGTACTCGTACCCGCCTCCGAGCTGATTGCAGAGTCGATCAACCTCCAGATTATGGTCAAGGACCCAGACATAACCAACCCTGACGACGTGGAGCGGATCGTCTCAGATACTGAAGTCGATCTTTCATAGGAGATTCAGATGGCAGAGAAGAAGAGCAGTACGAAAAAGACCAAGGCCAAGGAAGAGCCCAAGGCCAAGGCTGCTGAAACTGCCTCTGCTCCTCCTGCGGAGAAGAAGACGGAGAAGGAACCCAAGCCCAAGAAGGTCGAGGAGACCAAGGCCGAGGTGGCTGAGGCTCCTGTGCCGGTTCGGGGCAACCCAGTGGTCTCCTTTGAGCGTTGGTTCGCCGCAAGGAGCAAGCAGAAGCGCTGGAAGCCTCATTGGCTGGCTGGGATGAGGGCGTATGCTGACACATCCGGTCGCAAATCCATCGAGGAATGGGATCGGATTTTCAAGAACTACTAGGAGGGCATCATGAGCCGTTCAGTAACCTTCAATGGAATCACGCAGTTCAAGCCCGGAGGGCTGACGAAGATCGACGCCAATGCCCTCGCTCAGATCGGACTGGCGACAAACGGGATCGTCGGCCTGATCGGAGAAGCCAATGGCGGCACCTCGGAACCGGGAGTTCTCATCACGATCGATGATCCGGCAGAGGCTGTCGAGGCGTTTGAGAGCGGAGCTTTGGCGGACGCCGTTCGCATCGCTTTCGAGCCTGCTGATGACCCGCGCATCCCTGGTGGTGCGTTCCGGGTCCAGGCGATCGTGGTCAACAACAACACCCAGTCGACGCTGGAGCTTCGTGCGAAGATCCCGCCGGTCATGGGTGCCTTGAGCACGGGCGCGGCTGGGGCGACCACGGGTATCGACACGGCAGCCGCTGCGTCGACTCAGACCGTGATCAACCTGACCACAGGTGGCCTTGTGGCCAACGCGGAGGTGGGTAACCAGATCCGCATCGGGCAGGAGGTGCGGGAGATCATCGCGAACACCGTGACTGCGGTCTCGGTGGCGACGGCATTCTCGCAGGCCCCAGCTGTGGGCGATCCTGTCAACATCCTGGCCATGCAGCGCCATGTGGCTGCACCCATCTCGGCTACGGTCATCACGTTGGCGGCGGGCTCCAACCTTACGGTGGATGCGCTCATCGGGAACTACCTGCGCCTTGGCAACGAGGTGCGGGCGATCACCGACAACGACGCCACGACCATCACGGTGTCGCCTGCCTTCACGGCGACTCCCGTGGTGCAGCAGATCGTCGAGGTGCTGGCTCCTTCGTGGACCTACACCAGCGAGATCTACGGCACCAAGGCCAACCGCATCCAGCAGGAGTACGAGTCGGGCGGTACCCAGGGCTCGGCCTGGTCGACTGCGTTGGACGACGCCAGTCAGGTCAGCGACGACATCGGTGCGCGTTCGTGGCTGGACGTGGAATACGTGGGACAGGCGCTGCGGACGCTTCAGGCGTCAGGCGTGACGGATGGTGCTGGCACCAACGTTCAGCTGGCCGACAGCACCGCTGCGTTCCCTGCGCCCAACGGGCTCACAGGTTACGCGGTCTATGCTGACGATGCCGGTGCGCTGGACGTGGACAACATCCGTATCATCGCGACCAACCTCGCGGTGTCGCTCACGGTGACCAACGCATTCACCGACTCGGCAGGCGTCGCGACGGTTCCGGGTGTCGGCACCAACTACGAGGTTCGTACCGGGCAGATCCACACCGGTACTCTCGCAGCGGGCGCAGCGTTCGGGGCCACCCTGGAGGCCACGATCAGCTTCGCAGCCAACGAGCTGCAGGGCATGGTCCTCGCCATTGTCAGTGGAACGGGATCGGGTCAGCGTCGTGTGATCCGCACCAACACCGCAGGCATCAGTTCGACCATCGTGGTGGACAAGGGCTGGACGACCACCCCCGATGCCACTTCGGTCTATGAGATCCGCTATGTCACCGCTGCCAACGCGAGCATCACGGGCGCGCAGGGAGTGGCGACCGGGTTCTCGACGAGGAAGGCGGTTGACGGTGGTGCAGAGGCAGCGGACCTGAGCATCACGTTCACCACGAACATGACCATTCAAGACCTGGCCAACCAGATCAACCAGAACACGGAGTACTTGGCGACGGTGCCGGGCAACATCAGCCCCACGGCGTTCGTCAACGACTTCGACCATGATGCGGGAGCCTACCGGGTCAACATCCAGAACGACCGGAGTGCTGACGCGACCGCGCTGTTCCCGCAGATCTGTCCGCCTGCGCAGTGGCCCAACCACTTCCGCAAGGACGCGGCCGAGGTCATCACGGACATCAACGCCACTTCGGCATACGCCACTGTGGCCCGCTTTGCTGGCACGTCGACCCAGCAGGGTGCTGGTGCGGGCCGAGCGGAGTTCACGGGCGGTGCGATCGGGACGGTCGGAGACGCTTTCCTCTTCATGTCGGGTGCGACGAGAGGAACCAGCACGAACACCCGGTGGCAGAACGCGTTCGACGAGATCATGAAGACCAGGATCAACCACCTGGTACCTCTGATCTCGGAAGACCTGACGAACCAGACCTACGGTTCGACGGCGACGTTCGCCTCGGTGGCAGCTCAGCTGAAGTCCCATGTGGGTGAAGCTCGGGGTGTCGAGAAGACGGAGCGCGGTGGCTACATCGGGATGAAGGGGACCAGGACCCAGTTGCTGACCCAGGCTGCGTCTTTCGGAGACATCGACGTGGCGCTGACCGGTCAGCAGCTGACAACCCTGGACGCTGCAGGCTCGACCCTGGTGGAGCAGGACGAGTGGTCCTCAGCGGTGGCTGCGGCAGGTATGCGCGCGGGCATGCCCGAGGTCGGTG
>Ga0180435_10000848_pt1 | contig 32273 bp, 27 predicted proteins | sample SS_ome_3_FD_132467 | JGI IMG/M metagenome (GOLD analysis project Ga0180435, IMG submission 132467) | Hypersaline lake sediment archaeal communities from the Salton Sea, California, USA - SS_3_S_1 metaG | ecosystem: Environmental > Aquatic > Non-marine Saline and Alkaline > Hypersaline >... | reverse complement strand
GTAGAGCCAGAGAAGGATTTGCGAAGAATATCAGATACTGGACTTTGGGTGGAATTATGTTGATAATAGTTTTGATATTTTCACTAGTCGCACCTTCGTTTTTTACCATTTCAACGGCTATGAACACAATCAGACAAACATCGACTTTGGCGATTATTGCAATCGGAATGACATTTATAATCCTTACGGGAGGCATAGACCTTTCGGTTGGGTCTAATGTCGCATTTTCCGGCGTTATCGGTGCGATATTGATGCAGCAAGTGGGAGGATTGCAGGGAGCGATACTGGGAATATTAGGGTGCGCTGTAGCAGGAATGTCTATTGGATTGATTAATGGGCTTTGTATTGGTGTATTCAGAGTCAGCCCGTTTATGGCAACATTGGCAACAATGTCATTAGCGAGAGGACTTACCATGAAGCTCACAAGTGCTTCGCGGATAATGGTAGATAATGATATATTCAATTGGATTGGGCAGGAAGATATTATTGGTTTGGCACCAGGAAAGCCGGGTATTCCGGGGGTATTGCTGCTTATTGTTGCAGCATATGTTGTAGGAAATATACTCTTGAGAAAAACTGCGTTTGGAAGAAGGATATATGCTGTTGGAGGCAACATAGTAGCTTCCTTGGCATCGGGAATATTTGTTAAACGACATGTGATGATGGCGTATGTCATAGCTGGTCTATTAACGGGTATTGGATCTATTATCGTAGTAGGGCGCGTAATGTCTGCGCAGCCGCTTGCAGGTATAGGCTTGGAGTTCCAAGTTATTACAGCTGTCGTTATCGGCGGAACAAGTCTCCAAGGCGGCGAAGGCTCGCTGATGGGATCTCTGCTTGGTGCAGTTATGGTAGGAATAATCTCAACAGGCCTTGGAATGGTTAATGTTGCACCGTTTATAAATTATATCGTTAAAGGCGTATTGATTTTGGTAGCTGTATTGATGGATAGAGTGACCACAAAAGGTCCATCGTATGTGAAAAAAGAGAAGACTAAGACAAACTTCGAGAATGCAAAGGCTGTCCGTTTGATTAAAAAAGGCAAGCAGAAAGAATTAGAATTAAATCATATATTTAAAACTTTTCCTGGAGTTAAAGCACTGGACGATGTCTCTTTCAAAATCAAAAGAGGTTCTGTTCATGCGCTGGTTGGAGAAAACGGTGCTGGGAAATCCACCTTGATGAAGGTGCTTTCAGGAGTTTATATTAAGGATTCCGGTGAGATCTTGATCGATGGTATTCCTGTTGATATCCACTCACCGATCGATTCGCAGAACTTAGGAATTTCCGTTATCTATCAAGAGTTTTCATTGGTTCCGGAATTGAATATTGCGCAAAATGTATTTTTGGGAAAAGAAATTAAAAGCAAACTGAAATTCACGGTAAACAGTACAAAGATGAAAGAGAAATCCGTGAAATTATTGGATAGATTTAATCTGTCTTTAAATGTATCAAAAAGAGTAAATGACTATACCGTCGGGCAGCAGCAGATGATTGAAATTGCAAAATCACTTGGTTCAGACTCTTGGATAATTGTTATGGACGAACCTACATCAGCTATAACAGAATCTGATAAGGAAAAGCTGTTCAAGGTAATAAGAGAATTGAAGGATCAGGGATTTGCGATAGTATACATATCCCACCGTATGCCTGAAATATTTGAGATTGCAGATGAGGTTACGGTATTAAGAGATGGACAGCATGTAATAACATCCCCGATTGAGGATGTTGATGAAAATGCACTTATTAAGCATATGGTTGGTAGAGATTTAACCGACATATTCAATAGAGAGCGGGCAAAAAAAGGCAATGTTGTTCTGGAAGTCAAAGATTTATACAAGGAAGGTGTATTTGAGCCGATAAGCTTTACTGTGAGCGAAGGAGAAGTTTTGGGCTTTAGCGGGCTTATGGGTGCGGGACGTACAGAGATTATGCGCTGTTTGTTCGGCCTGGATAAACCGGACGGAGGACAGATATTCCTTGATGGAAAAGAAGTTGATATATCCTCGCCTTTTGAAGCGATTAAGTCGGGTATTGCGCTTGTGTCGGAAGACAGAAGACGTGAGGGAATCGTACCGGGCATGACGATACGTGAAAACATCAGCCTGCCTTCCTTGCCTTGGATTAATAAAGCGGGATTCATCGACGTCAATGAGGACAATAAACTGTCGGAAGATTACATAGCTCTGCTCGATATTAAAGCAACGTCAAAAGAGCAGCTTATTGCAAATCTGAGCGGCGGCAATCAACAAAAATGCTGTTTGGCTAAATGGCTTGCCAGAGACCCGAGGGTTTTGATATTTGATGAGCCGACACGAGGCATTGATGTTGGTGCGAAATCTGAAATACACAAGCTTATTGAAAAGCTTGCAAAGGATAATATCGCAGTCATCATGATTTCATCGGAACTTCCCGAAGTTATGGGTGTCAGTGACAAGATTATCGTACTTCATGAGGGACGAAAAACCGGTGAATTCGACTGTAATGGTGAGTTGACTCAAGAGACTCTTATGATTGCAGCAACGGGTATAGAAAACAAGGAATCTGTTTCCTAAAAAGAATACTTTTTGGGAGGTATAACAATGGATATGACTTCATGTACTGCTTGGGCGGATAAATTCTGTACTCAGAAATATATTCAACTTGCGATTAAGTTTTCGCAGGATATGATCAGGATTAAATCCGAGAATCCTCCGGGTGATGAGCTTGAAGTTTCACGGTATTGTTCAGAAGCGCTTAAAGCCGCGGGTTTCGAAGTGGAATGGACGGAGTTCAGCCCGAAAAGATGCAATGTTGTTGCAACGATTGGCAGTGAAACGGATATCGGTATTATACTAAATGGACATTTAGATGTTGTACCTGTAAGCGGAGAATGGAAATATCCTCCGTATGATGCAGCTATCCATGATGGGCGTATATATGGGCGCGGTTCAGCAGATATGAAATCAGGCTGTGCCGCTATGATGGCAGCGGCCATCTGTCTTCTTGAAGAAGGAGAGCTAAAAAAAGGATTAAAACTCGTATTAAACAGTGACGAAGAATATTTGAATCTTGGAATACGCAACTTGCTCGATAAAGGCAAATTCAATGCAGATATCGTCTTAATAGGAGAACCTACGGAGCTTAACATATGCCTAGGCAACAAAGGATACGCATCATATTATGTTGAAACAAAAGGCATTTCTTGTCATGCAAGTTCCCCAAAAAAGGGTGAAAATGCGATATATAAGATGGGCGATATTATAAACAGACTCGAGAGATATGCGGATAAAGTCAGTGAGGAGATAGTGCATCCAGATCTGGGATCTGCATCTCTTTCAGTTGGTAAGATAAATGGCGGCATACAAGTCAATACGGTTCCGGATAGCTGCGTTCTGACTTTGGAGAGACGGATACTGCCGGGAGAAACAAAAGAGCAGGTTTTGAAGAGCATTAAAAAAGCCGTGGGAGAGAATGCAGAAGTCAGCCCGCGCTCGTGGATGGCGTCGGGGTGGCTGGACAGATCTAATCCCATAATAGACAAGATTTCGAAAGCAGTTTCATATGTTACTGGAAGCCGGCCAAAAGTAGGAAAGTTTAAAGCCGGAACGGAAAGCAGTTTTTTCAGTGTGGACTGCAATATCCCAACGTTGATTTTGGGACCGGGATCTTTGGACCAAGCCCACATAATAGACGAATATGTAGAGATAAAGCAAATTGAAGAAGCGGTAAAGATATATACCATTATATCAAAAATGTATGTAAGTTAGTTTTCGGAGATTGATATGACTTATAGCTTGATATGTACTAAATGCAAAACAATCTACATTAAAGAGCCTGTTTACAAATGTGAAAAATGCGGCGGTATTATTGATATAGAGTATAAGCCGGACGGGGCTGAATTCAGAAAAGATAATGCGGAGGGTGTCTTTAAATATTCGAAACTCCTTCCTGTTTCGCTGGATCAAAACACGAGCTTGGGCGAAGGAGAAACGCCTTTAATAAAATCCAGTTTTCTTTCAAAAGAAACCGGTATAAGAGAAGTATGGCTGAAAAATGAGGGATGCAATCCGAGCGGATCATTTAAAGATAGGGCATCAGCAGTTGCGATATCTAAATGCAGACAATGGGGAATGGACACTGCAGTCATAGCATCTTCCGGCAATGCAAGCGGTTCGGCTGCTGCATATTGTGCGAGATATAATGTAAAACTGGTGGTGCTCGTACCGGAGCGAACACCGGAAAACAAAATCGCGCAAGCTCTTGCTCATGACCCGACAGTGGTTAAGGTAAAAGGGGCCTATAGCAACAGCTTTAGAATGGCAAAGGAGCTGGCGGAAGAGTTTGGATGGTTTAATATTACGAGTACATTTATAAATCCTTATGTGCGAGAAGGGTATAAAACAATTGCCTATGAACTGTTTTACGGTTTGAAAAAGGCACCTGATTGGATAATAATACCGGTAGGTGCCGGTCCGATTTTTGCTGCTGTTTATAAAGCGTTTTTTGAAATGAAATCACTTGGGCTGGTCGATAAGATACCTCGTCTTGTTTGTGTCCAAGCCAAGCGTTGCAGCCCTATTGCAGGTGCGTTTTTGAATGAAGAGAGTGTAAATGCATGGGAGGGCAGCGAACCGACGATAGCATCAGGCATAAATGATGACTTAAACGGCTATACCGAGGATGGAGATTATACAATAGATTGTATTAAAGCATTCGATGGGACCGCTGTTGTTTTGGAGGAAGATGAGATTCTAAAATCAATCCTTCAACTGGGACAAGAAGGAATTTACGCGGAACCTGCCGGAGCGGTGGGTGCGGGTGCATTGATAAAATTGAAGCAAGAGAAAACAATTAAAGAAAATGAAAGTGCGGTTATCATAGTAACGGGTAACGGTCTTAAAAACCCCCAACCTATAAAGGATAAAAAGTTGCCTGTTATAGATTCTATTGAAGAGTTTAATGAACTGATATAGCAGGGAAAAAGCGTCAAAGTTTCAAGATTGAATTTCTTGAAGTGAAAAGGAAGTATCTATGATTTTTGAATGGTATAGGAACATATCAGAAAACCTAAAAAATTTTGATGATTCACTTTGCGTAATAAATATTGGATCATGCGAACAGCATTCAAAGTATCTGCCTGTTGGTACTGATGGATTGCTGGGAGAAAGACTGGTAAGGGATGCAGCAGAAAAAGCAGACTGTAAGGTTTGGGTTTTACCCGGACTGCCATATGGTTATTCACCGCACCACTCGAATTTTCCCGGTTGTATTACTCTAAAGCAGGAGACATTGAAAGATATTCTGAAACAAATATGTGTTTCTGTCAGCGAATCAAAAGGACATAGGATACTTATTGTAAATTCACATGGCGGGAATCAGACATCTTTGCAGGCAGCAGTGAATGAGTTGGGAGAAGAATATGAGATTTTCCCGTCTCTGGTTCGTTACTGGGACTTGATTTCAGAAGAGATTGAAGACATAAGGGATTCAGAAACAGGCGGCATGGGACATGCTGGCGAACTCGAAACTTCGCTTATGATGCACTATTATCCTGAGATGGTAGAAGAAAAGAATTTTTTTGAGACAGGAACAGCAAAGGGGAATGGATGGCACAATCCGGAAATGTTTGCAAAGAATGATATTTATATATACAGACCGTTCGACGAGTATTCGAAAGAAGGGAATATTGTACAGCCGCAAAAGGCAAGCGCAAAGAAAGGCAGGGCGATTGCGGAAGCGATCATAAAAAAACTAGCTGCATTGATGGAGTATTGCGCCGGTAATGATTTTTAATATAAGAATATAGGAGGGAAATGATTTGAGCCAGGTTGAAAAGAGATTGGAGCAGATGGGTATTAAGATACCAGAGTGCCCGGAGCCGGTTGCGGCCTACGTGCCGGCAATGAAAATGAACGGTTTCATCTATGCATCCGGACAGACGCCTATAATTGAAGGTGAGCTGAAATTCAAGGGCAAGGTTGGAAAGGATTTGACAGTAGAGGAAGGATATGAAGCAGCGAAAATCTGTGCAATCCGCCTTATCTCCGAGATCAAATCGGTTGTCGGAGATCTTGATAAAGTGGAGCGAATAGTAAAAGTCAACGGATATATCAATAGTGTAGGGGATTTTGGAAGCCAGCCAGCCGTATTAAACGGTGCATCAGAACTTTTGGAAGCGGCGTTTGGAGAAAAAGGAAAGCATGCAAGAGCCGCGATTGGTGTGGCGACACTTCCTGATGATGCTGCGGTGGAAGTAGAACTCATTGCATATGCAAAATAGAATATGCGATATAGTCTATGCTGTAAACGTTGTGGATCTGCTTTCGATGAAGGATTAGAAAACACAGTTCTTTTCAAGTGTGAAAAATGTGGAGGCAGCCTTAGGGTACGGTTTGATTGGGATCAGAACACAGATTCTCTAATCAATATATTGCAGAAAGCTCCGGACAGTATATGGTCTTATAAGCAGTTTTTACCCATAAGAGAAGAAAAACAAATTACTCTTGGTGAGGGCATAACTCCTGTTATCGATTGCTGTAATACTGCTGAAACAATTGATATTCGTAAGCTTTATATCAAAAACGAAGGAGCAAATCCGACAGGAACATATAAGGACAGAGGCGTTTCTGTCTCAATAACTAAGGCAAAAGGACAGCAAGTATCCGGTGTGATACTTGGATCTGCTGGAAACGCTGGTGTTGCAGCAAGTGCTTATGCAGCAAAATCGCAAATCCCATGCTTTTTGATGCTTCCTGTTGGTGCATCAAAGAGCAGAGAGAATATAGCCAACGTCTTTGGTGCTAATATAATTCGAATAAAAGGCACTATAGACGATGCTATCAGACTTTCAGAAAAAGCACAGAACCATTTTAGATTTGTCAACATCAGTACAGCTAGCGTGTTTAATCCGTATGGTGTTGAAGGATATAGGACAATAGGCTATGAATTGGCCTTTCAATTTGAATTCAGCTTGCCTGATTATATAATTGTGCCTGTTGGAGGAGGTTCTCTGATATCAAAAATATGGGAAGGTTTAAATGATGTCAGGGAATTAGGGTTGGTTGATAAATTGCCAAAAATGATTGGTGTTCAAGCAGCAGGCTGTGCTCCCCTTGTCAAAGCCTATAAAACAGGAGAGCAAATTTTAAAATGGGATAAACCCGATACGATAGCGTTTTCGATCGCGGATGAGTGGCCGCATGACGGTACGGAAGCATTAAAAGCGATTCGTGATTCCAAGGGAACCTTGGAAGAAGTGGATGATATAAGTATATTAAAAGCACAGAAAATACTTTGTGCTGATGAAGCAGTCCTTGCAGAGGCATCAAGTTCGACGACTATGGCTTGTCTTATTAAACTTCGGGAAAGCGGATATATAGACAGGAGCAGCTCAGCGGCGCTGATAATATCCGGAACAGGGATGAAAGATATTGGAGATATTGCGAAAAAAGCAAGAGCAATCCCGATTATTGAAAACAATGAAACAGATCTTATTTCTTTGATATCTGACATGATGGATGCGGATTGAATAACGACAATAGAAAATTTTCAAATTAAAATTTATGATAGGGGATCAATATGAATAAGAAAGCCGACAAGACGGTACTGGAAAGAATAAAAAAGCAATATGAATCAGCGTTATTTGATGATATTATTCCCTTTTGGGAAAAGTTCTCTATAGATGAGAAGGATGGCGGATATCTGCACTATCTGGATCGCGACGGCACTCTTTTGAGTGATGATAAAGCGGTTTGGCTTCAGGCCAGAGAGTGCTGGCTGTTTGCACGACTATATAATCAAGTTCGGAAGGAAGAAAAATGGCTCCACAATGCGAAAGTGGGATATGAGTTTTTGAAAGCGCATTGTTTTGATCATAGAGGAAAGATGTATTTCAGTGTGACGAAATCCGGCAAACCGCTGCAAATGCGCAGATATTTTTATAGTGAGACCTTTGCTATAATAGCTTTTGCTGAATATGGCAAAGCAGCAGAGGATAAAGAGGCAATGATGATGGCAAGGGATTTATTCGACACTATTTTGGACTATCAAAAGAATCCAAACTATGAACTGCTGCCTCCGAAAATTGACCCGAATACAAGGAGTATGATTGCGCACGGTCCATTGATGATTACAATTGCCACTGCACAAGTACTGCAAGAATGTGATGGGGATAAGGAAGTTTACCAAACTGCCATCGATGAGTGTATGAACCAGATATTTTCGAAGCTCTATAAGGAGGACCTTGGAGTTTTGATGGAATCGGTTAAACCGGACGGAAGCATTCTTGACAATCCGGGCGGCAGAACAATAAATCCCGGTCATGCGATAGAATCCTCATGGTTTATTATGCAGGAGGGTTTAAGACAAAACAATAAAGACATTATCAATAAAGCATTGGATATCTTTAAATTTTCGTTTGAAAGAGGATGGGATGATGAGTATGGTGGATTATTCAATTTTGTTGACTTAGAAGGAAAATCATCGGATAAAATTGAATGGGACATGAAGTTTTGGTGGCCGCATAATGAGGTGCTGTATGCATCCCTGTTGGCATATTCCATTACTGGTGAGCAAATGTATTTTGATATATTTAATAGGGTTAATGATTATTCTTTTAATACTTTTGCTGACCCCGACTATGGAGAATGGTTTGGATACTTACATAGGGACGGAAGTGTGTGTCTGCCTATCAAAGGCTCAATGTTTAAAGGTGCTTTTCATCTTCCGAGGCAGATGCTGCTAAGTATCGATTTGCTGGAGAACATGATTGGTTCACCTCAAAGCCTATAGCGGGTATAGAGGATTGGATTTTGGAAGAAGACAAATTGACGACTATATACAAGATAGTGGTTACCGATGAAATCGGAACTTCTTATGAAAATGAGAAAAATGTATTTAGAGATCTTGATGTTGAATTTATCGTGTCTGAAAGCACCACGCAGGAAGAATTGATTGAAGACTGTAAGGATGCGGATGGAATACTGTGTAATCTGTCGCCTATGCCTAAAGAAATTATTCAAGAGCTTGATAAATGTAAAGTGATATCGAGATATGGTATAGGCGTTGATAATGTGGATATTGAGGCGTGTACTGAAAAAGGGATTTGGGTTGCAAACGTTAAGGACTATTGCCTGCATGAAGTATCCGAGCATGCAATTGCATTGCTTTTGGCTTGTGCACGCAATATTGTAGGAAAACATACCCATATCAAAAGAGGGGTTTGGGACAAGAGAAGGGACGACCAGGCTTTCAGGTTTTACGGAAAGAACATGGCCTTTGTCGGTTTCGGAAGTATCGCCAGAACGATGATAAAGAAGCTTAAAGCCTTTGGTCTCAATATCATGGTGTATGATCCTTTTGTCAGTGAAGAGGATATCGAAAGAGAAGGTGCTGTAAAGGTAGAGTGGGAGTTTGCGCTTAAGAATGCGGACTTTATCTCGATACACTTGCCATATAACGAAAACACAAAGAATATATTTGATAGTGCAGCTTTTAGTTTGATGAAACCAACAGCAGTAATAGTTAATACCTCTCGGGGCGGAGTTATCGACGAAAATGCGTTGATTACAGCTTTGGAGGAAAGGAGAATTTTCTTTGCAGGATTGGATGTTTTTGCGAAAGAGCCGATAGATGTGGATAATCCACTGATGATGCTCGACAACTGTGTTCTGACGGATCATTCAGCATGGTACAGCTTAGAATCCTTTAAGGAACTAAAAACAAAATGTGCCGAGAATGTAAGGGATGTATTGGTGGGGAACAAGCCGATTTACCCGATCAACGAAGTATAACAATATTTTTATTGATTAGAGGTACAGATGAAAGCTTTGGTGAAATACAAAAAAGATGAGGGGAATATCAGTATAATCGATATGCCTGAACCAAAGATACCTGATGATGATTGGGTAAAGATTAAAGTAATGGCTGCAGGAATATGCGGTACGGATCTGCATATTTGGCACGACCAATTTCCGTACTGGCCGCCTGTAATATTAGGACATGAGTTTTCTGGGGAGGTTGTAGAAATTGGACCTAAAGTCAAGGAGTTCAAAGTTGGTGACAGGGTTGTAGCTGAGCCTCATTCGCTTGCGTGCGGAATGTGCGAGCTTTGCAGACAAGGAAGAGTTCAGTTGTGCAAAAGCAAACGTTCTCCGGGATGGGGAATAGATGGAGCTTTTACCGAGTACATTGTAATGCCGGAGCTCTTACTGCACAGGATACCTGATGAAATCTCTTATGAGATAGCAGCTCTGACGGAACCGATAGCTATTGCTATACATCAGGTAACGGAAAGATGTGGGATAGAAAGCCAAGATTTTGTCGTGATTACTGGAGCAGGTCCTATAGGTATTATTGCAGCGTTTATTGCAAAATCAGCAGGAGCCGGCACAGTTGTAGTTACCGGAGTGAATGCATGTGAGTATGTTCGGTTTGGAGTTGCAAGGGAGCTTGGAGCAGATGTCATCATCAATATAGAGACAGAAGATGCTCTAAAAAGAGTTTTGGAGATGACAGACGGAAGAGGAGCGGATGTGGTGATCGAAACAAGCGGATCGCAGTCTGCAATCGGGCAATCCATCGAAATGCTGAAGACATGCGGAAAACTATGTGCTATCGGTCTTAGTAAAAACGAGAATGCAAATATCCCATGGAATAAAGCGGTCTTGAAATCGCTCGATATAATCTGCTGTATGAGCTCTAGTTATACGGCTTGGAACAAAGCATTATCTCTTATGAAAAACACGGACATGGACTTAAGAAAATTGATCACACATAGGCTTTCTCTAGAAGAATGGCAGTATGCTTTTGAAGAATTAGAAGCGGAGAGGGGTATTAAGGCCATATTCGTATAACACATGCAATTACGCAATAAATGACTTAAATATTGACATGGAGAATTTTTAGGATGGAAAAGACAAGAGAGCGAATAGGAAAGATGGGATTAGTTCCCGTTGTAGTGTTCGAAAAGACTGAGGATGCGCTTCCAACAGCGAAGGCGATTATGGACGGCGGTTTGTCTATAATGGAAATCACACTCAGAACGGAGTTTGGCATCCCATCAATTGAAGCAATAAAGAAAACCTATCCTCAGATGTTGCTGGGAGCAGGTACTGTTCTGTCCGTTGATCAGGCGAAAAAAGCGGTCGGAGCAGGTGCAGAGTTTATAGTAAGCCCCGGCTTTGATAATAAAGTTGTGAGTTGGTGCCGGAAAAATAATGTAATGATAACACCAGGATGTGTAACACCAACAGAAATCGTACATGCGCTTTCTTTTGGGATTGATATTCTGAAGTTTTTCCCGGCGAGCATATATGGAGGTGTTGATGGGTGTAGGGCATTATACGGACCATACAGAATGGTCAAGTTTATACCGACTGGAGGGATAAGTCTTTCGAATCTGTCAGAATATTCGGATAAAGATTTTATTCATGCGATTGGCGGAGGTTGGTTGTGCAGCTCTAAGGATATTCAAAGCGGAAATTTCGAAAAAATCACAAAAATAGTAATAAACTCGATCGATACACTTTTGGGGTTTGAGCTCGTTCATGATGAAAAAACCTCCATAGATAAAAAAACCACTTCTGATATTGTAGAACATCTCAATGAGATTTTGGGCTTTGAAATCGGCAAAGCCGGAGACACTCATTTTGTCAAAGAGGGGATAGAATTAATAGAGGGAAGAGGTATTCGTAAAAGAGAGAATATTTCTATATTGACAAATAGTATCGATAGAGCTGAATACTATTTAAGCAAACGAGGGTTTAAAACAGACGAAAAGGCAGCGGTATATAAAGACGGAAAGAAAATCAGCATATATCTAGAAAATGAAGCAGGCAAATTCGGTGTCTGTTTACTGCAAAAATAGGAGGGCATTATATTGGGTAAATATTTAACTTTTGGTGAAATAATGCTGAGGCTGAAAACTGCGGAGCATGAGAAATTTTTTCAATCCCCGATGTTTGAGGCAACCTTTGGAGGAGGCGAAGCCAATGTTGCGGTTTCCCTTTCGAACTATGGGTTGGATGCTGGATTTGTTACAGCTTTGCCGGATAACGATATAGCGGATGCATGCATCAGGGAGCTGAGAAGCTTTGGGGTTGACACTTCAAAAATTATAAGACGTGATGGGAGGATGGGGATATACTTCCTTGAGAGAGGCGTAAACCAAAGGCCTTCAAACGTTCTATATGACAGAGAAAACTCATCGATCGCATTGGTTGAAAAGGGTGATATCGATTGGGATGCTGCCTTTGATAATGTGACGTGGTTTCATATTACGGGAATTACTCCCGCTATAAGCAAAAAAGCAAAGGAAGCATCTCTGCTTGCTGTAAAAAAGGCAAAGGATAAAGGCATCACTGTCTCATGTGATTTTAATTTCAGAAAGAAACTTTGGAACTACGGTGAATCAGTTACAGTTGTTATGAGAGAAATCATTTCTTATGTTGATGTTGGTATCGCCAATGAAGAGGACTGTCAAAAGTCGCTTGGTATTAGTGCTGATGTAGATGTAAAAAGCGGAGTTTTGAATGTGGATAAATATAAAGATCTTAGCGATAAGGTTTTGAGAGAATTTCCGGACATGAAGATGATTGCGATAACTTTAAGAGAGAGTTATTCTGCAGATAAAAATGGGTGGGCAGCATGCTTGAACGATGGAGATGGTTTTTATTTAAGCAAAAGATATATGATGAATGATATCGTCGATAGAGTCGGCGGGGGTGATTCTTTTGCCGGCGGGTTGATATATGGTTTAAACCGCTATGAAAACAGACAGGATTCTTTGGAATTTGCCGTCGCTTCCAGTTGTCTGAAGCATTCAATATCCGGTGACTTCAATAGAGTTTCTGTTAAAGATGTAGAGAAGTTGATGAATGGTGACGGATCAGGAAGAGTCGATAGGTGAAAACGTATCTTGTATAGATTAACTTCAATATGAGTTCGATGCTAATAGCAGGCTGAGCCTGTATCCAATAACGCGTATCAGGTTATGATATGCGTTTTTTTGTTTTCTCGAACAGCTCCGGCAACCGGAAATTCAGCACGAAAGCTAAAACAATGGCTTGATGAAATCGGTATATATAACATTTCTTCTTAAAGAATAATTCTATTTCCAAGAAAATAGAAATTAAATGCAGGAATTTGATAAATAACGTAGAATAGTTACATATAGAAGGAAAAAGTTACGAAACAAAAGCAATAGAAACATAACAAAACCAAAATAAAGTATAAACAGGGGTATTTTTATCGATGAAGATTATATTGATACTGAAATCCATACTGAAAATGAATATAGGAAAGCCGCAGCTGGAGATGGAACTGGTAGAGGGTTCGACTGTTATGGATGCGGTAAAACAGCTTCAATCTGAATATAGAGAAGAGACAGAAGGATTTCTCTTTGACAGAAAAACCGGCGATTGCTACTTGTTGTTCGTCGTAAACAGAAAGCAGGTAAAAAGCGACCATGTGTTGGAGGGCGACGACAGGCTGACTATTTTGCCGCCTTTAGCCGGCGGGTAATTATAAATATATATTTTAAGGAGGAAAAATTATGCCGTATGGATATAATGGTAAGATTTTAAAAGTAGACCTTACAACAAAGAAAATCACCATAGACGAACATGATGAAGTTTGGTATAGAACCTATATGGGAGGAGGGTGCCTCGGAGCATACTATCTGTTAAACGAGATGGAGGCTGATGTTGACCCTCTTGGACCGGATAATCTTCTGGTGATGGCAGCATCCGTTATGACAGGAGCACCGGCAGCAGGGGTATCAAGGCATGCCGTAATCACAAAATCTCCGCTTACTAACATGTTCTTGGATTCCCAAGCAGGTGGATGGTGGGCTCCGGAACTCAAGTTCTCAGGATTTGATGCGATAGTCGTGAAAGGAAAATCGGAAAAACCGTGTTATCTTTGGATAAAGAACGGTGAAGTTGAGATTAAGGATGCAACCCATCTTTGGGGTAAAATATCCGGCGAAGCACAGGAGACGATCAGAGAAGAATTGGATGAACCGAGGGCAAGAATGCTTATGATCGGGCAAGCTGGAGAAAACCTTGTTAAATATGCTTGTATACTAAACGAGTGTAAGCATGCGAACGGTAGAGGCGGATCGGGAGCTGTTATGGGTTCGAAGAACCTCAAGGCTGTCGTAGTAAAAGGAGACAAAGCGAACTTAGAATTTGCCGACAAAAAATCTATAGTCGAACTTGCTAAATGGTTTTCGGACAGTTTTATGGATAACCCTGCAAATAAATCGGGATACTACTTCGGATCAGCAGATTACTTATCCCACCAAACAGAGTGGGAAGAGCTTCCAACGTACAATTTTAAAGAGGGAAATATTAAGGATGCGGAGAATCTTTCCGGAACAACAATGGCAGAAACAATATTGACAAAACGAGAAAGATGCTATGCATGTCCGGTTACCTGTAAGCGTGTTGTACAAACGGGAGAGCCGTATAACGTAGATCCATTCTATGGAGGCCCTGAGTATGAAACTCTGTCCGCTTTTGGATCCGATTGCGGCATTGTCGACTTAGAAGTCGTTGCAAAAGCGAATGAACTATGCAACAAGTATTCGCTCGATACGATATCGACAGGCGCATCCATCGCTTTTGCCATGGAATGCTATGAAAATGGACTTTTGACAAAGGAGGATTGTGACGGCATAGATTTAAAGTTCGGTAATGCTGAAGCAGTTCTCGAACTTATCGATAGAATCGCTTTTAGAAAAGGGAATATAGGGAATCTGTTGGCTGAAGGCACAAGGATTGCATCAGAGAAAATCGGCAATGGTGCAGATAAATATGCTATACACTGTAAAGGTATGGAGGTTGCGCTTCATGACCCGAGAGTAAAAACAGGGGTTGGTATGGGATATGCTGCGGGGCAGATAGGCGGAGATCATGTTGTGGTAGAGCACGACAATGACTTTGATGAATTTGCACCGGAGATATTTGTAGAGCAGGTTAAATGCTTGGGTATTTTAAGAAGGATTCCTTCGAAAAATATCGGACCTGAAAAGGTAAGAAATTTCTGTTATTTACAGAACCATTTCAGCTTTTTCGACAGTCTGACACTGTGTGTACTGACTTTTGCACCGGTGAGAACATTCAAGATGAAACACTTAATAAAGCTTTTGGATGCTATTACCGGATGGGAAAACAGCCTATGGGAGGTAATGAAGCTCGGGGAAAGAAGAACTAATCTGGCTAAGGTCTTTAACTACCGTGAAGGAATAAGAAGAGAGAACGATATGCTTCCGGAAAGATTCTATGAGGAGCTAAAAAAAGAGGAGATGGATTCTGCGATTTTGGACAAAAAAGAATTCAATGAAGCAATCGATCTTATGTATGAGATGATGAACTGGGAAGAGGACGGAAGACCGAGAAAAGCCAAGCTGCATGAACTCGATGTAGGCTGGGCGATTGAAAAGATCTATTAAAAATATTGTGGTTTCTATATCTTAGACCCGGCTTCGTTATAAACACGATTGCTGGGTCTAAATAATATGGTAAAAGTATTTTTATTTCAGAGTTTTGTGGTATAATATAAAACAATATATAGGACTAGGAGCAGATGGCATTGTTTGCAGCAGAAAGACACAATAAAATAAAACAACTGATTCTCGAATACGGTAAAGTTGATGTAAATAATCTTTCTGATATTCTAGCTGTTTCAGAAGTTACTATCAGGAAAGACCTCGAAAAACTCGAGGTGGCGAAATTCCTGATAAGGACTCACGGCGGAGCGGTTATTCGAGAGGATACGCCGAAAGAGGACATATATCTCGACTTTGAGGATGTTCCGAACATCGAAAGTAAAAAGATGATTGGTGTTTTTGCTGCTGCACTCGTACAGGACAGAGAAGCGATATTCTTAGGACCCGGTTCCACATGCCTGCAAATAGCCAAAAATATAAAGGACAAAAAGGATATAATCGTCACCACGAATAATGTCGCGGTAATGGTAGAACTTGCAGATTGCCCATCATGCCGGGTTTTGGCTTCTGGAGGAGAGCTTGATTCTTCAGAATACGGTATTATGATGACAGGTGAAACTCTTATCGAAACAATCAGGCAGACATATGTCAACAAAGCCTTCGTAAGCATAGATGGTCTAAACTTTAATAGAGGTTATATGATAAGGAATGAATTTTTGGCAAGACTATATCAAGAATTGAAAAATCATTCCGATGAGTTGATTGTTGCCGCAGACCATACGAAATTTGGTACTAATGCATACTCAACTGTCGGCGATTTGAAGTTTGCCGATAAAATAATCTCCGACCAGAACGCACCGCATGAATATATAAAATATTTTTTTGAAAACGAGACACAGATCTTTACGACCTATCCACTCAAATAAATGCAGCCAAAGGGGTAATAATATGGCGGATACCGTATTAGAACTTAAGCACATCAAAAAGAGCTTTAACGATATAACAGTTTTGAATGATATAAATGTTTCTTTGCAAAAAGGGAAAACATATGCGCTTATCGGGAATAACGGTGCGGGTAAATCCACAATTGTTAAAATACTGGCAGGCATATATCAGGCTGATGCGGGACAGATATATTATAATAATGAATTGATGAATATTAAAAACCCAAGCGATTCTCTAAATATCGGTCTTGGGTTTGTTCAGCAGGAATTGGGACTTTTCGATAATTTGACGATAGCGGAAAACATTTTCTTTAACAATGCTCCTGATGAACGGTTTGGTATAATAAAAAGGAAAAAAGCGATAACCTTAGCGAGCAAGATGTGTAGGGACATCAGGCTTAAGGTAAATGTGAAACAAAAACTTCGAGAACTCGGAACAGGCGAGAAGCACATAGTCGCTTTTTTGCGTGTGCTTGCAAGAGATCCGAATGTCATGATAATCGATGAACTCTCCTCAGCTCTGACGCATGAAGAATCAAAAGAGATATTCAGATTAATAAATGAGTTTAAGAATAAAGGAAGACCCGTCCTTTTTGTGACGCATAACATGTCAGAAATTCTGTCCGAAGTGGACAATGTAATCATCTTGAGAGATGGGGAAGTTGTTGCCAACGAGGATGCGAAGAACCTAAGAGATAATGATATCGTTAAAAGCATGCTCGGGAATAGGGACGTCAGAAATAAATACCCAAAACTCATCGCGCAGAAAGGCGACGAAATCCTGCGCCTTGAAGGAGTCAGTTTGCCCGGATGGATTGAAGGTATCTCGTTTGTATTGAAAAGAGGAGAAGTTCTGGGTATAACAGGTCTTGTAGGGTCTGGACGCTCGACACTTGCAAAAACAATCTTTGGTTTATATCCGAACTACAAGGGAAGCATCTTCGTAAAGAAAAAGAGATTGAGAATTAAAAATCCGAAGATGGCAGTACAGTATGGGATATCAATGCTGCCGGATGACAGAATATCTGAGGCCATATTCAATGTGTCGGATTTAAAACTCAACATCACCGTACCGCATTTAAGCTCCATTGAGAATGCGAATATCAGATGGATGTTGGATAGACGAGAAGAAAAGAGGATTGTAAGGGAATACTTGGATAGATTAGGAGTAAGTTATTTTTCTTTAAACCAACAGATGAAATATCTGTCCAGCGGCAACCAGCAAAAAGTACTTATAGCGAGATGGCTGTTGGCAAATACTGATATCATTATAATGGACGAACCGACGAAGGACTTGGACATTGCATCAAAAGTGGAAGTTTATAACTTGATGAATGAGATGGTGAGAGAGGGCAAGGCGATTATATTCATATCTTCCGATTTCTCTGAGATTATCGGTATGAGCGATAGGATAATTCTTCTTTCCCAAGGAAAGATAGCATTAGCTATGGACAGGAAGGACGTCACCAAAAACATAATACTAAAAAATGTTTTGGTGGATTAGAGGAAAAACAGCGATAGGCTTGGAGGGATATAGATTGGTACGGAAGAGAATTAAACGATTGACAACGGTTATATTGAAAACACAGTTCAGCAGATACAGCGTTTGGTTTGCGCTGATTCTTATTGCCATTGTTCTGTCTATTGTAACAACAAGATTTTTTACTATTTCAAATCTTGCGAATGTCTCAAGACAAGTATCAGTCAATATAATCCTCGCATGCGGTATGACGATAGTTATCTTAACCGGTGGAATCGATCTATCCGTGGGTTCGGTTTTGGCTTTTTCAAGCGTGATTATGGCAGATGTGATGCTTCGATATGGGATGGTGACAGGATTGATTGTCGGCGTACTGGTCGGCGCAGGAGCAGGACTGATGAATGGATTGATTATCGCGAGAAGAAAGGATATGGCCTTTGTTGTTACGCTTGGTACGATGACGATATGGCGGAGCTTAACGGCAATATATACGAGCGGTATTCCGGTAGCGGGGTTTCATGATGCTTTTTTGCAGATTGGAGGAGGATATTTTCTATCAATACCAATCCCTTTTTGGATAGCTGTTTTTATAGCAATCCTGTTCAAATTTATTCTTGAATGGACGAAATATGGTCAATTTGTTTATGCAATAGGTTCGAATTATACCGCAGCAAGGAATTGCGGGGTTAAAACGGATATGATAATTATTGTTTCATATATGATTTGCGGTGCTTTGGCTGCGATAGCCGGTATCGTGCTTACGTCGAGATTGAACGCTGCACAGACTCAAGTCGGTCTCGGGTATGAGATGGATGTTATTGCGGCGGCGGTTATCGGAGGAGTCAGCCTTAAAGGAGGAAGAGGCAGAGTTTTAGGTACGCTGGGAGGCGCGATTTTGATGGGAGTTATAAGAAATGGATTGAATCTGATGAACGTTCCCGTAAATCTGCAGCAGACAATTATGGGTTTAGTCATTGTGCTCGCAATAATTTGGGACAATGACAGGAGGAAACTGAAGAAAAAAGAGAGAATCAACAAAAAATAGGAGATAGTGATATGGTAAAATTTAAAAAAGCAATTGGTATAATAATTTTACTTAACTTGATGATAATTTTGTTTTTTTCGGGATGTGCGCAAAATGAAGCAGAAGAGGACAAGCTTGTTTTTGGATACTCAACGCCGTCGCTCCAAAATTCTTTCTGGATTTCTGTGTCAAGTGCGATGCAGGAATCTGCGGATGAACACGGTGTAGAGTTGTACTTACGGGACGGTGCAAGCAATACTGCGAAACAGGCGGCGGATATTGAGGACCTGATAGAGCAGGATGTCGATGTAATGTTGATAACACCGTATGACAGCCTTTCATTGACTCCTTCTATAAAAGAGGTCAATAAAGCGGGGATTCCGCTTATTATAGTGGACATCGGAGTAAAAGATCCAGAAATTGAATATGATTGTTTTATTGTAACAGACAATTATCGAGGCGGTAAGCTCGCTGCAGCTTGGCTTGCAGGTTATATAAAGGAAAACGAGATTCAAGATCCGCTTGTTGCAACTATAGAAGCACAGCTTGGTGCGGAGAACGCAAGGGAAAGACATCGCGGATTTGTTGAGGTTATGGGGAGAAACGGTATACCTGTGATCGAAGGATACCCTGCTGATTCTTTGAAAGACAAAGCCATGATTATCATGGAGGACTTGCTGCAAACCCATCCGGACATCACCGCTGTATTCGGAGAGTGTGATGATATGGCGCTGGGGGCACTGCAGGCGATAAGGCAGGCCCAGGCAGATACAATAGTAGTTGGATATGATGGAAATTTCGCAGCGTGTGAGGAGATAAAGAAAGGATCGAACTTAATGGCGGACATTGACCAAAGACCGGAGGAGATGGGCAGGCTTGCGATAGAGATTGGACTTAAAATTCTGAATGGGGAAAAATTCAACAAAGAAATCAAAATAAATCCTGTGCTGATAGTTCGAGACAACGTTGATGAGTTTTTAAACAAGTAGAAATAATTTAACTTACAAAATAAAATTTAGAAGTTAAAACGATATTATCCTGATAATATCGTTTTTTTTGCTGTTTTTATAAAAAAACTAGAAATTAAGAAGGAATTGTGAAACAAAAGTAGAATATATAACAATATGAAGTTTCGAAACGAAACCAAAACTAATAAAACAAAAGAAACACATTCGTAATAAAAACGAAATTACTCATTAAGCAAGATATTTTTCTTAAAAGAGAGGGAATTCAAGGCGATGAGCTTATTGAAGGACAAAATTGCACTTATAACAGGCGCTGCGAAGGGAATCGGAGCGTCCACCGCCCATGCTTTTGCTTCAAATGGTGCAAAAGGCATTATGATTGTGGATCTGGATATAGCGACTGCAAAAAGGACAGCAGCGGAGATAAGCGAAAAGACGGGATGCAGAGTCATAGCAGAAAAAGCAAATGTGTCGAACGAGGAAGACGTAAAAAAAGTTTTCGAATCAGTAAAAAACGAGTTTGGCATTTTGGATATATTGGTAAATGGTGCAGGCATCTGCAACTTAAACGATCTTGATGATATCAGTATGAGGTCTTGGGATTTGACTTTGGATGTGAATCTCAAGGGTACTTTTTTGTTCTGCAGAGAAGCATTGAACTTCATGAAAAAAAATAGATACGGCAGAATTATAAATATTGCTTCCCAGGCTGGTAAAGTTGGGGGGATTAAAGTCGGAGCAGATTACTCTGCTTCAAAAGCAGGAATTATCTGTCTTACCAAGACAATTGCAAAAAAAGCAGCAGAATACAATATAACTGCAAACAGTGTCGCTCCGGGATTGATTGCTACGGAGATGACAAAGACATTTGGTTATGATGCAGAGACGATACCTTTAAAGCGTGTCGGAACTTCAGAAGAAGTTGCTGATGGAATCGTTTTCCTAGCGTCTGATCTATCGAGATATATAACAGGAGCCTGTCTGGATATAAACGGTGGGCTTACTATGTGGTAAAAATACTTTAAAGGAGAAACGATATGAAAGATAGGGGGACACCCATTGTCAGTGTTAAGAACGTATCCAAAAGTTTCAGCGGGGTTACGGTCCTAAAGAACATTGATTTTGATCTATATCCCGGCGAAGTGCATGCACTCTTGGGTGAAAACGGCGCAGGAAAGACTACACTAGTGAAAATCATAAGCGGGGTTTTTCCGCCGACGAAAGGCGAAATCTATTTTAAAGGAAAGAAGACGGCTATTAATAATCCTCATGCAGCAAGGGAGATGGGTATTGCCCTAATTCATCAGGAGCCGTTGACATTTCCGGACCTTAATGTAACGGAAAATATATTTGTCGGACATACCAAAGAGGGTAAAAGCCCGACTATAGATTGGAAGAAAAAAAGAGAACGAGCTCGTGAACTGCTGAAATCTCTCGGCGTTAATATGGATGAAAGAGCTTTGGTTAAAGGGATGTCAATCGCTGACCAGCAGATGGTTGAGATAACCAGCGCACTTTCCCAAAACGCAGAAGTGATAATCATGGATGAACCTACTGCTGCATTGTCTTTGGGCGAAGTGGAAACTCTGTTTAAGATTATCAAAAAACTCAAAAAACAAGGTAAGGCCATTGTGTTTATCGGTCACCGATTGGAAGAGATCGAGGTGGTTTCCGATAGGATCACAGTTTTGAGAGATGGCGAAAAAGTCGGAGAGATGCAGACAGAGGGCACCAAGAAAGAGCAAATGGTGCAAATGATGATAGGTCGTTCGGTCAATGAGCAGATTCATAAAGAGAATAATAAGATCGGCGAACCTTTATTGAAACTCGAAAAAGGTTATGTCTTAGGTAAGTTTAAAGACATCTCGATAGAAGTCAAAAGAGGCGAAATCGTGGGAATGGCAGGACTCGTCGGAGCAGGAAGAACCGAGGTTGCCGAAGCGATATTCGGACTGGATCCTCTTCAAAAAGGAAAGCTGTTCTATAAAGGGAAAAGAGTTAAGATAACAAATCCCAAACAGGCTATCGATAAGGGTATGGCACTCGTTCCGGAAGACAGAGCAAAAGCTGGTCTGCTTCTGCCTTTCACGATCCAAAAAAATGTCACTTTTGCGATATTGAAAAAAATTGCAAAGTTTGGATGGATTAAAGTTAAAAAAGAAAAACAGCATGTTGAAGATTATATTCAGAAGCTGGATATTAAGCTTCGTGATATGAAACAGGAAGCGCAAGAGCTCTCAGGAGGCAACCAGCAAAAAGTTGTGCTTTCGAAATGGCTTTTGACAACGCCGGATTTGTTGATTCTGGATGAACCAACGAGAGGAATCGATGTCGGAGCAAAAGCGGAAGTATACAAGCTTATTAACAGCCTTGCACAGCAAGGCAAAGGAATATTGATGATTTCTTCAGAGCTGCCGGAAATTATGGCTTTGAGCGATAAGGTATATGTGATGTGCGAAGGAAGATTGACAGGTGAGTTTGAGCGTAAGGAGCTTGTGGAAGATAAGATTATGACAGCAGCATCAAGCAGTTTGCATGTTAAGGAGGTGGCTTCGAAATGAGTGGAGAGCAAAAAGCAATCAAGGCAAAAAGAAGTATTTATTTTAAAGAGATAGGCACACTGCTGATGATAGCGGTAATAACAATTATCACAACATCAATACAGCCTGCCTTTTTATCAGCCGGAAGTATAAGAAGCATACTCCTATACATCCCGATGCCGATAATCGTATCGATGGGTATGATGATGGTTATCCTAAGCGGAAATATTGATTTATCAGTAGGCTCGATGGTAGGTTTTTCGGCGATTATGGTTGGAATGATTATAAGAGATAATCCGGAATTTCCCGTTTGGGCAGCATTCGTATTGTCAACACTGATCGGATTGGGACTTGGAATGTTTAACGGATTGTTGGTTTCGGTCTTGAGTATTCCGGCAATCATAGTTACTTTAGGTACTTTGAACCTATACCGCGGACTGTTGTTTATTATCGGCGGCGGAAGGCAGATTGACCCGAATCATATACCAAGATCGATGATCGCTTTGGCACAAAAATCACCGATTTTCAATATACCTTGGATAGTAATATTTGCAGCAATTTTTGCAATCGCCACGTGGGTATTTATGAAATATACGCACTCCGGAAAAGAGATATATGCAGTTGGAAGCAACTCGCAGGCAGCTAGACTTCGCGGAATAAGCGTAAACAAGATTATCTTCATGGTATACAGCATAACAGGCGCACTATCAGGTTTTGCCGGAATGGTTTATGCGGCAAGGAATGGTTATATAAATCCTTCAAATACAGGGTACGGATTTGAGTTTGTGGTAATATCCGCTGTTATTGTTGGTGGAACGAGTATCAATGGTGGCTCCGGTTCCGTTCTCGGAACAGTATTGGGATGTTTCTTGCTGGCGGTCATACATACAGCACTGCCTGTATTAGGGGTATCAGGATTGTGGCAGCAAGCGATTTATGGATTCATTATTATACTTGCTCTGGTTATGGATAAAACTGTCCAGAATAACCAAATGAAACAAGTTTTGAAAAGAGGTGTTAGAGTATGATGACAAAAATTCGAAACGCAAATAAAAGCAACGCAAATAGATTAAGAATACTTAAATTCGCGCAACGCCCCGAACTTGTAACATTTATTCTTCTTATCCTTTGCTTTTGGGTAAGTACGATAATATCTCCCTATTTTTTAGATGCCGGGTACATTTTGGATTCGACAACGCTGTACAATGAATTCGGAATAATGGCAATTGCGATGACGTTTATCATTATTGCAGGTCAAATAGACTTGTCTGTAGCTTCGATGATGACACTTGTGTCGTGCTTAACAGCGATGATATTTCATGCTGGTGTTCCAATGGGTATCGCATTAGTCCTTGGTTTGCTGATAGGTATCGGACTTGGAATGATAAACGGAGCTTTGGTAGCATTTTTGGACCTTCCTCCCTTAATAGTTACAATTGGTACTATGGCACTTTTCAGGGGCGTTGCACAGATTTTTATAGGAGACCATTCGCTCAGCGATTTTCCTAGTTGGTTTGTCGGAGTTGATAAATTTGTGATACCGGGAACGGACATCCCCTGGACGCTTATATTGTTTCTAATACTTGCGCTTGGAATGGGACTGCTTTTGAGCAAAACAAAATTCGGAAGACATGTATACGCAATCGGAACAAGTGAAAACGCTGCTAAATATGCAGCAGTTCCGGTTAAAAGACAAAAAATGATCCTGTTTGCCCTGTCTGGTCTGTTCGCCGCAATCGGCGGAATGCTGACTATGTCAAGACTGGCAGTGGTAAGGTACGATATGGCACTTGGAGGAGAGCTTGATATTATCACTATGGCTCTGCTCGGAGGTACTGATATAAACGGCGGTAAAGGTACGATGCTGGGAACAGTCATAGGTATGCTCGTATTGACTTTGATGCGTACTGGCATGAGTGTGGCGAGAGTAAAGATACAATATCAAATGGCTATCATGGGTGCTCTGCTGATAATATCCATAATTATACCTAATATCGTTAGATATATAAGAGATAGAAATGATTGATATTTCGTCCCGTAAAGGATGAATAAAATAAAGAACGAATAGTTCGAAAAATGGAGGTAAGAAATGAAGAGAACACTTACACTTATCTTATGCCTAACACTTGTAGTAGCAATGCTATTTACGGGCTGTGCGGTGAAAGAAGAAGCAGCTGAAGTAGTAGAGAAGGCTGAAGAAAAGGTCGAGGAAGCTGTCGAAGAAGCAATGGATACAATCAAAATCGTTTATATTCCTAAGAACGAAGGAAATCCATATTTTGATTCAATCATTGCAGGTTTCCAAGAAGCTTCAGGCGAATTGGGCTTTGAATTCACAACAGTGGCTCCTGCAACAGCAGAAGCAACATCACAGTTATCATTCATAAAAGCTGAAATTCAACGTGGAGTAGACGTTATAGCTATTTCTCCAAACTCTAGTGATGCTCTAAACCAAGTATTCCAAGAAGCTATGGATGCTGGAATCAAAGTTGTTATCGTTAACTCTGATATCCCTGGCAGCGAAGCTTACAGAGACGTAGCTATTCTACCTATGGACTTCAACATCACTGGCATAGAGCAGGTTAAACTAATGAGCTCTTTGATTGATGGAGAAGGCGAAATCGCTATTCTTTCTGCAACAACAGATGCTCCGGACCAGAACTTCTGGATCGAAGGTATGAAAGAAGCTCTTGAATTGCCTGAGTACAGCGGCATGACACTTGTGGAAGTTGCTTATGGCGACGACCAACCACAAAAGAGCTTGACAGAAACAGAAGCGCTATTGACAAAATACCCAGATCTAAGAGGAATCATTTCTCCAACAACAGTTGGTGTTGCAGCAGCAGCTCAAGCAGTTGAAACTGCACAGAGATTCCCACAAGTACAGGTTACTGGACTTGGAACACCTAACCAAATGCGCCGCTTCATCGAAGAAGGCGTTGTAGAGGCATTCCAACTTTGGAGTCCTAAAGACGAAGGTTACCTAGCAGCTTACATTTCAGTTGGACTGGTAGAAGGAACAATTGAAGCAGCAGAAGGAAACACATTTGATGTTCCTAATTTGGGCGCAAATGAATTCCTAAAAGACAACGTAGTTATCACAGGACCTCCGTTCACATTCACAATCGACAACATTGGAGACTTCAACTTCTAGAGTGATTCTAACAGAACTTATGCCGGGATAGGGTTACCCGTAATCGGGAGCCCTACCGGCTACTTTTTTATTGTAAGGAGTATATGATGATTGAAAATAACAAATATGCATGGGTTTGGGATATCAAACCTGAATGTTTAGATGAATATGTCGAAATGCATTTAAATCCATGGCCTGAAATAATGAAAGAACATTCTGTAGCGGGAATAAGAAATTATTCAATTTTTCAAAACGGAAACCAGTTTTTCTATTGTTTCGAATGCGACGATGTAAAGAAGGCTTTTGACTACTTGGATAAAAGCCTGGATTGCCAAAGGTGGAATGCAATAACCAGCAAAATGGTGAGCGGATCCTTCGATTTTGCGGAAGCCGAACCGATTAAATTTCTAAAACAAGTATTCTATTTAAAATAAATGAAGTTTGATATATAATATAAAAAGAACTAATAAGGTGAGGAAGATGAAGCATATAGCATTTGATTTGGGTGCAGAAAGCGGAAGAGCAATCGTCGGAGAGATTGTTAAAGGAAAACTCGAAACTGAAGAGCTGCATAGATTTCCTACGGAAGGAACTTATGTAAACAACAGCCTGAGATGGGATATCTACAGACTGTTTGAGGAGTTAAAAACCGGAATAAAAGAATATGCTGATAGGTATGGGCAAGAACCCTGCACTATGGGCGTTGATACTTGGGGAGTTGACTTTGGTTTTTTGGACAAAAATGGCAGGCTCTGCTCTATTCCCTATCATTACAGGGATAAAAGAAACAGATGTGCACCTAAGATAATTGAAGAGACTTTGGGTTTTGACAGACTGTATGAGCTGACTGGAGTACAACAGCTTGATATTAACAGCTTAAATCAGATTATAGCCGCAAAGGAATCTGATGACCAGACATTGAAGATTGGCGATAAGCTGCTTTTTATTGGTGATTTGCTCCATTATTTTCTCTGTGGAGAAGCAAAAGCAGAATACACAATATCCACTACGTCAAACCTTTATAACACAATCGACTCAAGGTGGGAGAATGCGGTTTTTGATGCTTTTGATATAGATAAAAGAATTCAACCGGAAATTATTAAAGCCGGAGAGATACTGGGAGATATAAGAAAAGACCTCGCTTTGGAAACGGGAGTTTCAGAGGAGTGTAAGATAATTGTGCCTGCGGTACATGATACCGCAAGTGCCGCTGCCGCTGTTCCCGGTTTCAGTGAAACGATAGCATATATAAGCTCGGGAACGTGGTCTTTGGTTGGACTTGAGCTCGATAATGCTTTAATAAACAATCAAACCATGGCTCAAAACATTGCGAATTATGGTGGAGCTCTGGATAAAATACTTTTTTTAAAAAACGTTATGGGGTTGTGGCTTATTCAGCAATCCAGAAAACAGTGGCTAAAGGAAAATAAAGACTTAGGATATGGAGATATCGTAAAGAAAGCGGAAAAAGCCGAGGCTTTTTTCGGATTCATCAATCCGGATGATAGAATGTTCTTAAATCCGGAGAACATGACGGTCGCCGTATGCGAATATTTAAAGAAAACAGGACAAAGAGAACTTGACCCGAACAATATCGGGCAGGTAGCACGAATAATATTTGAATGCTTGGCATTGAAGTACAGAAAAGTATTCGAATTGCTTAAAAGCGCTTCTGGGAAATCGATCGATATTTTGAATATTATTGGTGGCGGTATCCAAAATGAAATGCTCACTCAATTCACAGCTAATGCAATGGGAGTGAAAGTTGTTGCGGGTCCGGTAGAAGGAACTGCATCAGGAAATATCCTATTGCAGGCATACGGCTCAAAGGAGATAAACTCACTCGAGGAGATTAGGCGGGTTGTGGCGAATACTTTTGAATTAAAAGAATATTTTCCTGCTGATAATGAATTATGGAATAGTAAATTCGAAGAATTTGCGGATATATGTAATAGCTGAATATAAATATTGAGAATAAAAAGAATGAGGAGAAGAAGATGGTTGATAGAGATTTGGTTCAAAAGAAATTTGATTTGGCAAAAGAAGAATATAAGAGTTTCGGTGTAGATGTCGAAAAGGCTATGGATGAGCTCGATAGCATTGCTGTGTCGCTTCACTGCTGGCAGGGGGATGATGTTCTTGGGTTTGAAGGAGTGGACGAACTCACAGGCGGAATAATGTCCACAGGGGATTATCCTGGAAAAGCGAGAAACATATCGGAACTGAAGGCGGATTTGGATAAGGCGATGTCGATGATACCGGGGAAACAGAAGCTTAACCTGCACGCAATGTATCCCGATTTTAACGGTAAAAGTGTAGTCGACAGGGATATGCTGACCATCGAACACTTCCAGTCCTGGGTCGATTGGGCGAAGGAAAGGGATATGGGATTGGATTTCAACCCGACGATATTCTCTCACGATATGTTTAAAGAGGGCATGTCGCTATCGCATCCGGACAAGAATGTAAGGGATTTTTGGATAAAACATACTGTTGCAACCCGAGAAATCGCATCGGAAATGGGAAAACAGCTCGGTCAAGTCTGTGTGAACAATATTTGGATAGCTGACGGCATAAAAGACACACCTGCAGACAGAATGAGCTATAGGTCGAGATTAAAAGACGCACTGGATGAGTGTTTCGAGAAGCAATTCGATAAGGACCACTTATTGGATGCCGTGGAATGCAAGCTCTTTGGAATAGGCTCTGAAAGTTTTGTCCCCGGTTCACACGAATTCTATATGGGTTATGCTATGGAAAAGAATATCGCGCTGACCTTGGATTCTGGACATTTTCACCCAACAGAAACGATATCTGATAAAATAAGCTCGGTATTATTATATGTGGATGAGATTTTGCTTCATGTTTCGAGGGGGATCAGATGGGATTCCGACCATATCGTGAACTTGACAGATGATACAAAGGCGATTGCGCAGGAGTGTATCAGGTGCGGTAAAGACAGAATTCACATGGGCTTGGATTTCTTTGATGGAAGCATAAACAGGATTGCTTCTTGGGTAATCGGAACAAGAGCTTTTAAAAAGGCTTTGCTTATTGCTCTGCTCGAACCAAAGGAGATTTTGGAAGCGGAACAGAAGTTTGATTATACATCCAGACTTGCTTTGATGGAAGAAGCAAAACAATTGAGCTGGGGAGCCGTATGGGATGCATATTGTCTGAGAGAGGGCGTCCCGGCAGGTGCGGACTGGCTTGAAGAAGTGAAAAAATATGAAAGTGATGTTTTATTAAATCGCAAATAAAAGAAGAGGTTATATGGATTATTTAAATGCAAAGAAAGATATGATGAAAATATCGAATTATGCAGGCGACCGCTTGGATTATGTTCAAGGCGGCGGAGGAAACACCTCTGTTAAATTTGATGAAAATTTTATGGCTATAAAAGCTTCAGGGTATACTCTCAAGGAAGTACAAGAAGATAAGGGATATGTTTTAGTCGATTATCAGAATATAAAAAACCGTTATGAGGATATGACGACAAAATCAAATGTAGACGTAGAAAAAGAAAGCTTAGCGGTCAATCTGGATAGTGTAAAATTGCTTGAAGGAATGGAAAAAAGAAGACCTTCTGTAGAAGTGGGGTTTCATTCTTTTCTGCCAAGATGCGTTGTACACACACATTCCGTGTACTCGAATATTCTTTGTTGCAGCGAAGAGGGAGAGGAAAAAGCAGAAGAGATATTCAAGGACAGTGATCTTGGATATATATTTATTCCCTATATCAATCCCGGGTTTGCTCTCGCTTTTCGGATAAAAGAAGGGGTAGAAAAACATGAAAAGCAGAATGGGAAACAGCCGGACATAATATTTATGAAAAACCATGGAATGATAACATTCAGCGATGATGCTGATACAGCTGTCGAGATTCATGAAAAGGCAAACAATCTCATAGGGGAGTTTTTCAAAACGCCTGATTTTCCTGTACCGGAAATTGAAAGATCCGAGGATGGCTTCGTCAGCAGAACGGATTACATAAGAGACTTTATCATGAATCACCATGCATCGGAAGAATATTTTGATGAGAAAATTCTTTACCCTGATCAGCTGGTTTATTTGGGAGAAAACCTGGGTAAAGGAATACTTATAGATGAAAAAAACGGAGAGATAAAGTATAGAATAGAAGGAAAACAAGCACAAACTGTAGAGGAGACGATCCTAGGGGTTGCATATATTATTGACGAGATTGAAAATGCCGGTCTTACTCTGAGTACATTGTGTGAAGAAGGTGTTGATTTCATCAGAAACTGGGAGAGTGAAAAATATCGTGCTTCAATAGTTTCAAAACAAACGAATAAATGAGGGGGAAGGCTGGGATAGAAAACACCCGGGATATCGATATGGATAATCAAAAACTGATTAAAAAACTCAATAGCAAAAGCAAAGAAGAGCGTTTGAAAGCACTGAAAGAATTAAAAGCGGTCACCGCTGAGCGAGGAGAAGTGGAAGGATACACAAATAACCATGTGCATTCTAAATTCTCGTTTTCACCGTACTCTCCATCCCGCATCATTTATGAGGCATATAAATCCGGGCTGGCTACAGTGGGTTTGATGGATCACGACTCAATTGCAGGTGCAAAAGAATTTATCGAGGCGGGTGAATTATTCGGAATAACGACTACTGTTGGATTTGAGATTAGGTCTGATTGGGCAGATACGCCTTTCAAGGACAGACGCTTGAATAGCCCGGATCAGCTTGGCTGCGGATATATTTGCGTACATGGTGTACCGCACCAAAAAATAGATGAGACAGAGAATTTTTTAAGGAAAGTCAGGAAGGCGAGAAATGTGCGGAACAAAAGAATGGTTTCTCGTATCAACGAGCTGGTAAGCGGAATATCGCTGGACTTCGAAAATGATGTTTTGCCCGTGTCGTATGCAGACGACGGCGGCTGTGTAACCGAACGACATATTTTGTTTGCATTGGCACAGAAAATTGTTGAAGCTGTCGGAAAAGGCGAAAGGCTGACCGATTATATCGAGAATAAACTTGACATACCCTTGATGGAAACACAAAAAAAGCTGTTGCTTGATGATGAATATACATACTACGAATATGATCTGCTGAATATATTGAAGGGCAGTTTTGTCAGCAAAATATATATTCCGGCAGAACCTCCCGAAATTCCGCCGATAAAAACTCTGCTTGAGTTTTGTCACAGCATTGGTGCCATTGTGGGTTATGCATATCTTGGGGATGTGGGAGCTTCACCAACAGGGGACAAGAAGGCGCAAAAGTTCGAAGATGATTTCTTGGATGAGCTTATCGAATACCTCGATGAACTCGGGTTTGATGCGGTAGCATTTATGCCGTCACGTAATACAAAACAGCAGCTAAAGAGAATTATGCTGCTTTGTGATAAATATGATTTCTTCCAAATCAGCGGTGAGGATATTAACCAACCGAGACAAAGCTTCATCTGTGAGCAGCTGATGGATGAAGATTACAGGCATTTGATGATATCCACTTGGGCGCTCGTGGGACACGAGAGAAAAGCGAGTGAAAATATTGAGCTGGGTATGTTCAGCGGTGAGAATACAAAAAGAAAATTGATAGAGAAGCTGCCCGAGTTTGCCGAGTTTGGAAGAAAGTTTGAAAGGTAATATATCAGCAGATGATTTATAAAAAGCAACCCAGTATTTAACGTGATGGGGGTTTTTATGGAGAAAAAGATGGTTCATGATCTAGAATCCAACAAGAAAAATGCCATTGAGTTTTACAGAAAAGCGTATAATGGTGAACCGGCCGAAGCTGTCAGGCTGTATGTGGGCGATGAGTATATTCAACATAATCCGGATGTGAAAAATGGTAAGGAAGGTTTCATAGAATACTTTGAACGGATGAGCAATGAATATCCCGAAAAGGAAATCGAATTTGTAAGAGCCGTTGCTCAAGGCGATCTAGTAGCACTTCATACTCATCAAGTTTGGCCGGGAAATGAAGAATATATAACGATGGATTTCATTCGATTTGACGAGAACGGAAAAATCGTTGAACACTGGGATTCCATACAAAAGATACCGAGCGAATCGAAAAATGAGAATCCGATGTATTAGCAATAGAGACTGACTAAAAAGAGATACATAATCACTTCAATAGAATCATATTTGTGGAGCAGTTTAAAATATCAAAAATGACTGTAAAAAATTAAAACTTAAATTATCAGTAAATCTTTCCCAAACATTGAAAAAATAACACGGTTGTAGTATGCTCTAATAGGTGTGATATATTTCTTCAAAACTCGTTTAATCTGATGCACCATGACATTAAAACAACATTCTAACGCTTAATAACCTATTTGTAGGGAAACAATCTATCATTTATTAAAAATTTAATAAGAGCATAATCAATCAAGCTAAATAAAAAATATATTATGGAGGGAAAGCATGAAAAAATTAATTGTAAGTTTTTTTATCCTAGTCTTAGTATTTAGTCTGATGACTGGGTGTTCCGGTTCGGAGCAGTTTGTTACTATTACAACCGGCGGAACAGGCGGAACATACTACCCGATTGGAGGAGCGATAGCAAAAGCAGTTGGGGACAATACGGACGGACTTACCGTTACTGCGCAGGCAGGAAATGCATCCGTTTCAAACTGTAACCTTATAAACGAAGGGGAAACGGAGTCCGCTTTGGTGCAAAACAATGTTGCTTTTTGGGCATACGCAGGTGAGCAATCATTTGAAGGCAATGCAGTAGGAAAGCTTAGAGGAATCGCTTCGCTCTACCCGGAAGC
>Ga0180435_10000847_pt1 | contig 32275 bp, 19 predicted proteins | sample SS_ome_3_FD_132467 | JGI IMG/M metagenome (GOLD analysis project Ga0180435, IMG submission 132467) | Hypersaline lake sediment archaeal communities from the Salton Sea, California, USA - SS_3_S_1 metaG | ecosystem: Environmental > Aquatic > Non-marine Saline and Alkaline > Hypersaline >... | reverse complement strand
CACCGCTGCAAGGCAGCCGACCGCAATAGCCCCCGACAATCGCCTCGATACGACCGCCATAGTTAGACTCCTACCGGCAAGTCTCATCTCCGCCACCTGCAATCCAAACCCATTGTAACTAGCGAGGCGCCTATACGACAATCGTCAGTAGTCTTCGCCGTTAGTCTTCGTCGTTATCCGTTCGCCAATTGCCAGTTGCCAATTGCCAATCGCCAGGCCGTCATTCCATGCAAACAAGCTTGCCGTTCTTCAGGGCGATGAACAGTTGTCCGTACGCCGCGGCCGCTCCGTCGAAAACCGGGTCGGACTCCAGCTTGTACTGGCCGGTCCGCTTGCCGTCTTCGATCGAGTAGACCTGCAGGACCGACTCGTGCGGATCGGGGTTCATGGGGTCCCTGGGGCGCCCGGACTTCAGCTCGATCGCCATCGAATCGAGCCAGCCGGCCAGGAGCAACTGTCGCCCGGCCAGCACCATCGCACGCGGCTGGATCATATCTTCGGTCGACCAGGACGTGGGCGCCGGGCCGGGGCCGGGCTTCCTGGCGCCGACCGCGGATATCTTCGAGCCGAACACGAAGAAGTCCTTTTCGTATCGGGTGAACTTCTGGTGCAGGTGCCCATCCTGCTTGTACTTGGCGGCCTGGTTCTTGCGTTCGTATTTCAACCTGGCGTACGGATTGCTCACGCCCACGGCCACCCCGTCGTTGTACGCAACGAGCTTGCCGGAGACCTTCCGGTACTTCCAGCCTTTTCGGTGCAACCAACTGCCGTCGAGCATGCCGGTCGACGAGACAATCGTCGCCCCGCGTCTGGGGCCGGCGCCGAGCGTCTTGCTCATCCGCATCTCGCGCATCGCGATCGTATCGCCGCTGGCAATCAGGATGTCGGCAAGCGAGCCGCCCCTCCTGCCGGGGTGATCGCCCCAATGGCCCGAGGCGATTACGCGAGCGTGCTTCTGCCGGCCGGTCCATACGTTCAGTCCGTAGATGCGTATTCCGCCGTCGAGGTGCGACGACCGCCCGGCCGCGAAGTATGCAATATCGTCGGTCACCAGCACGCTGCCGCTGATCGCGTGCGGCGATTCGAGGCGATTGTCGCTTCCGATCCGCCGCTCGATCTTCGACACTTTGAACCGCCAGCCGAGCCGCCCGTCGGCGCCGCTCAGGCAGTAGACCGATCCGTCGCGGCAGCCGACGACGCACAGGCCCTTGTAATATGTCGGCGGCGAGTCGATCGGACCGCCGGCGTGGAACTTCCAGCGGATCCTCCCGTCGGTTCGATCGAGGCAGTAGACCGTGCAGGCGTCCTTCCGCGCGACGATGACCTTGTCGCCCGAGACCACCGGGGCAGTCAGATCGTCGCCGAGCCGGACAGCCCACTTGCGCTTGAGCTTCTCGCCGAGATCGCATTTCGCCGCCCCGCTGCGGGCGATGTCGCCGCGATAGGTCGGCCAGCCGCCGGTCGAATCGAGCACATCCGGCGAGGGCGAATCCTTCCGCCCCGAAACGTCCGTGAACGCGGGGCCCTTTTCGAGGGCCGGCTTGATCTCGATCTCGTCGGCGCTGCTGGACTCCATCAGCGCGAAGAACCCGTTGATCCGCATCGTGTTGTAGCACTGGCACGGGTCCGGCGGCACGTAGATGTACCCGTTGGCCGGCATGATCCCGTACTGGCAGATCCCGCGCACCCACTGGTTGGTGGCGCCGGCCTTTGTCTTCCAGTCGACAAGCTGGATACCGCTGTGCCCGATCAGGACGTACTTCTCGGTCGCCTTGTTGCGATAGCAGCGATGGTGATGCTGGTTCCGCACGAACGGCAGTTCGTCGGCGATCTTACCGGTCTTCAGATCGACGCCGACGCCGGTCTTGGCGTTCATGAGGAAATTGTCGCCGGGAATATTGACGCCGGTTGTCACTCTGCCCTGCTTGTTGGTCCTGCTGCCGCGCCAGATCGACTTTCGCATCGGGTTGGTCCAGGCCTTGCCGCCGACAACGAACAGATCGCCGGGCGCCCCGAAGCCGATCGAGCCCTTGTTCCTCCAGAGAACCTTTCCGTCCTTGACGGCGAACCCGTGCAGCCGGTTCCAGGTCAGGATCATGATTATGTCGTCCCGGGCGACGACTGTCGGGGCGTAGCTGCGGATGAACAGGCCTTCGGTCTTGAACTCCGACGACCAGCGGGCCTTGCCGCCGGCGGCGGTCACGCAGTGCAGCTTGTCGCCGTCGAGATAGAACACGTTGTCGCCGCGAGCACACAGCGACAGCGGCGCCAGGCGCTTGAGATTGGCCCCGCTGACGGTCCAGAGCTTCTTCGCCGTCTTCGCGTCGTACGCCGCGATCGTCTTGTCGACGGTGGCGTTTTCGTGCTCGGCCAGCTCCCAGTAGCCGTGGCACTTGTCGGACTTGTCGATCAGGATGCTCGGATCGCCGATCACGACCAGCACCATCCCGTTGTGATATATGATCTCCTCGGTCTTCTCCGAGCCGGGGTACGTCGCCAGCGTCTTGCCGGTCGCCGCGTCGAGCTTGACCAACGGGCCGGTGAAGTCGAGCGTCGCATAGACACAGTCGCCGACTGAGACCAGCCGCCGGGTCAGTTGCTTGGGGCCGGCCCGGAAGTTGTACAGGTGCGTCATCCAGGTCGGGATCTTCCGCTTCCACAGCAATTTCCCGTTGAACCCGTCGCGTGCGATCAGCTTCCAGTCCGGCGGGCGATGGACCACGGAGACCGAGCCTTCATCGTAAATATAAAACAGCCGCCCGTTGCTGGAGGTCATGGCGCTGAGGCTGGCAAGCGCGTCGTGATGGCGAGCGTGACGCGGACCGGCCCACCACTGCAGCCGCCGCGGATGACCCACTTTCCTGTCCCTGCTGACCGCGTTGCCCGAAGCGTCGTAGAGGAAATGCGTCCACTGGTCGATATCCGCCGGCCAGGGCTTGACGTACTTCGCAAGCTCACCGACCTTGCCGGCCGCCTTCAGGCCCGAACCGTTCAGCAGATCCGAATCAGCCTTGATCATCGCAACGCCGTTGGGCGTGAGCACGCGGGCGATTTCTTTGGCGGTGACCTTGGCGGCCGATTCGATCACGATCAGATTCACGATATTGTCGCCGTACGGCAGATTCACACCATCATAACGCTCGGCGGTGACTTTGCCGTACAGACCCAGCGAGTCGATATGCTCGCGAGCCTTGGCGACATTTCTCGCGTCAGTATCCAACCCGCAGATCAGCAGCCGATCGCTGGCATACAGCCCGGCCGTGAACTTGCCGTCTCCGCAGCCAAGATGCACGACCACCCCGCCGGAAACGCCGTAAGCGTCCGGCAACCCGGCCCCGGCCGCGGAACCAACAGCGGCCAGAAGGATAAAGATTGAGGTCATAGCAGCCATAAGTTTGTGCATCGCATATCTCCAGCGGACCACGGATGTCTGTTTGCGGCAAACCGAACCATTAGGATACCAGCACAACCACAAACAAGAAACGGCCACGGCTTTTTTTCCACCACGGACCTGCCCGCCGACAGGCGGGAGGCACGAAATGGTTACGACCGCGACGATCGCCTGCTTGCGTTTATCGACCTCGCTGAGGGGCGCCGCCGGCCGGGGTCCTCGCCGCCTCCCGGCCGCACCCGCCGAATCCCATCATCGCAAGCAGCAGCAGACCGGCGGCGACTGTCTTGCGCTTCCATTTCGGACCGGTTCGAGCGGCCCGTCGGATGTCGGAGCCCCAGATCGCCAGTGCGGCGATAACAAAAAGCCCCATCACCCCCAACGCGGCCAGAACGACATTCAGAGTTCTATGCGGCACGCCCTGTTCTCCTTGAGTCGGCCGGAGCCTCGCAAGAACGTCAGATGGGCGGCATCCTTTTGGCCCCGTCAAACATCCAACAGTATTGTCACCCGCCGATCGGTTCTGGGCAAGGATAAAACGGGCCGCGGCGGTTTGCGAAACCAATCGGCATGCGATACACTCATCCGACGCAAACAGAATCTCGCCATCGCTCTGTCGCCCCGCCGGGGCTCATTTCAAGAGAGATCACGAGTCCGGGGGCTGGGCGCCCTTCTCTTTACCCACATATCTCAGTTCGCTCACAGATACTCAGCTTACGCTCTTTAGCCTGAAAGGCTTACATTCGACAGCCCGGGGCAGAGCGTAGCGCCGCCCTGGGTGGCGAGTTGTGTTTAGAATACAAGCCCTACAGGGGCGCTACCGGTGTAACAGTACTGGGTTGCGCCCCTGTGGGGCTTGATCGACAATGCGAATCCTGACCTGGGGCGGCGCTACGCTCTGCCCCAGGCTGTCGAATATAAGCCCGTTGGGCTAAACGGCTTGCTGATATGTCAAAAAACACACTTCGCCAACACGCAAGGGATCTGCGTGAAGACAAGGCTGGGCGCCGCCCGGCTACTGTCGCGCCGCCCTGGTTGCACAGTTGTGTTTGGAATACAAGCCCTGCAGGGGCGCAACCGTGGTAACGGTGGGTTGCGCCCCTGTGGGGCTTGATCGACAATGCGAAACCTGACCTGGGGCGGCGCTACGCTCTGCCCCAGGCTGTCGAATATAAGCCCGTTGGGCTAAACGGCCCTGCTGACACGTCAAAAACGCCCTTCGCCATGCTGTTCGTGTATTCCGCCTGTCGGCGGACAGGTTCGTGGCAAAAAGCCTTAGCCGTTGACGTAGCCGTAAACACTTCCGTGCTTTCCGTGGTAAAAACAAAGCCGTTGCGGCGGCCAAACGCCTGGGCGTCAGGCGTCGATCATATCCGCCAGTTTCGTCCGGACTTCTTCGCCGCAGACGCCGACTGAGCTGACAGTCCGCCCAGCATCAACACGGCCAGAATTCCAGTAACCAGTTGTCGCCGCATCCGAACATTCCTCTCGCAACTGACAGAGAAATCAACTCCGCACGAACATCTCCAAGCCGATCAAACTCTATAACTGACGTACGCCCGGGAGTTATCTGATCGTCGCCGGAAACGCAGGTTAGAAGACATAACGACTCCGAGGGCTGGGCGCCGGCGGCTTTGGCCACTTCTCACTATCGCTCGCTTCAGTAAGAGACCTATCCCCGCTTGGCGGGAGGAATTAGAGGCCAACACTCAGCAGCCAGCCGCTTGAGCCTCGGCGCCATAGCGTGTATCTTACGTGCTGAAAGGGACATACCATGATATGCAAAGAGGCGGCTTACGATCTGGCGTTAGAGGAATGGAACGCACTGATTAACAGCTGCACGCTGACGGCCGGGCAGAAGAAGGCCGCAAATATCTTCCGGGCCGGACTGAGGGCCGAAAAGAACATGGCCTACTACCTTGACGTCAAACTCGGCGGCAAGTCCGAACTGCTGGTCTTCAACAATCTCAAGATCGTCCATCGCGACCTGACCGCCCAGATAGACCATCTTGTCCTGTCACGCTGGAACGCATATTTCATCGAGACCAAGAGCGTCTCAGGCAAGAACGGGAAGATCAACATCAACGCCGACGGCCAGTGGTCGCGAGTCTACGGCAAGAGATACGAGAACTTCGATTCGCCGCTGGCCCAGAGCCGCAGGCACCAGACTCTCCTGTTCGAACTGCTCGAATCGCGCGTACCGGAGTTCATGGGCAAGATCCTGGGCATGCAGACGCATTTCGCCAATACGATTGACGTTCAGCACTATGTCGCCAAATCCAACGGGGCGGCGGTGCAGGGAAAGGGCAAGGAAGCGGTGGATGAACACCTGTGGGACCTCGAACAGATCCCCAAGCAGATCACGGACCACCACAAGGCGGTCCGGTCGAGCATGCTGGGGAGCGTAATCGCGGAAATGCACAACACCAAGACGCAGAAACGCGACCCGGCGTTCTCCAAGAAGGAACTGGAAGCCTGCCGCCAACTGCTACTCGACGCGGACATAAGCCAAACACCCCTGGAAGCAGTCCACCAGTTCATAGCCGCCCTCCCCCCCAAACCGGACGCCAAGCCGGAGCCGTCGGCGTCAGAATCCAAAATCTCAGATCTGAAATCTAACATCAAATGCCCGAAATGCGACAGCGAAATGATCCTCCGAACAGCCAAACGCGGCGACAACAAAGGCAAACAATTCTACGGCTGCAGCCGCTTTCCAAAATGCAGACAGATGATCAATGTTGACTGACGGGCGACCACGCTAACGTGTGGATTCACGGTCGGCGCTATTGCGACTTACGTACAACGCTTTGTTCACAAGTAATCATCATATGAGTTTGTTGTATTCTTCGTGGGAGCCAATCCAGAACCACACAATTCCCTGAGGACAATCAACCCCTACAGCGCGGTAGTGCATGCCGACACGGACAGACCGGAAACGACCGACCTTCTTGAAATGGAGTGACGGATGACGAGAATCTTCTTTGAGGAGTTGAAAACCGCTGTCCGCGAGTTTCCGGATATTGCCGGGGAGACGATGATAGCATTTCCAAAACTCTGAATTGGCTTTATGCTTCACCGTTCAGTACATCGCCCACGGTCAAGGTCGTCAAGAGCCTGATCCGCCAGACGGTCAAGTTTTCCGCCCCGCACATCTTCTTCAAACTGTTTGTCCCATACGTCGGCGTCAAATGTGTCAAACCAAGCCCTGAACTTATCCAAATCAGGCCGGGGAAGATGCGCCACGGCTTTTTCGATTTCTCGCACTGTCAACATACCATTAAATGTAGCATAGGGCCTGGCGCCCAGCAAGATCATTTTCCACGGCGCGAAAACTAATCACCGGCGCGATCGTGGCCGCAGGGTTTCAATACACCATCAGGCGTGGAGAAGGAGATTAGATCCTACAAGTTGGATCTTCCGGCCGTTAGCCCGCGGGCGGGTGACTTGATCGTAGCCCAGCGGTGAACCGACCTGCGCAGCAGGGAGGCAAGCCCTGGGAACAGACGTCAAAATACAACTGAGCCCGACGGACGTGGGTGATTTGAAACGTGCGATACGCTTAACACATACTCTCGCGGCTTCATAGAGATGCGAAAGGAACACGTGACAATACGGGAAATCCTCAGGTGAAAGCACAGACGACATCCAGCCCGCCCGACGCAAACCAACACCGAATGACGCGGCGAGACGCCGCGTCTACTATTACGGCTCCGCTTGCGGGTACTTGGTGTGTTGTGTAGCCGTGGCCGTAGCCGCAGGGTTAGGCGTCGCTCAGGTCCGACAGCTTCGTACGGACTTCATCGGCGTGGCCGGCGGGTTTGACCTTGGGCCAGTGAAAGGCGATCCTGCCGTCCGGATCGATCAGGAATGTCGAGCGAATGACGCCTTCGTACTTGCGGCCGTACATGGTCTTGGGACCCCAGGCTCCGTAACGGGCAAGCGTCTTGTGGTCCGGATCGCTCAGCAGATCGATTTTCAGCTTGTATTTCGCTATAAACTTCTGATGGCGTTTCGGCGGATCGGGGCTCACGCCCAGCACGCGGGCGCCCAGCTTCTCGAACTCCTTCAGATTACTCGTGAACTCGCAGGCCTCCTTCGTGCATCCGAGCGTGTCGTCCTTCGGATAGAAGTACAGGACCACCCATTGGCCGGACAGGTCCTTGAGCGAGACTTTCTCCTTGTCCTGGTTGGGCAAGGTAAATGACAGCGCCTTTGCACCAATCTTCATCAATCGCTTCGCCATACTTTGGCTCCTTTCACGGGCCGTCATGTCATTTCAGATTGAAGAGCAACCGCCCCGCCGACACCCATGCCGGTTAGACACCTGGAGGCATCGCTGACCATCCGTGCCTTCCGTGGTTAGAAGAAAGCCGTTGCCGTATCCGTAGCCATTTCACCTGCCTGCCGGCGGGCAGGTCATTCATCGGGTCAGCACTCATCACTGCCGTTCGTCCCTGCCGTTCAATACGCCGTCCAGCGGGCGGATTTGATTTGATCCCATTTCCTCAGGCGGCCGGCGGCTTTGGTGTTCTCTATGATCACGCAGTAGGCCTTCCGCCAGTCGGCGCTCCATTGGTGCATTATGATCTGATCGCCTTTTGAACCCGGCAGGATCGGGGCGGTTCGGATGTCCGAAACGTAAACCCGCTGCTGGATCGGGATGCGGGCGATGGTCTTTGCATCCGAACCGATTACCAGCAAATGGCGGAGGTCCTTGTCCAGGAGGATCAGTTCGTCGTTTCCGTCGCCGGTCCAGTCGCCTGTGATCGGGACGTGGCATCCGGCGCCCCGGCCGACTACTTGGAGGTCCGGGTCCAGGAAATAGCTCACCGAATCGATCGACCGCATACGCATCCCTCGCCAGGTCAGGGTGCGTTTAGCCGGCAGGTCGGTCAGGACAATGCTCGGGTCGCCGTCGCGGCGGTGCAGGACTCTGGCCGACTGGACCTCGGTCATGCGTTGGCCTTTCAGGCTCCAGATGATCTTGCCCTTTGCATCGAGCATTCTGGCGCCCGGCCCGAAAAACAGACGCGGGGCGCCCTTTGACATTACGATCGGGTTCGTGTCGGGGTGCCATTCGCCGGTCCCCTTGAGCAGGTCGCTGCGGTTCCATACGGCCTTGCCGGCCGCATCGAGCAGGGCCACCCCGCAGTAGAGTTCGTCGACACCGTCGCGATCGAGATCGACGGCCTCGGTTGTGTGGCCCAGCCCGGTGATCGGGCGGGTCCAGATCCGCTTTAGATCGGCGTCGAAGGCGATTATCTGTGCGTAATCGTCGTGGAGGACGAGGGACCAGCGCTTGCCGCCGAGGCGGGCGGGGATCAGGCTCAGGCGCGTGTCGCCGTGCTTGCCGCTGAGGGAAAGCGGCTCGGGACTCCAGGCGAGGGTCTTGCCGGTGGCCGCATCGAGGCGGCAGAGGCGAGGGGCTTTTTCGTCCTGATAGTGGCGGAAAACGATCAGATCGAGGCGCCCGTCACCGTCGAGGTCGAATATCGGCACGTTAGTGTCGACCCGAACGGCGCTTGGACGTTTCTTCGGATCACTCCATCGCCACAGCAGCTCGCCTCGGTGGCTGTAGGCGGTGTGCTCGGCGGTCCCTTTGATGTAAAACAGCTCCAGGCCGGGTTTTGCGTCAACATCGCCGAATCGAGGGAAGAACCAGCAGTGCTGGTACATGCGATTAGTCTTCATCTGGGCGCAGTGAGGCGTAGCGGGGCTTATCGGGAACCTGCGGACCCTGACGCCGGACTTCGAGGCATACTCGTCGTCCGGCGGCGTGGCGGCGAGACCCGAAGCAGCAAGCAACAGGAAGCCGAAAACAGCGATCGCCTTGCAGTTTGTCACAGCAAATCTCCATCGGTCGGGGATGATTTCAGGATGCGGCCAATACGTTCAGAATACCGCTTTGGGGCGAGTCTGACAAGCGCCGAAATCGGCGAAACGCCCGGCTGGTCGAGCGTAATTTGAGCCGGTCGCACGAGCTTCACACCGCCCCGAAATGCGTAGGGGTGTGAACGTCCGATACGCACGGATCAAAAGCAGGCGCCAGGACACGCCAAGGCACACACAAGACGCTTAACTATTATAACATCAAGAGTTATACACACTACCATACATGGTTAGCTTATGCCGGATTTCCGAGTATTCCGATTATAGGCGTCGATCTCACAGCGTAGGAAGCTGAGAAGCTCCTGAGAAGCTCCAGTGAAGCAGCTCTCAATCGTACTGCAAATGTTCCACGTGGAACATTCGTGTTTCAAGCCAACGTTCGGCGGATCGCAGGCGCGGCGTATCGGGAGCCTTGCGGATGTGCCCCGGGAGCCTGCGGTGGATGTGCCGCAGCGTGCGGCGGACCTCGCCGCGAGCGAGTGGGCGCGGCGATGCGGCTGGGGCTGAATCCTCCCAAGCCGCTTGCGTGCGGTTGCGTGCGGCCTGGGGGTTTGGTACTGTGCGTCTCTACAGCGGGATTCGCCCGCGGATTGGAGAATTGTGATGAGATTCCAGACAGTTGGCCGCTGCTGTGCGGTCGGGGCGTTTCTGGCGGCGATCGCCGTCGGATACATGTCGAATTCAGGCGCCCGGGCCGGCGGCGACCCGGCGGGTTCCCCGTCGCTTTACACCAAGCTGCATCGTGCTTCTGTGGAGATTCTGGTCGACGGACGCATGACCGGCTCGGGGTGCTTTGTCGACCCGGCGGGCATTGTTCTGACAGCCTGCCACGTGGTCAAAGACGTCGAGAACAAGAGGCTCGAAGTGATCTCGCCGACGATCGGATGCATTGCCGCCAAGCGGATAGCAACCGATCTCGGACACGATCTGGCGCTGCTGAGCGTGCCGAAACGCCGCTGGGGCTATCCGAGCCTCGAAGTCGCCACGCGTAATCCCGACGCCCTGTCGACGGTCTTCCTGACGAGTTCTCCGATATGGCGTCACGGCCTGGTTCTCAAGGGTACTGTCGCCCGGAGCGATCCTTCGTTCTGCCTGCAGACCTCGCTGAACTGCTATATTCGGTGCATGTACATAGACGGCGCCTCGCCGGTGGGATCGTCGGGCGGGGCCTGGTGCGACAGGCGCGGACGGGTCGTCGGCGTCCAGAGCGGATACCTCAACAACAACGACAAATCGTGGGTGGGAATAGCGTTCGCCGCCCCTTCGGATGCGATCGCCAGACTGATCGCCGAACGGGGAGACCGCAAGATCGCCACGCTCGGGGCGACGATGGACGAACTGTGGACCCAGAGCCCCGGCTTCATCGCCCGCCTGCCGAAAGGCGTACGAGGCGTAGTTCCCCCGCGCGTGAAGAAAGGCGGCCCGCTGGAGGCCGCCGGCCTGACGCGAGAGACGCTGATCCTGGAGATAGACGGCAAGCCGGTTTCGTATCTCGACACGCTTCTGGATATCGTACAGTCGAAGAAACCCGGCGACGAGGTCACGCTCAAGGTGATCGAGCCGATAGGAACCCCGCCCCGCAAGGTCAAGGTCACACTCGGCCAGGTCAAGTGATATTTCGCTTAATGCAAGAGACTTATAAGGTTTAACGGTGAGATAGCCGATTGATCTACTAGCCCCTTGGCCTGATGGCGGCTGAAGGTTATCGGTATGGTCAAGCGAGTTTTTGACATTCTGGTTTCGCTTATTGTGCTGCTGGTGTGGGCTTTGCCTATGCTGCTGATAGCGCTGCTGATCCGCATCGGCTCGCCTGGGCCGGCGATCTTCAAGCAGCGTCGGGCCGGTCTGCACGGTAAGCCGTTTACGATATTGAAGTTTCGCACGATGCGGAGCGGCGTAGATCCGTACGGCGGCTCGCCGCATTCGGGAGACGATCCCAGGCTCACGCGTCTGGGCAGGTTCCTCCGCGAGACGAGCCTGGACGAGCTGCCGCAGGTGCTTAACGTGCTGGCCGGTCAGATGAGCCTTGTGGGTCCCAGGCCGCTGTACGAGCGGCAGGCCGAGCTGTGGGACGAAACGCAGCGAAGGCGCCTGGAGGTCCGCCCCGGCGTGACGGGATACGCGCAGGCCTACGGGCGCGGCGAGCTTACGATAGAACAGAAGATTGAAATGGATGTCCACTATGTGGATAATCGGAGTTTGTGGTTTGATCTGCGAATAATCCTGCGGACGGCGGGAAACCTGTTCCGATCGAGCGGCGAGGTTTACGAAAAGCGATACAGCAGCGACAGGGAGTACGAGAACGATAAGTAAGCAAGAGTTCAACATCCTGTTTACCTGTGCCGGGCGCCGCGTGGCTCTGATAGAGTCGTTTCGCAAGGCTCTGGCGAGCCTCGATCTCAAGGGCAAGATAGTCGCCGCGGATCTGTCGGCGGCCTCACCGGCGTGCCATGCCGCCGACGTGGCCAAGATCGTCCCCCGGGCCGGATGCATCGAGTATATCCCCGGCCTGCTGGATACAGTAAAGAAGCACAACATCTCTCTGGTTCTTCCGATGACCGATCTGGACATACGCTCGCTTGCGCGCCAGCGGGCCAAGTTCGAGGCCGTCGGATGCTCGGTGATGATCGGAAGTGAAGAATCGATCAAACTCTGCCGCAACAAGGCGGCGTTCCAGGACGTGCTGTCGGGCGCCGGGCTGGCGACGATAAGGACGATGACGCTGCAGGAATTCCGCACAGATCCGTTCTATCCGTGCTTCATCAAGCCGTTGCGAGGCTCGGCGTCCGTCGGATCCGGGGTGATAAACAACGATCAGGAGCTCAAGGCCCACGTGGCCACTTTCGGGGAACTGCTGGTCGTCCAGGAGTACGTCCCGGGCCAGGAGTTCACCGTGGACGTTTTCAGGGACCGCAAGGGCGAAGTCCATTGCGTAGTCCCGCGGCTGAGGATGGTGATTCGCAGCGGCGAGATGGAGAAGGGCCTGACGGTAAGGGACGAGCGGGTCATGGAGGACTCGATAAAGATCGCCGGACTGCTCGGCGACGTGTGGGGCGTTTTCTGCTGCCAGTGCAAGCGGGAGCCCGACGGCCCGCCCCGGTTCTTCGAGGTCAATCCGCGATTCGGCGGCGGCTCGCCGCTATCGATAGCCGCCGGAGCGAACCTCCCGCGCTACGTCATACAGGAAGTGCTCGGGCTGCCTATCGACAAGGACATCGACTTCCAGGAAAACCTGATGATGCTTCGATACGACCAGGCGATCTTCACCGTCGAGAAGACCCCCGAATCGCTTCCGGGTTTTGACGCTCCGATTTCGAAATAACGCCCCTGCCGCCCCACAGTTCACAATGCCAGGCTCAGAGTCCGAAACTCATGCGATCGTCTTCGACCTGGACGACACTCTCTACGCCGAACGCGACTACGTCCTCAGCGGATACGCCGCGGTCAGCGAGCAGTTGAGCGATGATCCCAACCGCCGCGGCGAGCTTCGACAGTGGCTCTGGGAGCGGTTTCTAAGCGGTCGACACCACGGCGCCTTCGACGCGCTGAACGAGCGGTTTTCGCTGGGCCTGACTCGCCGGCGGATCATCGAACTGGTCGGAGCATACAGAAACCACAAGCCGAGCATAACGCCGCGTCCGGGCATTGTCGATCTGCTGACCAGGCTCGGCGGCGAAGCCAAACTGGGGATCATATCCGACGGTTTTCTGCCGGCGCAGGAATTGAAGCTCCAGGCGATTGGAATATCGGACTACTTCGATGCAGTGGTATTCACCGAAGCTCTCGGCCGCGAATCGTGGAAGCCGTCTCCCGACGGATTTGAAGCTCTTTGCCGGACAATCGGGGTCGAAGCGTCGAAATGCACATACATTGGCGACAATCCGTCCAAGGACTTCGCGGCGCCCAACGCTCTGGGATGGCGAACCGTGCAACTGCTGCTTGAAGGACAGATCCACTCGCACAAACACGCCCCGCACGGCGGCGAGGCTCAAACCGTCATCAACTCGATAGGCCAACTGGCCGGCATCCTGACGCTATAGGATTACTCTTCGGTCTCGGGCGATTCCCCTGATGGTTGCTTGTAGGACTCCCCGGGAGATATCCGCGGCGGTCTCGAACGGGATTTTCGCGGCGGCCTGTTGTAAGGCGGTCGTGCGGCCTTGGCCGCTTTGGCCGCCTTGGCTGCTTCGGCCGCTCCGGCCGGGCAGTGCGTGCAGGGAACCGTCTTCCCGCCCCGGCAAGTATAGCATTGCCCCGATCCGCCCTTGCCTGAGCAATACCTGCACGGCGAGGTTCCCCTGAGGCTTTCGGGTTTCAGGTTTCCGCAGGTGGGGCACTCACCGGCACGCGTATAGTAGCTGGACCTGCTGCTGTATTGCCTTTTGTGAACAACTCTCTTTCCGTCGCAGGTCGGGCATCTTCTGTAGTTCTTGTAGATCATGCCGCCGGCGCCGGTTCTGGACCCGGACGAGACCTTGCCTCTTCCGCCGCAGCGCCCGCATTTCATCCGCCACAGACCGTCGCAAGTCGTGCATTTGCCCCGTCCGGAGCCCTTGCAGTAGGTGCAAAGCCGCAATCCCGTGCCATTGCAGGACCCGCAGGCCATCCTGCCGGTCCCGGTACAATACGGGCACAACGCGGGATCGATGTCGCCAAGATCCGACCGGGCGGTCTTGATGCGGGATATGTTCATCTTCAGCGCCGCGGACGTCACGTCGACCTCGTCGTGCAGCGCCAGGGCCCGTTGGTAACATCTCTCGGCGCGGGCGAGCATTCGAGCCTCCACTATCGGCACAATCGACTTCGACAGCTCCTTGTAGTACCAGTCGCCCAGAGTCCTGCACGACTCGACGGGCAGGTTGGCGATCCCCTTGGCCGCCATCGGAACGAATGTCCGGTATTTCGCATCGACATCCTCGTTGACGTACTTCATCGCCTCGGCGGGATTGTCCATCACCGTAACGAGCTTCTCGACCAGATCGGAGCGAGCGTCGATATCGTCGGGCGACTTTTTCAGATCGGCGATGCTGCTGTCGATCCGGGCCTGCACTTTGTACATGTAAGTCGCCGTCCGAAGGAGGCTGGTCATCTTCGCCAGATCAGGCAGTCGGTTGGCGATCGATGCGATCCTGGCCTGGTTGTAGAAAACGGCCGCCTCTTTCCAATCGCCGGCGGACGCACAGTGAGAACCCGCCAGCGCCAAGGTCTCCGCCGACGCCTGGGCCAGCTTCCGCTTCTCTCTTGAAGACTTCGTCAGGCCGCTCCAACTGCGGTAGACCGCGGCTTTTTGCGAGAGCCAGTGGGCCTTTCTGTCCGGATCGGCCTTGACCAGGTCGCTCAGCACGACCTGGAACTTCCGGCAGGACTCCGGAGTGCTCAGCCCCCTGACGCCGTATTTGACCGACGCTTCAAGCAGAGCGACCTTCAACTTGTCGTTGCCCTCAGCGAGCGACACCGCATCCATAAGCAGCGAGGATCTCTCGTCGTCGGTGCGAGCGTCCTTGATTACATCCTTGATGAAAGCTTCAGTTTCGCTGTCGTTGTCGGCCGCGGACGTAATGCCTGACAAACAAAGAACAACAGCCAGACCCAATGCAACTTTCATAAAACTCACCTGATCTCTCCCATATCGACGGATGCAGTTTCCGAATCACCGCTTCAGCGGACATGCTCCGGCCTCCGGAGCCGTGGATTATTGTACCATCCCCGGTCCAATCATCAACTCTCTTTTGCTGTTTCGGTCGATCGGCCCGTCGTCACTGGCAGTGAGTGCACCGCAGCGTCTTGGCCCCGTCGCATTTAGGGCAGGGTTTCTTGCCGCCGCCGCCATCGCAAATGTCGCAGACGTCGCTGCCCTTGGGAGAGTTATAATTGCAGGACGAGCACTTGCCGGACCTGTAGCGTTTGTATTTCACCGAGTAATGCACATTGCCTTCGCCGCTGCAGATCTTGCAGGTCCTGGTCGTGCGATACTTGCCGTAGTAGCCCTTGACCATCACATAGATGTAGCCCTTGCCGGCGCATCCCTTGCACTTCAGGCCGAAGATGCCGTTGCACTTTTCGCATTTCATCCGGCCGGTGCTGCTGCACTTGTCGCACTGGAGTTTTCCGGTGCTCTTGCCTTTGACCAGGCACGCGCCGCACGCGGTCTTACCTCCGCCCAGACAGTACACGCAGATCAGCGGATCCGCCGGCCGCAGCTTGTCAAGATCCGATTCGATCTGGGATATCTGGTGCTTCATCGCGGCGCTGGCGATGTCGGCTTTGCCGTGAAGCTCCAAGGCTCTCTCGTAGTAGAGTTTGGCCCGTTTCAGCATTCGGTGCTTGTCGAGGGAGACCATACTCCTGGCCAGTTCCTTGCTGTACCACTCGCCGAGGCTCTTGCACCCCTCCAGCGGGACTTCGGACGCTTCTTTACCCGCCAGCGGGACGTACGACTGATACTTCGGCTCGGAGTCCTCGTTGACGTACTTCGCGGCCCGAGCCGGATCGTCAAGCGTGACCAGCAGCGTCCTGACTATCTTCGAACGCGCATCGACATCATCGGGCCTGGTCTTCAGCGTCTGGTCATACTTGTCGACCAGTTCAACGGCCTTGGCGAGCCGCAGGACAGTTCGAACGCGTGCGGTGAGGTTATCCCGCACCAGGAGTTTGTATCGAGTCGCCGTCGTCCTGGCTTCGCTGTATGCGTCGTAAGCCGACACCCAGTCGCCCTTTTTCGCGGCGACCTCCCCGGCCTGGACCAGCAGTTCAACTATCTTCTCCGAAATCGCAGCCTTTTCAGCCTTTGTTTTCGCCAGCGTCTGCATGCGGCGGGCGACCTTGGCCTGCTGCATGATCCAAAACGATTCCTTCTCGGGGACCCGCCCGGCCAGGAGTGAGGCGGCTTTCTGAACCCTGAGGCAGTCATCGGCGGTTCGGAGGGATCTCATGCCGTATTCGACGGCTTTTTCCAGAAGGGCCAGTTGCAGCTTGGCGTTGCCGTCGGTCATGGAGACTGCTTCCATGAGTTTGGCCGATCTCTGAGAATCAGTGCGAGCGCCCCGAATGACCTCCTTGATGAAGTCGTCAGCCTCATCGGCTCCCGCCGACAGAGCCGGAATCACCACGGCGATCACTAAAACGATCGAACATAATATGATTGCAGTAAATCTCATTGCACCACCTGATTGCCTATACGCATCGAACGCAGACAAAGTTACAAGTAATCCCAACGTTGGCCAAAGTGTCACCCGGATAGTTATTACGCATTTAATTGATGAAACACACCGCGAACCGGCATGTCGCCAAACCGCAACAGCCGATGCGTCACAAACGCCTGTTGTACATATAAGACGCCCGGTTCACCAGTTTAGTTCCCCAAAAAAGACAATCGTCATGCGTTTTGAGAGAAGAACTCCCGTATCGTCGAGACTAATGCGTCGATATCCTCGGCAGTTATGTCGAGGTGGACCACGATGCGAATCGTAGGTCCGCCCAGCATTTTCCCGCCGAGAATGAGGATGCCCCGCTCGGCCAGGAATTCCACCAGGCGATCGACGACATCCGCCCCCATCGAGGCGAAAACCATGTTCGTATGCACCGGATCGACGGAAATCCCGTCGATATCGCGTATTCCGTCGGCCAGCCTGGCCGCGTTTGCATGATCATCGGCCAGACGGTCGACATGCTCGGTCAGGGCTATAATGCCGGCCGCGGCGATAATCCCGGCCTGCCGCATTCCGCCGCCAAGCATTTTCCGCCACTTGCGAGCCTCCTCGATCAGCGATTCGTCGGCGCACAGCAGCGAGCCGACGGGCGCCCCGAGCCCTTTTGAAAGGCAGATCGAGACCGAATCAAAATGTCGGGCGATATCGGCGACCGGGGCGCCGAGCTTGACCGAAGCGTTGAACAGGCGAGCTCCGTCAAGGTGCAGAGCCAACCCGCGCCCGCGGGCGAACTCCTCGGCACGCGCGAGATAATCCATAGGAAGCGCCAGCCCGCGGTGCGTGTTCTCCAGGCAGAGAAGCCGCGTGCGTGCGAAATGGAAATCGTCGGGCTTGACCGCACGGGCGACCTTGTCGAGATCGAGCGTGCCGTCGGGCTCGAAATCGATCGGCTGGGGCTGGATGCCTCCCAGCACAGCCGCCCCGCCGCCTTCGTATTTGTAGGTGTGAGCGTGCTGCCCGACAATATACTCATCGCCCCGCCGGCAGTGCGACAGCAGGCCGAGAAGATTGCTCTGGGTGCCGCTGGGGGCAAACACAGCGGCCTCCATGCCCAGCATCTCGGCGGCGACAGCCTCCAGGCGGTTGATCGTGGGATCCTCGCGGTAGACATCGTCGCCGACTTCCGCATGCGCCATCGCATCGCGCATAGCCTCGGTGGGTTTCGTAACGGTATCGCTTCGCAGATCGACTGTCTTATTCATAGCCGAATGCTACTAGAAAACTCGTCCGAAGTCACGTTTCTGCGGGATCGCCCTGGCGCCGGGCATGTCGATTCTCGGATGGGCCAGCAGGGTCGCTTTGGCCTTCATCAGCACCTTGAGCACCGCCCGGTAGTCCGGATCGCGGGTCGACTTGAACCGGGCGGTCCTGTCGTCGGCGGCGCCGCCGGCGGACCTGGCCAGGAGCTTCACGAATTCCGGGCTCAACTGCGGATTGGTGAAGTTGAGATTGCGGGCGTCCACGCGGATCTTCTTCTCGGTGCAGATCTTCCTGAGTTCTGCGACCCAGGGCGCCTGGGCGGGTCGGCCCCTGCCGTCGGTCTTGGGGATCGTCGTCGCGTCCCGTCCTCCAGTTGACCACGGTCGGGACATGTCCCACGTTCCGTAATACGGGACGTTGGCGTCGATCCAGGCGTAGATGCAGCGCCGCCCTTCGTCGTCAACGTTGACCGGCTTGCGGTCCTTGTTGGTCGACATGTGCTTCGATTCGATGATCCGGGTCAGCCTGCTTACCCACGATCCGGTGCCGAACGCCGGGAAGTTGCCGGTGGGACCCGGATTGATGTAGTAGTACTCGACGTATCTCCTGAACACCAGCGACTGGTACGACATCGAGTAGAACTGCGTCTTGTCGCCGGTGAGATTGACGTCCTTCGGCGGCGTCGCGCCGCTGTGGCACTTAATGCAGTACTTGTCGAGAACGGGCTGGACCTGCCTTACGTAGTCGACCGGCCCGGCGCCCCACGACGGCGGGAGGATCTTGTTCGGCGGCTTTCTCATTCGCCGCATGTTCGTCGGATTCACCGGCGAGGGTTTCAGGCGATCTTCGTGGCATCCGATGCAGGAGGCCTGTTCGCCGGTGGTGATCTGGGTCACCGAACCCATGCGGATGATCTCCTTGCCGTTTTCGTCGAGGGCCTGGAAGTATATCTCGGTGTTCGACGGCGCCTTGAAGTAGATCGCCCCGTTTTCGGCGACCGGAACTGTCCCGAGGTTGATCTTCACGTAGTAGCTGCCCTGTCCGATTATCGGGTAGTGATCGTGGTACCGGGGCCCTTCGGTGTTGTACTTCTTGGGCGACTGGGCCATGATGCGCAGCCGCTTGACCTGTCCGCGTTTGACGCCCTGGCGGAGCAGGCCCTGGTAGACGTCCTGAACGAAGAAGGCGCCCTCGCCGGGTTCCTGGGGGCACTGGCCCGGAATGATGTTCGGAACGGGCTTTTTGTTCAGAGACACCGCGTTGAAGCACTGGAGTTTATCGTCCTTGTAGAGCGGAACGATCGTGCCGTCATGCTTGAGCATGGCGATGTGGTGCCGCCCGGTTCGCCCGTCGGAGACCAGCGAGTACTCCTTCGTCACCGGATACGGATCGGTGAACGAGTTGCGGTAGAGCCTGTCGCCCGGCTGCCAGTTGGTGTGCCGCCAGTTGTTGCCGACGGTGACCTTGTACGGCGTGGCGTTGGTGATCTTGGTCATGCCCTTGGGGTTCTCGACTCCCAGCGAGCGATCGACGATGGCGATGTCGCCCAGCGGCGGATGGTGGTGGGCCGCCATCGTTACGATGACCTTCTTCGTGCCGGGTATCTCTTTGCCGCCGTAGACGGAGTTCGGAACGGTAAGGGTGTTTCCGTGATACAGCTTGAGCTGCCGGCCGTTGGGATTGATCGTCCAGAGCCCCTCCCACATGAAGATGTTCTTGTCCTGGTACTCCCATCGCGTGCAGAGGATCGACCCGTCGGCCAGCACCGCCGGCGAGATCGTACAGAGCGTAGTCCAGTCGAAGCGGCGCATGTTGGACCCGTCGGCGTCGACCACGTGCAGTGCGCAGGCCAGGAAGTTCTGGCACAGCGAATACGATTCGACCCGCGAGGAGGTGAATATGATCCTGCCGTCGCCGTAGTAGATCGGGCTGACGTCGTGGTACGGGCCCTTGGTGATCTGACGCAAACCGGTCCCGTCTACGTTGATCTCCCATATGTGGAACGGGAGGTTGTTCTCCGGCTTGTAGGAGAACACCAGCTTCCTGCCGTCGAACGACGGGCTCATGTCGAATATGAAGCCCTCTTTGGTCTCGAAGACGGTTTTCGGCGAGACAGTCGGCCTGCTGGGATCGTAAGTGCAGATCGCCGAGCCCTTTCCGGTGCGGTGCGCGAACATCGTGGCGTTGGTCCCGCGCATTCCGTAGTCCCGTCGCTTGATGAACGCAATCCTGGGAATTTCGCCGACCAGTTTGGTGATCCGCGCCTTCTTGGCTGCGATTTTCGCTTTCTCCTCAGCCGTCAGCACTTTCTTCGTAAACGAGTCCATGTCCGGGCTGTGGTCCGCGCGTTTGGTGCGGTACAGCATCTTCCCGTTCGGCGTGCTGACGCGGATATTCCTGTACTGGACCTGCGTGTTCCAACTGCCCAGACCTATGCCGCCGGCCTTGTGCAGGTAATTCCTCACGTCGTGTATGAGCCTGCCGTTCAGGTAGCATTTTATCGACGGACCTTTGACCTTGACGGTTACTCGATACCACTTTCCGTTCTTGATCGATCCTCCGGCTTTCGGGAAAGAGCCTCTCTTGCGGCCGCGGGCCAGCGCCTCCAGACCGTAAGCGGAGTTCGCCCACCCGCCGACGTTCCACCAGTAGCAGTTCTTCCGGTCGGCGACGCGGAACAGAATCAGGAACCCTTCGGACCCGCCGGTCCTGCGTGCGTCGAGTTCTAATGTATAGTCGCTCCACCTGGCGGGTTTCGCGAAAGACAGGCATGGCGCCCCTCCTTCAACCTGGGCGTAGACATCGTTCTTGTGTATCCATCGCCCCTTGTCGGGCTTCCAGCTCTCGAACGACTGATATGTCTCGGCTCCCCGGGCCGCGGAGACAAGAGAAACGACAACCGTCACCATAACCGTCACACATCGCAAACTGCGGAACATACGCTAATCCTCGATAGTATTCCGAAACAACCGCCTTACTACCTTAACGCCATACCGGTCAGCGGCTTGCCTTTTTCGTCAAGAATCTGCAGGGCCATCATGTGCCTGTCGCCGCCTTTTTCCGGGCCGGCGTAGCGCCATACGACCTTCTTGTCGCGGTTGACCGCCAGCAGGCCGGCTCCGCCCGATCCGCGGGTCGCAGCGTAGACCCCCATCGCGATGTTTCCGCAGGGCAGCACGTGCACGCCGCAGATCATGCCTACCTTGAACTCCTTGACGTCCTTCTTGTCGAACCGCCAGACCTCCTTGCCCTTGGGATCGAATTCGGTGACCGAGTTGATGTGTCCGACGACGGTGTTGCCGTTGGGCAGCCGGACCGCCGAGAAGGCGATCGGCTTGGTCTTGACCTCGAAGACCACCTTGCCGGTCGGCGTATATTCGCGAACCATCGCCCTGGCCTTGTATGCGACGAGATAGTTTCCGTTGGCCAGTTTGCGGACGTGCCGCAGATTGTTATGGCTGCCGGGCTGGCAGAGCGGCAGCTTGAGTTCGAAGACGATCTTGCCTTTCGGATCAACCTCAACGATCCGACCGGCGGAGTTCTCGCCGACCATAGTGTCGCCGTTTTCCAGCCGCTGGCAGGCGAACGCGGCGCCGCCCTTCTGCATCTTGGGTTTGTAGCTCCAGACGACCTTGTCGGTCTTCGGATCGATCTCTACGATGTTGTTGTCGGCCAGCAGTACGTTACCGTTCTTGAGCATCCAGATATCCGAACAGTTGGCGCCCTTGTGCTTCCAGAGGATCCTGCCGGAGTCGTCCAGCAGCAGGATCCGACCGCTCCCCGTGGCCAGGATCCTGCCCTTGAACGAACCGTAGAGGAGTTTGGCCTCCGTTGCGTCGGCTCCGTTGAGGAAGCTGGCGGTGATAGTGGACAATCCGATCGCCAGAAGAACGGCGAAGGCGGGAAGAGTGGTTTTCCGCATTGTATTGCTCCGTTGGATATCGGCCCGACCGACAGCGCCGCCCTACACATTTCGAGCAACTCGAATCGCGCTCGGACCAGTATTGTATTCTCCAGATCCACAGGGCCTATGGCAAGAACGATCATCCGCCGCCGGATCAGAACGGATCAATAGCTTGACACGGCGATCTCCTGTCGGTCGAATTGCAGTTATGCCCGCAAAACAAAATCACGTGAGAACACAAGCGGCGGCTGTCGCGGCGACAGTCCTGCTGGCGATCTGCAGCATCGCCGCGGGGGAGATTGATTTCATTGTTGAATCTGCGACGGAATTGCCTGTTGCGTATGACGCCGACGTTCTCGTCGTCGGCGGATCGCTGGCCGGAGTCGAAGCCGCCTGCGCCGCAGCGAATGAAGGCGCCTCGGTAGTGCTGATCGAGGATCGTTCGTATCTCGGCTACGATCTGTGCGCAACCCAGAGGCTCTGGCTGGAATCGGACGAAAAACCCCTCACGGCGCTCACCCGAGCGATCTTCGGCTCCCGCGCAGTCGCCACGCCGATGCAGGTGAAAAGCGCCCTGGACAAAGCCCTGCTGGAAGCCGGCGTGAGCTTCCTTACCGGCTGCTACGCCGTTGACGCAGCGCCGGGCGGCGTGCTGATGGTCAATCGCAGCGGACGGCAGGTCATCGGCGCCAAGGTGATAATTGACGCAACGGACCGTGCGGCGATAACCCGCTGCACTGGTGCGGCGTTCAGGCCGCGTGCGACCGGACCGGAGGAGTTCAAATTCGTCGTAGTCGGAGGACGCCCCGCAAACGAAACGCCAAACCGCAAGCTGCACGTAGTCTACACCTCACGGAATAACGAATACCCCGTCTATGAATACACGCTGAAGATCGAGCGGTCAGGATCGGGGTTCAGGCCGCTGAACGGTATTTTCCACAAAGCACGCTCACTAACATTGACCGCCGGAGTCGCGGACGTATCTGAACGATTGTTTCATATCCCGCAGGATTCGGTCATATCGTCCGGTACTCCCGGCGAGTCCTGGCCCGGAGCCGATCGCGTCTCACTGGACCTGTTCCGTCCGGCGAAAGTCAAGTGCTGGTACGTCCTGAGCGCCTATTCGGACCTTCCTCGCAGACATGCGGCCCGAGCGCTCCGCCCGCCGCAGTGGGCTCTTATCGGTCAGCGGATCGGTCGGGCGGCGGCTGATAACGCTCGGTCGGCCAAACGCCGCGTACGAATCGACGGCGTCGAAAGCAATTCAAAGCCGGGTCGACTGTCGATCAAACGCCCCGGCGGCGACACGAGGTTCCGCGATCGCCAGAAGTTGAAGCTGGCCTCCCGATCACTGCCTGTGCTCGGTCGATTCGACGTGGTGATAGTAGGCGGAGGCACATCAGGAGCCCCCGCCGCCATAGCCGCGGGACGAAACGGAGCCTCTGTGCTGGTGATGGAATATCTCGACGAACTCGGCGGCGTAGGCACGACCGGAATGATCGGCAAGTACTGGTACGGCTACCGCAGCGCAAAAGGCAATAACCTGAACCCCGGATACGTGAGTCCAAAACAGATACGCTCGGGGACGGCGACAAGCGTCCTTCGCAACGGATACGCCGGGGAGGTTGGCGACAAATTTGGCGGCTCGTGGAAGCCGATCGCCAAGGCCGAATGGCTCCGGCGGCAGGTGCTGGCCTCAGGCGGCGAGATCTGGTTCAACTGCTTCGGGTGCGGTGTTGTTGTCGAAGGGGCGAGAGTCCGCGGCGTGGTTGTCGCCGGACCGTTCGGACAGGGAGTCGCCCTGGCCAAAACGGTCATCGACTCGACCGGCAACGCCGACATCGCCGCCGCCGCGGGCGCCGAGACCCGATACGGCGTCTCGAAACGGGGCGACCTGTCGGTCCAGGTCGCCGGATACCCGCGGAGGAATCTGGAAGACAGGTACGTAAACACCGCCTACACCATGGTCGACGACACGGACGTGCTGGACCGGGGACATCTGCTGCTGTGGGGAAGATCGCGTCAAACGAAATCCTACGACATGGGCCAGTTGATCGACTCCCGCGAGCGGCGAAGGGTTGTCGGCGAGTTGGTCCTGCGAACATACGACATACTCAACGCACGCAGGTACCCCGACACGATCAGCCACCACCTGAGCAACTTCGACGCCGGGGCGTTTCCCACGTCCGACATGCTGCTGGTCAGGGACATGAAGGGTCCGGCGTACGTCTGCGACCTGCCCTACCGCTGCCTGATCCCCAGGGGCGTCGAGGGACTGCTCACAACCGGGCTCGGCGCAAGCGCCGATCGCGACGCGATGACACTGATCCGCATGCAGCCGGACCTCGAGAACCAGGGCTACGCCGCGGGGATCGCCGCCGCTATGGCGGCGAAAGCAGACGTCGATGTCCGCAAGATCGACATCAAGACGCTCCAGAAGAAGCTGATCGAAAAGGCAATAGTCGAACCCCGCGTGCTGAGCGACACCGACTCGTATCCGCTTGGCGACAGGCGCCTCAAAGAAGCCGTCGCGGAACTGAAGGATCTCAAAATCGAGATCAACCAGCGGCGCGACAGTCACGATCGGACCTACTCGGCCCTGGCGGCGGTCATGTCGCACCAAAAGAAATCGATCCCGCTGCTGGCCCGGGCCTATGCAGAGGCGACGGAACCCAACGAGAAGCTGAACTTCGCGCTCGTTCTGGGCGTACTCGGCGACCGCCGCGGCGCCGAAACCCTTGCGAAAGCCGTCAGCGACAGTCCCTGGGGAAGAGGCTGCAACATGAGTTCGAAGCGAGAAACGGCCAACACGTTTTCGAAGGTTGACCGCCTCGTGATCTCCCTGGGGTTGACCCGATCTCCTAAGGCAATCCCCGTGTTGATCGAGAAGCTCAAGCGACTAAACGCCAAGAGCGCTCTGTCTCACGTGAAGGCGGCCTGCATAGCCCTGCGAGCCTGCCGCGATCCTTCGCTCGCGAAACCGCTTGCCGACCTGCTGGACAAGCCGGGGGTGTCGGGGCACTCCCAGGCGGCGGACTACCACCGACCGGCCGACAAGAAGAAAACGCCGCTAAGCATTACAAAGCGAGCGACCACAGGCGATCTTCTGAACGCGAAATTCAAGGAACTGCTGATTGCAGCCCTGCTGCTGGACTGCGGAGACGCCGACGGCAAAGCCCGCACGATCCTGGAAACCTACACGAAGGACATACAAGGACACTTCGCGGCCTACGCCCGAGCGGCGCTGGACGGGAAGCTGGTCCGCTAGGTGGATAGAGCGCGTCATGCGGGCCGTTGAGCCCGCCGAAGGAGGGCCTGCCCGCCGAAGGAGGGCCTGCCCGCCGAAGGAGGGCCTGCCCGCCGGAGGAGGGCCTGCCCGCCGATAGGCGGGTGACTGACACAAGGGCTCAGAAAGCCGCGGGCGCATCGAAACCCTTGTATCAGTCACCCGCCTCCAGCAGGCTCGACGACTTTTTGCATGCGTGCAAACGGGCTAGTCATTGAGTATCATTCCGGCGAACGAGTCGGGAATGAATAAATGAGCGGAACACTCAACGGAAAAGTCGCCATAGTAACCGGCGCCGGACGCGGCATCGGTAGAGTCATCGCACAGACGCTCGCCGCAGACGGAGCCTGCATTGTCGCCGCTGCGCGAACGGGCCAGGAGATCGAATCCCTCGCCGCCGAGATTGTCGCCGGCGGCGGGAAAGCAATCGCCGTGAAGACCGACGTCACCGACGAAGCGAGCGTCGATCACCTCTTCAAAGAGATCGACGAGCAGCTCGGGCGAGTCGACATTCTGGTCAACAACGCAGGAATGGGCGTTTTTTCGCATCTTGTCGACTGCTCGCCCGAAGATTTCGGCGCGGTGCTGGACGTGAACGCCAAGGGCACGTTCCTATGCAGCCGGGCGGCGTTGAAGCGGATGATGCCGCAGGAAAGCGGCTACATAATCAACATCGCCAGCGTTCTGGGCATAAGAGCGTACGTTAACCAGGGCGCCTACACCGCGGCCAAACACGCGGTCATGGGCCTGACCAAGACCCTGGCGATCGAGGCCCAGCCCCACGGGATCCGGGTCAGCGTGATCCTCCCCGGCGGGGTCAACACCGAGCTTATCGGCAAGTCCCGACCCGACCTGAACACAGACGAACTGCTGGAGCCCGAAGATGTCGCCGGGGCGGTGAGTTATCTCCTGAGCCTGTCGGAAAAAGCGGCGATCGATCAGATATGCCTCCGACGCAGAAACAGCTCCCCGTTCTGAAAAAACTTGGAATATCCGGGGGCCAGCATGTATCCTTATCGACTTGAAATCTCGGCTCGGCGACCGCTCGGCGAGCCCATAGTAAACAGACAGGAGAGCTGATCATGGCTGAAGCGTTTGCAGGCGTACCGAAAATCCAGTACGAAGGCCCCGAATCGAAGAACCCTCTGGCGTTCAAGCACTACAACCCCGAACAAGTGGTTGAAGGCAAGACGATGGCCGATCACCTTCGCTTCTCGGTGGCCTACTGGCATACATTCCGAAACGGATGCGCCGACCCGTTCGGCGGCCCGACCCGCCTGATGCCCTGGGACGATGGAACCGAATCGGTCGAAAACGCACAGAACCGCGCCCGCGTCGCCTTCGAGTTCATGGAGAAGCTCGGGGTGGAGTTCTACTGCTTCCACGATCGCGACGTGGCCCCCGAAGGCGCAACGCTGGCCGAATCGAACGCCAATCTCGACGCGGTGGTCAAGGTCCTCAAGGAACAGCAGCAGCGCACCGGCGTCAAACTGCTGTGGGGAACCGCATGCCTGTTCGCCAACCCGCGATTCATGCACGGAGCGTCGACAAGCTCCAACGCCGACGTATTCGCCTTCTCGGCCGCCCAGGTCGCAAAGGCCATGGAAGTGACCCACGAACTCGGCGGACTGGGATACGTCTTCTGGGGCGGACGCGAAGGCTACAAGAGCCTGCTGAACACCGACCTGGGCCGCGAGCTGAGCCACATGGCCAGGTTCATGCAGATGGCCGTCGACTACAAGAAACAGATCGGATTCACCGGCCAGTTCTACATTGAGCCCAAGCCCAAAGAGCCGACCAAGCACCAGTACGACTTCGACTCGGCGACCTGCCACGGATTCCTGACCGCCAACGGGCTGGCCGACGATTTCAAGCTTAACATCGAAGCCAACCACGCGACCCTGGCCGGCCACACGTTCCAGCACGAACTGGAATTCGCCGCATCGGTCGGGCTCCTCGGATCGGTCGACGCCAACCGCGGCGACCCGCAGCTCGGATGGGACACCGACCAGTTCCCCACCGACGTGTACGACACGACCGCGGCGATGCTGACGATCCTGAAAAACGGCGGATTCACCACCGGCGGACTGAACTTCGACGCACACGTCGCACGCGAGAGCTTCGAGCCTGTCGACCTGTTCTACGCACACATCGGCGGAATGGACGCGTTCGCACGCGGGCTTAAGGCCGCCGCGGCCATCCGGGCCGACGGCGTGATCGCCGACTTCGTCAAGCAGCGCTACGCCAGTTGGGACACCGGAATCGGAGCCGACATCGAAGCAGGCAAGGTCGGCTACGCCGAACTGAGCCGGTACATGCTCGAAAAAGGCGACTCCGAAGCGAACATCTCAGGACGAGTCGAGTACCTCGAAAACATCCTCAACGAGTACATCTGATCCGAGCAGCAACCCAAATAGACGACAGCCCACGGATAGCGACAGCAATCCGTGGGCTTTTCTTTGGTCGGTCGCGAGTTGACGAGGAACTCAGTCGTTTCTGCGCACCGCAAGCGCCGTCGGCGCCGCCAGCATCTCGGCGAGCTCAATGTCGGCGTCGGTGAAGGGCTGTTCGCCCTTGCGGTACAGCACGATCAGGCCGATCAGTTCGCCGGGCGACGGGATCAGCGGGATCGCAAGCACGCTGAGGCCCGGCAGGAACTTGCGGATCGACTCGCTGAACTTCGCGCTGTTGTCTCCGGCGTCCAGCATCATGCACTTCGGCTCGGCCAGGGTCATGTCGATCAGCGGGTCGCACAGTTCCCGGCAGAATGAAATCTCGTCGGGATGCGGAACGCCGAATCGACCGGCTATCTGGAGTTCGGCCGACGAGTCGCAGACCAGCGCCGCGCCGAACACGCTTCCGCTGCGGTGAACGATCACGCGAAAAAGCGAACGGAAGACGTGGTCATCGTCGCGAGCGGCGATAAGCTCGCGCTGGTATCCGATGAGCACCTGCTGTGAGGCCATCTGGGCACTGAGCGTCTTGTAGGCGTCCGTCAGGTCCGCACAGGTCGAATCGAGGCGGTCCTGGATGATCTTCCGCTCGATGTTGATCTCCCTGGCGAGTCTGCGCAGCCTCTTTTGCCGGTCCTTTGTCCGCTCGTATCCGGCTCGCCTGGCCAGTTCGTCCTTTATCGTCCGGCGAAGCCGATCGAGGTCCAGCGGCTTGGTCATCAGTTCGACCGGACGGCAGCGGGACGCCTCGGTCAGCGTTGCCGGATCGCCTATTGCGGTGATGACGATAGCCGGAGTATCCGAAGCAATATCAGCCCGCAGCGAATCGATGACGTCCAGCCCGGTGCAGTCGCCCAGCATCAGATCGGTTACGACTATGTCAGGGGCGTTGGCCCGAGCGCATTTGACCGCCTCGGACCCCGAACGTGCGGTCTCGATCGAGAAGTCCTCATCTCCAAGGGCGTCCGACAGCAGTTCGATTATGTCGGCCTCGTCGTCGACAACCAACACGCGGGGTTTCTTATCGCCAGCCATATTGTCTCTCACATGAAACGAGCCTATCAGTCGGCCCGCGGCAACTCGACATACACAGTCGTGCCTTCGCCAGGCCGCGACTGAATCCATATCCCCCCGCCGTTGTTCACTACGTATCTGCGAGCCCTGGATAGTCCCAGGCCCACTCTCCGTCCGGCGGCCTGGGCCGAGAAGAACGGCGTAAACGCGTTCGAAAGCGTCCGGGCGTCCATGCCGGGTCCTTTGTCGCTTACAGAAATCAGCACCCGATCGCCGGACTGTCCGACCTCGCAGGAAACTCTCACCGTTCCGTCGCCGCCGGCGTTGGCTGCGATCGCGGCGTTTGAAACCACTTCGCCTATAGCCGAGCGTATCTGGGCGATATCGGCGAAGATCTTCAGCGATTCGACCGGCGGGACAACGACAAGCTCGCACTCCCGGACAACAGGATCCTGCGATTCGGCGAATTCCTTTTCGATTTCGCCGGTAATCGCCGCGACATCCGCGATCTCTGGTTTCGCCCGAGGCGGCGAGGCGAAGTCCATCAGGTCGGTTATGATATCGCTGATCCTATGTGCCTGATCGGCGATTTGGGTCCATGTCTTGCGTTCTTCAGGATTTGTCGCGCGGTCTCTCATCAGTTGTGCGCGTCCGGATATGACGGCCAGGGGGTTGTTGAGTTCGTGCCCGGCCCCGGCGGCCATCTCGCCCATCGCGGCCAGACTGCGCGCTTCGGTCAGCGTTTCCTGGGCCGCGGCCAGCACCTGACCGGCTCCGGCGAGTTGTTCGCTCAGTCGCGCCGCGCGGCTCTGGCCTCGCGCCATAGCCAGCGTGAGCGACAGGATTTCGCACATCGCGTCCAACTTCTCGACAGGCCCTCGGACCCCTGCCGATCCGCACGGAGCCAGCAGGCCTCCTACGCACGAACCGTCGCAAACCAGGCGGTAATGCTCGTATATTCCCGGATCGATCCACTGGCGCAAATCGTTGATATCGGCCAGGATGTCGACCATGTCTTCGGCGGCGGACCTCCCGCCGAGATTGTACGACCCGGCGTCGAATTGCGGATTGGCCCGGCAGGTTTTCACTACTTGCCGCCCGCGATCGGACAGCACAGTCAGCAGCACTTCCTCAGAATCGAGTTGCAGACAATATGCGATTATCGGCTCGGCGTCGCTCGGTTCGATCGACAGCGCGCCGGCAATCGCGGACGCCGTCGCGGCGAGAGTCTCCGGCAAATTGGCCTCGGGTGAAATGCACGAGGCGAATCGTCTCAATTCGCCCAGAACGTCTGAATCGGCCCGCATCCCTCCAGCGGCGTTTCGCAGGCTCCGGTTCAGTTCGCCCAATTTCGCGTTGGCGCCAGCGACAGCCCTGTGATATGCGGCGATATCCTGCCGCGGCGAAACCGAACCCAGTGGGGCCAGAAGTTCGCATACCTCGGCGTTTAGTCCCTCGGCTATGCGCTGCGGGATGTCGCACGCCAGCCCCATCCGCGACGCCAGCTCGGCGCTGCTGCGGACAAACTTGAAATTGCCCGAAAAGCCAATGCCGCACTCGCGTGCGATTGTGTCGGCAAGCGCGACGATCTCGACCATGGTCCGATCGGCGATCGAGTCGGGAATTGCTTCGATCGGCTGGTGCGACAGCCAGGCTACGGCTTCTATCGCCGGACCGAGGCGGCGCTGCCTGGCCAGATGCAGCCCGGCAACTGAGTGATCCACCCCGATGATTTCACGCTCGTTGTCGCTGATGTTGGCATGCTGATGCTCGGCGGCCCGAATCGCCCGCTGGTAACTCTTGGGGGCGATTCCCACGAGGGCGAGCTTTCCGACATCGTGCAGCAGTCCGCACACGAAAGCCTGCTGCGGGTCCAGCGGGAAAGCCCCGAACGCAGAGAGCTTCCCGGCTGCCACTGCGACCGCCAGACAGTGGCGATTGAACGCTTCGTGATCGAATTGCGTTTCGCCGTCCCGATCGCTCGCCGACACGACAAACCCATGCCCCGACAGCATCTCAGCCCGAACGACGTCAGGCGGCAGCTTCTCGACGGCGTCTCCGACAGATCTGGAGATCTTCCCAGGCCCCCGGTTGGCCAGCGACAGCAGTCCCGCCGTCATGCCCGGATCAAGGGCTATGATGTCCCCCATGGCACTGGGCCAATCGGCGGAGTTCTCGTCATCAGCGGCAAGATTGAGCACCGACGCGGCAACAGGGCGCCAGGCGCCAAGACCGTTCAGATCGCAGATAAGCTGATCCAATCGTTCTACGCTGAGCCTGTCACGCAGAGAGCCGACCTGTGAGAAGCTGTCCATTTCGCTCGAACCGTGATCGCCATCCTCTTGCCCGCGGATGCTTGTCAATTCTTGACCAGTTCCAAAATCCGCTTGACGACCGTCTCCACATTGAACGGTTTCTGGATGAAATCGTTGGCGCCGGCCTCCATCAGCCGCTCGACCTCGGCGGGATTGACCATCCCGGATATCACGAGAATCTTGATGTCCGAAAGCTCGGGGTTCTCGCGGATCGTCTTGCAGACAACATTGCCGTTAATGTCCGGCAGCATGAAGTCCAGCACGACAACGTCCGGTCGAAACTGCTGAGTGAGAACGCCGGCGTCGTAGCCCGTCTGGGCGGTCGCCACTTCAAAACGCCCGTCGGATTCCAGGAACTGAACGAACATTTCGATAATCTCGGGCTCATCGTCAACAACGAGAACGCGAATCGAATCATTATCCAGACCGTCCAGCGGGATCTTGTTGGCCTTCATGAACTTGATCAGGGCGTCGCGGGGAATTCGTCTGAACTTGCTGCCAGGCACGCGAAAACCCTGCAACTGCCCGCTGTCAAAGCATCTTATGATAGTCTGCTGCGACAGCTTGCACGTCGCTGCCGCTTCTCCGGTAGTGTAGACAGCTTTGTTTCGCACGATACAATCTCCTTTAATCCGCAGGGACGCCAGCGTCCCGAAACCTGAGGCGCCCCTACGCCAAATGGGCCGTTCCGGCGAATCAATTGGCGAAAAGCATGCTCTTTTCGAGGCATCTCAAACACTACAACCTGCCAAGCCTATTTATTTTAGCGCTGACAAATTGCTCCGGCAAGGTAAAATGAAGAATCTGGGGAAAATGTACCCGACCCCATCGAGTAGGCGGGGGAGGTTGCCCTCCCCGGCCTCTCACACCACCGGGCATACGGTTCCGTACCACGGCGGTTCACTGTTTCTACAGCGTCCTCAGTCCTGTCAGCAGCGACACGAGTCCACAACTTTCAAAGTAACGGCATGGGAAGGCCGCGTTCATGTGACTGGCGCCGGAGTTCCACCACGCTCCACGGCCGTTGTAGGCCGATTTTGATGCGCGGTGTTCATCCAGACCTCGGCCAATCAACTTCTTGCGGCGAGTGCGCGGTCGTTTCCACTGCCGCCAGATCATGTTCCGCAGTCGTCTGCGCAGCCATTGGTCCAGCGACTCGAATACGCCCTTTACTTCGCTCAAGCGGAAGTAATTCAACCAGCCTCGCAAACGCGGGTTCAATATCTCGCGTATAAAACGTCCTATGTTGCGGCCGCGTCCCATTCGGAAGATCGATCGCAGTCCGGCCTTGAAGCGTTGGACGCTCTGGGCTGAGACCTTCGATCGAGGGTTCTTGTGGAACGTCATGCTGTAACCCAGGAACGTGCGATTCCACGGCCTGTCGACCGCACTCTTGGCATGATTGACCCGAAGTTTCAACTTCGTCTCAAGATACCGGGTTATGCTCGCCAGTACTCGCTGGCCGCTGATTCTGCTGCCGACGTAAATGTTGCAGTCGTCGGCGTAACGGCAGAAGCAGTGCCCGCGTCGCTCCAACTCTTTGTCGAGGTCATCCAAAAGGATATTCGACAGGAGCGGACTCAGCGGACCGCCTTGCGGCGTGCCTTCGGTCCGT
>Ga0180435_10000846_pt1 | contig 32276 bp, 27 predicted proteins | sample SS_ome_3_FD_132467 | JGI IMG/M metagenome (GOLD analysis project Ga0180435, IMG submission 132467) | Hypersaline lake sediment archaeal communities from the Salton Sea, California, USA - SS_3_S_1 metaG | ecosystem: Environmental > Aquatic > Non-marine Saline and Alkaline > Hypersaline >... | reverse complement strand
CCTGGACCTGGTGATCATCGAGAATGTCGGAAATCTGGTGTGCCCGGCGGAGTTCGACGTCGGCGAGCACGCCAAGGTGATGGTGTACTCGGTCACCGAGGGTGAGGACAAACCGCTGAAGTATCCGGTCATGTTCCGCTCGGTCGACGTGGTTCTGCTGAACAAGATCGACCTGATCCCCCACCTCGAGGCCGACGTGGACACCTATGTCGCACGAGTGCGGCAGGTCAACCCGACGGCCACCGTCCTGCCGGTCAGCGCCCGCACCGGGGAGGGAATGGCCGCCTGGTTCGACTGGCTGCGCCGGTTCGCCGTACCGGCGGGCGGGGAAGCCGGCCCGGCGGGGTACGCCGTGGTGGAGTTCGCCGACCCCGAGTCGGCGAAACCCGGTTTCGAGGCATTGCGGGACGCGGTCGAATCCGGAGCCGTCGAACTGGTCGACGTGCAGTTCCTCCGGTCCATCGCCGGGGTGCCCAGCACGCTCCCCGGCGCCAGGGTCGACCCGGCGCTGGGGTCGTTTCCCGACACCGGGGTTCTCAGCCAGACCGATCTGGACCTGGTCGCCGAGGACATGCCGCACAACGCGGTGGCGGCCGTCGTGCTCTACACCGGTGGGCGAATAGAGTCCGCACTGGCCGCGTGGGACCGGGACGGGGTACGGGTGAGCCGCCGCGGCCCGGTCGACCCCGGCGATCTCACGGCGGCCCGGTCGTCCGGGGCCGCCCCGATCAGTCTGCTGCGGTCGGTTCGGGACTGACCGGGCCGAATCGCGCGGCCAGCACGCAGACGTCGTCGTTGCGCGGCCGGGCGGCCAGCGCCGCCAGTTCGCTGCAGGCCTGCGCCAGTGGGGTGCCCTCGGCCCAGCCGCGCGCCAACCGCTCCACATCGGCGATCCCGATCTCGATGTCGGTGCCGCGGCGCTCGACGAGGCCGTCGGTATACATCACCACGAGGTCGCCGGGTTCCAGATCGACCCGACCCTCGGCGTAGCGTGCCCCCGGCACCGGGCCCAGCACCGGACCGCACGCGTCGGAGAGCCGCATCACCTCGCCGGTTCGGGCCCGCCGCAGCACCACCGGGGGATGACCGGCGGACCCGTAGCACAGCGACCGGGAAGCGGGATTGAAGAACGCCACGGCCATGGTGGCGAACCTGCCCTGACTGGCGTCTCTGGTGAAGCTGTTCAGCTCGGTCAGCAGGCCCACCGGGGCCAGCCCCTGGTGCGCCAGTGCCCTTGCCGCGCTGCGCAGTTGGGCCATGTCCTCCACCGCGGGCAGGCCGTGCCCGACGACGTCGCCGACCGCGAGATAGACACACCCGCCCGGTAAGGCCATGACGTCGTACCAGTCCCCCCCGAGTCCATGGGCCACATCGGCGGGCTGGTAGCTGACGCAGACCTCGATACCGGACACGGCCGTGGGGCACGACGGCACCAGAGCGGACTGCATCACCGCCGCGCGGGCGTGTTCGTCGGCGTAGACACGGGCCCGCACCAGCGCCTGCCCGACCATCGTGGCCACCGCCGAGATGAAGGCCAGCTGAGCGGCGTCCAGCTTCTGGGGTTCGGACCAGGCCAACAGCAAAGTCCCGATCGACTCGCCCCCGGAGGTCAGCGGCCAACCGACGATCGACTCCGCGCCGCTGATCTCCAGCCAGCGCAGGTTCGCCGGATACCGCAGCGCGTATTCCGCGGCGGCGGCGATGATCACCGGCCGGCCGGACCGTACCGCGTCGGTGGTGACGTTGGAGTCCGACAGCGGCAGTCCGCCCTGCACCTCGGCGATCACCTCCGAGGAGTAACCGGGGGTGATGACCCATTCCAGCCGGTTCAGGTCGGCGTTGACCAGTCCCAGCCCCAGAGCGCTGGCTCCGGCCTCGTTGAGGACCTGCTCCTCCAGTGCCCGCCCGATATCGCGAGGGGTCAGCGCGGCCGACAATTGCTGGGCGAGCCGGGACAGGTTCTCCAGGCGCAACCGCTCCCGCCGTTCGGATTCGTGGGCACGCACCGCGGCAAGCCGGCCGGCCACCTCCTGGGCGGTGAGCATGGCCACCAGCACGATGACCGCGATGAAAATCTGGGTGGCGGCCTGCCGCAGCACCGGTTCGGAGCTGTACTCGGCGAAGGGCCCATGCCCGGTCAAAGTCATGTAGTTGGCCGCCAGCGCCAGCGTCGAGCCCGCCAGCGCGGCTCCGAGGACGTCGAGCCGGAACGCGGCCCATGCCATCAGAGGCAGCAACAGCAGCGTGGGCGGGGTCTCAGCCCAGAACGCGGTCACCGACACCGCGACGGTGGCGACCAGCACCAGGGCCGTTTCGATCGGCCGTGACCGGATGACGTGGGACTGCTTGGCCCACAGCAGGATCGGTGAGGCGATCACCAGCGCGCCGATGCCGTCGCCGACCCACCACTGGATGACGTCGGACCACCAGGGATGTCCGGAACCGATCGCCGACAGACTGCCGCCGATCAACCCGCCGACCAGCGGTCCCGCGGTACAACCGGCGACGACGAACTTCGCCAGGTCGGCTCGCCTCCTCAGGTCGGGGGATCCCCCGCACCAGGCCAGGACCAGCGAGGCGCCGACGATCGGCTCCAGCGAGTTGGCGGCCACGAACCCGATCGCCACGGGCAGCGAGGTCCCGAAGTACATGTCAACCGAGATCTCTGCGACCGCGATCGCGGCGACGATCAGCGGCCACCGTCGCCGAGGGGTGAGCAGCATCGCGGCCAGGGTGATGCCGGCCGGAACGTAGAACTTGGGATTGAGCCCGACCTCGAAGAACTGCCAGGACAGGAATGCGGTCGCCGCGTAAGCCGCGGCCACCGCGGCGAAAAGCCGAAGGGCACCTCCGGAGCCCTCTCCGAACGGGCGCACCGCGTCAGCCTAGCGGCGAGCGTGCCGATTGATCCGCCCTGACCGGCGGTTCACGGATGAAACCGCACTCTCGCCGGGGTCCGGCCGGAGCCGGGTTACTTGACCAACGGGTCACGCGGCATACCCAGGATCCGTTCGGCGATCTGGTTGCGGGCGATCTCCGAGGTGCCGCCGGCGATCGCCATCCCCCGACCGCCCATCACGGCCCGGGCAGCCAGGGCGCCCTCCCCCTCATCCAGCGCGACCTCCGGGCCCACCAGCGACGCCGCGATGGCGCCCTGCTCCTGGAAATGCTCGGCGAGCTTGAGTTTGGTGATGTTGCCCTCCGGCCCGGGGCCCGCACCTTCGATGCTGCGCACGGCTCGCCGCAGGTTCAGCAGTCGCAGGGCGTGGTCCTCGGCCAGGAACCTGCCCACCCGCTGGCGGGCACCGGCCACCCGGTCGCCACGGGACTGGGCCAGCGAAACCAGCCAGGCGGTGGCCGGCGCGATGCCGCCGGCGCCGCCGCCGATGCTGACCCGCTCGTTCCCCAAGGTGGCGCGGGCCACCGTCCAGCCGGCGTTGGGTTCGCCGACGACGTCCTCGTCGGGTACGAACACGTCGTTGAGGAACACCTCGTTGAACTCCGAGCCCCCGGTGATCTGCCGCAGCGGGCGCACCTCGACCCCGGGCGCTGTCATGTCCAGGATGACCATGGTGATGCCGGCGTGCTTGGGGGCGTCGAAATCAGTGCGTACGGTGGCCAGTCCGCGCCGGCAGTAGTGCGCACCCGAGGTCCACACCTTCTGCCCGTTGATCCTCCAGCCGCCCTCGACCCGGGTGGCGCGGGTCTTGACCGCCGCGGCGTCCGAGCCGGCGGAGGGCTCGGAGAACAGCTGACACCAGATCTCCTCTTTGCGCAGCGCCTTCTCGACGAACCGCTCGATCTGAGAGGGCGTCCCGTGCTGGATCAGCGTCAGGATCACCCATCCGGTGATCCCGTAGTCCGGGCGGGTGACGCCGGCCGCGGCGAACTCCTCCTCGACCAGGAGTTGCTCGACGGCACCGGCGGCCCGGCCCCACGGTCGCGGCCAGTGCGGCATCAGATAGCCGGTGGCGATCAGCGCATCGAGGCGGGCGGTGTCGTCGAGTTCGGCAAGCCGACGGGCCTCGGCGCGGATCTCGGTGCGCAACGCCTCGGCCTCCGGGGGCAGATCGAGGCTGTTGGCCCGGGTCCGGCCCGCCGCGGTCAGGTCGAAGACCTCGGTCACCGGCCCGTCGCCACCCAGCACCGCGTTCACGCTCAGAGCCCGCCGCAGGTGCAGATGGGCGTCGTGTTCCCAGGTGAACCCGATGCCGCCGTGCACCTGGATGTTCAGTTCGGCGTTTCCGACGTAGGCCGGGAAGGCCAGTGCCGCCGCGGCGGCGGCGATGAGGCTGAACTCCTGCTCGTCCTCGCCGGAGGCCCTGGCGGCGTCCCAGACGCAGGCCAGCGCCGACTCGGCGGCCACGGCCATGTCGGCGCAATGGTGCTTGACCGCCTGGAAGGTGGCGATGGTGCGGCCGAACTGCTCACGCACCTTGGCGTACTCCACCGCGGCGTCCACGCAGTCCGACGCCCCGCCGACGGCCTCGGCGCCGAACAGCGTGCGGGCCCGGGCCAGGGCGGCGGCCGCACCGCCGGCGATGAGGTTGTCCGCCGGCGCGACTCCGCTGAGCCTGACCCGCGCCGAGCGGCGGGTCCGATCAAGGCTGGGCGCCGCCTCCAGGCTCACCCCGTCGGCGTCACGATCCACCAGCAGAACGTCGTCCCCGACCCGCAGCATCAGCAGTTCGGCCTGCGCCGCCCCCAGCACCACACCGGCGTCGCCGGACACCCGGCCCTCCGACATCACCAGGTCACCGCCGAATCCGACTGCGCCGGTGACGGATCCGTCGACCAGGCCGGGCAGCAGGCGGCTCCGCTGCGCCTCGGAGCCGGCCGCGTCGATCACTGCCGAAACCACCGCTGTCGGCACGAACGGGCCGGGTGCCACCGCCCGGCCGAGTTCCTCGATGACCACCACCAACTCCGGCAGGCCGAACCCGGATCCGCCGTATCGTTCGCCGATGTGCAGTCCCAGCCAGCCCAACTCGGCCAGCTCGCCCCAGAACGGCGGCCTGACCTCGTGGTCGGCGTCGAGCATCTCGCGGGCCGCCCAGCGGGCCTTCTGCGCGGTCAGGAATGACCGGGCGACTTGGCCGAGTTCGCGGTGGTCGTCGGTGAGCGCGATGGGCATGGCCCGGTGCTCCTTCCCCGGCGCTAGTCGAGCGCCGCGATCAGGTCGCCGACGGTGTGGTGCGCCTCCAGCGGATGACGAAGCCGGCCCCTGCGATTGACGGAGTAGACGTTGCGGCGGCCTTCCTTCTTCTTGACGAGGTAGCCGCTGCCGGTCAGGTCGGACAGGATGACCTGCACTGCCCGCTCGGTGATGCCGATGCGCAGACCGAGTTCCCGTGCGGTCAGCGCGTCGCCTCGGGCCAGGCAGAGAAGCACATGGGCGTGGTTGGTCAGGAATGTCCACTGCCGGGCCGATGTGGTGGCCCGGCTGGCCTCGGCGGCCCCGCGCGCAGTAGCCATGATCCTAATTTGTACCACTTTTCGCATTCGCGTAATGAGCTTCCCGCTTCATGGCGCGCGGTTCAGCCTCCGAGAGAGCGGGTGCTCCCGGTGGATGACGAAAGGCCCGGCCCTGTTCATCAAGGCCGGGCCCTTCCGCGGCAGGTCTGAGCGCGGCGTTCCCCGGCGGGTCCCAGACCAAACCTCGGCGCGGCGCCGGATCGGCGGCCGGTGCGAGAATCGACGCGGCTGTCCGCCTCGGGAGCACAGTCGGCATGGGAGTGAAGGGTATGGACCTGAACTGGTCGGAGAAGGACCTGAGGTTCCGCGACGAGGTTCGCGTTTTCCTCGAGGAGAAGCTCACCGACGACCTCAGGCAGGCGGGCCGGTTGATGACCAGCGTCTACGCCGACCATCAGGCCAGCATGACCTGGCAGGCGATCCTGCACGAGCGAGGCTGGGCGGCGCCGGAGTGGCCGGTCGAGTACGGCGGATGCGACTGGACGCTGACCCAGCACTACATCTTCGGCAGGGAATGCGCGCTGGCCGGCGCCCCCGCGCTGTCGCCGATGGGCATCAAGATGGTCGCCCACGCCATCATCGCTTTCGGAACACCTGAGCAGAGGGAGTACTTCCTGCCCAGGATTCTGACCGGGGAGGTCTTCTTCTGCCAGGGCTATTCCGAACCGGAGGCCGGGTCGGACCTCGCCGCCCTGTCGATGGCCGCCGTCGACGACGGCGACCACCTGTTGTGCACCGGGAGCAAGATCTGGACCACCCACGCCGCCGAGGCCAACTGGATCTTCGCCCTGGTCCGCACCGCCCGCGGTGGACGAAAACAGCAGGGCATCACCTTCCTGCTGATCGACATGACCTCGCCGGGCATCGAGATCCGGCCCCTGGTGATGACCTCCGGCGAGCAGATCCAGACCCAGATCTTCTTCGACGCCGTGCGGGTGCCCAAGGCCCAGGTGATCGGCGATATCGACCACGGGTGGACGGTGGCCAAATATCTGCTGGAGTTCGAACGTGGTGGCGGCGCGGCCGCCCCGGCTCTGCAGGTGATGGCCGAGTCGATCGCCGCCGAGTCGGCCCGCCGGCCCGGACCGGCCGGCGGCGTGTTGCGCGACGACCCCGCGTTCGCGGCCAAACTCGCCGACGTCCGGATCCGCACCGAAGTCCTGGAGATTCTGGAATACCGGGTGCTGGCCACGGTCGAGGCGGGCGGAAACCCCGGCGCGGCATCGTCGATGCTGAAAATCCTGTCCACCGAACTCAGCCAGGCGATCACCGAACTGGCGATGGAGGCCGCCGGGTCCCGGGGGCGGGTGTACCAGCCGCACGCCACCCGCCCGGGCGGACCGATCGCCGACTACCTGCCACCGCCGGACGGCTACCTCAGCGGGGATCCCTGGCAGGCGGTCGCGCCGCTGCGCTACCTCAATGACCGGGCGGGCTCGATCTACGCCGGCAGCAACGAGATTCAGCGCAACATCCTGGCCAAAGCCACCCTGGGGCTGTGAGATGGATTTCCGCCTGAACCCCGAGCAGCAGTTGCTGCGTGACGGGCTGGCCAGATTCCTCGCCGAGCGCTACCACCTCGCGGCGAGCCGGTCCGCCGCCAGAACCGGTGCGGGTTGGCAGCCGCCCATCTGGCACGCCCTGGCCGACGAACTCGGTGTTCTGGGCGCCACCCTGCCGGAGTGGGCCGGCGGAACCGGGGGCGGGCCGGTGGAGTTGATGGTGATCTCCGAGGAACTCGGCCGGGCGCTGGTGATCGAGCCGTTCGTCGAGACCGTCGCGGTGGCCGGCGGACTGCTGGCGCGCGCGGGCGGGCCGGAGGCGACGGCGGTGCTTGAGCGGATCTGCGCCGGGTCCGCGGTGGTGGCGGTCGCCGTCGACGACGACGGCGAACCCGCCCACGCGGTCCGAGACGGCCAGCGTTGGGCGCTCCACGGGACCAAAGCCGTCGTCACCGCCGCCCCCCTGGCCACCCACCTGCTGATCACCGCCCGGGCCTCCGATGGTCTGGGCTTGTTCCTCACCGGGTTCGACGCCGCCGCGCCACCGCCGGGCGCCCGGGTGCACGCCTACCGGACCATCGACGATCGCCGGGCCGCCGACCTCGTCCTCGACGGACTGAGCCTGCCGCCCGCCGCGCTGATCGACGCCGACGCCGAGGCCTCGGTGCGGCAGGCCCTCGACGAGGGAGCAGCCGCGGTGTGCGCCGAGGCGGTCGGGGCGATGCGCCGGGTGCTCACCGACACCGTCGACTACTGCCGGCAGCGCCAGCAGTTCGGTCAGCCGATTTCGAACTTCCAGGTCCTGGCCCACCGGATGGTGGACATGTACTGCGAACTCGAGCAGGCGGTCGCGGCGGTCTTCCTCGCGATGCTCCACCTCGCGGCCGATCCACCGACCCGGGCCCGTGCGGTGTCGGCGGCCAAGGTCACCGTGGGCCGGGCGGCCCGTTTCGTCGGCCAGAACGCGGTGCAACTGCACGGCGGTATGGGCATGACCGAGGAACTCGCGGTCGGCCATTACTTCAAGCGGCTCACCGCGGTTCAGTACGAGTTCGGCTCATCCGACTTCCACCGTGCCCGCTACGACCGGCTGACTCGGGGGAACAGCGGCGAGGGGCTGTGACGTTGGAGTCATCAGAGTGTCAGAAGAGGAGGTCCGCCATGCTCGCCAAGATCGCTGGAGCGCTCGGGCAGGTTGCCGGTCAGGTCACCGAGGCCGGCGGCACCATCGTGGGAATCCGGCATGGGACCGAGGAGCCCCCGTTCACGGTGTCGCGCCGGGTCGGTGAGGTCGAGATCCGCAACTACGGACCGCGGATGGCCGCGGAGACCACCATCGACGCCGACGAGGAGGCAGCCCGCAACGAGGGTTTCCGCCGGTTGGCCCGCTACATCTTCGGCGGCAACACCGGGAGCACCAAGATCGCCATGACCGCCCCGGTGGCCCAGCAGCGCGGCGAGAAGATCGCGATGACGGCGCCGGTGGCCGCCCAGCGCGACGCCGGAGGCGGTTGGATGATCCGGTTCTTCATGCCCGTCGAACACACCCTGGAGACCCTCCCCACCCCCAACGACGAGCGGGTCCGGCTGGTGGAGGTGCCCCCCGAGACCGTCGCGGTACTGCGGTTCTCCGGAGTCGCCAGCCCCAAGGCGGTGGCGACTCGCACCGAAGAACTGCTCGCCGACCTGCGCGCCGCGGGTATCGAACCCGACGGAGATCCGGTGACCTGGTTCTACGACCCCCCGTGGACGATCCCGTTCCGCCGCCGCAACGAGGTCGCCGTCACCGTCGACGGTTCAGCAGCGGCCGGGTAGCCGGTTCAGGGAGCGTCGGAACCCTCGGCGCCCGGGATCTCGCCGCTCGGGATCTCGGGGACCTGCGGGGCCTCGGCCGTGGCGGGGTCTACCGCCGCCGGACCGGTGACCGCCGGGTCCGACAGCGGGACGGTCGGCTCCGAACCGGGTTCGGCCATCGGCGGCGCCGCTGACGGGCCGAGTTGGCCGCGCGGGGTGGTCTGCACCCCCGGCGGGGCCTTGGCATCCAGCGAACGCTGGGTGAACAGCAGCAGTGCGTCGGTCATCGTGTAGTCCTGGGTGCGCACCGCGTGCCACAGATCCCGCAGGTAGCCGACTCGGCCCCCGTCGGTGGGCTCTTCGGCCGAGGTCCCTGGGGGCGGGCTGTCCGGGCTCGGAAGGTGGGCGACCCCGTCCTCGGGCAGGATCTCCTGCGCCGCGGCAGCCAGCGCATCGCCATCGGTGGTTCCCACCTCCGGAGACAGCGCGTCAGCGGCGGCCGGGCCGATCTCGGTGGACGCTTCCGGCCCCTCGGGGGTCGCCGCGGAATCCGCGACCAGCACGGTCGGGGCCGGCGGGTCGGCCGGTTCCTCGGTGTCGGCCGTCGCGGCCGGTGCGGCCAGCAGGGCGGCCGTGACTCCCAGCGCGGTCACACCCGCTCCGAACCGCCGCCGACCAGCGGCACTGGCCATCATCGCGATCACACCTCCACTAGCGCCCTCTCAAGGACCATCAAATCATGCACCGGATTCGTTACACCCGCCACTTCAGCCGACCCGGGCGGGTCGGCGGGAGCACAATGCGGGGATGCGATTACCGCTGGCCGTCACCCTCTGGGTGTGCGCTCTGGCCTCGGCGGCGACGGTGACCGCGGCCCCCGACCCCGGGGTGCCCCCGGTGGGCGATCAGGCCCGCGCCGCGGGACTGGTCGATGTTCGCAGCGTCGTTCCCGACGCCGTCATCGACCTGCGCTACGCCACCGCCGACAACTTCGTCGGTGCCCCGCTGTACCCGCCCGACGCGCGGTGCCTGGTGCACGAGTCGTTGGCCCCCGGCCTGGCGACAGCCGCAGCCGTCCTGCGCGAGCAGGGTTTCACGCTGGTCTTCTGGGATTGCTACCGCCCGCACGAGGTGCAGGTCCGGATGTTCGAAACGGTTCCCGACCCGGCCTGGGTGGCCCGGCCGGGCCCCTCCGCCCGCAGCCACGAATCGGGCCGTTCGGTGGATGTGACCCTGGCCGCGGGCGGTCGCCGGGTCGACATGGGGACCGGATTCGACGACTTCTCCCCGCGGGCCCTGGCCTACGCCACCGATGGCGTCACCGCGGCACAGCAAGCCAACCGGGCACGGTTGCGGACGGCGATGGCGGAGGGCGGACTTACGGTCTACGCCGGGGAGTGGTGGCATTTCGACGGCCCCGGCGCCGACGTCCCGCGGCCGATCCTCGACGTTCCGGTTAACTGACGGCGCAGGGCATATAGTCACCTATCCGGTGACTATGGACCCGGATCGGCCATCGTGGCAAACCCGGCGCGGTACCGTGATCGCACGGAGGATCGGGGTCGGGGAGATGGGGGTCGTGGTGCCTGACCTACTGCGGGGATTGACGCGAACCATTGTCGTCCTGCTTCTCGCTCTGGCCGGGTCCGCGCTGACGACCGTCCCGGCCGCGGTGTCGTCGATGACGACCCGACTCGCCCTGACCGCCACCGCGCTGTACATGGGCGGCACCGGCCATCCGCTCACCATCCCGGGACCCGACCCGCCCTCCTATATCGACCGCTATGTGACCTGGGCCTACGACACCTATGTCGGCCCCTCACAACTGTGCGGTCCGACCTGTGTCGCGACCGCGGTGTACACCCCCGCCGAATTCTGGCCGGACACCGGACTGGACTCGATGACCTTCGACGAATCGGTCGCCGTCGGCCTGGCCAACCTCGATAACTGCCTGCGGGCCCAATCCTGCACGGTGACCGATCCGCCCTATACGTCGACGACCACGCGGACCGTCAGCGACACCGACTTCACCGTTTTCGGCTACTCCGACAGCGCGACGATCGCCAGCATCCAGAAAAGCAATCTCATCGCCCACCCGCCGTCCGGGACCGTCAGTTTCGTGCTGGTCTCCAGCGGCAACCGGCCCAACGGCGGGATCCTCGAGCGTTTCGTCGGGGTGCGTCTGCCGATCCTCGGGGTCACATTCGGCGGCGCGACGGTGACGAACTCGCCGCAACCGACTCCACTGAGCACGGTCGATGCCGCCTACCAGTACGACGTCATCGCCGACTTCCCGACCAACCCGCTGAACCTGCTCGCGCTGGTCAACTCGCTGATCGGTTCCGCCTATGACCACCCGGAATTCGGCACCGGCACACCGACATTGCAGGGCCAGTACCAGGATTCGACGTACTACATGTTCACCGCCGACACACTTCCGCTGGTTCGGCCGCTCGAGGTGATCCCCGTCCTCGGCCCGCTGCTCGCCACGGTCCTCGATCCCCCGTTGCGCGTTCTGGTCGAGACCGCCTACGACCGCACCATCAACCCCGGCGCCCCCACCCCGGCGAAGTATCTGTACTTTCCGAACCCGATCGCGTCGGCGGCCAACTTCGTGATCGCACTCCCGACCGGCTGGGACAACGGGATCGCCTATCTAACCCAGGACCCGTCCAACCGGCCCTTCGGCACCACCCCGCCGGGCCCTTACGGCGTGGGCGGACCGCCGGTCTACGCCGGTGCGGTGGATCCCTACGGACCGCCCACCCCGCTGGCCGGGCCGCCGCCGGCGGCGCTGCAGGTCACGGCCCCCGGCGATCCCGAAGTCGACCCGTCCCCGCGGCCCCGCCGTGGCGCGATCAGGCCCGCCCCGGCCGCCTCAACGGCCCCCGGGCAGACCCGGCGCCGGACTCAGGCGGTGGCCGCACCGGAGGCCGCCGATGGCCCCAGTGCCCGGTCGGCGGTGCCGAACCGCAGCGCGGGATCCTCCACTGGGCCCTTGCGCAGCCGTTCGTGGTCGGACCAGTAGTCCATCAGCACCGCCCAGGGTCCGCTGGTGCCCTGTTGCGGGAAGCGGTCCAGCGAACGCAGGACGTAGCCGGCTGAGAAGTCCAGCAGCGGCCGTCGCTCGATACCCGGGTCGTCGGCCACCGGTTCGACGGTGGTGTAGCCGTGGGTGTCCATGTAGGACAGCATCCGGCAGAGATGGTCGCAGACCAGATCCACCTTGAGTGTCCACGACGAGTTGGTGTAGCCGATCGCGAAGGCGAAATTGGGGATTCCCGAGAGCATCATGCCCTTATAGGCCAGACACGCGGGCAGATCGACCGATGAGCCGTCGACGGACAACTCGATCCCGCCGAACGCGAGGAGGTTCAGCCCGGTGGCGGTGACGATGATGTCGGCGGGCAGTTCGCGGCCGGACTCCAGCAGGATTCCGGTCCGGGTGAATCTCACGATGGTGTCGGTGACCACCGAGGCCTTGCCCTTGGAGATCACCCGGAAGAGGTCGGCGTCGGGAACGGCGCACAGCCGCTGGTCCCACGGGTTGTACTTCGGGTTGAAGTGAACGTCGACGTCGAATCCCTCAGGCAGCGACCTGACGTTGAAACCGCGGATCATGCGCCGGGCCAGCTTCGGGTTGCGCTGGCAGAGGTTGTAGATGAACCGGCCCTTACCGATGTTCAACCGACGGGTCAGCGCGTAGGCGAGCTTGTCGGGCAGGACCTTTCGCAGCCCGTTGGCGATGGGATCCTTACGCGGCAGCGGCATCACGTAGGACGGTGAACGCTGCAGCATGGTGATGTGACCGGTCGTGCCGGCCATCGCCGGGATCAACGTCACCGCGGTGGCGCCGCTGCCGATGACGACCACGTTCTTGCCCGCGTAGTCCAGATCCTCGGGCCAGTTCTGCGGGTGCACGACGACACCCTCGAAGTCCTCCCGACCTTCGAAGTGTGGAGCGAACCCCCCCGCGTAGTCGTAGTAGCCGGCCGCGGAGAACAGGAAGTCGGCGGTGACCTCCCACTGCCGGCCGTCCCGCTCGAGGGTCACCGTCCACTGCGCGTTCCGATGGGAGAAATCGGCGCGTAACACCTTGTGGTGCAGGTAGATCCGCTGGGCGAGGCCGTCCTCCTCGACCGCTTCGTGCAGGTAGTCGAGGATCTCGTGGGCGTCGGCAATCGCGTTGTCCGACGTCCATGGTTTGAACTCGTAGCCGAAGGTGTGCAGGTCGGAGTCCGACCGGATGCCCGGGTAGCGGAACAGGTCCCAGGTGCCGCCGATCGCGTCACGGCCGTCGACGATGGCGAAGGTCTTGCCGGGCAGCTTGCTGACCAGGTAGTGCCCCAGGCCGATCCCGGAGATTCCGGCCCCGACGATGAGGACGTCGACATGGCCGGCCAGCGGTTCGGTCGGGCGCGCCTGGTTCAGTGTGGTGACGGACATGGGACCCTCTCGCCGGCGGGACGTCAAACAGTAACAATGTTATATTTCTACCGGCTGCTGTCAACGAGCGCCAGGCACCAAGCCGTCGCACGATGTCGCCGTCGCACGATGTCGCCGTCGCACGATGTCGAGGAGGGACCGCCGATGACCGTCGCACCCGTGTCACGCCGCGCACCGGTCCAGGCGCGCAGCCGGCAGACGGTCAACCGCATCCTCGACGCCGCGGCCGCCATCGCCGACGAGCAGGGCGTCGACGCGGCCACCACCCGGGCCATCGCCGACCGCGCCGGGGTGTCCTACCCGTCGCTGTACCGGTTCTTCGCCGACCGCGACGCGATCCTCGAGGAACTTCTCGAACGGCACACCGCCGAGCTCGACGCCCGCTGTGTGGAAGCCGAGCAGACCTGGGAGATCGGCTCGGTGGCCGAACTTCTGGATCTCCAACTGGAACTCCACGTCGCCTACTACCGCCGCCACCCCGGTTCGGCGCGGCTGTGGATGGGCGGGCGCACCTCGCCGACCGTCACCCGCCACGTCCGGGCCCGTATGCGCGATCTCGCCGGCCGGATGCACGCGATGCTGGTGTCGGCCGGCCTGATCCCCGCCGACACCGACCCGATGGCCCTACTGGTGGCCGTCGAGATGGCCGACCGCGTGCTGGAGTTGTCGTTCCGCGACAACACCGACTTCGACCCGCGGATCCTCGACATGGGCCGCCGGGCGCTCATCGCTTTTGGTCGGGATCTTTCCGCAGCCCCTTCCCTGCCCTAGCCCGGCTTCTGGCCGCGAGGCCCTTGGCGGGATGCCTGCCCGCACTGCCCCAGGTGATCTGCATCAACTCCGCGCTCGGCGTCGCCTCCAGCATCCGGGCGAAGGCGTGGGCGAAACCGTCGATGATCATCTCGTGGTCGGGGACGAGGTGGGTGTCGCAGGCGATTCCGACGGTCACCTCGCCGTCGTAGCTGTAGATGGTGAAGCTCATCGGCTGGTCACCGGATATCGGCGCCCAGCCGACCATGCCCTCCACCCGGCTGCCGGCCAGGTACACCGGCATGGGCGGGCCGGGGACGTTGGTCAGCGTGCCGATGGTGCGGTTGGCGAACAGGTCCACCGAGGCCTCGTAAAGGCTGCGGCTGAACCCCGCGATGGTCTCCTGGAACCGGAACGCCACCGCCGCCTCGTGGCCGTGCTTGATCCGGTCCATCCGCCGCTTGGCCGCCGCCAGCACCTTGAGGGCGTCGGGTTCATCGGTGGGCAGTTCCAGCTGGACCAGCGCGAATTCGTTGCCCAGCGTCTCGGGCAGGGTCAGATCCAGCGGCTTGAGGTTGACCGGCACCATGAAGGTGACCGAGGAGCAGCGCGCTCCGTGGACCTTCAGGTAGTCCTGCAAAGTCCCGGCCACACAGGCGGCCAGCACATCGTTGACGGTGCAGTTGTTGGCCGCGGCCACCGCTTTGACCGCCGCCAGTGAGATCGGCTCCGACCAGGCGACGCTCTTCTCCCCGCCGGCACTCCCGGTCCAGATCGTGGCGTCGTTGCGGGTCCCCAACAGAAGTTTCCGCAGTGTGTCGACGTCACCGGGCGCCGCCGAGGTGATGTCGATCAGTGACCCTCCCCCGGGCAGCGCCGCGCGCAGCGAGTTGGCGATCCCCTCACCCGCGGCCTGCGCGGCGGTGAGCAGGGTGTCGCCGGCTCCCAGCGGGTTGCGCAGGGCGAGCCTGCCCAGCCGGCCGGCCTGGGCGCGCACCCCGGAGGTGTCGGCCAGCCCTCCGACCGCGCCGGCGAACCGGGACATCGCCGAACCCGCCCGCCGCGCCGCATCGCCGGCGCTGGCACGCACCCGCCGGCCCAGCGGCTGTCCGGGCGGATGGGGGTGAGCCGAGTGCTGGGAGACGGCGGGTGCCAGGATGGCGCCGCCGTGCGGGGTGGCGTCGAACAGGCTCATCGACAACTGCACCATCCGCATGCCGTCGGCGATCGCATGATGGCTGCGCAGGATCATCGCGCTGCCCTCTCCGTAGCGCTTGACCCAGATCGCCTGCCAGAGGGGGTGTTTGCGGTCCAGCATCTCGGTGCGGTGGGCCGCCACCAGTTCCTGCAGTGCGCGGGGCTCGTCGGGCTCGTGCAGCGAGACCAGGGCGACGTGGTTGTCGAAGTCGAAATCGGGGTCCGGTTCCCACCACCACGACCCGTCCTCGTCCTGGACCACACGGCTGCGGAATACCGGGTAACGGTCCAGCAGCCGTTCGGTGATCACGGCCCTGACCTCGGCGAAGTCAAGTGGCTCGGCGGTCCAGATCACCGAGTCGACCACCATCAGGTTGTTGGGGCGGTCCATCTCCAGCCAGAGCGCGTCCTGCACGCCCAGCTTCTGTCGCTGTTCTGTCGCCATGGACCCATTGTCGGTGATGGGCTCGCCGCCCATGCGCCCAGCGGCGATAATCGCCGATACGACGGAAGGGCGAACGGATGCCAGGGCGGTGCGCATGGTCATGGGCGACGGCCATTGCCGCCGTGGCCGTCGCGGCCGCAGTGCCGGCCGGCTGCGCGCAGCCGCCCCCGCCCCCGCGGCAGCCGGTGGTCATCGACGGGCCTTACGCGGCTCTGCTTGACGCCTCTGCCGACCTCGGCCCCTCCCGCGACGAGCACGTCCAGATCACCGCCGCCCTGCACGACTCGGCGAAGCCCGGCACCCTGATGGAGTGGGCCCGGCAGCGAGCGCTGTCGGTGCGCTGGCGCCCCGGACAGAGCTGGGCCGTCGTGGAGGGCAGCGCCGGTGCGGTCGCCGCGGCCTTCGGCGTCACAGTCCACGACTACCGCGGCAGGCGTGGTCAGGTGTTCTACGCCTCCCCCGAACAGCCCGCCGTCCCGGCTGGGCTGGACACCGAGATCGCCGAACTCGGCAGAATCCTGGGCTATACCCCGCACCGGGAGTCCATGCCGTTCATCGCCCCGCGGGATGTTCCGGACCGGGGCTTGTCTCCGCAGGCGCTGCTGCGTACCTATAACGCCGCTCCGCTGGTCGAACAGGGCTACACCGGGAAGGGCGTCACCGTGCTGGTGTTCGCCTTCGACGGGGTCGACCAGTCCGATCTGGATACCTTCGCCGACGAGTTCGGCCTGCCGCGGTTCACCCCGGAACTGATCGGGCCGATGCCCGAGCGGCGCAGCGGGGAGGCCACGATGGACCTCCAGGCCGTGCACGCGGTGGCGCCGGACGCGACCAAGGTTCTGGTCAACGCCCTGCCCACGGTCAGCGGCGACGGGGCCTACGAGAAGATCGGCGCGATGATGGCCGACGCCGACCGGCGCTATCCGGGCGCGGTCTGGACCTTCTCGATCGGCTGGGGTTGCGACAAGCTCATCACCGCCGCGGACCTCGCGCCGGCCCGGGAGGCGCTGGCCGCCGCGCACCGCAACGGCACCACCGCCTTCAACGCCAGCGGGGACCTTGCCGGACTGGAGTGCAAGGGCGGGCAGGACTGGTCGGCCCCGCCGGGCCCGGACGATATCGGGCTGGATTCGGTGGCGTCGCTGCCGGAGATGACCGACGTGGGCGGAACCACGCTGTCCACCGACGCCGAGGGCAACTGGCTCTCCGAACAGTCCTGGTTCGACGCGCCGCTGTCCCAGGGCACCGGCGGCGGGGTGTCGGCCCTGTTCGATCGGCCGCCCTGGCAGTCGGGGCTGGACCTCGCGGCGCCGCCGGTGCGGCTGACCCCCGACGTCGCCGCACTGGCCGATCCGTTCACCGGAATGCGCATCGTGTATCAGGGCAAGCCGGCGGTGGGTGGCGGCACCTCGCTGTCCGCCCCGATCTGGGCGGGCTTCGCCGCCATCATCAACCAGTACCTCGCCGACAACGGCGGCGGCCCGATCGGCGACCTGAACCCGCTGCTCTACGAGATGGCCCAGGGCGCCCGGCTACCGGCCTTCCGCGATATCACGCTGGGCGGCAACGCCGTTGACAACGCCGGACCCGGCTATGACCTGACCACCGGGCTCGGCAGTCCCAATGTGGAGAACCTGGCGCAGAACCTGCTGGCACTGCAGCGCGGCACCGGCCGATGAGGATGCCGGTGATGAACTGCCCGGTCTGCTCCGCAGAGGTGCCCGGCGGCGTTTTCTGCGGTAGTTGCGGAGCGCACCTGGCCCCGCAGCCGGGTGACGGTCCGGCGTGGCTGCGGCCGCGGGTGTTCTGCGCAGCGCCGCAGGAACATGTGCTCCGTCCGGCGATCACCAGTTCGCTGTTCCCGCATCTGTCGCAGATCTCGCGGGCTCCCTTCGCGGTCGGACTGGTGCTGATCGTCGTGGCCATGGCGGTAGCCGTCCAACTTCGATTGCCCGCCGCGATGATCGCCTTCGCCACCCTCGGCCTTCCGCTGCTGTACCTGGTCTACCGCTTCCAGACCGGGGTCTACCACGAGGTGCCGATGGCCACGCTGCTGCTGACCGTCGGAATGGGTGTGCTCGCCGGAGTCGGGTTCGTCCTCATCACCGGCGATCTGGTGATCCGCGCAACCGGGTCGCCGTTCGAGTCGGGGTTGGCCGGCAGCCGGGTGCTGCGCGACGGGCTGGGGGTGGCCGAGGGCGGCGTGCTCGCCATGATCGCTCCCATCGTGATCGTCCGCCTGATCCGGCCCGGGCGGCTGGAATGCCTGCAGGGCTTCGTGATCGGCGGTATCGGCGCGCTCAGCTTCACCGCGGCGGCGACCTTCACCCGGCTCGTGCCGCAGCTGACCGCCGGACCGGTCAGTTCCGGAAAGCCGGTGCAGTGGCTGGTGGTCGAAAGCGCGATCCGGGGCCTGACCGTCCCGATCACCGCGTTGTGCGCGGGCGGCCTGGTCGGGGCCGCGCTGTGGTTCACCCGACCGGCCGACGGGATCCGGCTCACGCGCGGAGCGGTGCTCGGACTGCTGGCGATCTTCAGCGCACTGGTTCTGGGCAACTACGGCATCGTCGGGGCCATCGACGTGGCGGACCTGCCGCAGTTGCAGATCCTGGCCTGGCACGTCGCGATGGCCCTGGTGGCGGTGCTCTCCCTCCGCGCGGGCCTGCAGGTGGCGTTGCTGCACGAAGCCAGCGAACCGGCCAGCTACGCCCCCGAGGTGTGCCTGCACTGCCGCAACGTGGTCCCCGACATGGCATTCTGTCCGTCCTGCGGGGCCTCGGCGCACACCACCTCGCGCGCGTTGCGCACCCGTCAGCAGCAGGTGACACCGCTGTCCGAGGACGAACCGGGGGCACCCGGCCGGGTGTGGCCGGGCTATTCGGTCCCGGCCGAGCGCTACACGTCCGCGCCGTTGACCCGCACCCCCATGGTGCGTGTGCTGGGGGTATGGCTGGCCTGCAACGTCGGCGTCGCTGCGGGCCTGGTCGGCTTGTCGGCGGCCGTCTCCACACCGGAGGTGCGGTTCAACTGCCCGCCCGACTGCGGGCACCCGCCGTCCGGGGATCCGGTGACCACGAACCCGCGGTTCACCGCGGCCGACGGCGGTTTCACGGTCGCCTACCCCGCTCCGGGGTCTGCCTATGAGATCACTCTGGCCGACGATGGGGTAACTGCCCGCTACATCGGCGGCGACGGCGGCGTCCTTCGGCTGTGGAGCCTTCCGGCCGAGGGCCGCTCGGCAAGAGAGGTCGTCACCGAGGTGCTGGCCCGCAGCTACCGCAACGCCCGTCGGTCCTACGAGATCCCCAACGCGATGGTGGGCTACCAGCCCGGCTACGGAGTCGTCGCCGACCTGTGGCCGCAGGACGCCGACGCGCGGTACACCCACCTGCGGGTGGTGCTGTTGGCCGCGGTGAAGAACGATCTGGCGCTGATCGCCGGGGCGATCGGCCCCTACCGGCAGTTCAGTCCCACCGTCGGCCCGGGCCGGCCGTCGGGGGCGAACCTCGAACTGGCCATGGACATGGGCCACTACGTCAACAGTTTCTCCTGGCGCGGCGACCCGCCGCGTTAGTCGAACTCGAAGTGCTGGTAGTCGACCGGGGTTCGCCAGGCCCCGCCCCAACTCCAGCCGCGGTCGGTGAACACCCGTACCGCCGGTGAGTCGGCGCGCAGGATGCCCGGATCGTCGCGCCGGCGGTCCAGGTAGTCGCCCGCGGTCGCCGGCTCGAGATTGCCGGCGGCGTCGATGTAGGGGTTGATCAACGGGTTGAGGTCTACCGCGCGGCCGTAGGCGTGCCGGGACCAGCCGGTGCCGCCGGGCAACGGACGGCAGTTGAACGCCGAGGTGTTGTTGTCCCGCATGGACAACTCGTCCTCAGCGCCCGGGTAGACCTCGACGGTCTGCATTCGCTCGATCGGGTAGCGCAGTTCGAGCAGCTCGGCGAAGACCGCCGCCACCTCCTCGGTCAGGTCGCGGTGAACCACCAGTGATCCGCGGTGCATCCGGCCGTCGAAACCCAGGAAATCCAATTCGACCCGGCGTAGATCCTCGGGCGTCACCGGGCAGCCGGGCCGCCAGGTCCGGCCCAGGTCGGCTTCCGACACCGCAGACACCTGTGGTCCGACGGGCCGTTGCTGGGCCGGCGCCGCGGAGGAAACCGCCGGCGGGGCCTGAGTTTCGGGCGCCGCCGGGAGCCCGGAAGCCTGTGGCTGCGCGCAGGCGCCGATCACAGCCGCGCACAGCGCGACGAGCAACGGTGCGGCACCTGCCATACCGCCGATCACACCACAGCGTGGCCGCGGATCAGGCCGCGGCGGACGGGCGTGTCCTGGAGGACCGAGAGGCCGACGCGGCGGGGGACTTCGGGGCGGCGGCAGCGCGCATGGCCGGGGACCGGCCCGGCCGTCCCGCACCGGCCGAATGCGACTGCCGAGCGGACTGCGCAAGGCTCACGTCGTCGACCGCGGGATCGTCGTGACGGGCGTAGCCGGCGTCGACGATCGGTTTCAGCGAGGCCTCCAGCCCCGCCACGAATGGCTCCGGGACACCGATATCGCGCAGCGGCTGCACCAGTGGCAGCCGCTCGGTCGGGATCAGATAGCTGGTGGTCTGACCGCCGAGTGAGTTGGTGGCGACGCTGACGTTCCGCGCCGGCAGGTCCGAGATGTCCAGCCCCCCGGGGATCATCTCGTATCCCCCGTGTACGTAGGCGGTCCCGATCAGGGCGTTGGCCAGGCTGATCAGATTCCAGGGCCGGTCAGGAAAGTCAGACCAGCCGTCGTACTCGCCGGTGACAAGCACGGTGTCGTAGGGGGTTTCGGGTACCAGCACCGGACTCAAGCCGAGAACGGGAACGCGGAACGGCAGCGAACGCATGATGCCGCCGGGCCCGGTCGGGTCGCCGATGGTCAGGAAGGTCAGATCGTCCGGCGCCGGGCGCTGGTCGGCCGGACGGGACATCAGCACCAGCTTGCCGTAGGTCAGCGCGATCGCCCCTTGGCTGTAACCGGCGAGGATCAGCGGACCCTCGGCGGTGTCGATGGCGGCGAGGACAGCCTCGGCGGCCACCGCGACGGACCGGTCCATGCCGAGGATCGCCGCGGGGTAGTCGATCTGGTTGACCTCGACGTCGGCGAAGTACCCGGGCAGCAGATCCTCCGGGTGGGGCGGGGGATGGAAGACTTCGGTCCCGCTCACGGTGTAGGCCGTGTGGGCGGTGGCGCCGTGGGCGGTCACCGCGGTGCCGAGCAAAGCGGCCACCGCGACGGCGCCCGCGAGCCAACCCGCTCTCAGCTGCGCCATGAGTGAAGGCTACTCCCGATTCGGCGCCAGCAGGCAAAATCGAGCCGGCGATCCCGGCGGTAGCATGGGCGGCACCGTGAAGTTCAACCTCCCCCACCTGGCCTGCGCGGCGATCGCCGTCACGGCGATGAGCGTTGTCGGCCCGGCGCCGCTGGGCGGCGCCCTGCCCGGGGACCAGATCGTCCTCACGGTGACTTCTTCTGGCGGCATGCTGCCGGCGGCAGCGGCCGCGATGCAGTCCCCCTCGATCGCCGCCTACGGCGACGGCCGGCTGCTGACAGCAGTGGAAAACGCCGCCCTGCAACTTGTTCCGGCGCGCTACGAGTTGGCCCGGGTTGACGCGGCGACGGTCGCCGCCTACGTCGCGGGCGCGCTCCGAAGCGGGCTGCTGGACGGTTCGACGGACTTCGGCACACCCCGGGTGACCGATGTGGCCACCACGACGGTGAGGGTCGACGACGGCTCGGGACCGGCCCAGGCGGTGGTCTACGCCCTCGACGAGCGTTTCGAAGGCGGACTGACCGAGGCCCAGCGCGACGCACGAAACCGGTTGCGCGCCCTGATCGGGCAGGCCCGTGATCTGGCGGCCGGCGCCGCCGCAGCCCCCTACACCCCGGATCGGGTGGTCGTCTACGAGCCGCGGGCCCGCGCATCCGGGGAGCCGGCGGGCGCGGTCTGGCCTGGCCCGGAGCCGGAGAGTTTTCTGGTGCCGACACGAGCCCGGCGCTCCACGGCCTGCGGACCACTCGTCGGCGCACCGGCGCGTGCGGCATACCTCGCCGCACTGGACAATCCCGGCGCCCGGTGGCTGGTGGACGGGGCCACCCGGGTGCTGGCGGTCAACCCGCTGCCGTTGGACGGGGATTGCCCTTAGCGGTCCTCACCACCGGTCGGTCCGCAACGGTCAGTCCCGGCGGGAGGCCCCCGACGGGGTGCTGCTGCCCTTGCTGCTGTCCCGGGAGTTGGCCACAAACTCCTGCTCGGGGCGTCCGGTGGTGCCGTAGCGCAGCCCTACTTTGACATCACCGCTGGTGGCCAGGGCGGCGAGGTAGCGCTGGGCGGTGGCACGCGAGACCCCGATCCCGGCCGCGACCTCGGCGGCCGACATCGGGGCAGCGGCCTCAGCGAGCGCCTGCAGGACCCGGTCCCTGGTCGGCGAGGGGGCCACAGCGGGTGCGGACTCGCCGGCCGGCCGCGGGCGCAGCGCGGCCAGCGCGGCGTCGACCTCGCTCTGCCGCAGGCTCCCGCCTGCCAGGATCCGCCGGTAGCGGGCATACCCGGACAACCGTGCCGCAAGTTCGGTCGGCGCGAACGGCTTGACCAGATAGTTCAGCGCACCGGCGGCCATCGCGCCGCGAATGGTGTCGGCCTCGGTCGCGGCACTGAGCACGATGCTGTCACAACACAATTCGCGCATGAGGTCAATCCCGGACCCGTCCGGCAGATACACGTCGACCAGGACCAGGTCCACCGGGTCGGCTTTGCGGGCGGCGGCGATGGTCGTGGCGGTCGCGGTCACGGTGAAGCCGGGCAGCGCCCTGACGATGCCGGCGTGCATCTCGGCGACCCGGAAGTCGTCTTCGACGACCAGCACGGTCAAGTCGGTATCGCTCATAGCTCTGCCTCCGTCATCACGCCCGGCAGCCGGGCGATGAACTCCGCACCGGACAATTCCGCCCCGGGATTGCCGGGACTGGACAGCCGGATGTCGCCGCCCAGGCCGCGGGCGATCTGGCGGGACAGCGCCAGGCCGATACCGCGCCCACCGGGCAGGTCGGACTGCGGTTTGGTCGAGGTGCCCTCGATGAACACCTGGTCGACGAAATCCGACGCCACGCCGTCACCGCTGTCGACGACGGTGATGTGCAGCGTCGAGCCGTCCTGCAGCAGCTCGACGTCCACCGTTTTGGTCGGGTTGTCGGTACCCCGCACGGCGTCGATGGCGTTGTCGAGCAGGTTGCCCAGCACGGTGGTGACGTCGACGGGCACCTTCAGCCAGCCCGGCGCCCAGGTGTTGGCCCCCAGCCGCAGCTTCGCCCCGGCCTCCCGCGCGACGGCCGCCTTGGCCGCCAGGAACGCCTGCAGGAAGGGGTCGCGGATGGTGTCGATGCCGGGCACCGCGGAGCCCAGCGGGCCGGAACCCAACAGCTCTTCGAGATAGCTGGACGCCTCGTCGGTGTGGCCGCTGTGCAGCAGCCCGTTGAGCAGGTGCAGGCGGTTGGCGAACTCGTGGCGCTGCGCACGCAGGACGGTGCTCATCAGCTTGACCGCGTCGAGCTGACGGGTCAGCAGTTCGACGTCGGTACGGTCCCTCGCCACCAGAACTGTTCCCAGCTCGCGCCCTTCCCGCGCCACCGGCCGGGCGGACACGACCAGGACGCGATCCCCGACGTTGGCCAGCGTCGGGGTGGGATCACAGGTCCGCAGAACCCTGAGCACCCGCGGCGTCAGGCCGATCTCGTCGATGGGGTGGCCGGTGGCCGATCCGATCTCCAGCAGTCGGCAGGCCTCGTCGTTGACGAACGTGGTGTTGCCCTCGGTGTCCGCGGCCAGCACCCCCTCGCCGATACCGTGCAGCACCGCCTCCTGGGTTCGCACCAGTTCGGTCATCTCCGGGGGCTGCAGATCCAGGGTCTGCTCGCGCCAGCGGCGGGCGAGCAGCACCGACAACACGACTCCGATCAGCAGCGCCGGCCCGGCGGTCATCGCCGAGAGGCGCTGCTCATTGCGCAGCAGGCCGTAGACCGAGGAGGTCGACATCCCGACGCTGACCTGGCCGACCACCCGATCGGAGCCCGGCGCGAACACCGGGACCTTCGCGCGGACCGACTCGCCCAGCGTGCCGGACTGCTCGACAACCTCCTCCTCACCGGTCAGCGCGGCGGTCGGCTCGGTACTGACCGGCTTGCCCAACTGGTCGGGGTTGGGGTGCGACAGCCGGATGCCCTGGTCGTCGGTGAACACCACGAACAGCACACCGGTCGCCTCCCGTACCTGGTTGGCAAGGACCTGCAGTGGGCCGTCGACCAGGCTGGCCGGGGCGGGCAGTTCGACGTTGTCAGCGGTCACGTCGCCGCGCACCCGCGGGGCCGCGGCCAGCACCCGCGCTATGGCCAGCGAGCGGTTGCCGTACTCATCGATCAGCCGGTGGTGGTAGATCAGCGCCAGCAGGCCGTAGGCGATCCCCAGGGTGAGTGCCACCACGGCAAGCTGGAACAGCAGGATCTGCGTCGCGAGACGCAGGTCGATGCGATGCTTGCCGGCCACTCCGGCAGCTTAGCGGTCGACTAAGCAGAATGAGCAAAAGCCTGGTCGGAGGTGCCGTCGAACCATCCCTGGGTCACCTCCGCGGCGTCGGTGAACACGCCGCGCAGCACCCCGAGGTAGTGGTGCACCGAGTGGCGCGCCTCCGGGGTGTCCGGGAAGGACACGGTGACCGTCGTCTGGTCGATGTTGCGGGTGACCCACATGTTGACCCCGCCGTGCGAGAGGTCGTCGATGTAGAGCACCAGCCCGCTGGCGTTGGCGTCGGCCAAGGCCCGGAAGTCGAACAGCGACACCATCATCGACGGCCGGCTGGACCGCGGCGCCCCGAGCTGTTCCTCGGAGACCAGATCGAGCACCCGCTCGAACGGAACAGCCGACAAGTGCCGGTTGGCGTCGAAGGACTTCTGAGCCGCCCTCGCCAACTGTGCGAAGTCGGCGTTCTCGATCTCCATCGAGACCGGGAACAGGCTGGCGTACCAGCCGACGCTGAGCGACTGCAGGTCGCCCCGGCGACTGTCCGACGGGGTGAAGGTGTGGAAGCTCTCCGAGCCGGTCAGCTGGTGATCGGCCAGCGCGGCGCAGGCCATCACGCCACCACTGAACCGGGCGCCGGCCGCGCGGCAGGCGTTGTTGAACGCCTCGGTCTGCTGGGCATCGAGCAGTTCCATGGCGATGACCCGGCCGGTGGTGGTGGCAGAGGTGTCACCCAGCGCCAGCGGGAACCGGGGCGAATCACCGTCGGCCTCGCGGGCGAAGTCGGTCCAGTCCTTGACCGGCCTGGAATCCGCGGTCAACGAGTTGACGTGCAGACGCTGCCGAGCGCTGAAGTCGCCATAGCGCGCGGTCTGCGGCAACGGGTTGGGGACCTCGTGCACGAGCGCCTGATAGGTCAGGTTGATGTCGCGGTAGGTCAGCACACCCGAAGTGCCGTCGGAGTGCAGGTGGTCGATGTTGGCGTAGACCGTGAAGTGATCCGCCTTCTGAACGACGCCGAAGGTGAAGCAGTCCCACTCCAGGGTGCCCGGCGTGGCGGTCGCCGCGTGCCGGCGGATCGCCTCGTCGTCCATGAAGCCCAGCGAAGTAGGAACGAACTCGATGCGCTCCGGGTCGTCGATGGTCCGGCGAACGATGGTCTCGCCATCGTCACCGGAGACCTCGAATGCGCTGTGGTAGGTGTCGTGGCGACGGATGTGGGCGTTGATGGCCTCGGTCATCGCGGCCACGTCACACCAGCCGTCGACCTCCCAGGCGGCCATGATCAGCCGCGGAACCTCGCGACCGGTCCGCTTGGCAAGGTGCGCGGTGCGCAGGTGCTGCGCCTGCTGGAAGCTCGGCGGCAGCGGATCGACCTCGGCCCGCGCCATGATCTGGCGACTGGCCGGCGACGCCGTCCACGTGGTGACGGGCCCACTCCCGGGCTGCCACGCACTGATGGAACTGATGGCGACCATGCCGCACTCTCCTTAACGTTGTGGTGATTACTTCGACGAAGGTAGGTGCGGCGTTACGGGGCTGTCGCGCTTGTGATCGCTACCCGCGAACTGCGCGATCTGCGCACTTTTGCGCATTCTGCTCGGAATGGGGCTCATCCCCAGGTTTGAGAGACGCTCCCGCCGTCAATCCCCTGAGGTAGTTGGGAGACGTTCTCTGATGGCACACATGCGGAAGCTCCCAGATACGGAACGCCGTCGCCGTGCCCAGGTACTCGAGTTCCCGATTCCGTTGTGCTGCAGAGCTATCTGCAGACTGTCTCAACGACGAGGCAAGCCGAGGCGGAAGGAGTACACGATCATGGCTAGTTCGTTCATCGTGGCCGGGTCAATCATCGCGGCGCTGGTTCTGCTGGTCGTCTTCATCAAGTTCACCCACGCCTAGCGCAGCGTGGGGAGGCAAAGCCCCCGGTCAACCTGGGAAAAGCACCAGGAACAGCGCGAGGCAGCCCCCGATGACGCCCAGGAGAAGCGCCGCCACACCGATGTTCCGCGACGCCGGCAAGGGCGCGGACGGCAGCAGCCAGCCGTGCAGAACCCGGGAGAGCTGCGGCAGAAAGACCATCATCACCAGGGCCATCGCGACGGCGTTCGTCAGCAGGACCGAAAGCGCGAACGGGAGGTCGAGAAACCGGTCGAGAAGGTGGTGGATGACGATCACCGTCGGGTACAGCGCCATCACCCCGGCGATGAGTTGTTTCCACTTCGGCGGCGCACCGGGGCCCGCTTTGGTGCTCAGACCGAAATTGAGCCAGTCGTTGTCGCCGATTCGGACCGCGGAGACCTCGGCGTTCCGGGTGTAGGGCTCGATCTCCCGGAGCAGTGCGGCCAACTCCGGCGAACGGACCCACCGCAGCGAGTCATCCTTGTTGGAGAACCGCACGATCTGCGTCCAGAAGTCCTGCTGGCCGGGGACGGCGGGCAGCTGCTCGGCCGAGACGAAACCCGGCACCTGGGTGAGCCGGCGCTGGACCCTTTCGCTCCACTGCTGGTAGTCGGCCACGCGGTTGGGGTCGACCCGGCGCGTTGTCACCAAGGCCACGCCCGGCGTTGCCGCGACTGGGGTTGACGACAACGGTTCACCTCATCTCGTCATCTCGCCATCTGGGCTTGCCGTGAACGACCGTCCCCGACTCTCGAACGCTAGTGCACCTCGCCAGTCCTCCCCGGGTCGGGAGTAGGGGAAACGCCGTTCTCGGAGGGGCCCGTCAGCAGGCACGTAGGCTTAGGCGGCACACGATGGAGGAGCATGAAAGGCATCATCTTCAATCTGCTCGAAGATGTGGTCGTCGATGCCTACGGGGAGCAGACCTGGGACGAGGCACTCGATCGAGCCGGGCTGGATGGCGTGTACACCTCGCTCGGGAACTACGACGACGCCGAGATCATCGAACTCTTCTCCGTTGTCGCATCGATGAGGTCGGTGTCCAGTGATGACGTGCTCCGCTGGTTCGGGCAGCGGGCGATTCCCAAGATGGCCCAGCGCTGGCCCGGGTTTTTCGCCCCGCACCGCAGCACGCTGCCGTTCCTGCGCACTCTGAACAGTGTGATTCATCCGGAGGTGCACAAGCTCTACACCGGAACGGACTGCCCCTACTTCGATTTCATCTCCCAGGCGGAGGCTTCGATGGTTATCGGCTACCACTCCCCGCGCAGACTGTGCGGCCTGGCTCACGGCTTCATCCTGGGCGTCGGTGACCACTACGGCGAGACACTCAGCGTCAAGCACCTGGAATGTATGCACTTGGGCGCGGACCGCTGCCTGATGGCGGTTGTCGCGTCGTGACGGCTCATCCGGCCGGGAGCCGCCCGGAGGCAACGGATTCCCGGGAACTGCTCGAGGCGCTGACGGATGAGAACAAGCTCCTCAGCCGAAGGCTGCAGCGCGAGCGGCGAATCCGCCGTGAGGCCGAGGAGATCGCCGAAAAAGGCCTGCGCGACCTGTACCAGAGGCAGATGCGCCTGGAGACACTCTCCCGACTGGCTCAGCAGCTGTCTGCGGCGCTGACCCCGCGGGATATCGGCGCCGTGCTGTCCGAAGAGTTGCTGAACGCAGCGGGCGCGGACGCGTTGAGCCTCGGTCTGGTGAATGCCAACAGGCGCGACCTGGATTGGGTGACCACGTTAGGGTACTCCCGCGCGGCGCTCGATCACCTTGCCCGCGCGGTGTTGCTCAGCGACCGTACGGTCTCCACCGATGCTGTCCGGTCTGGCCAACCGATCGCCATAGGCACGAGCGCGGAGTACGCCGACACATACCCCGATGACGTTCACTGGTCCGGCCTCAACGGTGCCGAGTCGACGGTGGGTTGGCCGCTCGTAGCAGGTGGAGAGCCGTTCGGCGTTCTTCTGCTGGTGTGGACCGAAACCCAGCCGCTGGACACAGCACAGCGGGCCTTCATCTCCGCGGCGGCGACCATGGTCAGTCAGGCACTGGTGCGCGCCCGGATCCATTCCGATGAGCACGCCCGTGCCGCGGTCCTACAGGCCGCGGTACTGCCCAGCACCCCGGTGGAGACGCCCGGTTTGGAGGTCTGCGTCACCTACGAGCCTGCCGACGCGTCCCACGGTCTGGGCGGCGATTGGTACGACGTCATGCCGTTGCCCGGTAACCGGACCTACCTCGCCGTGGGTGACGTCGTCGGTCATGGGTTGTCGGCGGTGGAGGACATGGCTCAGCTGCGCTCCGCCGGCCGCGCGCTGGCCCACCACGGTCTATCGCCCGCGCAGTTGCTGGCCCAACTCAACGGCTTCACCCGCGATGCCAGCAATGGCAAGTTCGCCACCGTCGCGGTGGCGATCTTCGACCGCGACGATGCTTGGCTGTCCTACAGCACCGCAGGCCACCCGCCGCCGCTGTTCCGACAGTCCAGTACCGGCACAGTGAGTCGCCTGTCCGCGGCTCACGGCCCGGTCCTGGGACCGGTGCCCGGAGCCGGCTACACCGAGAGCGGGCTGGCGGTCGGACCCGGCGACATCCTGATGCTCTACACCGACGGTCTGGTCGAACGCCACTCCGAGGACATCGACACCGGCATCGCCGAGGCCGAACGCATCCTCGCCGAATGGGACCCCGAGACCGGGGTGAGCCGGAACTGCGGGCTGCTGGCGGAACTGCTGTCAACCCGGAACCGCGCCGATGATGTCTGCGTGGCCGTGGTGCGTTTCACCGGCTCGGGATTTTGACGGCGACACCGGTAAGCCGGGCGCAACCGCTAATCCGCTGGTCGGAAATACGGTTCCACCGTGCCGCTGAGCTTGATGACCATCGGATTGCCGAGACGGTCCTTGGCGGTGGGAACTTCGACGAGAACCCAGCCCTCCTCCACGTTGTACTCGTGGACGTTGGTCTTCTCGGCGCCGTTGAAGCGCACTCCCACGTCGCGGCGGAGGACCTCTTCGCTGTAGAAGGGGCTGCGCGGATCGACGGAGAGTTGATTCGGCGGAACGTCTGGAACTTGATCCTCGGGCATGGTGGCTTTCGTTGGGGTCCTGCGTCAGGTCTTGGTCAGATTCCCACAAAACCTACGCGACCCCGGTCGGTGGATCCCCCCGGTCGAGTTTTTCGGCGATCCATACCTCGATCAGCGACTGACGAGTGGCGTCATCGCCGTCACACTGTCGCCAACCCGCCCAACCGGTTCCCGGCCAGCAAAAAACCCGAGGCCTCAGGCCTCGGGTTTCTCTTTGTGGAGCTAAGGGGACTCGAACCCCTGACCCCCACACTGCCAGTGTGGTGCGCTACCAGCTGCGCCATAGCCCCAGATGCGATCACGAAACTACACCACGGTATGACAGCCCTCAAAACCCTGCTCAGGTCAGCTCACCGGTGGCCTCCGGCCCCAGCGGCCGGGCCGGGGTGCGCTCCAGCGGCGACTCGTCGCGGGTCTCCGGCGCGAAAGCCCAGCCCACGGCGGCGATCACCAGGATGGCGCCGCTCAGCCCGAACGACCAGGCAAAGGACAGGTAGCCGGCGATCAGGCCTACCCCGATGGATCCCACGATGGAGCCGAAGTCCGACATCATCTGGAATGTGGCGATCGCCGTCCCGCCGCGGGCCTGGCCGATGATGTCGGCCACCGCGGCCTGCTGCGGGGAGTTGAACACACCCGACGCCAGGCCGGCGATCAACGCGCCGCCGAGGAACAGCGGCAGGCTCGGCGCCAGGCCCAGGACCGCCGTCGACAGACCCGCCAGCGACAACCCGGTCACCAGCAGCGGCTTGCGGCCGACGCTGTCCGACAGCCGGCCGCTGGGGATCACCGCGGTGACGTTGCCCAACGCGAACGCGGTCAGAGCCAATCCGGCCACACCGGGGCTCTGCCGAAGGCCCTCGGAGACGAACAGCGGCACCAGGGCGAATCGCAGCCCGAAGAGCGACCAGCCGGTGGCGAAGTTGGACAAAAGCGCCGCGCGGTAGGCGCGGTGTCCCAGCGCCGTCCGCAGGGTGACGGTCGGCTGATCCTTGGCGGCGGGCCCGGCCAGCGGCGAGTTGCGCAAGCTGACCAGCACCACCGCGGCGGCGAACAGCAGCAGCACCCCGTAGATCACGAATGGGGCGCTCAGCCCCAGGCCCGCGGTGAGCGCACCGACCACCGGTCCGACCACCGAGCCCACCAGGAAGGCCCCGGAGAACAGGCCCGCCACCCGGCCGCGCGCATCGGGCGGGCTCATCCGGATCATCAGCCCCAACGCCGAGACGAAGAACATCGTTGACCCGATACCGCCCAGCGCCCGGAAGGTGAGCAGCTGCCAATAGCTCTCGGCGAACGCGCACGCCGCGGTGGACACCGCGACGATCAGCAGGCCCGAGACGTAGATCCGCCGCTCCCCCAGCCGCTGCACCAGCCGCCCGGTCGGCGGCGCGGCGAGTAGCCGCATCAGCGCGAACGCGGTGATCACGAAGGTCGCCGCGCTGATGCTGACGCCGAAATGCCGGGCCAGCTGCGGCAGCACCGGCGCCACCACCCCGTAACCCAGGGCGACCACCGCGTTGGCTCCGACCAGAGCCCACACCTCGCGTGGCAGAGCGGACCGCGCCGACGTGGGGGCACCCTCGGCGACGGAACTCACGATATGACTGTATTTGGACGGGACCTAGCGCTGTTCAATGCCCTGGTAGCAGCAGGTCAGGGACCAGCGAAAACCGCCTGTTATCCGTGATTAACCCATCGGGTCGCACCCCCGATTCCGTTGGCCACGGCCGCCAGGACCGCGGCCACCCGGGAACTCCCGCCGACAGCGGCTGGGCTTGGGTCGCCATCGGCGAACCACTGGCCGCTGTCGTAGGCCATTGGTCCTGGAATGGAGTTCGGTTCTGCGTGCCTTGAGCTACGGTGCGCACATGAGCGAACATCGCGAACCACAACGGGAAAAGCATCACGAGGGCATGTCCCAGGACGAAGCCCGGCATGAAGAAGATGCCAAGCACCACCCGTACGAGGCCCGCAAGTCGGAATCAGACGAGGAATAGCAGCCCGCTCCCACACGCGGCCTGCCGGTCACACCAACGGTGAGCAAACAGCGCGAATCCTTCCTTGAACCTGCCGCCCACCTGTTGAGCTGTCCGTTGCCGCCGCACCGACACCACACCTACCGTCCCGGCATATGACACCCACACCGCCACCCGGCACCACCACCACCGACTGGACGGAATTCGGCGACCGCTTCTGTCGTAGCCGCCCGGCCACCATCGCCGAGGTGGCCGACGAACTTAACCGGCTGGGCTGACCAGCGCCGGCACCGCCGCGTTGCAATCTCGCCCTCGCCGCCCGCTTTCGTCGCCCCACGACGCTCTCAGGGCACCTGGGGAGGGTCTCCAGTGCTGCCTGCCGCCTCCCATTCGTGGCGTAGGCGATTTCACGTACAGCCTCAAATCCACATGTTTCCCGGATTGCTGGTGGCTGGCCGGTGAAGATGTCGTTGACATCGGACAGGGGCTGCCAATACGGTCAAGTGCTCATCCCGGGGACTGAGGTGGAGGGAGGGCGTTGCAATCATGAGCAAACCGTTAGCGCGGCGCCCCGTACGCATCGTGTGGGCCATCGCTGCTCTGGCCATGTCGTCGACGGGGATCGTCGTTAGCCAGGCCACGACACCTTCCGGCACCGTCGTGGCCGAGTGCATCAACGGAGAGGTGGTCGATCCCGATACCGGTACCTGCCCCCAGCAACCACCGACCTCCGTCCAGCCCCAGTCGGGCGGTATGGGCGGTGGCACGGATCTCTCCTCGAATCCGGCTGTCGGGGTCGCCGAAGCGGAAAACGAGTCCTCTGTGACCCTGGCGGACGAAGGATAATTGAGGGCTCTGTCCCCCCAGAGACCCTGTCTCAGCTGCCTGGATGCCGCGGTCATATCCGCCACGTAGTGGATACGGGGTTTGTGGTTACGCGTCATCGCTAAATCGCCGCAATTCAACAGCTTTCAATTCGGGATGCACGCCCTAGTCGACCAGGAGGTTGCGCTGGCGTCCGGTTCCCGCCGGCCCCGACCGTTTAGCCCGCCTGCTCTGCAACTGGTCGGTGGCATCACCGGGAGTTGGGGTGGCGGTGCGGGCCTGCTCGATGCGCGCCAGCACGTCGGTCAACCGCAAATACACGCCGCGG
>Ga0180435_10000844_pt1 | contig 32289 bp, 27 predicted proteins | sample SS_ome_3_FD_132467 | JGI IMG/M metagenome (GOLD analysis project Ga0180435, IMG submission 132467) | Hypersaline lake sediment archaeal communities from the Salton Sea, California, USA - SS_3_S_1 metaG | ecosystem: Environmental > Aquatic > Non-marine Saline and Alkaline > Hypersaline >... | reverse complement strand
GACGCCGGGTCGGGGGTGGCCACGCTAGGCATTCCGGGGAGCCCCGGCGTGCCGGCCGGGTTTGCGGAAAAAACAATCTCACTGCCCTATAACGACATGGAACAGATCACGACGGTCATGAAAGCAAGGGGCTCCGAGATCGCCTGCGTGATTGTGGAGCCTATCGGCGGCAACATGGGACTGGTTCCGCCGGTGGCGGGTTTTTTGCAATGTTTGCGGGACCTGACGCAAGAAACCGGCAGCCTGCTGATTTTCGATGAAGTGATCACCGGATTCCGGGTTGCTATGGGCGGGGCCCAGGAAATGTACGACATCATGCCGGACCTGACGACATTGGGCAAAATTATTGGCGGCGGCATGCCCGTGGGCGCCTATGGCGGTAGCCATGAAATCATGTCCCACATCGCACCGGATGGACCGGTTTACCAGGCCGGTACCTTATCCGGAAATCCGCTGGCCATGTCTGCCGGGATCGCCATGCTGCAGGAACTCAGTCGACCGGGATTTTACGATACGCTGAACCAAACAGCCCAACGCCTGGAAGAAGGATTTCGCCAAACCATTTATGAAACCGGTATTCCCGCCCAAGTCGGCCGGGTGGCCTCGATTCTGGGCTTGTTTTTTACGAAGCAGGCGGTTCACAATCTGGCCGATGCCAAAACAGCAGACCTGGATATGTTTTCAGCCTATTACGCCGGTATGCGTGAACAGGGTATCTATTTGGCACCATCGCAGTTTGAATCCATGTTTGTTTCGGCGGCCCATAAACCCGAACATATTGAACATACCATCGATGCGGCCAGAGCTGTACTTAAAACACTGACTTAACATTTAGCCATAAGGTATAAGCTTTAAGCTATCAGCTGTAGTCAGTTGAAAGCTCATTGCTTACAACTGGTTGCTTCCACATGGATACAGATGCCATACTAGACATACTCGGAAGCGGGGGACCGGAACTCGAGTTCCTGAAACAGAATCTGGAGCATCTAAACGGATTTTTAGCTCTCGTGGACACTGTCGATAAGCTGCCGGAAATGGATCGCCGCGTTTCCGAGGACGGCATGAGTCTGTATCATGCTGTTTCCAAGGAAAAAGAAATGGGCGTACTCGAAAGTACCATTGCCAACTTTTTCCAGGAACCCATCAAGCGTGCCGGCGAACCACTTCCGAAACATCTTTCCGATAGCCTCACCGTAAATAATTTGGGCGGCATCAAACCGGATCAGACCCTTTTTCTCAATAAAATCGGTCAGAGTGAATTTTTTGCCGCGCTATTCCCCTGGCAGCGAAAGACCAATGTCATCACGGTTCATTTGGGAATGTACAACCCGGTCATGCTGGATGACGATTATGAAAAGCTGAAAAAATTGGTGACGGAAACCATTACTCAGCGCGTATCCGAGGAGATGGAAGATGGCTTGGCCGGCCAGGTTACGGGCATCAGCTTGCCGTCGTTTTTGCAGATGTCCGAGATGGAAGGTTCCACCTGTTCGTTACGAATCCGATCTGGCGACAAAAGCGGCATGCTCCACTTGTTGGACGGCAGCCTGATTGATGCCGAAACCGGTGAATTAAAAAATAAGGAAGCGGCCTATGAAATCATTGCCTGGGATAACCCCAGCATAGAAATTCTCAAGGCTGTTGGCCGTACCAAGAATGAAATTCAGGTGCCCTTAATGCACCTGCTCATGGATAGCCTTCGGATTAAAGATCAAAAGGAGTTTGAAAAAGACGCCCTGTCCGAAAAGGCACCCGCAAAGCCGGCACCTAAGAAAAAGCGCCCAAAAACTGCGCCCCAAGCCAGGGCCTCAAAAAAATCACCTGAGGCCAGTCCAAAAGCGGCGACTACACCGGGTCAACCACCGACGTCCCCGACGGACAAACCAGCACACGCGTCGAAGCCCACTTCGCCCAAATTGGCCCCACCTGAATCACCGTCCATGGAAGTTCAAAGCAAGGACGTTTCCAAAGAATCGATGCCGGTTGATACACCGGTTCTTGAAGAGGCAAAACCCTCATCTGAACCAGATTTAAACATGGCCGAGACGGATGCTGCCATTGATGACACCTTGATCCGAAAGGAAGAACCCAAACCCGACCGACGTCCAAAACTAGAAAGAACGAAAGCCCCCAAAGCACCACCGAAAAAAAAGTTTCCCATGGCCATCGTGGCCGTGGTTGTCATTCTGGCTTTAGGCGGTGCCGGCTATTTTATTATTGAAAAGATGCAGGCCGGCAGGGTCAGTGAATATGATCGTATTTTGAATAAATTAGAGCACTTGAGCGAATTTGAAGCACGTGAAAAGTTATTGATAGACTTTATCGAAACACACGAACCGGGTGAAGACACAGCCAGGGCCGAAGCCAAGCTGGCGGAATTATGGCGGCAGAATGAAGAAGACAATTATCAAAAAACAATCGATACCGTTAATAAACTGCCGGTGGATCGTGGTTTTGAAGAAAATGCCAGAGCGCTATATCGGAAGTTTTTGGAGAAATATCCACAATCCCAACATCGGCAGGAGATCGAACAGACTTTAGGTGAAATTTCCGGCTTGTCCGAAGATGTGATTTTTAGCGATTTAAAAAATTTTTCGGCCAAAGAGTACCTTAAAAGAATTCGTGCCTATGAAAACTACCTTTCCCTTTATCCCCGGGGAAAATATTTAGAACCTGTAAAGAAAATGTTTTCAGAAACCCTGTATGATGCCTACATGGATTTTAAGAGCCGTGTTACCGTGTGTGAGCGAGCTGCCACCTGGGATGATTGTCTGCAACTATGTGATGATTATATGGCAGTGTATTCGAAATATATCGACGTGGCGGAGGCCGAGCGCATCCGGGCGCGCATCTTAATGCAAAAAGAATTTATTGATCTTCAAACCCAAATTGAAGCAATGGACAAGCAGACCGCCAAAAGCACGTGTCTGGCCTATATGCAAAAATATCCCAATTCACCCAACAATGTGGAAATTAAAAAAGTGCTTCAACGGTTTGAGGAAGCCACAACAGCCGGACAGCAGTGGACGGCCCTCAAGCAATATGCCCAACGTTCAGACGTGAGCCTGCAGTCCAAAATCGATCGACTCGAGCGGTATTTATCCCGCAATAGTGACAGTCCCTATGCAAGCCAAGCCCGGAAAATATTAGATACCTTGGAAAAAGAAGCCGAGAGCAGGTATGCGGCTCAGCAGCAGGCGCAGAGCAGAAAGCAAGCAGAAGAAAAGGCCAAGCAGGAAGCCGAAGAAAAATTCGCAAGGTTGATGGAACGACAGGCTGAGATAGCACGTATCGAACAGGAAAAACAGCGCGCTTTGGCCAGTTTGAAACAGACCAAAGGGCGATTTGAACCAAGCGGCGACAGTGCCGTGATCGATAAAAATACCGGGTTGATGTGGGGTTTGTTGGACTCCCAACGTGAAATTGGTACCTGTATGGATCATGGAGCAGCCAAGCGCTATGTAGAAGAATTGCGCTATAATGGCTATGATGATTGGCGCTTGCCGACCTCGGCGGAATTGGCTAGTATTTACAAGAATAAACCCTATTTTCCTGCCACCGGTGCCGAATGGTATTGGACATCGGAAATTTATGCCAAAGGGTATTCCTACATCGTAAACACGGTCAGCGCCAAACAGGAAAGTAGTTTCAAAAAATTACCGCAGGATGTGGCGGCGTGTGGTGCTGTTCGGGCGGTCCGCCCGTAGGTTTGTTGTGTATATTGGGCCCGTTGTGTTTTTTGGGTTGCTACCGGATGTCCGTCTGCCTGTGAACTGGATTGCATTGACCACCCGATGAACCCAAGAAACCCAAGAAGCGCAATAAACTTCAACTCACTCGAATCCTGGTTTCCCCTTATATCTGTTAAATTCAATAAGGTATTGCGATCAGATGCCGTATGAATACACCGCTACACGTTATCTGGATGAAAACTGAGTCATTATGGATCTGAGTCGAAATCGAATTCCCACCCATGTCCAATCGATCCATCTCATTGCCGCTTGCGGCACCGGTATGGGGGCCTTGGCCTGTATGTTAAAAGATTTAGGCTATGCGCTAACGGGCTCTGACCAGCACGTCTATCCACCCATCAGTACCTTTCTCCAACAAAAAGGGGTAAGTCTGAACCAGGGCTATTCGGCTGAAAATCTGGGTTACAGGCCCGACCTGGTGGTGGTGGGAAATGCGGTATCAAAAGATAATCCCGAAGTGGTGGCCATGCATCAAATGGAACTCTATTATTGTTCCATGCCCCAGGCCGTGAATGCATTTGCAGGAGCGGGCAAACAGGTCATTATGGTAGCCGGAACCCATGGCAAGACAACAACCTCGGCCGTGATTGCCTGGTTGCTGGAATCGGCTGGCCTGGACATCTCTTTTTTTATCGGCGGCATCCTGGCCAACTTCAACAGCAACTACAGGCTGGGCCGCGGCGACTATCTGGTGGTGGAAGGGGATGAATATGATACCGCCTATTTTGATAAAGGTCCCAAGTTCAGACATTATGATCCCCTGATTACCATCCTCACCAGTATAGAATTTGATCATGCCGATATATTTAAGGATTTAGAACATATCAAATCCGCATTTGCCAATTTTATTATGGGCTTGGACCCTGAAAGTATGTTGTACGCCTATCAGCACGACGTCAATGTGCAGGCTGTGGCCCGGGTGGCCGCATGCGGGGTACATCGCTACGGTTTTGAGGCCCCTGGCTGGGTAGCACGGTCGGTTGCGGTGACGCCGCCCTGGACACTGTTTGATGTGTATCAATCCGATGATTTTTTGGGCCGATTCCGATCGCCCCTGCCGGGCGAGCACAATCTAGCCAATGTGCTGGCGGCCATTGCCGTTGCCAAGCAGCTGCAGATTCCGGCAGACAAGATTCAAGCAGGCCTATCCGGTTTCCGGGGTGTCAAGCGGCGTCAGGAAATTCGGGGGATCCGTAATGAAATTGTGGTTATTGACGACTTTGCCCACCATCCCACGGCAGTCCAAAAGACCATCCAGGCCATTCGGGGGTATTATCCCCGACAACGTTTGGTGGCGGTTTTTGAACCCCGGACCAATACCAGTATGCGTAACGTATTCCAGGAGGTTTATACACAGGCGTTTGATGATGCGGATTTGATCTGTATTCGTGAACCGGCACTCTTGAAAAAAATACCCCCGGGGCAACAGTTTTCATCCAAACGGCTGGTGGCAGAATTGAATCAACGCGGGTGCCAAGCCATCTATTTCGAGAACACAGATGAAATCATCGATTACCTGGCGGGCGAGGCCAAACCCGGTGATGTGATTCTGGTGATGTCCAATGGCGGATTCGATAATATTCATGAGAGACTTTTGGAAGCGATTTAACAAATAAATTTGTGCAACAAATTTATTTGTTAGGCCAGAAGTCATAGCCCAAGCCAATCAATCCATGAACGGCATAGTTGGGTACCTTGGCGGTTCCGTCCGCAATGGGGATTTCAGCATAGGCGGCCGTAAATTTTGCTTCCAGGGAGAAGGATATTTTTTTGGAGACAAGATAGCGCTTTTCAAGGGCAACTTGAGCACCGGCACCACTGATGTAAAACCCATTCAGCCCCCCGTCATCCTCCCAGCGTTTGCCGCGCACCTGGGTTTCCGGGTGGGTCATGATAAATCCGCCACCCAACCGGTAAATAAATCCATATTTTGAGAGTGCATAGTTAAGCATGTTGTAATTGTAGCCATGGGAAATGGAAAATTTTTGAACCTCGTCCGGTTTGTTGGCCAAATACAGTTTCTGGTGCAATGACTCGAACTCCCAGGCGTGGTTATCAACCCACCGGGCGATTCGTATTGAATAGTAGGGTGCCTGGGTAGACCAGGCCCTTGTCTCCCATTCGGCTGTAAGCTCAATATCTTTCTCACCATCCTGCTCGATGGTCAGTTGTGAGGGGAAGCTGTAGGAAGATCCGGTAAAAATTTGAATATTCCAATCCGCGCATGCGACCGTTGGCGCGAAGCATATGGCTATCAGGAATATCAGCGTGATTCGTTTTGGAGTTCTCATATGGAAGCCTTTCGATACGATTTTATGGATCAAAGCAACAAACAAACGGCAAAATATTATTTTTGTCAAGACAATCAACAGCTGTCAGCATTAAGCTGCCAGCCGACAGCGGCTCACCGCTGAATGCTTAAAGTTTAGAGCGCATCCTCGCCTCCTTGACCCCGTGGATCCCCGAATCCGTGCGTTACCCGGCCATCCGCCAGATGAACCACGGCTTTAGAATTGCTTATAATCCGGGGATCATGGGTCGAGATTACGATGGTACGCCCATGGTTTTGATTTAATTGTTGCAAGAGCGACAGTATCTGTTCGGCCGTCCTGGAGTCGAGGTTGGCCGTGGGCTCGTCTGCCAGAACAATTGCGGGTGCATGCACCATTGATCTGGCAATGGCAATGCGCTGTTGCTCACCGATGGATAGAAAATGCGGCAAACGGTTTTGCTTGTCGGCCAAACCGACATCCGCCAATGCCGCAGCCGCCAGATCCCTGTTACGGCCACCCTGAGTCAATATCAGGGGGATTTCCACATTTTCCAGTGCGTTCAAGGTGGATATGAGATTATTGCCTTGAAAAATATAGCCCACCTGATGGCGTCGGAACAGGGCCAGGTCCTGTTCGTTCATCCGGTCCAACTGCCGAGAACCCACGGTAATCGTGCCGGATGTGGGTTTTTCCAGCCCACCAATCAGATTCAACAAGGTTGTTTTGCCGGACCCGGATGCGCCGGCGACAACACAGAAAGCACCGTCCGGAATTATGAGGGATACCTGTGAAATAGCGTATACTGTTGTATTGCCACTGACAAATTGTTTGCTTACATCCTTTAAAGTTATAAGACCGGCAGTCATTAGGTGTACCTGAGTGTTTCACTGGCCGCTTTGCGCGCCGCGATTCGGGTTGGTAAATAGGAGGAAATGATCGACACCATCAGCGACAATATGCCGGGCCAAAAAAAGCTGGCAGCCACCGCCCGAGGTTTGACCAGACCGGTGACCACAAAATAGCGGTTGTGAGAGGTTAAACTGCTGAAATCGATACCCACCTGCGAAATTAGGTATATGACTATCCAACCGCCTACCAAACCTAACAGCGTGGCTGTCAAACAGACCAGGAAGCTTTCCAGAAAAATGAGCCCCACCAGTTCACGAGGGGTCACGCCCATGGCTTTTAGGATGCCGAATTCACGGAAACGTTCCACGATGGTCAAAACAAAACTGTTGCTGATCCCGAAACCCACCAGGACGAACACAAACAGAATGATGATCTGCATGGCGATTTCATTCATCTCGATCAATTGCTGTAGATCCGGCATCAGGGTTTGCCATGATTGAACGCTGATCTCTGGTGGCAGCACACGGTTCAAGGCGGCTATGACCCGGCGAAGATCTTTTTGAGAATCCAGAAACACGGCCACTTCGCTTTGGTGTTGGGCACGCCGGGCAGGATCGAGTTCCTGATAGGGTACATAGGCCAGGGCGTTGTCAAAATGAGGGATCTCGGTCCGAAAGATACCACTGACTCGATACGGGTCTAGCCATTCACCCGAACTTGCCATTATGGAGAGGTTATTGCCGACGCTCACCTGAAGTTGCTCGGCTATTTTGGCGCCCAACAGAATTTCTTTTTTGCCGGTCTGGGGGTAAGTCCCACTCAAAACCCGTCTGGAGATTGCCGTTGCAGGGGCTTCCGCATCTGGATGGACAGCATAAATGACAACGGGTGCCTGGCCATGGACACTCCCGGCCAAAGCTGAAAACCGGGAACGAAAGAGGGCCTCTTGCACGTGCGCAGCCGCTTTGATTTGTTTTGCGTAACTTTCGGGGTTTTCATAACCGGCCGGGAACTGAATAAATAGATCACCATAATGCAGCCGGGTGCTGTTTAGAACCATCGTGTCATTTATCCCGATTGTCAAACCGTGCAAAAAAACAAGCACCACGGTTCCCAGAATGATGAAGCTGCTGGTGGCGATGGTTTTACGTTTGTGTCGCAGGATGAAACGCACAGCCATGAAGGACCAAATCTTAAAAGATGCCCAGGCCATTACCTGTCCCTCAGATGATAAAAACGCTCGGGGTGTCTAAAAACCGTTACCAAAATTTTAATAAAAATATCCCGGTTTAGTGATGACAGCGGGAGCCCGCACTCTGAAAAAGACCGCAGTGCCTTTTTGAGTTGCCGGGTGCCGTCCGCTAGCGCTTGCTGTGAGGCTTCGGGGAACACCTGGTATAGTTTTTCAAGGCCATCATGATCAGAGAGATTGCCATCCTCGTACAATTGTTGCAGTCGTTTTTTTTCACCGTGTGTGCCCCGATGATGGATCAGTGAGATTAAATAATTGTATTTGCGATCGTTTATATCTTGGCCCAGATCGCTGATGTCGTCCAAGATTTGGCACCCCAAACCAAAAGTTGTCAGGCCGTTTCTGGCCAGTTTGGCTGTTGCTTGGTTCGGGTCGATATCTCCCAGGGCCGAGGGTGCTGAAAGCGGTGCTGCAAACAAATGACCGGTTTTGGCCAAGTGGACCTTTTGCAGAATCTGATCCGGCCGGGGTGTATCCATGACACCCCCTTCTTCCTCGGCTTCCTCGCGCCCACTGATTGAAATGGCACTTAGGGAAATGTTCAATAGTTGTTCCACCTCCGCGGTGTTAATTATTTTTTGGTCCAGGGCATCCATTAGAAATGAGAAAAATATCCGATCCGTAAGTAAGATGGTGTGGACCGATTTAAATGTATGGGCCTTAGCGGGCAGATCGGTTAGAATGATTTCTTTGAGTTCTTTGTCCAGGAGATTGTCGCAGGCGGTGACCCAGGCGCGTAAACAATGGTTTAAACGGGCATACAGCCGCAATCGCGGAGCCGGGATTTCCAGCACATGAAACAGGGCGATAAACAGAACCGAAAAATAGTTGTGGCGCAGGCTCAGCCAGGATTTTGGAACCGGTTTAAGGTGGATTTCGGAACCCGCCAACAGCATTTGAGCCTTTTCCCAGAAGTCGTGGATAACCGTTTGTTGCGCTTTTAAACTCGTACGAAATAGGGAGAGCTTCAATAGAAAGTCGAATTCGGGCATGGGCCATCAGTAGCATAAACCAATGATGGCATCAAGGTTGATGGGAATTAGATGATTATTTGGGGTACAAAAAATTAAATGGCTATGGTACTGCAATATCCAGGTATATAGATCCAATCATAATAAATGCTGAGGATAGGATATGCACGCATCAGAAGCAGCCGGTCGTAAAATAACCCTTATGGGTGCATTGGTGAATGCGGTCCTGGTTATTTTTAAACTCCTGGCAGGCATTTTTGGCAAGAGCAGTGCCTTGGTAGCCGATGGTGTGCACTCCATTTCCGACCTCTTTACGGATGTGGTGGTGCTCATTGGTATATGGCGGGGACGTCGACCGCCGGATGAAGACCACACCTTTGGGCATGGTCGCATCGAGGCCCTGTTTACCGGTGTTGTGGGTCTATCTCTGGTGTCCACGGCACTTTTTTTGGGATTTCAGGCGGCCATGGATATCTATCTGCGCCAGGAATCGCAACCCAATATCCTGGCAATTATCGGCGCGGGCATATCCATTGTGTTCAAGGAGGCGCTTTTTCGCTATACGGTTTCGGCGGGTCGTCGTATGAAAAGCCAATTGGTGGTAGCCAATGCCTGGCATCACCGTTCGGATGCCCTCTCATCCATAGCCGTTTTGGCCGGGGTAACCTTGGCTCAGATCAAACCTTCCTGGCGCGTTATGGACGCCTTTGCAGCTTTACTCGTCTCATTCTTCATCATCAAAGTCGGTTTGGAAATTTTAAGAGACACCTTTCGCGAATTAAGCGATGCCGCCCCCCATCCCGAAACCATGCAACAAATTCGAACCTGTGCTCTGGGCGTGGCGGGCGTATTGGACGTGCACGATCTCAGAGCACGCACCACCGGGGGCCAGCACCAGATCGAAATTCATGTGGTCGTTGAGGCGACCTTAACCGTCAAACAGGGACATGCCATTGCCAAGGCCGTGCAAGAATGCCTGCTCAATGATATCGACAATGTCGGGCGGGTTATCGTCCACATGGATCCCAGCTAAAATATTGGGGACATTCCCTAAGTCCCATATTAGAACAATATCGGGTCACCCCTTCTGGCCATATGGAATCGGTTTCGAAATTGTTGGATTGGTTTTTGGGTTTAAAAGAAATAGCGGATGCCGGCACCGCCATCCAGATCGAGTTCCGTGTCCGGTGTCAGATCCAAAACCGGCACCAGTTCGACAAAAATTCGTATGGGTAATTTGGGGAACACGTATTCAAGTCCCATTGGTAGACGGATGCCGAGCTCGTCATCATCATCTTCAATGCTGATAAATCGAAGACCGGCGCCAAATTATAAAGGTATGCGTCTAATTCGGTTTTCGTATCACAATTTCCGCATTTTACCCAGGTTGAATCATCTTGTTTGACAATACCGGCCTGGTTTCTACAAAAGACACATATGATTAAATTGGGATTCATCGCTTGATTTAGAATGCCAAATATGTACTTATAGGTCAAGGCGTCAGGAGATTGCAACCATGTGCTACCCCTCTGGTACAAAACGGACTACTCCAACGTCGCTGGACACGCGTGCGATATACCCTTTTGGAACATTCAAAATCAAATTAATCTAAAAATGTATAATGATCCAGGGAGCATGCAAATTGCCTTCCTCTTTCCAAAAACCGCTTTCAGGTAATTTCAGTTCGAAAGGAGACAACAAATGGGCATGATAACCGATGAGTTATACTTTAAGCCACGCCTGCAGGTTATCAATCCGGAACAGATCGAGCAAATTCACTGTGCAACCCTGGATGTGCTTGAGAGAACTGGTGTGGATATACCCCATGCCAAAGCGCTGGAGATTCTGGGGGACAATGGTGCCAAGGTGGACGGGAACCGTGTGCGCATGCCAGCGTGGATGGTTGAAAAGGCGATCCGTATGGCACCCCATCGACTTGTTCTGGGGACCAGAACCGGTAAACGGACCATCGTTCTGGAACGCGACAAAACCTATTTTGGGACGAGCCTGGACTGTGTAGACTATATGGATCCCAACACACACACCCGCAGTCGTTTCGTCAGCGAAAACGTGAAGGTGACCGCCGCGTTGTGTGACGCTTTACCGCATCTTCACTGGAGCATGTTCATTGGTATGGCCGCAGATGTGCCGCCGGATATTGCCGATCGGGTGATCGCTCGCAACGCCCTGCAATACAGTGAAAAACCGGTGGCGTTCTGCAGCAAGGACACCGCCAACAGCAGGGATATTTTTGAGATGGCTTTGTTGCTTTGCGGTGGCCGGGAGAACTTTGAAAGCATACCTTGTCTGCTGCATTACTCGGAGCCTATATCCCCCTTGGCTTATTACGGCCCGGCTGTGGACAAGATCATATATTGTGCCCGCAACCGCATTCCGGTGATCAATTCACCGGCGCCGCAAGCCGGTGGAACCGCACCGGCGACCCCGGCTGGTTGCGTGGTACAGGGCAATGCCGAAACGCTCAGCGGCCTGGTTCTGCACCAGTTTACAAATCCGGGCGCTCCGTTTGTTGCGGGTGCATTTACAACCATTATGGATATGCGGACGACTGTATTTTCCTACGGTGCCTGTGAGATGTCCCTGATGACGGCAGCCCTGGCCCAGATGGCTCAGCGTTACGGTCTGCCGTTTTTCGGCACAGCCGGCGCCACCGACTCGAAATTTTGTGATGCCCAGGCCGGAGCCGAAGCAACCTTTCAGTGCTTGATTGCTGCGGCAGCAGGTTCCGGGATGGTGCACGATTGCGGTAGTTGGATGGACCATGGATCATTAGCGAGTCCGGAATTTATGGTATTGGTGAACGAAATCGTCGATGCTGTGGATCATTTTATGCGCGGATTACCCCTTGATGACGAGCATCTGGCCCTTGACCTGATCCACAAAGTCGGACCGGCCGGCAATTATGTCCAAGAAACCCACACCATGGCGCATTTTAGAGAAATCCGTTATTCTGAACTTTTTGATCGGAGTATTTATGCCGATTGGGAGAAAGCAGGTTCCTTACGCTTTGAGCAACGGCTTCAGGAAATGACTTTAGAGGCGATGACGCACCGTCCGACACCTTTGGACGAAACTGTTGTCAGAGAACTCGACCGGATGCAGGCGACATGGAAATAAAATCGCTTCGCGATTTTATGGGAGACGACCCCTTTGCCTTCAGGCGAAAGGCATTGTCAGTAGGGGAGCCCCTTGTGGGTACCTGTAAAACATACATTTCGATCCCGATCCCGATAGCGATTTCGATACCGATTGTTGCGCTCGGCCGTGTTAGGAGGTTCCTATGAAAATAACCAACATCCATGTCACACCGGTCAACATCCCTCTGGAGGTCCCCATATTTTGGACCGGCGGCTACTATCCGGGCACATCCAAAGCAATCATCGAGGTGGAAACCGATGCGGGGTTGACCGGTCTGGGTGAGGCCCCATCTGCTCATCTGGGGGCGACAATCCAGGAAATGGCCAAGCGGGTAATCGGCATGGATCCTTATCCGGACAAGCCGGGTTTTTATAAGTGCTTGCCGTTGCTTTAAAATTGATTCCTCCAATATAGTCCGGCGTCCCCGGGGGGGGGGAGTAATTTTTTGTCTTGACAGTTCCATTGGATTTGATTACAAATCAAGAAAAAATGACCGGTCGTCCGGTCAAATAAAAAGAGCCTATGCCGAAAATCGTAGACAAATCAGCCAAAAGAAAAGAAATTGCAATCAAGACCATGGCCTTGATTGCCCAACAGGGTTTCGAGAATACCCCCATCCGCCAGATAACGGCCCATGTGGGCATCGGCAAGGGGACTTTTTATGATTATTTCACAGACAAGGAAGATATCCTCAATGAAATTGTGCGGCTCATGTTTGCCGGCTGGGCGGACCTGCTGGCGGCGAAGATCGGAAAAGAGACCAACCCTTTGGCGCAATTATTCACACTGCTGAAGGAGGGATCCAGGATCGGTGACAGCTTCCAGCAGATGATGATCATTTATATCGACATATGGCGTTGGTCCGTCAGTCACAAAGGGTCACGGGAGTTTCTTGAGAATTTCCGGTTATTTTTAGTGAAATCTAAAGACTCTCTGGCAACCATTGTCCGGAACGCCCAGGATGAAGGATTGATAAAAAAAGAAGTGGATCCGGTCATCCTGGCGGGTACCTTTTTGGCATTGATTGACGGCCTGTGCATGCACCGGATGATTTTGAAAAATGATTTTGATACGGAAAAAGCTGCCAAGACTATTTTTGATGCATTGCTGAATGGTATTCGGACCTGATGCGGCTATTTCTTTCTGAATAAAATGACCGGATGACCGGTCGAAAATATGACGTAATAAACCAAGAAGGAGGCCAGTATGAAACCCACTAGGGAACTGATGGAATTGGCCCAGGCCGTATTTAACTACACCGATGAAGACATGGCGGCCATCGCTGCCAACCCCAAGTATCTGCAGGTCATAGATAAAATGCCACAGATTGCCAGCACACACTTTATTTTCGACGTGCAGGCGGCCCACGGCTGCGCCTGTCAGCATCGAGAGGGACAAAAAATAAAAGTCAGCGCCGACGGTTCTATCCTGTGTTCGGAATCTCCACCTAAACTGTGTGTATATTTGCTCAATGCCATCATGCCCATCGTCTATGGTGCCCAGGAATTCATATTTCAAGGGCTCGATCCCAATGAATTGAAATTCACCAACGTGGGCTGTTTTGACAATGGCGTCAGATGCGGCGGGTTTGGCCATGTGAGTGTACAATTTTTGGCCCAGCAAAGTTAAAAACAAACTGAACCGTTTTTTGCAAGAAACGAAACTTTTTTCTGACAACGACTCTAAAGGCGATAAACGTAGTACCGTTGACAGCAAGCAGGAGAAGAAATACTTGACAACCCCGCTAAAAAAAATGTAAGCTTTGCATATAACCTACCAATATAAAAAGATAATATTAGTGCCTGTTGTCTTGATTCTAAAACGGAGTAGTAAACCCATGTAAGCAAAGAGGACGCACATGATCGCCGACTCCTTTCTCCAAAAGACCGAACGGCTTGAAATCGAAAAATACAAAGCACCCAAAGACAGGCTGGCCATCATCCGAACGCATGTGCCATTTAGCGGCGCCCTGCAAAAACATCCCCATGAGCCCAAAAAACTGATTCTGGTACTGGATCCCTACAGCACGCACATTACGTATTTGGAGTTCAATCAACAGGATGTCCATTACCTGGAACGGCTGCCTAACATCAGCAATTTGGAGGGAGAAACCGTGAATATTACCCGCATCTGGGTAAAAAAGGGCAGTGTGGCCATCCGGCATACCCCATTTTTGGTGGATCATACGCAAGCCCAACCAAAATAATATCTGAATCTTGCATGAAATTTAATAAGGACTTATAAACGTGTATATCGTCCAACTTTAAAACTAATTTACTATTGTATTTCAAGAACCCAATTAAGTAATAGAATTAACGGACGATATTCTTATCAAATTTCACCTGGAAGGCAGCCCGGAGGCTTCCATATGCAGCGTTGCTAAGGGTTTGAAGTAAAAACTACGTCTTCACCCTCAGTCGCCTTGCCTCTGAAAGCCTCCGGGCCGTGCAATATTCAGATATCAAATCGAACTTACCCATCGTGGAGGCTGTTATGGCCAGGAAAAGAAAATTGAAAAAGAATCAAAGTCGCCAATTGAATATCGATTTGGCAGCGGACTTGTTTTTAAAAATAAAAGGCATCAAGGGTTTTTTCCCAAGTTATCTCATCGGCATGAAGCCCGAGGCATTTCTGATTATCAAGACACCCACCATCCTCAGCAGTGAGAATTTAACCTCAGAAGGGACCTCTCTGGTGGTTCGGTATAAACACCTGGGGGATATTTATCGGTTTGGGGCGACCATCCTCGGTACCAATGAAGAACCATTCAAGGTAACTTACCTGTCATATCCCGATGTTGTCGAGAAGATCGAATATCGTCATTCGCCCAGAATCAGCAGCTACATACCCGCATCCTTGTCCTATAAAGATATCGAGGTGAAAGGAATAGTCACCGATATCAGTGTGGCCGGATGTAAATTCAGGACCAACTCAATCGAGCAATTGGAAGAATTGCTGAATAAAAAAGAGGGTGACGTTACCCTCCACTTTCCGGTTCTGGGATTGGATGGTATTCGCAAGTTTAAAGGCCGCATTAAAAAGGTAACCTTTGATAACGATCTTGCTTTGGGCATCGGTTTTCAAGAGACTGACGATGAATATCGGAACGTGATTTCATCATGGGTGGAGAACACCAAGGAATATAAAGCTAACTAAACGAGCCCCCGGAGAGTTTTTTTATTGTTGTATAGCCGATCCTCAATCATCGCCACCACCATCCCGCATTCCAACCCAAATGGCAGATAGCCGGCATATCCCAAAATGGGCATCTCAAATACGTGAAACCGGTGAACAAGGGGAATGCTATACTGCCATTTTGCTAAACTATACATATTCCACATCTCCCAGAAAAACCCACATGTCAGGGCGGCCAAGGCATAAGAAACAATGTTTCCCCAATTGCCGCGTGCAAGATCAGAGAGGATATGGCGCTCTCCCAGGATGGTTTGCAGGCTAAGGACAATCAGCAGGGGGGAGATCCACAGCAAAGGGAATAGGTAGTCAGGCAGAATGCCGATAAAGCTTAAACCCAGCCCTGCAATTACAAGAACAGACCATGCCAGGGATTTGCGATTTTGAACCGCCACCTTGATCCAGTTGTGATAGCATCGGGGATAGCCAGTATCGCTATTCAGAAAAGCGTGCATGCTGGCAACGGCCGGTAGTACCGTCGAAAATGAGAGGGTGGCGTACAGGAAATACTCAAGCGCTCCAAATTTGATCTCCACGTAATACCAGTTTTGCACGAATCGGTTCAGGTATTCGAAAAACCACCAAAAAGCAGCACTTAAGGGAAACAGGATTAAAAACAGCCGCGTTTTATGGGTTAAAAGGCTTCGGCCGGTCCGGCGAAAGGTGAGTGCATTCAGGAAAACAATAAAAGAGACCCACAAGGGGGCAAATGTGTGGGGTTGAAACCATTCCAGGAAAGCAATCCGACGCCAGGCAATTCCCCAAAAGAAAAGACAGGTGAGCAGGGAGATCCAACCCCACCAGGGCAATGGTTGGCTGTCTGGTTTAGGATTTGATAAATTCCACGGTTTTCGAAACAAAGCTGAAAATAGAAATGTCAGAACGGTGACGATGAATACCGCATAGCATCCAAAGGCAAACCAGGAAAAGGGCGCATGCTGAATAAAACGTGTTTCCGGTGGAAATTCCAGATATTTTGCTACAGGGCGACCTGAGAACAGGATTCCTGTCAATGGCAGGCCCAGCAGCATGGCGGACAGGACGATCAGTTTTACGAACAAGCTATTCATATTTTATGATAATTTCCACTCTCCGATTTTTCGCTCTACCCGCCTGGGTATCATTCTGGGCTAAGGGCTGATACTGCGATCGTCCAATGACTTCTATCTTAGACGGATCCAGTCCACCATACTCCAGCAGGTATCGGGCGATGACCGCGGCCCTGGCGCTGGAAAGTTCCCAGTTAGAAGGAAAGCGGTATTGATATTTTTCAGCTATCGGTATGTTATCCGCATGACCGATTATGCTGATCTTTCCTTTTTGTACGGTGGCAAGGACGTCTGCCAACCGATTCAATGCAGCTTCACCTTCAGAGCTGATGCGCACTTGCGAAAATCCAAACAAAATCTGATCGACAAAGGTGACCTTGAGCTTTTCTCGGTATGCTTCAATCGATGCATCTTTGGAATCCAGTTGCTTTTTAAGGCCGGACAACAGCGATTCGTAAGTTGCCTTCATGGTCCTTTGATGGGCCTCAAGGTTTCCAGCCGAATTCTCAGCGGCATAAAGATCTTTACGCAGACTCTCCGTTTCTGTTTTCAGCGCTTGATACGAAGCCTGCGCTTCGATAAGCTTATTATCCTTATCTGTCAGCTTAGCCTCAAGGATCTTAATTTCGGTCTCGAGATCGGTTAATTTTTGATTCAGTTTGGATACCTGCTCTTTCAGGCTTACGATTGTGCTTTGGTATTCTTCTGATAGCTGTTGGCATTCGTTCGAAAGGTCGTTCTTCTTTTTTGCTAGTGCGGATAATTTTTCCTGGTGTGCAATAATTTGGTCATGAGCCTGCCGCAACTGTTTATGGGTTGTATCCAATTCCAATTGCTTTTTCTGTAAAAGATTTGAACGAGCGCTTAACTGATCCTTTTGTTTCTGAGAGGATTCATTTAAGACAACAATTTCCTGGTTGAGCTGGTTGACTTGCCCTTGGCTATCCTGCCATTGCCGTCGCGCATGATTGCGTTGTTGGAACAGGATGAATCCGGTGATTAGTGCCGCTAGCAGCAGCACCCCTGCAACGATTGCCCATTTATTTTTAGCCATACGATTATCCTCTTTTAAGATAATTGATGAATAGCAGCATGCCCACCCGAGTTATACCTGAATGGAGCGCTCAGTTTAGCTTATATTTTATATAAATAGGTTTTGAAGTAAAGTGTTTATTAAGATTTCTCCTTTTAAAGTATGTAAATTAAAGGCATCGCTTGAATCGCGGGGCGTAGAGGAAGCCATGCGGGACATCTATGAAGACAAGGCCTTCCTCCACGATCTGATGGAATACACGACCGAAACCGTAATTGCCAGATGTTTGGCCGCGCATGAAATAGGCGTGCTACCTTTCATCGGCGATCCATCGGCAGGCATGAGTCTGATATCACCGGATGTCTATCGGGAGCATGTGGAACCCTATCATAGAAGAATTGTGGATGCCGTCCACGCCAACGGCGGCCGAATCGTTTTTCACATTTGTGGTTTCGTGGACCCTATTTTTGGAGACCTCGTCAACCTGGGAATCGATGGGATGAGCATCGACGCCCCATCGTCTCTCGAAAAACTGTTTGAACAATACGGCGGCAAAACAGCCATTATCGGTAATGTCGATCCCATATTGTTTGTGGAAGGTAATCAGGGAAAGCTGCAGGCTGCGGCGCGAGATTGTCTGAATATTGCCGGGAAAGAAGCCAAATACATGATGGGCCCCGGCTGCCAGATGCCACTGAATGCAAAGCTTAACAATGTACGGGCCTTTACCGGTGCTTGTCAGGAATAGGGACGCTTCTAACAATCTTTTGCATCAATTATATGCAAGACTATTAAAAAGGCCATAAAATTGGCACCAGTATCATCACGATCACAAACACCGTCAATGTCAGGGGGCCGCCGACCTTCAAGTAGTCGGAAAATTTGTAACCACCGGGCCCCATGACCATGACATTGGCGGGATGAGAAATGGGCGTCATAAAACTGGCTGAAGCCGATATGGAAACCGCCATCAATAGCGAGTGCGGCGAAATACCCATGTTTGCGGCCGTGCCCAGTACGATAGGGACCAGCAATACCACCAGGGCTGCCGTCGGGATGATGCAGGTTGCACAAAACGTCAAAGCGATCAGACCGCCCATAACGGCCAGAGGTCCCAGCGGACCGACCATCTGCACGACACCGTTGGCCAGGTACTGGGCGGCACCGCTGTTGTCCAGCGCCGTCCCCAGGGGCAGCATACCGACAATCAGGATAATTCCCTTCCATTCGATGGACCGGTGAGCCTCATCCATCGTCAGGCATCGGGTGATCACCATGAAGGCCGCTCCGATTAGGGTTGAGATATAAATGGGGACAATATCCAGCACCGCCGGCAGGATAGCGCACAACATGATGAACAGGGAAAGCTTTGCTTTTTTAAACTCAGGTATTTTTTGAACCGATTCTGTCAGGACCAGAAAATCCGCTTCAGCTGCTAAAAGCTTAAACTTTTCTTTGGGACCATAAAGCAGCATGGCATCACCCACCTGCAAAGCGAGCTCTCCCAGGTAATCAGATCGAAAAATCTTTCCCTGGCGCCATATTGAGATGACATTCAGACCGTATTTGTCCCGGAAATGAAGTTCCCCCAAAGTCTTGCCGGCCAGTTTCGCGTGCGGATGAAGTGTGGCCTCCACCAGGCCCACATTGGCGGCTTCCAGACGTTCAAAATCCACGGCATTGTCGGAAGCCAGTTTCAATTCTCCTAAATCGCGCAAGGCAAACAGGGCTTGCTGGTCTCCTTCCAGAACCAGGGTGTCGCGAGACTTGAGGACATCGGATGATGTGGGCAACGGAAAGTGTCGATCTCCCCTGATTATGGAGAGCACACGGAGTCCCAAGGCGGCACCCAGTCGACTTTGTTTGAGCGTCCAGCCGTCCATGAATGCGCCCGGCGGCACCTGTACCTTCATCATGCGCTCGTTGAGTCTGTAAACATCCACCAGCTGGTCTGACGAAATATACGTCAGACCGTCAAAGCCGTCCTGCATTGCGATTGCATTCAGCTGGGCTTCTTCTGCTTGAATCAAAAGGATATCGTTCGGTTTCAGATTGAAATGTTTCAAGTTGGCGGTGCGGACCTCCTGACCACGCCGAATACCCAAAACATTGGCCTGAAATTGATTTCTAAAGGCGGCCTGGCTTAGGCTCATATTGCTGAGCGGTGTATCCTTGCTCAGGGTGATTTCGGCTACCTTGACTGTATCTGAAATCAGCAGTTCGGCAATATTGGCAACGGTTTCGATTTTGAAGTATTTCAGATTTTTTTGCAGGCTTGTTAGCCTATCGATATGCTGGGCGGCTCCTTCCACCATCAGGCTGTCCAGTTCCTGCAGCATTTCAAACGGTGATGGTGCCAGAATGGTACGTCCTTTGCGGGTGATGCCGAGAACATTCAGCCCCATTATCGACCCAAGCCGGATTTCTGAAAGCGTTTTTCCGGCCAGGGCGCTGGCTTTCGGGACCTGCAACTTAAATACGCGTTCCTGCAGTTGGTATTGTTCTTTGATACTGGGGCCACGCTGCCGTGATGCTTCCTGGGCAATATTTTTGCGCGGCAGCAAGTGCCGTCCCAAAAACACCATGAAAGCTGTGCCACCCAAGAGCACGGCGATACCGACAGGGCTGAAATCAAACAGACCGAATGTTTGCATGCCGCTGTCCCGCAACATCTCACTGACGATGAGGTTGGGCGGTGTGCCGATTTTGGTCATGAGGCCGCCCAGCAAGGAACCATACGCCAGCGGCATCAGCAAGCGCGATGAGGCATGCCCCGTTTGTCGGGATATGTCCATAATTACCGGGAGCATTAGGGCGGCCACAGCCACATTATTCATGAAAGCCGACATAACGCCGGCACTGACCATGATAACCGCAATAAGCGAGGATTCACTTCGCCCGGATACTTTCAGGACCAGCCTTCCAATGATACTGGCCACACCGGTTTGCGTCAGTCCGCTGCTGAGAATAAAAACAGCCCAAACGGTAATGACTGCCGGATTGCTCCAGCCGGCCAGCGCTTCTTGCGGCGTTACCAGACCGGTGATGGCCGTGGTGCCTAAAACCAGTAAGGCCACCACCTCCATAGGTATCCATTCCGTCACCAGTAAAACCACCGCGGTGATCAATATGCCGAAAACCAGTAGCATGTCAGGGGTCATGGTCATTACCTGTTGCGATTACATTATTACGTCGATCATTATATAGAACTTGCCATGCCTTTGATGAAACAATACGGTTTATTCAAGAACATGAATATTCTTGGGTGCACAGATATCTTTGAGCTGCTTGGGCCAGACGGTTACACTGACTTCACCAAGATGGGCAGTCCGCAGCAAATACATATAGGTTCTGGATTGACCAATACCGCCTCCGATGGACAAAGGGATTTCGTCGTTGAGCAGGGCCTGATGACAAGGGAGTTTTAAAAAAATCTTCTTGTCCGGCAATCTTTAGCTGAATTTTCAAAGACTCTTTGTTCACGCGGATGCCCATGGAGGTCAGTTCGTGGCGCCGTTGGGTGATTGGATTCCAGACCAGAATGTCGCCATTCAATCCATGCATGGTTTCGCCATTTTTGGTGATGGTTTCGGTGGCCCAATCATCGTAATCGGCCGCACGCATCTCATGGGGGTAACCGTCCTCAATATAGCGCTTGGCTTCAAATAGCGCTTTCATTCGTTCCATGGGAGATTGCAATGGTTTGTAGTTTTCAGGCAATATTTTTGATACCGCTTCGTAGATGGACACCCCGGGGCCTGCCAAATCTGCTTGTTTGTCCGAATTTGCCATAACGAATCTCCTTATAGGGTTTGGGGATTGAAATTTACGCCTCTTTTTTAGCTACCTTCAATATTCAACCACCAGCGAGTTTGGCTATGAAACCCTGTTTCTGCAACTCGCTTTGGATCGTCTGCCGATGATCACCCTGGATGATAATTATACCATCCTTGATTGAGCCGCCAGACCCACATTTGTTTTTCAGATCCTTAGCGATTTTCTTGAGCTCATACTTTCCTTCTTGAAATCCAGAAATGGTGGTTACGGTTTTACCCTTGCGACCTTTCTTCTCCCGCTTGATACGAATGATTCCATCGACTTTAATCTTGCTGTGGGCGTTCGCCTTCCTTTCAATACAAGAACAACTTGTCGCCGGTCTGCCACAGTTTGGGCACATTCGTCCAGATTGCGTAGAATATACCAGTTTAGCATTATTTGTCATTTATCCCTTCCTCGAAATTCTCATAGGATTTAAACATTCCGACACGTCTGGACGCTTGTACCAGGTCTTTTCCTATTAGGATGTCAAATATGGCTGGGATGGTCAACTACTAGTAAGGGTCCATTAAATTATTAATTTCTCAAAGCAAATGACTTTTCACATATGTGGAACTGACAGGAAATTTTTTTGGGATGATAAAGAACGGTAACTCTTAGGAACATTCTTTCAGAGCGTGCATCAAGGTTGGAGACAGTTGAATTTAAAGGGTGCCTGAAACTTAAAAAAAGGGACAATGCAGTTTGCATTGTCCCTTTTGATATTATTGGCGACCCCAAGGGGATTTGAACCCCTGTTGCCGGCGTGAAAGGCCGGTGTCCTGGACCAGGCTAGACGATGGGGTCGTGGTCGGCAAATTTTAAGTGGCGGGCCGTGCTGGGCTCGAACCAGCGACTCTCTGCTTAAAAGGCAGATACTCTACCGACTGAGTTAACGGCCCTTGCGAAAGCAATATCATTTACCTATATTTCTTAGGACTGTCAATAAAAAATATCGGCTTGTTTGATTATTTTCGCCAGAATTCAGGCACCAAAAGGATGATGACGGTATAGATTTCGAGACGACCGAGAAGCATGCACCAGATCAGAAGCCACTTTCCCAGAACCGGGATACCCGCAAAATTCTCCGTGGGACCCACGAGACCGAATCCGGGTCCGATATTACCGATACAGGCGGCCACCGCCGTCAGGGCGGTGACGAAATCGACATTCAGGGCGGCTAACAGAATGGAAGCCAGGGCAAACAAGCCCACGTACAGGGCTAAAAAGCCCATGACACTGCGCACGATATCCTCTGATACCGGACTGCCGCCTATCTTGATGTGGGTTACCGAAATGGGGTGGACCATGGAAAACAGCTCCCGGTAGCAGTATTTGACCAGGAGCATAATTCGCAGGCATTTAATTCCGCCACCGGTGGATCCGGCGGATGCGCCCACAAACATGCACATGAGCAGGATCAACTGGGACATGGCCGGCCATGATTCATAGTCGGCGCTGGCATATCCCGTGGTGGTCAGAATCGATACCACCTGGAAGGCACCGAAGCGCAGGGCATCGCTCAGCGTCTGGTATACTTCACCGTAAACGTTAAAGCCAACCAGGAGAACCAGGGCAACTGTCAGCAGCAGGAAAAAGCGGCCCTCGGCATCCCGCCAGATAACCAGGGGTTTACCCCTGAGCATCTGGTAGTGAAGGGAAAAATTAATACCAGCCATGACCATGAAGACCATGAAAACTGTGTCGAAATAGACACTATTGTAGTGGGCAATCGAGAGGTTGCGGGTTGAAAAACCGCCGGTGGGCATGGTAGTGAAGGCATGACAAACGGAATCGTACAGATTCATGCCACCGGCCAATAGCAGCAGAACTTGAAGGATCGTAAACAGGATGTAGACCTTCCAGAGCGTAACAGCCGTTTCCCGGATACGGGGTCTAAGCTTATCCGGCAGCGGGCTGGGCACCTCGGCCTTGTAAAGTTGCATACCGCCGAGTTTCAGAAAGGGCAGTACCGCCAGAGACAACACAATGATACCCATACCGCCCAGCCACTGGATGAAGCTGCGCCAGAACAGGAGGCCGCTGGACTGGGCCTCGATATCGGTGAAAATCGATGATCCGGTGGTTGTGAATCCGGATACAGATTCGAAAAAGGCATCGGTGAAGGAAAGCCCCTCACTGCCAAAGTAGAACGGCAGGGCGCCGAAAAGCCCCATCGTCGTCCAACCGAAGAAGACGATGGCCATGCCTTCCCGTTGCCGGATGTCAGCTATCTCAACACCGCTAAATCCAAGGGTCATGACGGTACCGAACATGACGGTGATGACAAGGGAAATCAGCATGGGGAGCCCGCTGTTGTCCTTGAGCAGCAGGCAGACAGCCAGGGAAATAGCCATGGTTAGACCGAAAAAAAGAGTCAGCCAACCGACGACATGCATGATCAGGCGCCAGCGCATTAAAAGAACTCCAGTTTAACCGCCAGTATTTTTTCGATTTTGGGCACAGCTTTTTGCTGGGCAAAAATGATGATTTTGTCACCCGGCCTCACGATGGTGCTTCCGGTCGGTATGATGATGTCTTGCCCCCGGATAACGCTGACGAGTAGCGCCCCTTTTGGAAAGGCGAGATCCTTGATGGGTTTTTGAACAATATCGGAGGTCTCCATGGCCACGGCTTCAAGGACCTCGGCCTGCTCCTCCTTGAGGGTGACGGCAGACAGGATCTTTCCCCGCCGGATGTGTTGAAGGATGCTATTGATGGCAGAGCGTCGCGTACTCACAACTTGATTGAGCCCGATGGTGGACAGGAGGGGGAAATAGCTGGCACGGCTGATTTTGGTGATCGATTTACGGGTGCCCATCCTTTTCCCGAGCAGGGAAACCAGAATGTTGGTTTCTTCATTGTCGGTGACAGCCAGGATGGCGTCCATAGCGCTGATATTTTCTTCTTTTAAAATATCCTGATCTGAACCGTCGCCGCACAATATGACTGTCTTTGTTAATGCATCGGCCAACTCGTTACAGCGATTGCTGTTTTTTTCGATTATTTTAACATAAACTGAATTCTTTTCGAGAGTCGCCGCCAGCCGATACCCAATTCGGCCGCCACCGACGATCAGGACCCGTTTGAGCGGTTCGTCTTCTTTATCGAACATTTTCAGCGTATTGGAAAGAATGTCGCGTGTACAGATAAAGTAAACCATGTCACCGGGTAGCAATTGATCGCTGCCATTGGGGACGATGAGCTCACTCTGTCGCACAATAGCGGCAATCAGCGGCCTGGATGCTCCGAAGATGTTCGGCAGGTCGGTCAGGGTGCAACCCGCCAGGCGTGAAGTGGCTTCCAGCTGAATTCCCACAAATTGAATCCGGCCACCCTCGAAATCGCTGACATCCACGGCACCGGGAACCGACAGCAGCCTGTGGATGGTCTTGACCACCTCAATCTCTGGATTAATGACGGTGTCGATGTAGGGCGGATTATTTTGTAAAACTTCGTGATAATCGTCGTAGGCGGCATCACGCAGACGAATCAACTTTTTGGTGTTGGGCGAAATGATGTGAGCGGCAAGGCAGGCCACAAGGTTGGTTTCGTCACTGTCCGTAACCGCCAGCAGAATTTCGGCGCTGCGGATGCCGGCTTGTTCCAGAACAGCCGGGCTGCTCCCGGATCCTAAAACGGTCTGGACGTCGATGCGGTCGGTCACACGGCGGATGGTATCAGGGCTCCGGTCGATCAACACCACATCCTTATTTTCCAGAGCCAGGCGTCCGGCAATATGAGATCCAACCTCACCGGCACCGATAATGATGATTCGCAATGGGTCCTGCTCCTCTCTGATGGTACATATCGTCGCCATCGCGGGCTCAATCAATATTGGGTCCGTGACATGGGAAAAGATTATAGCAGGGTGCGAAACGTGTCAATGGTCTGTTTAAATATAAGTCCAAGCAGCCCCGCACGGTGGCTGACCGGGTTGTGATTATATCAGCATGAGGACAGACCAGAAAAAAAGACCAGATCCAAACAGCAGCCAGTCACTTTTGGGGATTTTTTTGGGGGTTATCGCCTGGTTTTCATCGTAGCAGCGGGCGGTCATGGCTATGGCCAGCTTATCGGCGTCCTGGAAGATGCCGCGCAGAAGCGGCATGCTGAGGACCTGCAGCCGGTAAAAGGGATTTTTTCGATTGGTGACGCAGCGGGCTTTCTGGGCTTCGCCTACATCCTGGGCTTTTTGAAAGATGACCGGAATAAAGCGGACGATCAGGCCCATCATGGTGGCTACCCGTTTTTCAGGTACCAAAGGAATCGGGGCCAGCAACCTTTCAACAGCTGATTTGATGGCCGATATCCGTGTGGATGATACAAAGACCAGACCCATCAGCACAACCAGCAGCAGCCGCCAACAGACCAACAGCCCATGGAGCATCCCCTGTTTTGTGGGGGTGATCTTGAATACCTGGAATAGGGGATCACCCGGTGTAGCGACCATACGGATGCTAAATACGATCAGCAAAAGGAAAAAAAAATAACGCAGCTCTCTAATCAGGCTTAAAATTGGCACCCGGATGATGGCGATTGACAAGCCAATCAAGGCGGTCAAACTGGCCAATGCCAAAACAGCGGTTTTCAGCGTGGCTAGGCTCATCAGGATCAGGAGGATGATCTTGAAACGGGCATCCAGCGAATGCAAAAGGGTATTTCCATCGCGGTAATGAAATGGTGTTAAGTTTGTCATTACATACTTCCACTACAAATTCGGAGCACCAAATTGGTACGAAATCTCTATCCAAAAAAATTCTAAACGATATCAAATTTCATTCTTAATAATTTCAAGAATTTAGCTATTAAAAATTTGAGAATTTTGACTTTTTACGAGCACATCATATTTGGCCATTTCAGATCCAAACCGTCGGCATCGGCTAAAACCACATCGGGTCGCCCGTTTCTGACGATGCGCCCATGGGACAAAACCACCAGGCGGGTGGCCATCTGAACCAGTCCCGCCAGTTCATGCGAAGCCACAATAAGGGTATGAGCTGCGTTGCTAAGATGCTGCATCTGTTTAAGCACCTGCCGGGTGCCCGGGAGATCCAGATTGGAAAACGGCTCGTCAAAGGCAACCACCAGTGGTTGCATGGCCAGAACGCCGGCAATGGCCAGACGCCTTTTTTCACCCCCGGAAAGGAGGTAAGGTGGTTTTTCAGAAAGGTGGCTCAAGCCAACTGTTTCCAGTGCCGCTGCCACCCGCTGCTCGACCAGGGGTTTCGCGTAAGCTAAATTGCGGGGTCCAAAGGCCACATCATCCCAAACGGTTTCACCCACGATCTGGCTGTCGGCATCCTGAAATACCATGCCCACCAGTTTACGGGTTTGGCGCAGATTTTTCCTGATGGGTTTGCCCTGCAGCAGCAAATCGCCCTGTGTGGGTGTCAGTAATCCATTCAGGTGTTTCAGCAGCGTCGATTTGCCGGAGCCATTGGGACCGGCCAGGATCACGAACTCACCGGCTGAAATGTTTAGATTGATATCCTCGAGTGCCAGCGTACCATCCGTGTAGCGATGGGACAGGTTCGTTATGGTAATTATTTCATTGTTAGTGGTTGTATATCTATTGTTTTTGAACATTTTTAAGAGAAATCGATAGATTTAGAGTTTATTGAGTTTGTTGGGTTTTTTGGGTTCTTTGGGGCGGTCGTTGGAATAACAGTTATTCAAACCAATAGCCGCTAACAACGCAACAAACACAATGAACGCAACAAACAAAAAATTATAGTCTTCAGCCTAATAGCCTGAATTTTGACTCCTCGACCCCTTGCATCCTTGTTTTCCTAAAGCCTAAGTGTTCACCGGCAATATCGGTCGCAATTTCCACGCAATTGTCACTGCCGCTACAATCTTAATCAGATCACCCGGCAGAAAAGGCACCATGCCCACCATAAGGGATTTGGATAGGGGCATGTTGGTGACAGTGCTTAACCAGGAGACACCACAGATATAAATGATAGCTGTGGCCAGGATCAGGGCCAGGATTCCAAAAGCAAGCTTGCCGCTGGTTTTTTCGGTGATGAAACCGACGACGGCGACAGCCGGCACAAACCCCATCAGATACCCGCCGGTGGGCCCGATCAGATGTCCCAGACCACCCCTGCCGGCAGAAAAAACCGGCAGGCCGACGGCACCGGCCAAGAGGTAAGCACCAATCCCGGCCAAGCCCCAGCGCAAACCCAATAACAGGCCCATGAGATAGACAAACAGGTTTTGCAATACAATTGGCACCGGTCCGATGGGAATCGCAATATATGCGCCGACGGCCGTTAGAGCTGCCAGCAGCGAGGCATAGGCGGTCATGTGGAGTTGGTTGTCTGCAGTTCTATTTTTCATTCTTATTTTCAACCACACGTTTTGGAGAAATCGAAATTTTAATTATAGGAACATCGAACACGTGTGCCGCAATAGTTTGAACGACGCCGGATCGAACGCCCAACATCGGACAAGTTCGTGTGGATCAATAAACCCATTAAACTGGGTTATGAAAACAGTCGCCATAATAGATTGTTTTGCGCAATCCATCAGCCGTTTCAACAATCAAGGCACCATTGGGATCCACATCCACGGCCTTACCTTCGATCACCTCATGCCGGGAAACAATCCGCACCGGCTGTCCCAATGTGGCGGAAATGGATTTCCACTCCTCAATGACGGTGCTGAAATCCTGCGCAAGCAGCTTGGCTTCCAGACGATCCAGGAAATCGGCCAGAAACTTCTTCCGGGAAATGGCTGTACCTTTCAGGGTCCGAACCGATGTGGCCGTTGGCAGGTTTGATGGCGGCTGATTATTCATATTGATGCCAATACCGATAGTGATATAGGCCACCTGATCTTCAGCAGCCTCCAATTCGGACAGCATACCGGATATTTTTTGACCTTGAACCAGGATATCGTTGGGCCATTTGACCCGGGCATCGATGGCGCAGAGGTCACGAAGCGTATGGGCCAGTACCGTGGCTGTGGCAAAATTCACGCGTGGGCTCATCACCGCAGGAATATCCGGACGCAATACCAGTGTAAAATAGAGCCCGCCTTGGGGGGATGCCCAGTCCCGATCCATGCGGCCACGGCCTTGGGACTGCGTACCCGCAATCACCACCGTAAAGTCCGGGCATCCTTTGCGGGCCATCTGGCGTGCGGTATCCATGGTAGAATCCACGTGGTCATGATAGTGAATCCGTGATTCCCGCTGCGAAAATTCCCATGAATAGGGTATATCCGGAGCGTTCTTCAGACGATACCCCGTGGGGCCGGACTCAATTTCGTAACCGCAGGCCTGTAGCTTTTGGATATGCTTCCAGATCGCCACCCGGCTGATGCCCAGTTTTTCACTGATTTTTTCCCCGGAGACCGGTTCGCTATTTGCGTTTAATATTGTCAGTAGTTGGGATTTCACCACCGTCCCCTATATTTAATTTCGTTATCTTTAAATAAAAGGAAGGTTAACGAGAAACCGTTTCCATGTCAAGGAAAACACTGTTATGGGGTTACATAGCTGATGCGAATGTCTTGGAAGGTTTGGGCGGCCGTGGTGATGCTGGAGATATCTTCGAACAGGCGGTGGTTTTCACCAAAGAGATCTCCGTGTCCGATAAGTTGGGGTGAGATATCACGAAGCGAATTGTCTTTAAAGACAAGGGATGCTTTCCAAATCAGGGAAGGCTGGCCATTGGCACCGCTGTAGCCGGGAGTACCTTTTTTTCGGGTATAGTGGTCGTTAAAGTCAAAAGAGTTGTTGGCCTCGATATAAAGGTCTACGGCTTTACCTTTAAAATAATCGGGAATCTGCCAGTAAATTTGAACCATCTCATCGGTCGGTGTTGCCCCCGAGACCGCGTCAATATCAAAAGTACGCTGGCGCTTTTCGATCTTATTAACACCATACCAAACCGGTATGGCCTCGGGACGCCTTTTGGCAAAACTCCAATCGTTTTTGCCGGCTTTGCGGGTTACAAAAATGGATTTCCGGTAACCGCTCTCTTTTTCCTCGAGCCAGATAACGTAAGTGGGATGCGATTTGGGCATTAGAAAAAAAGGTCGTTTGTAAACGTCGAAATTATAGACCAGATTGACCATTAAATAGGGTTTTGATGGATCCGGATTCCCGTTGGCGGTAATCTGATATCCCAAAACACTTCCACAAATGAGTACGACGAATAGGGTTAATCCGATGATGAGCTTTTGCATATTTGATCCGTTGAGATTCCCGGTTTCGTTTTAAAAAAGGTCATATAATGGTGCGGGGATAAAAAATCAACCCAAAAACCAAATTGCTACGCAATTTGGTTTGGTGCGGTTGCGCGGCATAATGCCAGAATACAGACTTTGAAATAACTTTAAATTTGAATTCCCCGCGCTAGGGGCGCTGATAGTTGGCCACATAAAAATCATCGATGATGCCTTTGGCCTTGAGATCTTCGCCATAGGCGCGGGCAGAATCTTTGTCGGGAAAATGAGATACCCTGACTTGATACCACTTGCGCGTGGCGCCCTGGGCGACTGTCCAGTACGCATCCAGGCCCTGGGTTTTCAAGTGTTGAACGTATTTCTCCGCATGTTCGTTTTTGAGGTAAGCCGCTACTTGAAGCGTGAAGGGGTCAGTGATTTCAACAACTTGGGGTGTTTCGATTTCTTCAGGCGTGGATCTGGTTTGCAGCAGGTGCCGGGCGGTGTTTACCACGAACACGGCCAGACCGATACCCACCAAACTTACAACCGTCCACCGAAGCAGGGGTTTAAAGTTGGGATAGCCGCGCATGCGTTGGAACAGCGCCGAAACAGCTGAATGCAAGCGAGCGGGTATGACAACGATGCTGTTTGCGCTTGCTCGCCATAGCGGTAACAGCGTGCCAGCAAGAAGCTGGTAACGATTCTTTTGGGGTTGAGACGTCGCTTTTTTAACGGGCTTGAAGCTGGTACGCATCTTTTCTATGGTGGTTTCGTCGAAATCCGCCAGCAAAGCACGTACCTTATTAAACACGGCAGACCCGGTATCAACTTCCGGTGCCCAATGCAGACATGCAGCCATGCCTGAAATGTATTGTCTATGTTTTGGGTTCAGTCGATGCGCGGCCAGGTAAACGCGCACAGCCCAGGCATCTATGCGTTTGTGCTGCAAGAGTAATTCCGCCATGCGAATCAGCACAGATTTCCCTATCTTCTGTTTGCTTTCCACCAGCCGGCGGTAGGTTTGCAGTGCCTCAAAATCAGCACGGCCGGCATTCAGATAGAGTTGCGCGATGGCAGCTTGAATATCCGGCCGGTTAGATTGAGCCCTTTCAATGCGATATAAAAGTGTTTCCTGTTCTTTGCGAAACGTATCTTGTCGGGTTAGATACTGCACCCAGGCTTCGGCCACATCCTGATCTTGCGGCCGAATTTTCAGGTAGGCTTGGATAATGCGTTGGGCCCGGGGGCTGATATCGCTCCGTGTCAGGTAAAATCGGGCCATGTGGCCCGTCAAACCGCGGGTACGGTCAGCCTTTTTGAAGGGGGACACGAGAAAGCTATCACAAACCGATACGGCTTTGTGCAGCAATTTTTCTGCTTGGCGATCATTGCCGGATCGTTCCCAGACATCGGCTTCTGTGACAAGTCGTCTAACGATCTGCCGTCCGGTTGTATTGAATATCCAGCCAATCACAAAATATATGACCACAAATACTGGCAGCGCCAATGCGAAGACCCACTCAAGTCCCACGGGTTTCTGCAGCACGGGTAGTATTAGCAATGCGATCAGGCCACCCAGGAGTATTGTCAGCCAAAGGCGGATGGATATATGTTTGATAGCGTGAAGCATTTTCTTATTTGCCTCAAAATGAACATTGAACATCCAACGTCCACCATCCAACGTCGAATGGTGTTTTTCAGCTAATTGTCTCTCGTATTTGTGGGTTTTCAGCGATGAGCCATGAGCTAACATTTCGATGTTCAGAGTTCGATGTTCGATGTTGGACGTTCATTTGTTTCCGACCTTTATGCTGTATTGTGAATTCTGGCTTCTGTCTCCTCTTCTGATTACTGCCGCGCTACTGCCAAAATTTTTTCGGTTCCTGGCCATTTTTTAAGGCCACCTCAGCAGTCTCTTTGGTAAAATAGGATGCTTTGCCCCCGGTGACGGCATCGACGCGCTCAAAGCGAATGTTGGGCGGCCTGCTGAATTCGCGGGCGGATTCTCCGGCCGTGGCCTTCATCATAAAATCGGCCCAGATGGGAGCTGCTCCGCGTCCGCCGGTGATACCGATTCGCCTGGCATCACGCAACCCTTTGTCGCGGTCGTATCCGATCCATACCGATGTGGCCAGGGACGGTGTGAAACCCGTGAACCAGGCGTCCTTGTACTGATTGGTGGTACCGGTCTTTCCGGCCGCCGGCAGATTGAAGCCCATTTGGCGGATAATTCGACCGGTGCCGGCATCCACGACGCCACGCATCATATCAACCACCTGGTACACGCTGGCAGGATCAAGAAGCTTTTTGCCACTCACGATACGCTCTTCCAAAACACGGCCGAATGCATCTTCCACCCGCCAGATTAAGAACGGTTCGTGCCGGATGCCGCCGGTGGCAAAGGTCGTGAAGGCCGATGCCATTTCCATGGGGCTAACCCCGGATGTGCCCAATCCGATAGAGAAAACCGGAACCAACGGGCTGTTGATGCCAAATTTCCGGGCGGTGGTGATGACGGCTTCGGGTTCGGCCAGTTGAACCAGCTGGGCGGCAATGGTGTTGACTGAATGGATGAAGGCCTTCTTTAATATCATTTGGCCTTGGAATTCTCTGGAAAAATTTTGGGGTTGCCAATCGGCCGAACCTGCCACCGGTATTCGAATGGGCCGATCTTCAAATACCGAAGCTGGATGTAAATTCAGCTTTTCAAACGCAGTGTAATACAAGAAAGGTTTAAAACCCGATCCCGGCAGCCTCTGGTT